>JAAUYJ010024461.1_pt1 | contig 11805 bp, 11 predicted proteins | sample 7278031 | NCBI WGS metagenome assembly JAAUYJ01 (sample SAMN14350222, study PRJNA611818) | marine sediment metagenome | isolation source: surface marine sediment (1.8m) | place: French Polynesia: Moorea | collected 2018-08 | reverse complement strand
AGTTGTTCGTTTAGTACATCCAGCATCTCTAGAAAGGACATTTCGGGATGTACGTTGGATAGGGTGTATTGGACGAATTTTCCTGTAGCTTCTCGGTTGGGTTGTCGCCAAATTTTGAGATGAAGTTTCATAAATAGTTAAGTGATGGGAGCAGATATTGTTGATTCTGCTTACATTGTAAATTCGGTAACATCTAGCTTGCGACTTGTTTAATACAAAATCCCAAAATGTTGGCAATAGATAAGAGTCAAAGGGATGGTTAAGACCCATAAACCGTGTAAGCTGAGGCGGTAAAGCGGTAATAGATTAAAGCTTGATAGGTTGGATTAAACAATAGTGCAACCCAATAATTATTTGTAGATGTTGGGTTTCCTCCCTCAACCTAACCTACTAGCTAGCACTCTCTTTCTGTCATTGATATAATATTGATTTGCTTTATAGCGGTTCTCATTTTAATGAGGTACAGTCAAGACCCTGGTTGAAAGTTGATTGTTGATTGATGAAAAGTTGATGGTCATTAGTTGTTAGATATCGAGGGATGTATCTCACCAACTTGAGAAAGGCTTTATATCAGCAAAAAATATATTAATTATGATTCTGCTTATTATTATATAACGATGGAATTTTTAATTTATGACTAATCAAGATCGTGAAAATAATAATCAACCTAATTATGAAAAAATAACTAAACTTCTACAAGGAATTGAAAAGGCTACTGAAGAAGAAAGACAAATAATTGCTAAGGAAGTTGAAAAAGAAATATTTAAGCAGTTAACAGAAGAAGCAAAAAAAGAGATAGATAGTCATGTCAAATCATACTTAAATTATCATGAACGAGTAATAGTTCCGAAAGAAAAGTTTGTGTATCCTAATAGAGCAATAGGAAAAGTTCCCCAAATGAATCAAGAAATTAAATTCAAAACTTTTGAATTTAATACTGTGATTTTAAGAGATGATGAAATATTTAAAATTCCTAAGCAAACATCGTATTTTCTAGAAGATTTAGGGAATGGAATCATACTACAAATGGTGTATATTCCAGGTGGTAGCTTTTTAATGGGAGTTTCTAACACAGAGCTAGAAGCTAATGAATATTTTTATTGGGGAACTGAACAACCGCAGCATTTAGTAAATGTGCCAGATTTCTTTTTAGGTAAATTTTCTATAACTCAAGAGCAATGGGAGGTTATTATGTCACATAATTTATCCGCTAATCAAGGAGAAAATTCTCCGAAAAATCTACCTGTAGAAAATACTTCTTGGTTGGATGCAACAGAGTTTTGTAAAAGATTATCTTTAAAAACAGGAAGAAATTATCGTTTACCTAGTGAGGCAGAATGGGAGTATGCCTGTCGTGCTAGAACTACAACACTATATAATTTTGGAAATATGATAAATACTGACTTAGCTAATTATTGGGATACTGATGCTGAAGATATTTACATTGAAACAAAACCTGTAGGTAGTTATTATCCTAATGCTTTTGGACTCTATGATATGCACGGAAATGTGTATGAATTATGTCAAGATGCTTGGCACGATCATTATGAAGGTGCGCCTACTAATGGTAGTGCTTGGGGAAATGGTGGAGAAGAAGGTTTAGTAGTAATTAGAGGAGGCTCTTTTGATTACGATGAAGATCGCTGCTATTGTGCTTATCGTAGTGAAACTCGTCCCGAATATAGATATCATGGGACGGGATTTAGAGTTGCTTGTTCTATTTAATTTTTGTTCAAATCATAAGTAGAGCAGTGCATCGCCCTACCTAAATGACTTTAACTACAATAGAATTCCCTTGTTGTTTAACTTCATAACTAGCTAAAGGTTTAGTAGCTGGTTTATTAAAAACACTTCCATCAAAAGTAAACTTAGAACCGTGACAAGGACAAACTAATAACTGAGCTTCTGTATCTAAATCTACATCACATCCTTGATGGGTACATCTGGAAGTGACTGCAATTAGTTCGCTAGTGTTAGGGTTCCGAAATACTAAGACTGGTTTAGCAGCAGCATCTTTATTGAGGATAAAACCTCTAATGTCTAATTCTTCTACATTCCCGACTTCGACAAACTCATTTTCTGATGATGGTGTGGAGGTTTGAGGTTCGGATTCTTGAGTGCTACAGGCGACAATAACAGCAGGAAGAGAACTAGCTAAAGTTCCTACTCCTACCCAAGTTAAAAATGTACGACGATCCATCTTTATACCTCCAGGGGACTCCCTTTATAGGGAAGCTTAACGGAGAGAGGAATGGAGGTTAACAAACAAACCTCGCTGTGCTTCATCCTTATTTTAAAAAGCATAATTGTATCCGTCGTTTCGATGAATATGAGTTAGATATTTAGGGTGAACATCAAACTTAGATGATGATAATTGAAGAACAAAACTCGGACGAAACCGAATAGCAATTCTTCCTGTATATTGACCTACAAATTTTCCTGACAGAATAGATGCTTTAACTAAGTCTCCTGTTTGAAAACCTTTAAAGAATTTAGCTTTTGGAGCATGACTTTTCGGAAAGCCAAATTTATTAGGACGACATCTTTGTCTCGTTCCGTGTCCTGTTGCTTTAATCAGTAAAGGTTGATTAGTTTTGAACAACAAATTATCAGGGACTTGTCCTACACAACTAGCATCTTGCCAATGAGTTTTAGGAACTTTTAATCGTTTCCGATTAAACTTCGTTAATCCACCACTACCTGTTGAAACTGGTAATCCTAATTTATGAAGTGAATTAAATAATTTCCAGCGGGTAGAGTTGACGGCAGCAGCATCTTTGAAAGGGGTTTTTGCCGATTTAAAAATACAATTAATTAAGTCGAGATTACCTTCAATAAAATCTTTAATATCTTGATTTCCTTTGGTTTGATTACAATCATGACAAGCTAAAGTTAGGTTAGAAACTCGGTCACTTCCTCCTTTACTTCTTGGGTGAATATGGTCAACTTCAAAGGGCTTATCCGTTGCTCCACAATATTGGCAAGTCCGATTAAATTTAGCTAATAAATACTCTCTAACTTCCCAACCGTACAGAGTTCCGTGTTGATATTCAACTCCACTGATTTCAGGATTCTCTTGCTTTTGTAGGTCGAATTTAACTAATTCAACAACAATAGAACTAATGGGAGCATATTGTGTCAATCTTCCAACCCAAGTTAAGGTGGTATCAACACGATGTTGTAAGCTTGGAGCTAACCAACCTTCAGGGCGTTTTCTGTTAAGAAATCTGGGTTGACGATAACGAGTTTTTCGACTTCGTCTCCCTCTTCTTAATGGTCGTCTTAATGTTAGTTTATCCTTGATTTGTTGTCCTCGATGTGTAAGTTCTGCTCCCCAAATAACTTGATTGTCTTGAACCAAAGCTATCCCCGTTGTTTTACTTCCTGGGTCTATTTTTAAGCTGATATTTTTGAGTACTTCTTTTACCTCCTCTTTCAGGATAATGGTAAAAGGATAGCGTCTAAATATAGCAGCTTTTCCTTGTTTCAATAACAACCTTGCTTCCCCAGGATGAACAGGGGTTAAAGGTTGTTTGGTTGTGTCTAAAATAAATACAAAATTTGACATTTTAATCTCCCTGACGGGGTAATGTTTGCCTCGTTCAGTTATCCAATCTTGTCATGCCTAACTCACTGGATTAACCCGTTTAGTCCTGTTTAAACTTAGGCGACAGTTGCTAGAAGCTGGCACGTACCTCTAGGTGTCATGGATTGAATAACGTCTCCTAGAATTTCTAGGGAACTGGTCACGTTCTGGGCTTTTTCAAGCCCCCGTTAAAACCCAGAGCGTTTAACGGTGGGTTCGTGACATTATGGTGTTGATCAAGGATGATAGGTTATAGGGGACAGGTAATAGGTAATAGGTATCCGCCTATTGTATCTCAGCCCCTACCCTGAGCAACCACAAGAATCACTGCGTTTAAAACGCAGTCATCAGGAAATAAATTTCGGAGTCTGATATATAAAGTGAGTTCAAAGCAACTAAGAATAAGGTTTTCAGTCCCAAAAACTTGGACTGTTTGCAGTCCTAAAATTGATTTTATGGTGGATTATTCAACAAACAAATGGTTCTCATCAAAAGTTGATTAGGTAAAACCTGTAACGCACTGTAAGAATGTAGTCTTCTTTAGAAGACTTTTTCTATCAGCCTGGAAATTAATTTCCAGGCGGTTTTTGAGCGAACTATAGGTTAGTGATTACTGTTTCTTGTTCAGTGTTTCCTGTTACCTGTTGGCTGTTATCTAACACGGTTAACTCTTCTTGTGGGGAAGATTTAAACCAACCTTTGTATTTAGCTGCGGTAATTGTGACAAAGAGTAAATCTAAAGCAACAAAACCAGCAACAGCAAACACAGAATCTCCTGTACCAAAGCCGTAACTATGTAAACCAGTACCGAGAACAAAGTTAACTCCGTACCAAGCCATTAATACAGCATTGAAAGAAACTACGCTGGTAACAGCCATTCCAAAGTCAGCTAACCAACCTACTAAACGCCCGTGGAGAGGTACAACATAACACATTAAGGCAATTAATGCCCAAGTTTCTTTGGTATCCCATCCCCAGAAACGCCCCCAAGCATAGTGCGCCCAAATTCCACCAAGGATAATTCCTGTGGTGAGTAATAACACTCCTACTTGCAATACTCCATAATTCCATTGGGAGAGACTGCGAATTCTAGCTTTAGATTGAGGTGCAAATAGATAGTGTCCGAGGATAATATGACCTAAACCTAGTGCTAGGGCAAAACTAGCATAGCTTAGGGTGATGGTAGGAACGTGAATACTTAACCAAAAGTTGTCTCTGAGTACTGGGACAAGGGGTTTAATGGTGGGGTCGAGTATCGCAGGAAGACTATCTGCTAATATCAAGCAAACTATTGATAAAGGTGCTGCTGCTAATAGGTAGTATTTTGCACGATAGATACCTTCAAATAGTAACGCGATCGCGGTAATTCCGAAACTTACCCAGATTACAGACTCATACATATTGGTTACAGGTGGTCTTCCTGCAATTTGCATTCTTTCGAGGAAGCCATAACCATGAATTAGTAATCCAGTGCTAAATAATCCGACTGCACCCCAATAAAAGTCAAAGGAGTTAAATAGTAAGACCAGTAGCATCACTACAAAACCCAAGGCGTAGATTATCCAAGCTTTAGCAAAGGGATGTAAGCCATAAAATCTTACTTCTCTAGCTAGAGTATCAGTATCGGGATAGATATTAGGACTCAGAGAAGCTAATTTATTGTGCAGTTGATTAGCAATATTGCCTAAACTGGCTTCATCTTGGGGATAGTTGCGATAAGTTTGTTTGAGGTTATCGTAATCTACTTTGAGAGATTCTACAGACTCAGCACTATAATATTGTTCTGCTTCGGCTATACCCACCCAACTACCTTTTATATCTGTGGGATGGGGTACTAAAGGAATGCTCTCGTTTCCTACTGTTTCTACCATTAAAGCCAGTCTAGTTTCAATGGTTAAAGCTTCTCGTTCATCGCGGTTGAGGTCAATACCCGCAACTTGTTTCTTTTTAGTAGCTATCAGAAAGTCTCTAAGACGCGATCGCATTAACTCAGAAAAGCTAAAATATTTAAGGTCGGGTTCTAGTCCTAGTTGCTCTTTAAGAGGACGGTAACTGAATAGAATGAATGGTTCTTCGTTCCAATTGCGGTTATTAAACCATAAAGAAAGGTAAGTATCGAGATAATCGAGTTTTACGCCCTCAGAAGTCTGATAACTAGTTCTGCCGTGAATTTGCGCTACAGTTTCCCTGGCTACCGTATCTAACGGTTTTTTCCTTCCTTCCAGTTGTACTGCTAAATCTTTTAAAGGTTCAACGGGTGATGTTTGAAATTGACTCAGTGGGAAAAGCAAGATAGTAATTCCCAACACAAGTCCAATAATAAATTTTATGATTTTCACAGTATATAGCGGTTCCCTAACAAAATTCATTATTTAAAATTATAGGCAATTAGGCTCTAGAGAAATTAAAATTATATAGACCATGAACAAAAAAATAGTTAAATTGGGTACTCTGGGACTCGCTATTTTATGGGGATGCGGTCTTAGTATTAGTAGGAATCAAATTATTGTAGTTTCAGCCAATGCGGTTACTGCCCCCAGTGGTAAAGTATCTTTTAATAAGTCTCCTCGTTTAATAGATGCTCATACAACTTTCAGTGAGGCTAGGGCAAGAGGAGCTACTTACTATTTTGATGTAGAATTACCATCAGATGCAGGAGAACCACTACAACAGATATTAATTAGTCAGCGTCGAGGATCGCAAGAAATTGAATTCAGGCTAGATAAAACAGTAGCTTATATAGGGACTCATCGTAAGAAACAAGAAAGTTTAAATATCGCCAGTGCTACTCAAGATGAAACCAATCAAGAAATTAAAATTGTTTTTGAGTCTCCTATTCCCCCTGGTACAACTTTTACTGTGGGAATAAAGCCTAGGAGAAATCCTTTCCATGATGGGATTTATCTTTTTGGGGTCACTGCTTTTCCTGCTGGAGAACAAGCTAATGGTTTATATTTGGGTGTAGGCAGATTCCATTTTTATCGCTCAAACGATTTCTTCGATTCGTGATATTCTCTCGCGCTTATTGCCGACTATTTCAACATTATCCCATTAAAAAGCATGAGAACAATCTAGCTAGAAAGCAAAAGAAACTAGCTCGTAAACAACTCGGTAGTAAATCGAGACAAAAAGCCAAGAAATTAGTAGCCAAAGTTCACGCACGTATAAGCAATTCCCGTCAGGATTTCTTACATAAACTGAGTAGAAAACTGACTAACGAAAGCAAAGTCATTGTGGTAGAAAACCTCAATGTAAAGGGATTAGTGCGTAACCATAAATTAGCTAAAGCAACCCGTCTCCCACACCCCTCCCCTACAGGGGAGGGAACGATATGTTACCCCCTATTAGGGGGGATTGAGGGGGGTGTCGGTTGGGGAATATTTGTCAATTTCTTAGATTATAAATTAGAAAGAGAAGAAAAAAGACTAATTGAAATTGATAGATTTTTCCCTAGTTCTCATATCTGCCCTGAATGTCTAACTCAACAGCCTAAAATGGATTTGTCTGTTAGAGAATGGACTTGTATCAACAAGCCTTGTAATACAGTACATGACCGTGACGAAGCTGCGAGCAAAAATATCAGGGCAGAGGGAATCAGAATACTAAAGGCGGATGGTGCAGCCGTCTCTGCTAGTGGAGGAAGCGTAAGACAAGATCGTGGTCGAAAGACTAAGGTAATGCAGCATCCCGTGAAGCTAGAAACTGCTTGCTCAACGAAGTAGCAAGCGGTAGTTCATTGATTCATTTGTTGAATAATCTCTGTTGTCTTCACACTCACATTACAGACTCGCTGTAATAAATTAATCACTTCTTCCTTATAATCAGCAAAGCGATAAGTGTTAAACTTCTCTGCAATAGTTTTATCTTTAGGTTTCTTTTCTTTGTATTGATCTAGTATCCATTCTATTGCGCTACGGTTTCCTAGTTTATATTCCCAAGCTTCAACAGGAACACCATGTAATGTGGTATCAGTATCAAGAGTAATAATTCCCTTATCTTTGTCAGCTTTTAACTTTACTTTCTTTTTCCCTCTCCTATGTAAAATGATTCTTCCTCTGTCTTCCCCCCGCGTCGGGGGGATAGAGGGGGGTGAGGAGAGGTCAACTCGCTTCAGATTGTATGGTTCAATAGTTTCATAATTAATATGTAAATCCATTAACTGTCTTCCCCACGCTACCCACTGACGGAAGTTGTCATAGAAAGGAATACGCGGAAATTCTCTTTTTAGGTTTTGTTCATATTTGGCTCTATATTCGGGGTTGTGTAAAACAGCATAGACGTAATGGAATATTTCTTGTTTGGTAATTGCTTCTTCTTCATAATAGTTTTGGAATTGTTTTAATCCCCAGTTTGTTATATTTTCAAGCGCGTTTCCTGATTTATCGTAGCTATACAGTGGAAGACATTGATTAGCACCTGTAACGTGCAATTCTGCTATACAATCAGTTGCTAGACAGTTAAAAGGGCGACTACTACCAAAGCTTTTTAAAGTAATATATTTATTATCTAGATTTTGACTATCCCAGATATTAAACCATTGATAAGTCCTACCATTAAAATGTTTATCGAAATAAAGATACTTACTGGTGTATGGTCGATAGATACTTTTGACAATGCTACTATCTAAAAATTCTTTATCTATTTTTCTTTCAGCATATCTTTTTAACTCAGCATCCCATTTAATTTTATCTTTACCAGGATAATCTTTATTCTTCACCGTTTCCTGATAGACATCAATCGCAAACCTCATCTTATTTTCTAGATTGTCTCTAGAAAAATCATAAACCCATTCATCTCTTTGAGTTTTTACACCTGATGAAAATAACTTAAATATAGCTTGTTGGGATTTACCAGCTTTAACATCCTTATCAATCAACGGGATTAGTTCATCAAAATCATTATTAGTCTGATTAATCCAGTTATTTTGTTTATCAGGGGTGGTATGAGTAAAATTTAATTTCTTTAGAGAGTTATATTTAAAATAATCTTTCTTTTCGTCTGCTTTAAGATAGTTCTTTACAGAATTGTAGAAAATTTTAAATCCTTCAGAATCTTGATTTCTAACCAGAAAATATACGGCTATTCCTACTCTAATTTTGTCACTAAATACATTACCACCTTCTTTTCTTCTTCTTTCTCCACTAGTACGAGCATTACCTTTAGTATCTATAACATATATTTCGTTAAATTCTTTAGAAATTTCTTTTCTAAACCCGTCAAATGTAAGAGCATCAATAAAAGAATTGTTAGAAACGAAAGCAATTATACCATTTTTTCCTAGACGATCTGAAGCCCATCGGATAAAGCGAGTGTACATATCATAGACAACAATTTGATTTTGCGCTGTTCCTTCTTTAATATATGTCTCTTTAATTCGTTTATCTATTTCTGGATAACTCCGATTAGCATTATTATCATTAAAATTATCTTGCTTCGCATTATAAGGAGGATTGCCAATAATTACCGAAATATGCTTATCATTTTGACGTTTAATTCTTTCTGTGTTCTCTACTGATAAAGCAAACAAATCCATTTGCTTACCATAAAAAGAAGTATGATCTAGAGTATCAACAAAACAGATGTTATCGAACTCCTCATACTCTCCCATTTTCTGTTTATAAGTATATTCAATATTGAGATTAGCAATATAATAAGGTAGTATCGCAACTTCATTACAATGAATCTCATTCTGATACTTATGCTTCAGTTTATTTAGTGGTAAGTATTCAATTAACTCTGTAATAAACGTGCCTGTACCAGTTGCAGGATCTAAAATTTCAACACCAGGATCGGCTAGTAATTTTCCAAAGTGCTTGTGAGTGAGATAATCAACACTTTCTACCATAAAGCGGACTATTTCATTAGGGGTATAAACGATTCCTAATCTATCTGCTGCCTTGGGATTATAAGCTTTATAAAAATTCTCGTAAATAGCTTTGAGAAACCTTTGTTTTTCGTGATGATTGCCAATATTTACCGCAGTGCGTTTAATTACTTCATAGTAGCTGTTAATTTTAGCAAAAGTATTTCTCTTAGTCTTACCAGTAAAGAAACTATGAACAACATTCTGTAATTCTCTAGCAATATTATTTTCTTGATGAAATTGCGACTCGTTAAAGATATTGATAAAAATATCTTCTGTCAGAATGTGCTGGATGATCATTTCTCGCACATCCAACAAACTAATCTGAGGATTGATTGACTGTTGACAAATACCTAAAAACTTATCTCTTGCTGCAACAAACCGATGATTACTTTCTGATTGTTTAGCAATTAAATCCCTTAAGGCTTCTAGGATAGTAGGTAAGTCTTCCTTAAAAGCATTTATCGCCTGACGAAAATTAGTAACCTCTGGAGGAACATAATTAATAAATTCTATAATTAATCCATCTAAACTAGACGCATCTTTCATATCAACACGCCCAGTTTCTTCGCCACCTTGAATTAAAATTGCTGTTTGGGAATCTTCAAAAAGAATATTTTTGTCAGGATAACCCTTAGCTAACTTCTTATCAATTTCCCGATCTAAATTGTCATATTTATCTTTAGCTTCCCAATATCCATAGTCTAATCTAATTGCATCTTTTACTGTGCCATCAGGATAAACTGTTTTACCGCATCTTGTCTTATAATCCAGTTCGGGAATTAATAAATAATCTTTAGGCTTGCAATATTCGTTAAGTAAATTCTGGAAAGCAAATCTAATAGATGTTTCTTTTCTTGAGCCACCATATTGAATTATTCTTTCGACTTCTGCTTGATATTGAGTTACTAATAATCGGGACATTGACTAGATAAAAGAGTAATAAAAAGAGTTGATTACTGTTATTACTCCCATCCAGTTAATTTAAAATTTCTAAGGATATTACGAAATTGATTAAAGAATTAATGAAGTTTCAAAACTTCTGTGTATAGTATCAACAAGCTTAAAAATATACTTGTAACCACTATATATGGTGTTTAATTATGAATTTACTCAACAAATGATAATTACAACTACCAAAAATTAAGTAAGTATAATTAACTAAAAAATCTTTAAGTATAATTAAAATTACTAATCAAATTAATTAGTAAAAATAACTAGATTTCAGTTTTTTCTCTGAATTATAGATGGTCTGCACTACTACTCTACTAATCCTACAAATAATCAGGTTGAACTACTTATTAGGCAAAAGCTTCACAGTATGACTATCTCAAGAGACAATCTTACGAATACCAAGTAATCCCAACAGTTTATTAATAATAAATCTAGCGATAGAGGGTGCGTAGTTCACCAATTGGGTTGAGTCTCCATAAAGCTAAGAATTAGTTAATGAAATTATTTCACTTAATTGTGTCCTGATAAGTTAGAGGACTGTGGTTGAGGAATTTCATTGGCAGGAATGATTTTAACTTTTCCTTGTTTATCACTAATAGCAATAGATTCACCTTTTTGGCGATGGTTTTCTATCGCTTTATCTACTGCTGGCTGAACTAAATTATTTAATCTATCTGATAATTTTTTTTCTGTCTCAATTTCCATAATTTTTATTGATTAATCTGTTGCCAAATACTTAATTGATAAATAATCGTCTGTTGGTTCGGTGTTTTTTCTGCTACTGCTATTCTCAAGGGAGTACTATTATCATAAACGATCCAATAATCAGCTAAGTTACTGTATATTTCCAGAAAGTTCTTTCTACCTCTATCTTAAATGTCGCGCTCAGACTACCGTTAAACCCTAATGGGTTAGCGGTTAGGTCATCGTTATTTCGTCGTTTTACGGCGAAAACTGCTATTACTTCATGAATCGCAACCAATATAAAAGAGCGAATCATCCTTATTTATCAGGAGATTTTTGTTTTTCTACATAAGCTTTAAGTTGCTCGACAGTCACACCACCACAGCTAGCAACAAAGTGGGCTACGTGTCCAAAAATGAGGTTTTCCATAAAAATATTTATGACTAAGTTCAGGATATTCTTTACGAATTAATCTCGAACTTACTGTTTTAAGGTTAGCAATTAATTTGGACAATTGAACATCAGGCTTAAACTCAATTAATAAATGGCAATGGTCGCTCTCACCCATTAAAATCATTTAATTGGCATTCCCATTTATTAAAAATTTCTTTAAAGATGATATGCCGTCTTTCAAGTATTTCTTGATTGATAGCTTTTTTACGGTACTTGGTAACAAATACAATATGTCTGTTAAGTTTATATACTGACCTAAAGCCTT
>JAAUYJ010178596.1_pt1 | contig 11806 bp, 20 predicted proteins | sample 7278031 | NCBI WGS metagenome assembly JAAUYJ01 (sample SAMN14350222, study PRJNA611818) | marine sediment metagenome | isolation source: surface marine sediment (1.8m) | place: French Polynesia: Moorea | collected 2018-08 | reverse complement strand
TACCGCGGAGCTACTGACCTGTGAAAGTGCTTTTCGATCAGCAATTCTTGGGCCACTTCGTTTACCAGTAGAAGTAATATTTACTTATTTTTCTTTTAGTCTGCGCATAATAAAGTAGAAGGAAAATGAGAATGGCTCTGCCGAAAATGACTGCAAATTATTTTGTCGGTTTTTCACATTCTAACTCTTGCCGCTATTCAATTAGCTTTGAAAGACATATTTCTCCAACAAAATTTACTGCTTGTAGAACATTATTGGCCTCGGTCATTTTGAGATATTCTCACTGCAAGATAGCGTACCAGCTTTTCTTTCTCGACCCCTTTTCTGATGTTGCGTGCCGCCGCTCGTTCAGTAGCGGCCATAGGAGAGCGGTGGTAGCATGACCTCCGAAAAGGAGCAAATCGTGCTGCGGGAATTGCAACAGAAGACAAGGGGGGAAAAGAAGGGCGTTTTCTCCGGAAAAATGGCACCTTTCGTGTATGGCGCCGTCCTGTCCGCTCGTCCGACTGATGCAGAATTGCATCGACCGCAAGACTAGGATGCAGTAGGAGGAGCGGTCTGTGGTGGCCGTTTGATTTCTGCGTGTGTTGCGACAAGTTCATGTACAGTTTCCAAATGTTAGTTGTTGTTGCTAGAGCTCATTATCATGCCCCTCCCACCGTAGCAAGGCTTAAAAAGAGCGCATAAAATAGACGCAAGATTTCTCCTTGAGATCAGAATTTCGGGACTGCTGAGGACTTCCTGGGGGAGAGGGGAAAAGAAAACTTACGAGGTGTTAACAAGCGTCCGCCGCCGCGAAAAGCATGCACGAACGAACGAACGAATTTACGCAATCACGCCTCTCGCATGAAAGAGAAGGGGAAGGCCACCTGTTTTCTGTATACCCCAAGAGGGATGCGAAATGGGCGAGGCGAGGCGAGCGACCTTGCGTCGGGTAATAAGCTCCCGAAGGCGGCGGCCCAAAGTCTTTCACTGGATGTGTGAGAAGGGGCTCCTTTCCTCCTTTCACCTCTTGACCACTAATTAGTGGTGGGGGTTGGGCGGCGGCGGCGGCGGCGGGCGGCGGCCCCTTCCTTCGCCCTCCGCCCTATTATGACTTTGGCGTTCGCCCCCGCTTCGCCCAAGAGTGACTGGGCCTTTTTCTCCTTTGATGAGGTGGGGAGGGATATTGAGCGGTTGACTTGCTTTGCTGCATTTTTCTCGACGTCTTTCGCCGCTACCAAAAGCTGTAGCAGATTGAAGGACTGCCGAGTGGGTGCGAGAAAGAGGAGGAGAAGAGGATGTGGCAATCCAAACAGAAAACATGATGGGAGTCTGACAGACAGGCTCAGCCCATGAACGAAAAGCCCTTCTTCTTCCTCCTTTGCACTAACCCGATGTGTATGTCCGGAACGTCCTGTTTGAGCAGCAGAAAAAGAGGAGGAGGAACAAACATTAGATCTGACACCTCCTCCGTTCCATCCCTTGTTCAGTGACGACCCCGCCCAGGAAAGGAACGAACATTCATCCTTTTTGCCTTGCCTAGGTCTATTTCGGAGGAGAATCCATTCTTCTCTCTCTCTTTCTCCCATTTCCTTTCTCCCCCGTCCTAGTCGGCCACGCCCATTTTGTTCTTTCCCATTTCACTTCCTTCCTCATTGGCGCCCCATGTCGAGCGAGCCTCCTTTTACCACACAAACTCTGTGGGAATAGGCAATAATGCCTTGGGGAATTGGAAGCATAAAGAGGCCAACGGGAAAGAGGAGCAAACGACCATGGATTGTAAAAAGTTCAAAATGTATTTTAAAGGCCTGTAGTGTAAATTGTTCCATTCCTCCGTCTATGGAGTAGGTGAGGGAACCGGACCGGTGGCTGGGGACGAGACAGTGATGGCCAGTCACCTCTTTTGTTCACCTTTGTAGACCGACCACCCTCACCTCACACAGTGGAAACCACCCGCTGGCCATGTCCTGATCGGAATCGACCTGATCTCTTCATCATTCTACGATCGATCGAACCAGCATCATTCCCGCTCCTAAGTGGAAGTGGGGTACACGTAACTCTACCGTTTTGGGAAGCGATTCATGCCTTTTTCGAGTCCCCCATTGAAATTCCCCTCCTGAGCCCAAAATAATCTGACAAGCGACGGAATCCCTCTCTTTCTTTTTCTCCTGTCAAAGTCGCATCATCAGGGAAGGATATCGTCGATCGGAAAAGGGCATCTTTGGCACCTCATTTTCGAACCATTTCTCGATCCCTCGCGCTGCTCTCATTTCTTCCTCCCCCCCCCCCCCCCAGTCCTCCTCCTCCGGCGGCGCCGCGTCACTCCAGACTCATTACGATCCTACATCATCAAAAAAGGCCATCCCTCTTCTCCCTCCCCAATTTTCGCCTCCCTCCATTTTTATGGGAACTTTCACCCGGCCAACAGAATTGAGCAAGGGAACCTCTTTGCTCCCCAACAAGATGGCAGCACCGAACAAACCTCGGTCAAGAGCAGAAGAAGGGAGAGAGACAGTAAATCTCTTTGTAGTTTCCTCCCCACCCAAAGGATCCCAGCGGGGTGGGAGTGGAACCCCTTGAGTGGTTGAGAGGAGCCAGAGAAGTGGGAGAGACAGCGCGGCCGCCGCGGCATATTTCCCGAGCAATCAGTCCTCCTCCTCCTCCTTCCAAGGAAAGCCACCCACCGACTCACCTAGCACACACGACGGACGCCCACGAAGAAAGTAGAGAATGAAGGGAATTCGCCGACTTTTGGTTTCGCAGACATTCGATCTCCGCTGCTTTTGTACTGTATGATATTCTTTCTTCCGATTAGTTAAAAATGCATGTAGAAAATCTAACTATACCTGTATGTGAAATTTAGAACCGAAAAGACATTCCTGCTCCTAATGGAATTCCCGCTCGAATGGTGCACTGAACGCCCACGTGCATGTTCATGTGTAGTATAATCGGTGCACAAAGACAAGGAAACCAGTAGATTACGCACTCTGGCACTCCCATCCGTGCTTTTTAGATTCAGAGAGAGAGAGTTAGAGAAACTTTCCACAAGTTTGTGCATACAAGAATTTTTGTCACGTTCCGCCTCATTTACATGATGGGGAGGAAATCCTTCTCCCCCCTCGACGACGACGACGACGATCTTTTTCCGTGACTCCATCAAGAAATAAGACGGATGGGACGATGACGACGGAGACGACGGACGGGCGACGATTGTTATTCAAAAGAGGGAGGGGAAGGCCCCATGCTGGCACTACCCAAAAAGCCATGCATACCCGCGGATATTTTTTCCTCTCGCCCCATGGCCCGGGTTGGTGACACACACGCTCATGCACGGCGGAACCCACAGAGCATTAAGGGGTCACTCACTTGGCATGGGGCGGGAATGCATAAGTACGAAAGGACGCTCAACTGGGTAAATTGCCCAACTTTTTTCCCGGCGTCTTCGTCGGAGGCAGAATTTCGAAGGTCTCTCCCATGATCGGTTTTTTTTCTCGTGCGTGACGTGAGGGGGGGGGGCGAGAAAATGTCGGTGAGGTGATCGGTTTTCGTGCCCCACCGATCGCCAGGAATTTATTCCGACTTCCTTTTTGCCTCCGCAACCGTGCAAGGCATCCATCCTTTTTGTCACACCACCACGCCCCGGCGGCGGAGGCGACCTCATCTCTTCAACTACCGGATTTCCAGGAAAACCCATTCGGGAAAAAATCCTCCGCCGCAGGAAAAAGAGATCTTTTTTACGGGTCGGCGGAGACAACACCCTGGCACGAGGGAAGGGGTGTCGGAGGAAGATGGAGCAGAGACAAGGCTTTTGAGCCCTGAGCAACACAAACGCAGCCTGGCCACGACCGCGAGGAGACATTTTCCAATATCTCGCCCTCCCCCTTTGCCTCTGCGGGGGGCCGGCGACGAACCTGCGACGAGACCAACCACACGACTTTTTTCTTCTTTCCATTCCACAACACACAACACACAGTCCTATGCGCCTATTGCCACTACTACAATGGGCAGGGGAAAAGACACAGCTGGATGCCACAGGCCAGGGGGACAGAGAATCACCACAAAAATATGTCAGAGGGATTGCCCCCTTTGAAATGTTATAAAATAGTTGGTGGATTTGCCTCCGTGTAAGGGAACGAACGAAAACAGGGTTCGTTTCCTCCGGTGCGGCCCCGACCGATGGCGTCACTGCCTCCTCCGCGGTTTGGTGCACGACTCGACCGAGGGGCATTCCGGGGGGGAGCAGAGCAAGAGGTGACATAGCTCAAATGATTTCGGAGGGGGGACGAGGAGGAAAGGAACGCCGCCTATGGACCGGGCTTGGCCGAATACCATCTCCTTCCCCCTCGGGAGAGAAGGGTGGCATTCAGAAAAAGGGGGACTCGCTTGCTGTGGCTTCCACCACCAATTTTCTACCTCCGTGAACGCTTTCAAGTCGATATGGGCCTCCCTCGGTTCTCCCTTTTCCCTTTCAACCACACACGTCCTTCTCATCTTCATCTTCCCTCGTATGAGCACTTTCTTCCCCCGTCAACCGTGAGCCCATGCATGGGTCTCGGCCGAATGCGCACGGGATTAAGTGGCATGGAATGCCGCCACGAAGTGAAGGAGGAGGGGATGCTACACTCAGCATGAGTTTTTTCCCAACCCCCCTTCGACCCCCTGATTCTATTCAAAGTGAGTGAGCAGCCTGGAGGAGGAAGAGGAGGGGTTGGGCGCTGAGAAAAGGGCTAACAAGATTTCTTTGTGTTCCGGGGGATCAAGATAGGCGAGGAACGCGCCGCCGCTGCCCCTGTGGTGGAAGGGGGTTCCTCTGCATAGCAAAGAAAACAGGGATGAAGAGAGAAAGAGAGGGTTTTGGCGCTGGCCTCAACTCACTCCGGACATTTTGGTCAGATGAGGTGGCCAGATAAGCTGGAGATAGGACAGAGGACGACGGGCTGGGTATGGAGTTGATGGGGGGTCTTCCAGGACCAACCAGAGAATGCGGGTGGCATATTGGTTGGTTTAGGAACGGGGAAGAAGAAGACCCTTTTCAAATGACAAAAAAGCTTCACTCCCCAACACAAATGGTTCCTGTCTCCTGACCGACCAACGTCGTTTTTTCTCCCCCCCCGGTTTATTCATGATTTCTTGCGCTTCTTCCACCTACTTTTCCGCTTTCTCTCTGGCTCTTTTCGAAACCCTCCTCCGTATTCTTTCCTGCCGGTAGGACCAGCCCTCGTCTTTAGAAACAGAAGTATTTCCTTTCTGACAATAGGGGACCCCATTTGAATACCCCATTCTTGACCAACACTGCGCTCCAGTGGTCCTTCCCCTTCTTCCCTCCCTTTCCTGTTTCGTTTACACCCCTTTTGCTGTGGTTGCAGCAGCCCACTCTGCCCCCTCCCTCCTCTTTTATTTCCCGGTATCGGATTCTGGAATTTGCAGCTATTCATTGTTGTCCCTTGTCCGCCCAGCGGCAGAACACCAGGTGCACTTTAATCAAGTCCCATTTTCGTACCTCGATGTTTTGTACTTGATTTTGAAAACGAAATTCCAGATTGTCTGCCAAAAGAAGCACAATTGCCTTTGGCTTGACCTGCCTTGACCTAAAGCAACATATTTTTTAACCACTCCGTTGTCGTCGTCCCCGGCTGCCGCTTTGTCTACCAGCGACGAAACGGACGCTGCGTCGTCGGTGCTAAAGCTGCTACCGTGGGGACGATCGAGTTGAATGGCACTGATTGATTTCGTCCTCTCCGCTCCCCCCTTCCCCCCTCTCCCTCAGCGGGATCCACCGTGACAATTCGCACCAACGGAGAAAAAAATTCCAGGGAACGAAGAACGGCGACGACACGAACAATGGGCATCCCCGCCTCGCCCCGCCCGGCCGTTGCAGACTGTGTACGACTGTATGTACTGAACAGCAAGGAGAGGGAATTTGGTTCCACGGTGGTCGGAGCCGGTTCTAACACAGATGGAGAATGGGACACCCAAAAAATTGCAGCAAAAAAGCGATCGGGCGGAGCTATTTGGAGATTGAGAGGTATTCTTTTGCCCTTTTTGAAGGTGTTTTCCCCCATACTTCACAAGCATTTTACAGCTACAGGAGGCTCAGTATTGAATCCACCATCCCGGGTGAGTTTTTCAGCCGCGGCCCAGGGCGGATGAGATTGAAAACTTCCCCGTCTTTTTCGGCGTAACTTATTGCCTGTCGAACGGATACAGAAGGGCCAGCAAGGTTTTTTCTTTCCATCCTTTTTAACCCATCCCTTTCTTCCTATACCGCCGCCACCGCCTTTTTAAAAAGGGGACTTGAAGTGAGTGGTAATTGCGCCTGAATAAGCATGCGTTCAAAAAAGAAAAATGACCGTGGCCGACCTCGCAAAAAAACAGAAAAGGATTGCTATCGCAATGACTGGGACGACGGGGCTGTGTCTCTTCCATGCCTTTTTCGGGGGTCGTGAGGGAGGAAGGTCCTCAAAGTTGAATAGGCGCGGATAATGCAAAAAAGCGGGTTCCTTCTCCCTGCATCTCTTTTGACTATCTTTGCGCGTAAAGCACTACACGTCTCTTCTCCTGAAGTTCGAGTGCGACAGAATTGAGGTGCACGAAAAAAAAACTGAAAGGGAGAGAGAACAGTGCTGTTTTCATTGCTTGAAAATACAGTGGACGTCTGCTTGAATTTCTTGCTCGTGTGCAAACTCTAGAATCGGGAGGGGAGGAAGGGGAAACCGCGCTGAAGATGGACTCACGCTTTTCCTCTCTCTCCTCCGCCCCAATGTCGAAACCCTTCACCTCCCCCCATCCTCCTCCCCTCACCGTTTTATCCGAATCGCAATCAGCGCAGTCACCTAGCTCTCTTCCGCCCATATTCAGGCGGGCGAAGGGAGGAGGAGGAGGAGACTTTTAAAAGAGGAACTTTTTTCGGAGTAGGGAGAAGGGGGGAGGGGGGAAGGGCAAGGGCACTGAGAACGAGGAATTAAAGAGCCCCTGTTATTACGCGCGCGGTTGAAGGTGTAAGAAAAAAGTGGGAGGAGAGAGGGAGAGGAGAGAATTCGTGCCTCGAATAAAACAAACTTTTGAAGTGGCTCGAAAAGGAGGGGGGAGGGGGGTGGCTTTTTATGGCACCCCCTCCTCGTCTTTATGGACCACGAGGTGGAAGAAGAAGAGGTGGTGTGTGTTTGTCCGGGCTCTCTTGGAAGTGGCGGAGGAGGAGGAGGAGGGGTGTGTATGTGTATTCGACGGGGGCCAAGGATGAGGGGAAGGGGGTTGAGGCGGGACTTTGCCAAAATGGTCGTGAGGGGATTTAAAAGGGGAAAAGGGAGGGGAGGGTACTTCCTGCATGGAAAAGGGGGTTGAGGAGGACCCCAGAGAGTGAGCGAGACGATGTCACTTGACACTGCGAGGGGAAGAAAAAAAAGGCAACCAACGACGTTCTTGTCCCCCTCCCCCCCACAAGACGATGGCGCTACGGCCGCTCATTGAAGTCTCCTCCCTCCTTCCTCTCGACGGTGGTCGGGTGACGGTGCCAATACCGTCTTGGGCAGCGTCGTCGTCGTCGTCGCTTGCCCAAGGACGACGCAGGAAGTGTGTATGTATTCGAGTTGCGGGGCGTGAAACGTGTCCAAAGATTATTACTAACGGATGGAGGGCTCCCTTGCCCCGCACATACCCCACGTAGTAGGTACAAGGATCCTTTTTGGCATCCAACAAAGCGGGGGCGGAGGAAGAGAGGGAAGCATATCAGACCTGTCACCCTCCTCCTCCTCTCGCCATCGCGTCGGAGCAAATGACTCTTCTTCTTCTCCCCCTTTTCCTTCCTCCGTCCATGCTAGCGGTCTCGACCCATTCCCGCCCCGCAAAGATATCGAGAGAGAGAGAGGAATTCCAAAAGCCGCATCGCTCTTTAGATACGGCGCCCAAATATGGCACCTTCTTTCGCCCGTCCCCCCCATTGCATTGCACTTCTCCCGTCTTAAAAGATCCTCTTTGTGCTCTCGACGAGAGGGGAGGAGGAGATCCATAATGCCTCTATCTATACCGCGCAGTCATGTTTGCTTTTAAATGCCGCCGCCTCCAGGGGTCTCCTGACTTTAGATCCCTACCTCTTCCCAAGACGAATCCCCCTTTGGCCCTGGGTGGAGGCACCGACGACGTCGGCGGCAGCGCTGTTCTCGGAAGCGGCACGGGAGGTGAAGAAGTCTTGTTGCTGTTGGCCCTGTTGCTGTTGTCCGAGGAGGCCCTGCTGGAGAGGCCGCTGGTGCTGGTGGAGTTGTGTGCGCCTCCTCCCTCTTCGTCCTCGTCCTCCTCGTCGTCTCCGTCCTCCAGACTTGTGACCGACCTCGCCGTCCTCATCGCCGCCACCCCTCGGGAGATCTGCTCCGCCCCGCCGCTATCTCTCGTCAGCTTTCTCGGGAGGGACCTCCGCCGGTCCTTTGAGCCGCCGAGGGAGTCCTCGACGATCCCGGAGGATATTTTCTTCGACTTCTTCCCTCGACTTCTGCGGAAGAGGGTGGTGGGGAGACCGAGGGAGAGAACTCCCCTGGCCTCTGCTGGAGTCAGAGCCACCTCCCGCGTAGGAGTTTGAGACAGACGCTGGCGCATGGCCAACATCTGCTGATGCTGCAGTAGTTGCTGGTGTGGGTGCTGGTGCTGCTGGTGTGGGTGCTGGTGCTGCGCGAAGTCCGCCAGGCCAAGGGTGGGGTGGTCGTGCCTGATGCTAAGCACCACGTCATGCGGCAGGTTCCCGAATCCCTCTCGGTGCAAAGTTATTCCTCGTCGGTCCCTGCTCGGCATGGCGGTGCCGGCGCGGGGAACCGTCCTGCTGCCGCTGTTATTGCTACTGCTGGTCTGCAGTTGCCTCGTGACTCCGATCTTGCTCTCCACCGACCTCACCTGCGGGGGCTTCTCTACCCACTCGATGCTCACGTTGTTGTTGCTGATGTCTCTGCTGCTGCTGCTCTTTGACCCCTTGCCCCCTCCTGACGCCAGCCGCAGCCTCTCCAGCATCGGAACGTAGCAGGCACTCATAGCGATCTCATGCGTTCCGGAGAAAGGTATCGAAACAAAAAAAAAAAGGGAAATCCAAAGTCACGCACGCCGCGCACTTCGAAGGAGGAGGAGGGCGAAATCGAACTTTCGCCACCTCCACTTTTTCTTTCTCCCCGCGAATGCACAATCGTCACCAGCCCTTCCCCGTCATTCCAGGAGAGCGGCCAAATGTCAACTGAGTAGAAGGTGGGGAGGAGGACGGACCGACGACGACGACGAAGAGATTCCACTCTCCCCTCTTCTCTTCTACCCGTGGAGACTCTATGGAACGACGGAGGAGAGGAGGGGTCCCCTGAACGCCGGTGGGATGGTCGGTCGGTCCGTTCGAAAGAGGAGGGATCGAGGGGGAAGAGCTCACAAAAGAGGAATGACATCCCACAGCTTTACTGCCCATCCTCTCTTCTGCCCCTACGGTCGGTCGGTCGGTCGCTCGTCCGTCCAGGCCAAAGTTTTTTTTGCGTATCCCTCTAAATGCCTCTCTGCTGGACTAGGCAGAAGGAGAGGGAGGAGCGAAGGAAAAATCTCAGCATGCCCCATTCCTCCCTCCTTTCCCCCCTCATTCCCTGGCAGTCATCACTTGCGTGCATTTTCGAAGTAAACGGCTTCTCTTCTTCTTCCTCCTCCTTCTTCAATGGTTCCAGTTTCTTGCCATTCTGCGAGAATGGAGTCGTTTTTAGATTCATTATTGCTTTCGGCTGGGCTGGGCTTCTCCCCCCTCCCGCGGTGAAGACGCCGCCGAGCTGGAATGTCAAACATCTTCAAGAAAAAAAGAAAAGGGGGAGGATAGGGCTCTTTCTATAGTGCGGAGGCGCGAAAGAGTCTTTCCCCTCCCCTCCTCCACTTGAAGGAGCTACCACGGGCTGGCCGAGAATACACACACACACATGGACAAGAGGAGGGGAGGGGGTGGCAGTCGTTCTGGCATCAAGGGTCTCTTTTCACTTTTTTTGCTCCACTCCCCCTTCTGTGTGAGGCGTCCGCGTGTATAAGCAGTTATTTTCACCCTCGCCCTCTTCTTGGTTTAAATTGTATTGGCCAGCGGACAAAGGAAACGAAGAGAGGGAGACAGAGAAAGAAAAGAAAAGAATAAAAAAGAAAGGATTGTAGGGGGGCACGTCAGTCGTCGGGTGTGCAGCCACACATTTTTGGCATGGGGGCAAGAGGGGGAGATGGCAGTGGTTGGCAGCAGGGTTAACTTCAGGAATGGCCATTCTAAGAGGGGGGAGGGGGCAGTTCCTCCCTCCCTCCTTGTTTCTTCTTGTCTCATGGTACCGAACAAAAAGAAGAGGGGGAAGGGGTCTTTATCCCCCGCCTCGTTCGTTCGTCTGGTCCTATACCGCGCCTGGGCAAAGGCATGAGGAGGAGAAGAGATCTTCATCTTTGTCATCGTTTTGCGGCGCCGGAGGAGGAGGAGGGGATCGCCGCCCGGGCCAAGCCAGAAGAAGTCTGAGTCGGCGGGGGTCGGAGCGGAGGGAAAAAAAAGAAACCCCGGCGGGGGGTTAACTCGAAGTCATTAGACAAATTTGGAAAGAGAAGAGGTAGGGGAAAATGGAAATAGAGAAGAGGGGATGCTACCACGCACATACCAGCAAAGAATGTAGCTTGTGAACGTAAACCCTGACAAGTGCCTCCCGCCATTTCCACGCATCTGTTCGGCATTTTGCCCGAACCCGGAAGGGCACATTCTCCGACAGAAACTCTGATTGAATAAGATTCGCCCAATCGACAGAGAAGGATGATGATTCCCGCTCCCAGCCGGAAAGAGAAAAACCAAACCAACATATCTTCCGCCGACCCACCGAGCTTCATAAGGGCAACAGTTCGTGATGGGGCCTCCAAGAAAGAGGAGGAGGTATCATGGACTGAGCAAGCAAGAGTCCGTTCCTCCTTCGCCCTCCCGCCGCTCCCTACGGGGGGGCTTTTCCTGGCTCTCAAGCATCATCTCCAGGAATAAACGTGTGTGGATGGCGCGGATAGACTTTCGCCAAACTGCAGGAACACTTGCAGAGCACAAAGAGGACAAAGACAGCTTTGGCGAATTCCGTGTTGGCTTATTCGGCCCAGTCGTGTTCGCCGTCGTCTCACGTCGCCCGAGTGAGCCCTGTGCCATGGGGGGGGGACCAAGAGAAGGAAATGAACAATGAGCATTGGATGTTGTTTATGTCTGTTTCGGACGTTGGGGCCACTTATTTCTTCTGGGGTCTTATGTGCGCCATGGTTAAACACAGCTGCGGACATTACTCTCCAAAGAAGATGAACAAGTCGAAGTTGTGAGAAAGCTCGAAAGAAGCTTTTTTGCAGGGACCTTTAGCTTCCTCTTTGCGAAAAATCTCTTTTTTTGCAAAGAGGTGAAAGGGGAGAAAATTTAAGGAAAGAGGCAGTTTCGTCGTCTTGGGCCATTTAAAGAGAGATAAATCACTGGTGCTGCGTCGCGGCACAAAGCTGAGATAGAAGAAGAAGGGAAAAGCCCGTTTTTCGGTCCTCGGCAGGGGAGGGCTCAAAGGACAATTTGTTACGGCTGTTTGTGTCCCTCCTCATCTCCCTCTTTAATCTGCAGCAGAGATGCGCATTTCTTCTCTCTCCAAAGAGGCCCTCCCCTTTGGCAGCTTCGGAACTTCTTTCTCTTTTCTCCCTCCGTTAATGGCGTTCCCCCCCTCCCCCTCCTCTTTCCCCTTTGCACCCGACTTATCCTCTTCTGCCGTCCTTGCATTCTGGTGTGCCAAAGTGGAATGGAATGGATCCATCCTCTAGAAAATTTTACTCACTTCTGCTTCTTCTCTCCCCCTCTTTG
>JAAUYJ010192683.1_pt1 | contig 11808 bp, 9 predicted proteins | sample 7278031 | NCBI WGS metagenome assembly JAAUYJ01 (sample SAMN14350222, study PRJNA611818) | marine sediment metagenome | isolation source: surface marine sediment (1.8m) | place: French Polynesia: Moorea | collected 2018-08 | reverse complement strand
CTCACGGGGCGGATACTCGCCGATCCGAAGGCGTTCCGGCGGGCCGTCACGACGACAGACGCCGCGTTGGAGCATTTGCCGAGATTTCTGCTTTACACGCGGTTCAACGCCTGGGGCAAACAGCGGGAAGTCCCGGTGACGCCCGATCAGACTTTCCACGGCTGGTATCTCAAGAACCGTGGGAAGAAATCATGAGCAGCCGGGAGACGATCCTCGAGGCCGTCAGGCGCAATCAGCCGTCCGCCGCCGCCTTGCCGGAAGTGCCGCTGTTCGACCGGGACTTGCCGGAGCCCTGGCCGCTATTCCAGGAGAGCCTGGAGAAGATGGGCGGGAAGCTGGCGCCGGCGCCCGCCGACGGCGATCTCGCCGCTCTGGTCAAGCGGCTCCATCCCGACGCCAAGGTGATCTGCTCGGCCACGCCGGAAGCGCAGGGGACTCGGCCGTTGAGCGACGTGCGTGAGCCGAGGGAACTGGAAGACGTGGATGTCGGCGTGATTCGCGCCCTGTTCGGCGTGGCCGAGACCGGATCGCTGTTCCTGAGCGAGCGGGAGCTCGGCGTCAACGCGCTCGGATATCTTGCCCAGCACTTGGTGGTCCTGTTGGACCCGGCCGACGTCGTCGGCAATCTGCATCACGCCTATCATCGCGCGGAGTTCGGGCAGGTATCCTACGCCGTGCTGATGACCGGCCCCTCGGCGACGGCCGACATCGAGGGCGTCCTCATTCACGGCGCGCAAGGGGTGAGAAGCCTCACCGTCGTCGCAATCCCGCGTCCCGCGACTTAGACCCGTTCTGCAGGAGAAACCGAAGCGAAATCGACAGTGATTACCATAAGATAACAAGAATGCGATACTGACATGCTGCTGCCAGATCGTTGTCCGCGCGCGAAGACGCAGCGGTCCGCCAGCAAACTCGAAGGAGCATCAGATGCGTCGTATCTCTGGAGGTCAAGTACGAGTGTTTGTGTCGGAGAGTGGCGGCAGAGTTCCTGGAAGATCCGACCCCTTCAGGAGATCGGGGCGTTTACGTCGATTCGCGAGTGCGCTATCGCTCGCCTCGCTTCTATCTGGCGGCCTTGCCGCCACCCCGGGCTTTGCGGAGGAGCCCGCTTCTGCGCCTGACGGCGGCGCTGCCGCGCAAGCGCTCACCTTCGAGTTCGATGCCAGACCGAAAGCGACCTCGGGTGGCCTGTCGTTGCAGCTCGGCGGCGGCAGCTGGGAGCGCGCGGTCGACGAGCTGCAATCGGATCAGTTGGCATGGGATGGCATGGGGCAGCTCGCCCAGCAGGCCCCCGATGCCGAGGGGGGCGGAGCCGGCAACGTCCTGGCCAACCCGGATGAGATATCGAGACAATCGAACAACCCTTTGGGGGGCGATTTCATTCTTTGGCTGAATTTCTTTGATATTGATCAGCTAGAGGGGGAAATTACCGACGAGAAGAGATATTCCTACAGCCACCTGCTTCAACCTGTCATCCCCATCAAGTTGCCTTCGATCGGCGAGGACTGGATTCTCGTCAATCGCCCGACTTTCCCGTCCATCTTCAGTCGGGAGATTCCGACGGGGCCCAATCTTACGAAACCGGGCATCGCCAGATTCAGCAGCAGGGGCGGGTTCGGCGACATTGAGTACTTGGCGCTTATGGGCACGTCGACCTCGAACGACAGCGGCTTTCTGGCGGAGTCGTTCGGTGAGGGTGATGCCGTGTTGGCCGCCGGCTTCACCACCCGATTCCCCACCGGCCGGAGCAGCGTGTCCGAGAACGTCTATGCCGCCGGACCGGCGGCGACCGCGGCCTATATCGGTAAGGATTGGACTTTAGCCACCCTGATTCAGCACTGGTGGGATTATTCGCAGCAGAGCGCCGGGGATGACTTCAACTTCACGAGGGCCCAGCTCTTCTATTTCAGGAGCTTCCCCGGCGGCTGGCAAATCGGCGGCACGCCCAAGATAACCGTAGATTGGACGGCAAGCGGCGACGATAAATTGACCCTTCCGATCGGCTTCGGGGTCTTCAAGACGATCCTCCTCGGCGCCTTGCCGATCAAGTTGGGCGTGGAATTCAGGCCTTCGATCATCCGCCCGGACTCCCTCGGCACCGAATGGCAGATCGAGTTCGAAGTCATCCCGGTTACGCCGAATTTCATCGGCAAGATGTTCAACTAGGGGGCTGGGCTAGGGATCGGACCTCCGGTCGCAGCTTCGAGTTCGGCGCCGCCGCGGCTCGGCGTTCTTCGTCGCGGGCGATCACAGGGGCGTGCTCTTCTCCGCCTGGGCCGGGGTCAGGATGTCAGCTATCGCCTCGGGCCCGGCTTCGAAGGCCTCGGCCTGTCCGCGGTGAATCGCCGACCAGAATTCGCGCGCGGTCGCCATCTTGTCCCGCTCCGCGCGTGCCAGCCAGTCTTGCAGGCTCTCGTCCTTGAGCCCGAAATCGCCCCAGAACTTCAGGAACTCCAGGAGCAGATCGGCGATCCTCTCGCTCTCCCAGGGGACGCTTTTGTCCCCCTCGCGCGCGTGAATCGCCTTGGCGAGCGCGAACTGATGGGCCTTGTAGTCCAGGGGCAACTCGTAATGCGCCTTCAGAATCTCGTCGGTGATCGACTCCGACCATTTGCGGTGGAAGCGGCAGATGCCCGTGTTGTCGCTGAACAGCTCGTAGACCATGCGCTCCACGTTCTTGCGGCCTAGCGCCTCCGGCGCCAGGAACTCGTTGCCGTAGTAGACGTAGTACTTGCCCATGATCGGCATGGGGCTGCCCATGCCGGGCACCCAGTATTGGTTCGGCACCATGTAGCCCCGCTCGCCGTGGGCGAGGTAGACGGCGCGGTCCACGCTCCGCGTCCCGTGTCTCTGGTCGAGCGTGGCGGCGGCGGCGCGGATCCCCTCGCGAAACAGGCTCGCGCGCGCATCGAACAGGATCGCCCTCAATACGGACATGGCGTAGTCGGCGTTGTGCATGGAGTCCTCGACCGGCTCGACCCCCTCGCTGTCCGCGCTCAAGGCGAAGCGCAGCTCCGTGGCCAGCGGAAAGCCGAAGGCCTCGGGCTCGATCAGGCCGTCGGCGACACATTCCATGATCCAGGCCAGGGTGCCGCCGGTCTGTATGGCGTCGAAGCCCATCGCGTCGACGGCGTCGTTGAGCAGCTCCGCCGCCCTCTGGTCGAACACACCCACCTGGGGGCCGAGCGCGTGATAGGGCTCGTAGTCCTTCTTGTACTTGCCGTTCAGCTTTTTGCAGGCGACCGCGCAGGGCTCGCCGCAGTGCTGGAACTGCTTCGTCTGGATGGTCTCCTCGTTGAATTGCTTGAGGTAGTGATCGAGGATGAAGGTCTCGTGCTGGGCGCGCCGGTCTTCGGCGGTGCCGTAGATGCTGCGGTAGTTGTGAGACAGCATCCGGTCGGAGATCTCGTACATGTTGACGCCGAAGGTGCCGCCGGTCTTGAACTCCTTGTGGTAGCGGTATTTCTCGGTGACCGAGAGGTCGGTCTTCACGACCTTCTGGCCGAAGTGCTCGAGGAAATAGCCGTCCAGCTCCTTTGAATCGGGCAGGTCGGGATCGTCCCACGCGCCACCGAAGACGCAGCCGACCAATCCATGCCGCTGCAGCAGACGGCTGCCCAGGCCGCCGCGGCCGCACCAGTCGACCACGGCCGTGGCACGCCCATCGCTCACGGGGCTGGAGCCGATCGCGCCCTCGCGCGTCGCCAGGGCCGCCGGCCCGACGGCGAAGGCGCGGACGCGCCGTTCCGGGTAGTCGTCGGCGTAAAGGTCCAGCAGCGCCTGCTGCAGGGCGAAGAAGCCGATCAGGGGTTCATCGTCCGGGCCGACATAGCCCTGCCACAGGTCCTCGACGTCGACCGCTTCGAGCCGGACCCGAACCTCGCCGTCCACATGATTGAGCAGCAAGACGCTGGGCTCGGCGCATCGGCCGCGCAGACAGACGTAGCTGCTGCCCAGGTGATGGAAGGTGTAGGCCGCACCGCCCATGCTGGAGACGTAAAAACCGTCCCATTGCGGGCTGTAAGCGCAGAACACCAGACGCCGCGTGCCCGGGATCGAGCTGCCCGCGAGCAGCCCTTCGCCGAACGTAAAGCTGTCCGGATCCTCTTCGTAGCGATGCCAACCGTGGTCGACCGGCCCCAGAATGCCGGTCGCCCGCTCGTCGATCGCGCGCACCGCCCAGCTTCCGTCGCCCAGATCGACGCTCAGCTCACGCTGAAAGACCGGATAGACCATTGATCCTCCTTGCACCTGAGACCCGTCGAGAGCACCCCATGATTACCGGGGCCCCGCCCACGCTGTCAGAATCAACGCTTTTGCTGCATTGCACTGGCCATTTGGCGCCAACGGGCTGCTTTTGGCCGAGCGCCCGGATTCTTGGGGAAACGCTCCCGGTCGCGCTGGGATTGCGCACGCCGGCTTCGGCGCCCCGCCAATAGATCCCGCAGCCGACAACCCGAAGATCGTCGCCGAGGTCCACCAAAAGAAGAGCCCCGCCTCCGCGCTCATCGAAAGCTGCGGCGACGGGGCCCGATGCGGCGTGAGGGCTGCTTTACCGAGTGCCCCGGTTCACCGCTCTGAGGCGCGCTGGGGCCCGTCGATCATGCCTCGATGACGACGTTATCGGTGTAGACCGGATATGTGTCGCCAAGAGCTCCCAAGGTCATGACGCCGGGGAGATCCGGACTTGCCCCGCTTCCAGTGGGCTGAAGGGAACCCTGAGCGTCCTGGGTACCTGGGCCATGAGAGAGCTTCGTCAGACCGTTCAGGGCCTCCTGGGTGGTGTCGGGCCCGTCATTGAGAATATCCGCGATCTCGAGAGCGTCCGACGATTCTGAGGCCTTCGCCTGTTGCAAGGAACCCAGGCCCGTCAGGGTGAACGTGGTCTCCAGCTCGTCCAACTCGTCGCCGCGGCCGCGCTTTCCTTCATAGGCGGTCACGTTCAGCGTGAAATCGCCATGGCCCAAGACGGAGCCGTGGATGTCGCCCTTCTTGTCCCCGAAGAGCGAATAGGGCAGCACGTTCTCCGTCTTCGTCACCTGACCGTCGTTCAGGTCGAAGGAGATGCTGCCGGCCTTGCCGTCGTATTCGGCGACGATGCCGAGATTCGCGGTCTCGTCGACGGCGATCGTGTCGCCGCTCTCGATGACCTCCAGAACCCGGTCCGTGTCGGCGTCCACGAGCTTGAGGACGAGCCCGCCCGTCTCCGGCGCCGGTTGGGGCTGCGGTTCGGGCTTCGGCTCAGGATCAGGCTCAGGCTCGGGTTGGGGCTCGGGCTCCGGCTCGAGCGCATTCTCCAGGGTGAACTCGGTCTCCAGTTCGGCCAGCTCGTCGCCGCGGCCGCGCGTTCCTTCATAAGCGGTCACGCTCAGCGTGAAATCGCCATGGTCCAGGACGGAGCCGTGGATGTCGCCCTGCTTGTCCCCGAAGAGCGAATAGGGCAGCACGTTCTCCGTTGTCGTCACCTGACCGTCGTTCAGGTCGAAGGAGATGCTGCCGACCTTGCCGTCATATTCGGCGACGATGCCGAGATTCGCGCTCTCGCCGACGACGATCGTGTCGCCGCTCTCGATGACCTTCAGAACTTGGTCCGTGTCCGCGTCCACGAGTTTGAGGACGAGCCCGCCCGTCTCCTGCTCCGGTTGGGGCGCCGGTTGGGGCTCCGGCTCCGGTTGGGGCTGCGGTTCGGGCTGCGGCTCCGGCTGGGGCTGCGGTTCGGGCTGCGGCGGATTGAGGCCTTCTTGAACGCCGACGCCGTTTACCGGCGCGCCGAAATTGCCCGTGACTTCCGCGCCAATCGAGTTGGCTATGTTCGTCTTGTGGCCGTAGACCGCATTGCCTTCGACGACGATGTTCGTGGCGAAGTCGACACCCGTGAGCCGGATGCCGGTCGCACCATTGCCGTGGATATCGTTGGCGGTGATCGAAACGTTATCCAGCAGGCCCGCGTCGTCGTCCACCTTGTGCTTGTAGATCAGAACGCCGTGTTTCTGATTGTCGTAGAGATCGTTATTGTAGATCTGGATGTTCTGTATCTCCGGCGCAGCGTCTTCCTGCCACGACTCGCGGGCCAATACGATCCCGTTCTTGTTGTCGTAGATCTCGTTATTGTAGATCTCGACGTTCTTGATCGTCCGGTTGGCGGCATCGACGTAGATGCCGTGCTTCTCCATATCGTGGATGACGTTGTCGTGGATGGAGCCGTTCTGGACGCCGGTCTTGATATCGATGCCGAATTGATCGCTATCGTGGACGTGGTTGCCGTAGATCTCGAAGCCGTCCACGCCGCCACCGACGGAGATCGCCTCGTTCTTGCCGTTGGGGGTATTGGTCTTCGTGACCTCGTTGTCGGCTATGACGATGTTGAACAGCCTGAAGTCGCCCTCGGGAATGGTCTCGCGCATGATCAGACCGGCGGCATAGATGCCGGAATTGCCGGTATCGTGGACGTAGTTGTCCATGATGACGATGTTGCCGGCGCCTTCAGGGGAGCCTTCAACGAAGATCCCGTCACGCGCGCTGTTCTTGATCTCGAAACCCCGAATCTCGAAGTTGCTCTTCCCGCGTGATTCCACAACGCCGCGGATCTTGTCGTGCCCGGCGCCGTCTATGACCGCGCGCTCGCCGCTCGTGGGGTCGCTGGCGAAGACGATCGGGTTTCCCTCCGTGCCGGAGCGCGTGACCTCGAACGGATCGTAGGTGCCTGGCTTCACATACACCGTATCGCCTGGTTGGAGGGTGTCCGCCGCGTGCTGCAGCGTAAGCCAGGGATTGTTTTCCGTGCCGCTGTTCCTGTCGCTGGCACGGGAATGGGACTGATCAACGTAGTACACAACCATCTAAACCACCTGATACTCATGCAATTGAACCGAGGGCGCTGCGCGTCCTTCCCCCACGAGGCCGCGCCCCCAAACTGAACTTTGGTGGTGAATTTTCGGTAATATTGAAGTTCAGTAACCAATTGATATAATTGATATTTTGAGATGCCACAAATATAACACTTCCGGGCATGCGTCTAGACGTGGGCGCGTTGCCAATCGATCTTGCAACTGCGAACGTTGATCGCGGTCGGAATGCGTCGGCCCTTGTGGCCTTGCAGGCCTCCCTCGAGCACGCGCAGACGGTGCGGCGGCGCCGAAGTCATTCGTCGCCCTTTATTGAAGGGTCTTGGAAGCGCCCGTCTCGAAGATGGTCTGAATGGCGGCGTCCGAGTCGGCACGGTCCCTGCGTAGGACCGGCATGCACTTCCGCCGTCCGACGGATGGAGCGGGAAGGAAAGGCGCCAGACTGTACCCGAGCGTGACGAAGCGCGCAAAGGCACGAGGCGAGCGCTGTTTGGGGAAGCGGCGACAGCCCGCCTACGCCATCTTGCTTCGCCAAGGCTTCGGACGACGGGAGGCTTAGGTCGGCACTCCTACGCCTAGTCGCCTTCGTAGCCAACGGCTACTTCGGCGGCCTAGGCCGGGGCGAAGGATGGCGGAGAGGGAGGGATTCGAACCCTCGGTACGCTCACGCGCACAACGGTTTTCGAGACCGCCCCGTTCGACCGCTCCGGCACCTCTCCGCGGGCTGGCATCCCGGCGCGCGGCGCCGGGTCAGGGCTGCGGGAACCTAGCCCAAGGCCCGCAGGGCCGCAAGCCGCCCGGATCTCTAGAAAAAGACGAAGGCGCGGCTCTCGATGGACTCGCGCGGCGGCGCCTCTGGCGGGGTGTCCGGGTGCTCGAAGGCGGAGTGGATGGTGAAGCGTGCGCGCCCGTCCGTGGCCGAATCGAAGGTCTTGATCAACAGCACCTCGTCCACGCCCATGTCCGGGAAGTAGTACCACCTGTGATCCGGGTTGAAGCGCGCCTGGTGGATCTCGCCGATGCGATCCTTCGCCCGGCGCTCGCTCGCGACCAGGTCCTCCGGCGCGACGCTGCCGGCGTCGCACAGGGCCAGCGGCATGCGCACGACCGGCCCGCGGATCGGCCGCCAGAGATTGACGATGGCAAAGCGCCGCCGGAGCCGCGCCTCGGCCTCTTCGGCGGGCAGGAAGTCGCGCAGCCGGCGCGGGCCGGAGCGCGCGGTGTAGTCGTTGTGGATCGTGCCCGCCGGGTCACGCAGCTTGCGCTCGGCGCGCAGCTCTGACGAATCGCTGCGCCGGGTGTGGTCGAAGACGCGCACTTCCGCCGCCCCGGTCGCCGCTTTGATGAGCGCCTCGACCTCGCGGCCGTAGGCCGTTTCGATCGCCGCGTCGTCGTAGAGGTCGGCGACCGCCGTCGGCGCCCGCAGCAGCACGAAGCCCTGCCGGTCCAGGTCCAGCGCGTCCTGCAGCGGGCGGGCGTCGTGGATCGCGACCCGCCGCTCGTCGCGGTTGCCGCTGTAGCGCGACAGCCCCGGCCCGGCCTGCGAGGCGTAGAGCACCGGTACTTCCTCGGTGTCGGCCAGGTAATTGAGGGTGGCCTCGACGCTTTGGGTCATGGGCAGTCTGCTTTCCCGCACGCGCGACGCTCCACCCTAGTCCGCCCGCCGAAAACGGCGCAAGCCTGCCGCTTGGACCCGCGTGCGGGCGGGGCTATGGTGGCCGTCATGTGGACCGAGGATCTCACCCACCTGCCGCGCATCCCCCTGATCGATCTGGGGAAGGGCGGTCCCCTGGCGCTGGTCGAGGCGGACCACGACCGCGCGCGCGCGCTGCTCGAGACCGGCGCGCGCATGTATCCGGCGCCGGCGGTGCGCATCGGCGACCGGGTGTCGCGCCGCTGGCTGGCGCGCAGCGGCAACCCCTATCTGGACGAGATCAAGGCCATCGCCCAGCGGCTCGAGGCGCCGGGCGTCTACTTCCTCAACGTGAGCTACGAGTGGGGCTGCACCACCTCGGTGCGGGCGACGCCCGAGGGCGCCAACCGCCTGCTGCGGATCCTCGACTGGCCATTCGACGGGCTCGGGGCCAACGCGGTGGCCGCTCGTTTCGAGGCGCCGGCCGGGCCCTGGATCAACATCACCTGGCCCGGCTTCACCGGCGTGGTCCAGGCCATGGCGCCGGGCCGCTTCGCCGCCTGCTTCAACCAGGCGCCGCTCCGCGAGCGCACCGGCCTGTTCCCGGCCGACTGGGCGCTGGCGCGCATGGCCGTCTGGGCCCGCCGCGGCCTGCCGCCGGCCCACCTGCTGCGCCGGGTCTTCGAGAGCTGCCCGGACTACGCCGCGGCCAAGCGCATGCTGACCGAGACGCCGGTCGCGCTGCCGGCGATCTTCGTGCTGAGCGGCACCGAAGCCGATCAGGGCTGCGTCATCGAACGGCTCGAGCGCCGCGCCTTCGTGCACGAGAGCCCGCACGTCGCCACCAACCACTGGCAGACCCCGGGACTGGGCGGCCGGCATCGCGGCTACGAAAGCGAGCTGCGCTGCAGGCTGATGGCGGAACAGCTGGGCGCCGCCGGCGCCGATTTCGCCTGGCTGCGCCCGCCGATCCTCAACCCGACGACCCGCATCGCCATGGCCGCGGAGGCCGGGACCGGCCGCCTCACCGTTCTTGGGATCGAGCACGAGGCCCCGGCCACCGACGTCTTCCGCCTGCACCGGCAGGACGATGGGGTCCGCCAAGCCGGTTAGAACGGCGGTTTTCGGCCCCGAATCCCGTTGACAGCCCGGGGCGCGGCGCTATAGTCCGCCCCGCCGTCGCGGAGGGCTCCTTCGCGGCCCCGTTTTTATTGCCGAAAAGCAGTCCAGAACATGTTCGCAGTCATCAAGACCGGCGGCAAACAGTACAAAGTCGCCACCGACCAGAAGCTGACCGTGGAGCGGCTCCCGGGCGAGGCCGGGGATATCGTCGCCATCGAGTCCGTGCTCATGGTCGGCGACGAGGCGTCGAGCCAGGTCGGCAGCCCCTTCGTCGCCGGCGCCACGGTCGCCGCCGAGATCCTCGAGCAGACCCGCGGCCCCAAGATCATCGTCTTCAAGAAGCGCCGGCGGAAAAACTCGCAGCGCAAGAACGGCCACCGCCAGGATCTCACGACGCTGCGCATCACCGAGATCCTGACCGACGGCAAGAAGCCCTCGGCCAAGAAGGCCGCCAAGCCGGCCAAGAAGCCGGCGGCGCCCGAGGCCAAGCCCGAAGAGCCGGACGCCCCGGCGGAGGCCGAGGCCGCCGAGGCCAAGCCCAAGGCCGCCGCGAAGAAGGACACGGCAAAGAAGCCCGCCGCCAAGAAGACGGCGGCGAAGAAGACTGCGGCCAAGGAGGACACGGCGAAGAAGCCGGCCGCGAAGAAGACCGCGGCGAAGAAGTCCGCCAAGAAGAGCGAGGAGTAAGATCCCATGGCACACAAGAAGGCAGGCGGCTCGTCCCGCAATGGACGCGATAGCGCCGGCCGTCGCCTCGGCGTGAAGAAGTACGGCGGCGAGATCGTCGTGCCCGGCAACATCATCGTGCGCCAGCGCGGCACCAAGTTCCATCCCGGCGAGAACGTCGGCATGGGCAAGGACCACACGATCTTCGCCAAGATCGAGGGCCAGGTGGGCTTCCAGACCAAGGCCGGCGGACGCACCTACGTCTCCGTCGCGCCGCTGCCGCCGGCGGCCGAGTAGCGCGTGGCACCGCTCCGCCACGCAGGGTGGCGGAGACATCGGAACGAGGGAGATGGACCGCCATCTCCCTTTTTTGTTGCGCGAGTTGCCGGACCGATGCGAGTTGTCCTGAAAACCGACAGATTGATCCTGCGCCGCCTGGAGCCGGCCGATGCGCCGGTCCTACAGAGCCTGTGCGGCAACTGGAACGTGACGCGAATGCTGACGCGCGTGCCCTACCCCGTGACGGAAGCCGAGAGGGCCGATTTCATCGCGATGAACCAAGGCCCGGTCGCGGTGCCGCCCGGATTCCAACTGGCGATCATCGATGCCGAGCTGATCGGCGTGATCGGCGTCGAAGAAGCCGGCCCGGGCGAGGGAACCCTGGGCTATTGGATCGGCGAGGCCTGGTGGGGGCGCGCTTATGCCAGCGAAGCGGCGCGGGCCGTCATCGACTTCTGCTTCATGGACCTCCGGCTGGCCGCGATCAAAGCCAACGCGGTGGCCGACAACCCTGTCTCCCAGCGCGTGCTCGAGAAATGCGGCTTCCGACATACCCGCACCGAAAGCGTCTTCTCACTGTCGCGCGGTTCGGAGGTGGCGGGCCTGAACTATCGTCTGGAACGCGCGGACTGGCGGGCCGACGCATGAAGTTCCTCGACCAGGTCAAGATCTACCTGCGCGGCGGCGACGGCGGCAACGGCTGCCTGTCGTTCCGGCGCGAGAAATACCTGGAGTTCGGCGGCCCCAACGGCGGCGACGGCGGGCGCGGCGGCGACGTGGTGATCGAGGCGGTGGAGGCGCTCAACACCCTGATCGATTTCCGCTACCGCCAGCATTTCAAGGCCGAACGCGGCCACCACGGCGAAGGCAAGGACCGCACCGGCGGCGCCGGCAAGCCGGCCGTCATCCAGGTGCCGGTCGGCACCCAGGTGCTGGACGAGGAGAAGTCCGAGGTGATCGCGGATTTCACCGAGCCGGGCCAGCGCCGGGTGCTGGCGCGCGGCGGCGACGGCGGCTTCGGCAATGCGCACTACAAGTCCTCGACCAACCGGGCGCCGCGCCGGGCCGATCCCGGCTGGCCCGGCGAGGAGCGCTGGGTCTGGCTCCGGCTCAAGCTGATCGCCGACGCCGGCCTGGTCGGCCGGCCCAACGCCGGTAAGTCGACCTTCCTGGCCGCGGTCTCGCGCGCCCGGCCGAAGGTCGCCGACTATCCCTTCACGACTCTGCACCCGCATCTTGGCGTGGTCTACGTCGGCGGCGAGG
>JAAUYJ010166866.1_pt1 | contig 11813 bp, 16 predicted proteins | sample 7278031 | NCBI WGS metagenome assembly JAAUYJ01 (sample SAMN14350222, study PRJNA611818) | marine sediment metagenome | isolation source: surface marine sediment (1.8m) | place: French Polynesia: Moorea | collected 2018-08 | reverse complement strand
ATCCTTTTTTCTCTCCCGCGGGGAGCAATATTTTTTCCTCACCCCCTTTCCCCCCAGCCTGGCTTTCTGTGTGGGCCCAAGGGGGAAATTTCTCTGATGCCACCTCCCTCCAGCCTCCTGCCCCCTTTTACCAAGACGACGTGGGGAATGGTGCTGATTAGGAGCACCTTTTCCATTTGCGCCAGACACAAAAACGGGGATCTAAGAGAGTGGTGGCTGGGGATTTGGGGCAAAAAAACCTTTAACATTGTCTTTTTGTCTTGCATTTTCCCCGTTGCATTTCAGGGCAAGGATTTTATTTACCGCGGCCTCGAGTTCGAGAAGCTCCCGTCGTTCACCCAGCGGCTGAGGGACGAGTTTCCGCAGGCGTCCGTCCTCCCCTACAGCGAGAAGATGTCCACATCGGCGGCGACGGAGGCTGAGGATGGCGATGGCGGTGGAGGAGACAGAATCTTCGTCTGCTGCGTGCAAGCGGAGGAGGAGGAGGATAGACCCGATGAGAAGAGCGACGGCGACATTGATGGAGAGTTTCCCATGCCGGCAAAGGTCCGTCAGTCGAGGAGGCTGATTGAGGTTAGGGCCTTCAGACACGACCGGCCGGTGCACAGGGGAAAGAGGGATCCAGACAACGAATTCAGGTGCACGACGAATAAAAGAAAAATATTTAACGCACAGTTCTGAACAAATTTCTTTTGACAGAACCCTATGGGTGGAACGCACCCGCCTCCGCACCGTGGAGGGCTTCCCCAGCCTGCTGCGGTGGCTGGAAGTGTCCGGCCCGCCCGCGATGGAGATGGTCCCGCCCGTCACCCACGCCTGCGAGACGGTGGAGCGAAAGACGGCCGAGCTGGCCAGGATGGCCTCGGACCCGTCGGAGCAGCCAGTGCAGAGGCTATCACTGTCGCTGCAGGGAGTCATAGACGCAGCAGTCAACGGGGGAGTGGCAAAGTACCGACAGGCCTTTCTGTCGGAGGAGGAGCCGCTGCCGGAGGAGCATCGGGCGGAGGCTGCGCGGCTGCGGCGGCTGATGGCCGAACAGGTCGGGGCGCTGGAGGCGGCGCTGGCGCAGCACGAGCGGCTAGTGTCGGCGGACATGCGGCCGCTGCACGAACATCTATGCAGGAGGTGGAGGCAGATGAAGGCAGAGATGGAGGCGGTGCAACAACTGCAGCAGCAGCAGGTCAACAACTCTCCATCGCCACCGCTAAGGACATTGTCCAGAAAATATTCAGGTGCTGATTTTTTATGATTTTTTTAAGCAATGCAAGGAAGCACAATATTTTGTTGTTTTTTACAGGTACACGAAAGGGCCCACTTCCAAAACCGCCGCCTCCAACGAACGACATCAGCTCTAACAATCAAGAGCAGCCGGCGTCTACTGCCAACACGACTGCCGCCGCCTTGTACGAATTCGCCAGGGCTGAGGTGGAGGACGAAGAAGAAGAAGGCCTGTACAGCCTGCCCGCCACCATCTCCATGTCCTCTTCCTTTACCAGCAGTAGCACGAACGGCGTCGGCGTCGGGACCACCTCTACACCTCCTACGCCTCCCGTTCTCCCTCCCCAGAGGCTGCGGCGGTGCGCCCACCACCACCACCATCACAACCACCACAACAGTCACCACCACCATCACCACGGCCACAATCACAGTCAGCTGCAAGAGCACCATCACCAGAGCCAGGATTCCTCCGCTTCTCTGTCCCCGCCGTCCACCACCTCCTCCTCCTCTGCTATGACCACCTCCCTCCCCTCGCTCCACCACTCTCCGCGGGCCGCTGCAAGGGGATCCGGCGGGTCCTTCTCCTCCTCCTCCGGCGTCGAGGCTGAGGGGATAGGGGATGCACCTCCGTTGCCGCCCAGAGCAGCCGCCAATGCCAACAGAGTGAGCAAACTATAATTTCGTTCTGTTTGCCAAAAAAATCTTATATCTTAACATTTTTTATTACTATAGATCTCCACTGTCGTTGGGGAAGAGCCTTCGTCTTCCGAACCCCCGCCTATTCCGCCAAAGTCATCTCCCGCTCCTTCTATGGTCAAATATTCTTCTTCGCCCGCAGCCACCGCTATATCGGCAGAAGATGCTTCAGAGTCACAGCCAAAGGAAGCAACTAGTCAGACCTGAAGGCAAAATTATATGTCAACTACTGTATACTATGAACTTCATAAAGAACGAGAAAGTGGTCTGCCAAGCAAAAAAAAATACATATTTTTGTGATCCTGTCAATACGCACTACTTGCAAGTTTCCTGTCTAGCAACTTGAGACAAGCACTTTTATAATCTTTCGAGGAATTTCGACATCGCGCCGTTTCTCCGCAGTAGAAAGTCCTGCAAATTCAATCTCCCTTTAACGTGACTCTCTACGTACACTCCTGGGCAACCTTTGGGAACGAATAGCAATTCTAATATCCCAGAGAGGAAAAGGTACTGGAGGGCGTAAACGGGGTAAAAGTCCTCTCTTGTCCTAGATGCATCCACGTGTAAGTATATTGCAGCGCGAGGGCTGATCCCCAAGGGAGCGGAGGGGAAATGGTAGGCTTGGTATCAGATGCAGATCCGTCGTTGCCAGAGGAGGAGAGGCTTTTTAGAAAGCGCAATTTCGGTGGTGGAGGGGGACGCACATTGTCCAAGCTAGCGGAGGTCGGGAGAGAGGACCTATAGCCAAAAATATCCCGCTGCGAAAAAAAGTAGAGGTCAGAAGGCCTCCCCAGATCGATACGGCCTCCCCGCTCTTCTCCCTCGATCGTCGTCGGTAGCAACATCCTAGGCCGCAGACTTGTCGTGACGTCGTCGGAGCTGTACAGAGAGGCAAAAAAGGGTTTGTTGCTGCGATCAGAGCTAGAGTGGGGGATGGATAATGGATGACGGGGAGGGGCGATGGCGGAATCACGTTTCGGCTTTGTAGCTCGAAAGCACCTCTCTTCCTCGCCAGACTGTATACCACGGTGCACATGAGAGTATGTACATACTGTACTAATACCAGTAATACTGTGTACGTGTGGTACTGGTAGTACACATCTCTCTTTCCCCACCCACAGCCTGTTGCGTCGGAATGGCTTTTTGGGCGCAACCTTGGAACACGAGTAAAAGTCCTTTGAGGGAATGAATCCAGCTCCAGAGAGAAGAGACCAAGAAAACGGTGACGCAAGAGGAAGTTTTCTCCCGCGAGCGACGTTTGCATCTGGATACTGAAGAAGGTGGAGAGGAATAAGGAACGGGGGATCGAGGAGGAGGAGGAAGAAGAAGAAGAAACTCGGAGGAAGAATTTCTTAATGTGACAGGTTTTAAGGGGAGTGGAAAGGAACTAGAGGAGGAGAGCCTTGAACTTGCATTCAATTTCGACGGTGCGAAAGTCTCCTTCCCTTCCTTTTGCCACCGAGGCGTGCAAAGGCACCAGCCAGGTCTTCATAGTCGTCGTCGTCGATGTCGGATGGAACAGAAGGAGGAGGGGGATCCGTGAAAGCCCCTTTCCTCCTACTCCTGTTTTCCGTGTGTACAGACTTCATCGCGGCATCTTGGTGGCGGCGGCGGCGGTGGTGCATGGAGGAGGAAAGAGAGGTGCTTTCTCTGGCACTCAATGCAGTTTTCACGGAGGGAAAGCCCTGCTCCTCCTCCTCTTCTTCTTCCTCCTCCGTACCTCTCTCTCCGGTTGGCAGTGCTCTCCCTACGGCGCCTGGCTTGGCAGGCTGTGTGGCGGCGGCGGTGGAAGAGAAGGCCAAGGGGGCTCTCTAGCCGCCTCGGCAGAGGAGAGACAGAGAGAAAAAGGATACTTCTTCTCGGATGCAGCAACACTGGAAGGTTGAAAGGCAGAGAAATAACTCTGAGAGCTTACTGTGGGTAGTTGTCGAAGAGCTTTTGAAGGAAAAGGACAGTATCCTACTATATCTCAACTTAACTATTTGAGAGACAAGAGAGCCCCAGGAATAGACCAACAGTTTTTCCATTTTTAAAAGGAGGCCTTCATTGGATCGGCCTTGGGTGGCAAGAGAGAGGGGGAAGAGGGGGAATAGAGAGAGAGGCCTCCCTCCCTCTTCCACGACAGAGGAAAAGCCTTCTCTGCGTTCGTAGCCTTGCGGCCTCACCCCACTCTTCCTCCACGCAGCAAGCAGAGCAGGCTTGAAGGTCAGACGAGGGAGGCCCACCCACCGCACCACCCACCGACACTCACTTGGAGGAGGAGAAAGGACTACTACTAATACTTCAGTATATATACGTACACGTACGGAAAGAATCGAGTGGAGGATAAAGCAGCAGCTGCTCCTCTGCCTCTTTTGTGGAAGTTAAATTTGGCAGTAGTTGGTAGTTAGGCGGAGTCCGAAGGGAAGCTTCGTCCGTGGGGGGAGTGAAGAAAAAAGCAGGTGGCGAAATTGGCCGACGAAAAGACATTGTACTTTTCCGCCTGGAAAGTGGAGTGTTTTTCCAGTGATTCCAAGAAAAAGCAGAAAAGAAAGACAGCCTTAGTGTCTAGGAGGAGAGGAACAAACCACCAGCATGCCTGAGCAGAGCAACGACTACCGCGTGGTGGTGTTCGGCGCTGGCGGCGTCGGCAAGACCAGCCTAGTGCTCAGGTTCATACACGGCACATTCAGGGACTCGTACATACCGACCATAGAGGACACATACAGAAAGGTGAGCAACCACAGCCGGAGGCGGAATTGAAGGAATTAATTAGGATTAGAATATAATATTCTAAAATCGACATTCAATGTTCGGTTTTCTTTTCCATCGGTCATAACGCCTACTTTCGCCACTTTTTCCTTCCAGGTCATATCTTCCAACAACTCAATCTGCACGCTTCAGATCACTGACACAACCGGCTCGCACCAGTTCCCTGCCATGCAGCGCCTCAGCATCTCCAAAGGCCACGCCTTCATCCTGGTGTTCTCGGTGACATCGCGGCAGTCGCTGGAGGAGCTCAAGACCATCTTGGAGACGGTGGGGGAGGTCAAGGGAGGGGACCTGACGGGTATCCCGGTCATGCTGGTGGGCAACAAGTGCGACGAGGAGACGGGAAAGAGGGAGGTCAACAAGAAGACGGGGGAGGCGCTGCAGGTGAGAAGAGGAAACATTCGAGAAGCAGATGCATCAAAAATAGCAAGGCAACATCACTAGCAAAAGAAGCTAAAGCAGCAGCAGCAGAGACAATTTGAACATCAACACCAGAACAAAAACACTAAAGGCAGCCTCCGCAACAAACTGCAACACGTTATTTTCTCCCTCTCCTTTTCAGCAAATGTGGAAGTGCAAGTACATCGAGACGTCGGCGAAGGAGGGCACCAACGTCACCGAGCTCTTCGAGGAGCTCCTAAAGCTTGATACTTCCAGGTGGAGAAAGTTTGCCTCTCCAAACATTATGTAGCCTCTCAATGCGGTTTCTGTTACTATCCTGCTTCCAGACAACTCTCCCTGCAGCCCATCGAGAAGACGGAGACGAAGGGCGGAATGCAGAAGATGAAGGACAAGTGTGTCCTCTTGTGAGCTACGAAAGGAGCTTGAAACCTACACCATCAAGGAGCACAAGAGGAGGAGCGCCATCGATCGTCGTCGGACAGAATCTCTAATCTCTTGCGATCTGAGGCCGAGGAGCCGCAAGGCCCGATCGAATGAAACTCTTAATTGAGGGCGGCCGACGGAGCGCTACTTTTTTACACTAAAAAACAACTCCTTACGCAAATGCGCCCCCCGCCCTTTGAATTGGAAATACTAAAAGAGTTTCCACTCCCCTCCCCTTATCCCTTCCCTCGGACCGTTACTGCATACTAACTACGTACATACGCTACTACATATACTGGTATATCTATGTCGACATTATTTTTCTGTGGAGTAAGAAGAATTCCGCCGCGAGGAATTAGAGAGTAGCCAAGTTTACACGGCGTCATTGTTATGTCTTTTAAAAAGTCGGAAAGGGTAACTCAATGGTGCCACCCGACCGAGGTTAAGTAATCAGGTACCCCCTCCTTTTTTTTCTTTTGAAAAGATCTATAACCTCCACTATTTCCGCCCCTCAGCATTGAAAAAATGTTGCCGTATCACATGCACGAGCATTTATCAAGCAATGGGGCCACGCGAATCATTGCAATCCAGCATCTCTACTAATTTCCGCTTGAACTTTTTTAGTTCGATGAGAAGAAAGCCCCATTCTGAAAGTATTATCCCTCACAACACAAATCAATCCCTCAAACAACCACGCAAGCTGAGTAGCTTTTAAAGTTTTTTCAACCGCTTTGATATCCTTTCTGCTGAATTGATGCCTGTTCAATTGTACTACGTACGTATCACACACGTACACATCCGGCATGTGAGATCCGTTAAAAGGAAATCCACCCCAAATCGGAACAATTTCTCCCAACTTCCATCGTCGGCGGAAGAGGGATAAAAAGGCCATTGGCCCCTGCAACACAGCCGCTGATCCAAAGATACTCTATCACCACTTCTCTTGCTATTGCTGTCTCCTTCAAAAAACATATAAAACTCACCGTTATGGACTTACATGAATCATGGCAAAGAGAAGAAGCCCGAAGAGAAATGAAAAACTATCGCTCGTGTTGGAATGAAAAATAAAATCTATATTTGTCAGGGGAATGAGAGTCATACTGTATTACAGTCGCATTCTTGGGTGAGCGGGTACCAGAGAAGGTACAGGGGAAGTTATTACAGGACAAAAACCAGCACCTTGGTTGTTTTTGCGTAGTCATTAATTGCACGTGTTGTTTTAAAAATATCCTGTCGGTATCAACGTACAGGGGGCTACTTTAGTTAGGACGAGGAGGGACGGAAGAAGAGTGGTAAAAAGGCACGTCATTAGTATTAGTGTGGGGATATTGTGTTTGCATTGATTGTTCCGATATTTTTTTTCTCGAAAGAAAAATCGCTACAACAGATGATTCTTCGTCGTTGTCCGATTCTTCTTCCCTTTTTTTATTTCTTCACTTGAGCCCTAGCTGCCTCATGAGCTCCTCGTAGACGGTCCAGGCGAGGGCGGACATGAGGGTGCGGCGAAGCATGCGAGGGGCCAGGCCAACCAGGAAGCCGGACGGGCCGCTGCGCATGTAGATCTTCAGCACGGCGCTCCGGACAGAGCTGAAAATGAATTATTTTGGATTAGCTTATTCCACAACAGCTCGCAGAAAATCAGAATTTAGCATGAAAAGAATGAACAGCAGCAACAACAGTAGCTGCTTCTAATCAGCAGGAAGAGAGCAACATTGGCAGGAAAGTAATAAGCAGCGGCGAGAATATGATGCCACAACAGCAGGAAAAGAATAAGCAACAACATCAGCATCTGCTGTTGGTGCAACAGCAGCAGAAACAGCAACGTTAAAAGCAGCAGCAAATGATTTAGATAATTTTTGTAAATCTCACCTGAACTCCCCCGGGCATAGCTGCATCCTTGTCTTGACGACGTCCGCCGGGTGGGTGACGAGCGAGGCCAGCACTCCTGCCGACAGCCCGCAGGAGAAGTTGGCGGCCGCTGCCACCGAGGCTGCGGGGAAGGGCGCCACGGCGGAGACGTCCTTCACGGCGCGGGCGGAGCGACGCTTCAGCTGGGTGTAGAACATGAGGTATAGCCCGGAGAAGGGGGCGTCCCTCATCAGCGTGGGGGCCAGCCCGCAGCAGAGGCCCCGTACGCCCTCACGAGAGTAGATCTGGGCGAAGGCCTGCGTCATTCGCTGGTAGTGGTAGGCGTCCGACTCGAAGCGGGTCTTGACCACGGTGACGGGGATCATTGCGGCGCCGGCGAAGGAGCGGGCGGCCATGCCCAGGCAGACGGCCTCAAGAGGGCTCGGCTGTTCTCCACCTCCCCCGTTGTAGACAGAGTTCTTGAGCCAGTGCAGCGAGGAGAAGTAGAGCCCGACGCCGGGGACAGTGCGCGCCACCGACGGGACGATGCCACGCCAGAGGCCGGTCACGTGCTCCGTGCGGAGGACGTGGCGGACCACCGAGTACATGCTCTGGCCTTGGGCCGATGCAGCCTGCTGCGTAGATAATGCGACGGTGCCGCCAGCAGAGCTGTTGGCATTGGCGGCGGACTGTAGACGGGTCTTCACCAGGTCAAGGGGCTGTCGTTTAAAAAAGGTAAAAAAAACCCTAATTTAGCAGGTAGCATGTAAAGATTGTTTTTCTAGCTTGAAAAAACAACTACGTGGTTATGTTGGCGAAATAGTTTTTTCTCCTCACCTGGAAGAGTATGGTGCTGCAGGTCCCGGAGAATGATCCCGCCAAGAAGGACTTGAGCACGGGGTTGGCGGCGATGTCCATCCTGTCCTGGATTGGTCTGACGAAGGCGGTGAAGTAGAGAGACTTTGAGTCGGTGGCGGCGGATGGGTGGCTGATAGCCAGGGAGAAGGGCACCAAGGCCAGGCGGGGGGCGGCGGACATCTAACGGGGGGGTTGCGGCGCAGACGACCGGTTGGTTGGGGAGGTACGTTGAGTTAGTTTCCGTAAAGTTAGTTACCGATATCTTCTGTTTTTTTCTTCGAAGCACCTTCTTTAGGCAGTTCCACACTGCTGCTATCTACTTCTTGGTCTGCACTTAGTTGAAGTTGTGCAAAAGAGGGAGTAGTACAACAGTTTCACACTGTTTCTGTTTGGAGACTCAGTTTATATCGACAGTTCCACACTGCCTTGGGCACCTCGTTTAGGGAAAAAATATATGTACGGGCACTGGATCCGGCAATAAAAAGGTCGGAAAGTTCCTTAAGACAGTTCCACACTGTTTGTAAGCAAAGAGACAGTTGCACACTGTTCAGTGTTTTTTTCTTCGACAGTTCCACACTGTGCGTTCGGCTCTTTCCGAGGTGAATGAATATGCACTATTCCGCGTTACTGCAAAAGACTTACTGTAAAGACACTATTGGGCACAGTTCCACACTGCGTCTGAGTTTACTTGCTCCAGCGCCCTTCACTTGAAGGAGTCTGTACATTGGCCGACAAAGCTCAAGGATAATATCCGCCTGTTTCACACGGGCGGCCTCGAGGGATTCTTCGGAGGGTTGTTGGTTAGTAGGAGGCACCTCCTCAGGTGGCCCGCCCAGTCGCCATCGCAATCACCATCGTAATTCACACCAATTAACAACTCATGCGTAGGCGAGGGCTGCCCAGTCGCTGTAGTCGGTGTAATAGATGGGGTGAGCGCGGAATAGACCCCTCTCCAGCTGGGTGGCCTGCAAGCGGGCGGCGACGGCAGAGGCTGAGGCGCCGGGGAGGGTGTCAGATTGCTTGGACATGGCGGCGGTATTCGACATGGTGCTCGTGGGGAATGGCTCGAGAAGGGTTGGGATTCGGTCAGAGCGAGTCCGGGAGATTACCTGCAAAGAGACAATGGAACCAGCTTTAGCCATTCAATTATTTTGAATGCACTTGGCACGAAGCCAACACTTGGATTTGGCACGGATTGTAGTACCTTTGAAATGAACTGCGTCGCAACTTTGGCAAAGTTGAGGTATGCGAGGATTGTGAGGAGAGGTGGTGCTTTCGACAGAAAGGTTCCGGCAAGACTGAGGGGGATCGCCTGTCAGACGCCGCCCAATATAGGCTCGGATCTCGGCCACTGATTGGAAATCCAGTTCCCGCCGCCGCGCTCTTCTCCCTCGCGGGTGGCGCCATATCCAGGGCAATTTCGTGAAATTTTTTGGCGATTCGCGCTAGTTGCCAATTCCCTTCCTACTATTTCCTTAATGGCAGCTCTTGCACCTTGTGAGCTAAGTACATCTCGTTTTGTTAAATTTAAAATGCTGCTGTACCACAAGAAACCTTTTGAGCTTGGCATATGTGGCGCTCGCCCGGTGATAGGACGTGGGAGGAGGAGACGAGCCGGGCGAAGGCCAAGATATGGTACAAGAACTATTTCTAGAAGAGTACGCTGCCGCCCGCCACTAATCTACGTCTCATTGGGTTGGCTGTACGGGATCATGGTACGAACTTTCAATTCCTACTACGCAAAACAGTGCGAAATGTTTTTTTGGGACTTTCTGGTCATACTCGCCGAACATTCATGAAGGAATTAGTGAGTGCATAAGAACCTTTGCACTCTGATTTTTCCAAGCAAAATTTGTATTACGATTGGCTCGACCCAGCCGTTAGTTACTTCGTATGGCCTTTCATCTTTTTTGGGAGGGAATGAGGAAGGAGCCCTCTTTTTTCCGGTCTCCGAACCAAGCTGGTTCGAACCAGTTAGCTGCAACCATTCGTACACGTCAAAGAGTGAGAAAGAGGCCCTTTTCTTTCTCTGGATGAACTGAAAACGGGGAGAGATCCTCTTGGGAGATACCGGTCGACCGGTCTTCCGTTGGCACCAAGATGATGCCAGCGCCTTCCAATCCCCCTCCTCTTCCGTCTGAAAGAGAGAGACTGCGTGGAGACTGTCTAAATACACGGACGGTGCCAAATTCGCCAAAGTGGACATGAAACGAAAGTCCCATGATGTGCCAAGAAGCTGAAAGTACAATCATATTCACGAAGAGCGGATCTCTCCTGGGTACAAAGTGGCGCTTTCCCATCCTACCATCCGTCCGGACTTTAGAAATTCAGCAAGCAATAGGAGGAGGAGGAAAGGCCTTAAACGGTTTTTTTTCTCCTGAGCCGGGAATAGCACAAATAGAAGAAGGGGAAGAGAAGTGGCGTGATGTCGCCAAATAGGAAGGCCTGGCTCTTCTTCCAGATCCAATCGTGGAAGTAACCGTGGCAACAGAAGCAGAACGATCGAGGGAGTACCTACATTGCGAAAATGCCGTAGTACGTCTGACCATCGTTCTTTCGAGACGTGCTACGTGTTGCGAAAAAGAAATGTTATTTGGCCGGCACACATCGCCTGGATATTGAGCGGCAAAATTAAGGCGGGTACCTGGCTTCCATTAGAAGAATCATTGATGTGAATAAGAAAACCTATACAAGGAGAAAACAAGGAGAACAACCGTACAAGGAGAGAGCAAAAGAGTACTAACTGCAATACCGTAAATTTCCTGTAGTAAAGAAAAAAAGTTGAGAAGATCCATGGGCACTTCTGAGAGCAAGACTCTAGCCAAATTAATTTTTGCTGGGAAGCTATTGTCTGTGCCTGCCGCCTCCGATCGTGGGTATAAACCATGCAGATGCCAACGTATTTTAGCACTGGTTTGCACAAACGAAGTGAAGCGTACGAACCCGATGTCACGCCCACCATGCGTGGACAAGACGTGTCGGGGATGGAAGGACTTCTGGAGGTGCAGCCGATGATGGTTCCTGAAGATAAACTAAGCCCACGTTGGTCTGCCCCCATTTCGGGTCTCCGCTCTACACCCCTGCCTGCCTGGCGACAACCAACGGGGGTGCATGCGGTGTACAGTAGCAGTATCACGCGGAGGGAGCGGGATCCGATCATAGGACCACGGCGGTGGAAAGTGATCTGGACGCGCGCACGCACTCTTTGGACCGAAAATAGAAAACCCATTTTATCGGATGTATCTTTCTCATAGGACAGAGAAATGGGCGAAACGTTCAGCAGATTGACTCACCTCTAGGAATATTATTTTAAAGACGCACGTCTTCCAACGAGCATAATTTGCACACTTTTTGTGGTCACTTGAAGAAATCTTAAATGAATAACATATAGTCTAGCTTCTTGCTCATGGCATCTTCATGGTGCACTTTCCAAGCTATTACCAGAAATGGACGCCGGGGAGGAATAAATATTTCACTTTCACTCTCCTCGCTCTATTACTCAAGGCAAGAACTATAGTAATATATACGAAAAAGTCGACCCATCCACCATTAGCATACATGGGCGAGGTCAAATTTTGAGGGAGGGGGGTACAGATTTTTGCTCCAGGGAGGGGGGT
>JAAUYJ010005471.1_pt1 | contig 11818 bp, 15 predicted proteins | sample 7278031 | NCBI WGS metagenome assembly JAAUYJ01 (sample SAMN14350222, study PRJNA611818) | marine sediment metagenome | isolation source: surface marine sediment (1.8m) | place: French Polynesia: Moorea | collected 2018-08 | reverse complement strand
GGCCGTCCCTCCCCGTCAGTCAAGTCTCCCCCGTGTCTCTCTATTCCCCCTCCCCTCCCCTAAATTGCGGTTGTTTCTCCACACTCCCCGTTCCACTTCTCCACCCATCCCAACCCCTCATTCCTTGCATGGGGGAGGTGAACGAACTTTTATGAACTTTTATCGTAAGGGAAACTCTTCTTTTTTATTTCGCGCCGCTTATGGGGGGAGACACTCGGACACTTTCATCGCCTTTCTTGAGATTGTCCAGCGGGCGCGGCGATCGTCCGTTGCCAAAGTCATATTTCTTCCTCGGGCTTCGCTTCCGGACATTTTCCACTCTATCCTCTTTTACACGTTCGCGAATTTCTTTCCCCATTTTGCATTTTCCCCTTTTTTGCGATCGAAGCTCGGTCGGTCATCTGTCGCTTGAAGCCGCATGTACCGTACTTGCCACTTTGGTACAGCAGTTTCAATTAGATTTTCTATGGTTTCGTTATTTGGGAATAACAAAGTGATGAGATCGAAGCAAAGAAGATACACAGTTTGAAACAGCGCCGGAGCAAATTGGCGGCTTTGGCTCCCTCTTTGCCCCCTCTCCTCCGCTTGTCTCAGCACGGTCATTAGGGCCCATTGACGGGAAGAGGGAGGAAAGGGAAGGAAGGAGAAGAAGACGATCAACGTCCTCCAACGCTCTTAACCCTATCGATTCACTCCCGATATATTGGATGTGGTCGAGGGGTTTGCGGCAGCCTCCGCAACACTTCACTCCCCTCTTCTTTCTTCGTGGCAGCTCTGCAGGGCCAATAAAAAATCCGCGGAAAATTATGGTCGCCTTCAAACAGCCCGCGAATTTTTCCCCCCGTCCGCCCTCCCTCTCCGTCTGCATCCCGTCTGCAAAAGGGGGGAAAGGGTTTTTACAACCTACTTCGCCCCGATCTTCCCCGCGCCGCCTCTCACGTACGGGGATACGGGTTCACCCGAGCGGAGGAGACAGACAGCCTTTTGCCCCCACGGCAACGGAGGAGGGCGAAGTTTCGGCTAGACGTTTTTGCAGACCTCCGGGCAGTTCAAGTCAACTCCCCTCCCCTCCCCTCTTTTTACGTCGGACGTTTTTTGCACCCTTTCTTGGAGAGACCCCCCTTTCTTTCCCTCCGTCCAAGCCTTTCCCACCCTGGTGTGCATACACACACTCTCCTTCTGCGAAAAATCTTTTTTTCTTCGTGAACTGGAAGGTGGGAAGGGAGTCGTCGGCTTGAGAAACAAGAGCCCCTTTTCTGCATAGGTGCCGTGGAAGACGTCTCCTCCCCCTTTCCAGTTTCCCATTAATGTCTAGCCACTAACCTCCTCCTCTCGTGTTCGATATGCGCGAAATTGCCAATCTGGCGAGGGGGCGCCTCTCTGATTACACATTTTGTAGAACCTATATCGAAACAAGAAACAAGATAGGTAAAGAAGCAGAGGGCTAGGCGATTTTTTGTCCGATGAAAAGACTCTTTCGTGTTTCTTTTTTCCCTTTTGCAGCAACAAAGCCCCCCCCCCCCTCCTTATGTGCACACACACATTGTCATGCATTGGCGGCCCTGTTGCGCAGTTCGCTTCGGGTGGACAGAATGATTTTTTTTCTTTTTACACACATCGACTGGGAATGTTTGCACGCGATTATCGCCCTCCCACCCGTACTGACTGCGTAGACGGCGGCTACAGTTCCCAAGTCAATGCACTCTGAACGGGTTCGCAAGTGTTTGAAGGATGGCGTATTAGAAATATGTTTTTGCAGAAAAGGACCCGCAACCCTGCTTTGCACTGATAAGTGATAAGCAAGCTTCAGGAAAGGTTTTTGTGCGGACCCTTCGTTAATTTTAACCGGCAGGGGTTTGAGAGCTGCCGCTGACAACCAAAAGTGGAGGGCGTCCCCGAGAGCTTTTGGCGAAAAGTTTGGGCGGCCTTTCATCTCTTTCTACCTTCCGTGTGCGTGTATATGCAACCATACTACCTGTAGGGAAGGTTTCATTATGGATCGGTCGGTCGGATGGGGAGACTGAGTGCTTCCGCCAAAAAGTTGGCGCTGTCGAAAATTCCTCCCCTGGGCTTTCGGACCCTCATTCTTCCAAGCAGGTGGGCCTTCCCGCCCTTCCTCTCTAGGGACGACAGCGGCTGGACGACAACGAAGGCGCAATTTCTCCTCCGCCTTTTTTTTGCACTGTGAGCACTTCCTTCGCTCGATCCCTTATCCTATCCCACAGCCAGATCGCAGCATTATCTCGTGTCTCCATCCGTGCATCCCCCTCCGCCGCTTCCTCTTCTTCCCCGCCTGGCAAAAACGTAATCCGTTTATCATCCCTTCTTTCCCTTCCCCCTACATCCCCCTGTCGCCTGCCTCTGCCTCCAACCTCCTCCTCCTTTTTTTCGCAACCCCTGCTTCCCCCGTATGATGGATGGAGGCTTTCTCCCCCACTTTTTTGCGAGGCGGTGGCGGCGGCGGATCCCCCCTCCCCCCCTCCCTCCCTCCCTTCCTTCCCCCCTTGCCTTTTTGGCCTCCTCTTCTCTCGGAGGCTTATCGACCCACTTCCCCTCTCTCCTTGCTCACAGCGAGCAGCCTCGCCTGGTCTCCCTCCGCCGTTGGGGGGAAGAAGCAGCAGCCTCTCCCCTCCTCCTCCTCTGTACGACGTAAGGTCATTCAACCTCTTGCCGCCGGCCTCTCCCTCTCTTCCTCTCTTTCGCTCCAGGCGCAGATGTCTGAGGCTCTGGCTGGAGAGGACGAGGAGGATGCGTGGAACAAGAACAGAGGAGAGGAGAAGGTGGGAAAGACCACAGTTACGATGAAGAGATGATATGATGCGTGGAGGCGCCATTTTCTTCCTCTTCATTTTCACGTCTCCCTGCATACGGTAGCATACGTTCCGTTGGCCCTTCAAAATGAAAAAAAATATGAAGACAGAGAAAAGAAGGCAAGGAATTAAACTTTTTTTCGCGAAGCTGAAAGGAGGGAAGAGGAAGAGGAGCGGGGAGAAGCCGAGCCGGGGGGTAGAGCTGTGCAAATATGAAGACCGAGGAGGCGGAGAGGACTTGAGGGAAGAGGAGGGGAGAAGGGAGCTTTCCAGTGCAAATACTGTGCCAAAGGGGGTTGGAAGGAGAGAGGTTGGCTGGCTAGCTGGCTCTCCTCCTTCCTCTCCTCCGTCTGTAAGAGGAGATGAAAAACTTTTTGCAAGCTTTCTCCATCTCTCCTCCTTCCTCCTCTCTCGACGACCGCTCTGCCTCCCCAGGGGAAACTGGCGGTGGCTCCACCGAACTACCGACCATTTCCCGCTCTTGTGTGAGAAAGAACGAGAAAGCGAAGAAAAGAACGCCTGTTAACCGCCCGAACGCAGTTCGAAAACGTACGCTACTTGTCATACGGCCGGTTTTCCCACTAAATAATACGTAGTTCTCGCTCATTTTTCGAATGTATCGAAAGCATAAGTTATCTTCGCCCATGTTCTGGGCATTTTTATTATTTCGTCTTCAAAATACATGTTGAATTGGTTCCTAAAAACGGAAACGAAGTGGTGGGGAGAGGGGTTTTGCAGTCCTTTGAGGCAGACCGCCTTGAAGCCATACGCTCCATAAAAGGGGAGGATGCGAAATTGGGAAAACTTTGTAGTATAAAAAATCTTTGGGGAGTCCCAATCAGGAAAGTTGGACCTGGATCTCGGAGGGAGGGTCAGAAATCTTGATCGGGGAAAGAGTCCGATTGAGGAAACAAAACTCGGATAGGGGGGTGGGGGGAACAAACGAAGGCAGTCTTGATATGGTTCAGTCGGCAAAATAAATATCGGGCACGGCAAAACTTTTTTATGAAAAAAGGATAGAAGCGAGCCTGGAGAATCGCAGTCGTGGAGCGGGGCGGAGGAGGGAGGGGCAAGTTGAGGGGAAAAAGAAGCTGTGTGTTTTTTACGGTTCAGACTAGAAGTGCCTCATGCTACATACCCAAACTATAAAGTATTGTGATTTCTCTCCTAAAATGGGCTTCGGTTTCTTACTGTTAACACGGTTTTTTTTCTTCTGCTTTTGAGTGCCGGAAAAGTTGATAAGGTATTCGGAGTTGAGAAGTGCCGAGGGAGGGAAAAAAGTATGCATGAAGTGTGTTGAAGTCAGCCTGATCAAAGCGAGAACTTTCCTTTTTGCCTGTCTTTCTGTCAGTGCCTGTCTTATTACGGAGTGCTGAAGGCGGGAGGGAGGGGTGTGTGTGAAACGGGAGGAGGTCTTTGGGGGATCACAAAAGGCTCTTGAACACATCAGGAGGCTGCAGCAACACTCGAGAGGGGAACGAAAAAGATCCGAAAGAGTAAGCCGGAGAAAACGTCCTTGAACACATGATATTTTTGGGATCGGCGACGGAGACACACGGAGAGACCTCTAAAGGTGGGACGTTTATTAATGCGCACCAAAGAGGAGGGGGGTCGAAATAAAGGATTCTTTCAAGACGGTATGGGTCGGTTTTGGTAGAAAATATGTCGGGCAGTTTCGTGTTTTGCAGGAGGATCGGGGAAAGGTACACATTGAAAAGGGGGGCTAGGGTTGAGGGGCAGGTTAAAAGGGTGGTGCCTTGAAGATGTCACCGGGATACATTCATTTGAGAGACGTCGTCACAGATTTTTTTGCGAGGGGAACCGATGATAACTGGCGACTTTAGACGGGGAGACAGGCCAATCTCAAGCACTGCCCCTGCCTTTTCCCTCGGCAAGGATAGATGATTTTTGATTAAAGTTTCTTTTCCGCCGTTATCTTCACCATTTTTTAGCTATATATCATCTTAGTGAGGCTCCTCCATCCTGACGTATCTCCTGAGCTTGAGCGGCAGCCGCAAGTCCGACAGCGCCCGCCCCTCCCCGAGCCGGCGAGGGCCCAGGGACCGGCGTACACGCCTAGCGCTCTGGTGGCGCAGGGGTTGCGGCTCGCGCCACCATGGGCTCAGGCGGAGGCGCAACTGCAGGAAGAGCGCGCCGTTGAGCGCCGCCCCGCGCCCGAGTGCCAGCATGGTCCTGGTAACGTGGCGCCGCATCCGCGCCGGCTCCTCCCCCATGGCGGCTCCCAGCAGCGAGAGCGTTTCCTCGGCGTCTCCCAGCGGCCTATGCTGATCCACCGCTGGTCCAACGCCGACGCCTGCCATGGCGCACCTAGACATGGCGCCGCGGAGGAACCAGGTGAATGCCGACCGCTCCCGCTCTGCCGACAGCCGAGGCACCAGGTCTCCGCCGCTGCCGCTGCCGTCCGGTGCCACCACCACTTCCTCTCCGGGCCACACGCGTGCCCCGTAGTTGAGGAGCAGCCTGGTGAGTCCGGCTGCGCGGTCGGCGTGCTCGGCGGAGTGGGTCAGCAACGTCCTCCCGGTAGAGGCGTCGGCGGCGTCGGCGGCATCAGGGTCTGACAGCAACACCGCCCTCGCCACGGCCTCAGCTTCGCGGTACATCTGCAGATCCAGCAAATGCCGAACCTGAGGGAGGATTATTCGCTCCAGCTGTTGTTGTTGCTGCTGTTGCTGTTGCTGCTGCTGCTGCACTTTTTGATGCCGCTCCAGAGCAATCTCCACCAGGTTTACGAGGGCATCTCCGCTGATCAGGTGCTGCCGCCCTCCGGCGCCTTGTAACAGGTAGCTGAGGAAGGATGAGATAGCCTCGGCCTCCACCGGCTCCTGCTCCTCCTCCTTATTATTATCATCACAGCCTCTTGCGCAAGAAAATCGCCTAATCCACGACTGCACGTCAACTTCTGACGACTCCGCCTCTCCTCTTTCTCTCTCCGCCTCCTCCATCTCCTCGTCCCCAACCGCCAGTTGTTGCTCCACGATCTCGCCCAGCGTGAGGTGGGAGACGTTCCCGTTTGCAGAGGAGACCCCGCAGCAGGCCACCCTGCCTCGCGGCACGGGCCGCCGGGGGAGGAAGAGGGAGGCGGCGGAGGTGGGAATGGGAGGAGTGGTACGAGACGATGACAGGATCAGACTTTTGGCAGTGTTGGAGGCTTGGCCCTCCTCCTCCTCCTCCTCTCCTTCCAAGTCGTCGTCGTCGGCATCGCTGTCGTCGCTGCAGTCGCAGCCGTTGTCATTGCTGCAGCCGCTGTTGCTGCTGTTGCTGCTGCTGCAGGTGTCGCTCCTGGCTCCGTCGCCTAACGAGTTGGCGACGGCTTCGGCGGATCGACGCTGGCTGACGGCGGCTGGCGAGGAGGTGTCGACGACGTCCCGGTCCCAGTCCAGCCAGTGCTCCAACAGGCGGGACACGTGGATGTTGACGCAACACTTATCTAATGAAAACAGTAAAGAAAATTCGTGAATGTATGTACAGTAATTGAAATTTCCTTGCTAAGATTTTTACTTACAATAACTATGGTGAGAAAGACCTTTGGCACAGTGAGGGTTGGCCCCGGCGGCGGTCGCTGCCGAGGTCTTTCTGAAGTCTAAGGAGTCCGATGGCGGCGCTCCCGCCGGGTTGCCGTGGACGGCACAGCGCCGCTGGCAAGGAGGAGTTGGCTGGTCCTCCGCGGCGGCTGTGGCGGCGGCAACGCGCCAGTGGTGCTGATGCTGCTCGGACTCCATTCGAAGTAGCTCAAGCGTATAAGACATGGCTCCATCTCTGCAAAAAAAGAAAGGAAAAACTTGATTAAACTGTCACCGAATTCCAGCGAGACATAAGGGGGCGATCTCATTTTGGCAGGACCGATATGTCATTGCGTGCCGACCGTTCCTGGATGCGCTTAATTAGGCAGGTATGTTTTTTTGCTTCTCAATCCAGGAAAGGGATCGAGGGAGAAAACCACCATTCCTCATTAATGTCCCCCGCCCGTCCCGTTCACTAACCTTCCTCCTCCCCATCTCCCACTGACATAATTGATTCCCAGCTCATGTTCCCATCCGCCTCCTCCATCGAAAAAGGTAGCAGCACAAAAAATCATTTCGCATGCCTCTCTCTCTTTGTCATGGATCGATCGGTGCCCCCTTCCCTCTCCCCCTTGTACCAAACGGCCTGATGGAGGTGAGCTCCGCCCACTGTCGACATCCGCCATCATTCTCCTTCCGATCTGGCTTCGTTTGGCGGGGGCGACCGTTGCGACTTGCGATCGACGGCGGGCACCAAAAAGCATCGTGTGTGTACTACTGTGCAGTATAGTGCTGGCGACCGAAAAGTCGCTCATGCATGGAAGTCATCGGTCGGTCGGAGAACAGCGAGGGACATTGCCCTTCCGCAATGGCCCCGCGACCGATGATGCCTTCCCTCCTCCCCCTCTCGCACTCCCTGGGCTACTTTGTTCGTGGCCGTTCGTTCGTTGCCCCTCCCTCTCCTCCTCCTGTCACTCCTCCTTGTTTGTGTGCCTCTTATGTGTGCGCAAGCTACTCCTCCTCCTCCTTTCGGGAAATGGCCGGAGACAAATCGGTCCGACACGCAAACTTTGCCGGCAGAAAAGGAAAGAAAAAACCGCCAGTAGAGAAAAAGGAATGCTAAAAAGGTAGGCTTGGTTCCAAGTGGGGAGGTACCCTTTTGCTAAAACTGCTAATAGGAAGAAACTGTACAATTCCAGCTGTGTGCACAATTTTTGCTCTTTCGTAGGCATAGCGCAGCAGGCAAAAAAGGTGTATCGATTGCGAGGAGAGAGAGGGAGAGAGAGCTGAGGTGATCGCCCGTTTCGACGGCCACTCTGTCGGGGACAACGTCCTTCCGCCGAATTTAACCTTGAAAAAACGGACACGGAGGAGGAGGAGACGAAAGGAGGGGGACAAAAAAGGGCGGCAAAGAAAGGAGAGCACCACCTCCTCTCGACCTCCAAAGCGTTGAATGCAAGCAGCTGGCTGCATTACACTGTAGACTTTTGGGTGTGTGAGAAAAGGGGAGAGGCGAGACCAACAGTGAAAAGGAGGGTGACGGGGGCTTCAACTGAATTTGGCCAGCAAGACACATTTTTTGCCGGAGGCTCGTTGACCGAACTGAATTTTTTGGAACGCCTTTTTCCTCTGTCGCCCGGTCAATTTAGCAGCCACCGCTACAAAGCACACATGTGTCTTGTCGCGGGTCTTAATTGGAAGGATCCGTCTTCTTCTCTTTCCCAGCGACGCCAATTACGGTTCCGTGAGACTCTGCTCTGTAGAAGACAAGGGCGAAAATGGGAACATGACGAGAAGAAGAAGGGCAGAAAAGAATTAACAGCCCTTCTCAAAAGTCCGCTTCGCAGTTTCACGTTTCAGCCATCCGGAGGGCATTTGAGGAGGAGAAGGGGGGCATCATCATCATCGCCGAAGGGGAAAAGAAGAGAAGAGGGGGAGATGAGAGGAGAACACACACATGTGTGAGTGCGCGTTTTCTGGCGGGCGGAACGAGAGAAGAAGAAGGGATGGGAGGGCATGACCGTGTGGCGAAATGGGATGAGGAGGAGGAGGAAGAAGAGACTGCTGGACACACAAGCACTGGGTGGAATGGACTTTTGGCGGCTATACACAACAGCCCAGTAGAGGAGGCGGACGAGAACCCATCGGAAAACGATATCAGTTTGCAGTTTCGCTGCTGCCTTCGACGTCGCCACCGCCCTTTCGCGCAGGCCGCCGCTTCCCTTTGGGTGTTGGTGTTGGTCCGACACCTACACTCAATTGCAGAGTTGTGGTTGGAAGCAATGATGAAAATTGGCAAAACAGCAAAGATTTAGTTATAAAAAATATCCGGTCTAGGTTCCAACATAATTTGCCGCCATGTTGCCTCCCCCGATCAGGTGTGGCGCATGAGAGTCGCCTCCTCCGTCCTCCCCCTCCTCCGCCGCCGCCGGGCAAATTTATGGCGCAGAGGGGCTCATTTCGCGAATGTGTGCAAACAAAGGAGGGAAGAGGAAAAGAAAGGGTAGGTACAGAGGAGGAGGAGGAGGAGGAGGAGGAATGGGCGTGGCCACTACTTCGCTGCGCAAAATAAAGGGAAACGGAGAAAGGAAGGAGAGTCGGAGAAAGGAACATTTATCAGCCCTTGCCCCTCCTCTTCCTCCTGGCCAAAAAAGACAGTCATGCGACAGACTCTCCCTTCCTCCCTCTACGTACTTGTTATTGTCCAAAGCGGGGAAAGGGCATGAATGCAAATTACGGCCTCTCTCCGACCGACACCCCCTCTCCTCCCCCCCCGGTCATTGATTCCTTCCCTTTGCTCGGCCTGCAGCCGAAGACCGTGGCAGACCGAACGAACGACCGAGGAGGAAGAGGAAGAAGGTGGAAATGGAAATGGGGCCTCGTAAATTATGGAAGAAGGCGAGGAGGGCCTTCTTTCCCCCCTTGGTCCATTGTTACTCTCCTTTTTAGGAAAACGCTCTATCGCCGGGCGCTGTGCGCTCATTACTTTTTCGCGAGGGGAAGGGAAGAAGGGCCCCTCCCTGAAAAGGGGCCTTGCACACGTACACGAAGAAGTACATACAGCAAAACAAGTCGGAATGGCCAGGGCAGAAAAGAGCTACATGGGAGGGAAGAGAAAATGGAAGAGCGTAATAACACTCAACTCTATTGTGGCCATAAGAAGAGGGGTGGTGGTACATACGGACATCATTTTTTGCCAACGCACACGGAAAGGGAGAGGAGGAGGATGACGGGTTGAGTGTGTGGTTTTGGCTGGAGAAGGAAAGGCTAAATTACACACCGCCAACATCCGACGAAGAAGAAGAAGAAGACGAAACGGGAAGGGAGACGAAAGAAACTTTTCGGGGAGGGCAAAGGGAAAAGAAGAAAGAGGGAGGAGAGCTGGGGAGATGCCGCCTCCCCCTGGCAGATTGTACGTACGTACACGGCTTCGCTGGTGTGGTCCGCCAGCCAGTATATATACCTTGCCTTTTTCCCCCGCCTTCCCCGCCTGGCTTGAAAGATTCCTCTCCTTGATATCTCTCCTTCCTCAACTCTTTTCTTTTTTCCGCCTTTTAGGGTTCGCCCTCTCTTAGCACGAGATCTTATTGTTTCGTGTCTTTTCCCTTCCTCCCTTTTTTCTCCTTCGAAAAACAGCCGAGAAAAAAGGGGGGAGAAGAAGAAAAGGCCGGTCAGAGCAGCCCCGAGTATTTGGCTTCGGATAGGCCGCATTTTTATCTCATTCCTGGGTCTGAGAGCCGGAGGAGGGAGGAGAGGTGGGCAAATAAAAACACGGAGGAGAATGAGAGAGCGGTTGGAGGGAAAAGATAGCTGATGGAGGAGTCATGGGATGGAGAGACAAAAAGGCACGACGGTGGCGGGAAAAAAGGGTAAAGACCCCAATGCTTCGCTTTGGCTATCGAAACGGCGGAAAACTCTTTTGCGGCGGACGGGGAAGAAGAAAGCGCCGAAAATGCCGACCCGCCGGAGGAAAATTCCCCGAAGCCGCAACGTTGCCCACAAAAAGAGACAGCCGGATCCTCGTCCATTCTCCTCTGAACGCTTGCTTTGCTTGCATGACCTTAGTTGCTTCGCCTTTGTTCCGTGCCTTGTTTGTACACCGAAGGCGGTTTGAGTGCCATTTGGTAGACGGAAAGTGGGAGAAATGTAAAGAACAATAGGGAGCGACGTCGGTTCCAACTCTTTCCTTCCTTTAAAGCCCTTTCTACCTTTTTCCACCTTCGTGTCTGAGCGAAAAATCAAATTAACCCCTGGAAAGGGAAGGGAGGAGCAAAAGGAGTCTTCCCTACCTTTTTGCGAAAAGGACTCTTTGTGCTTCTTTTTCCCCCTTGGGTCACGCCACCCCCCCCACCCTGCACACCACTTGGCGAAAAAGGCGCCTACTCAGCCACTTTGCAGATAAGAGCGAGGGGGATCTCTGGCCAGATGAAAAATTCCCTCTCCTTTTTGACTCACCATTCGGACGTCGCCATTTGGAGAAACTGAAGATCGAAGTGGACGAAGTGGACAAAGTGTTTCTTCGTGTGTGGCTGTGTGGTTTTCCTCCTCCGATCCTTTCTTCTCTCGTTTCTATGCGAATGCTTATCACAAATGCTATTTTCTCCCTCTTTTGTTGCTCTCCTCAATATTTGAAAGGCTCCGGTGACTGCTTTGCTTTCTTGCTTTTGATTATTACTCAGAGAGGGGAGGGGAGGAAATGGAAGAGGAATTCCAGAGACTCTCCACGCAATTCTTTCTCTCTTCTTTCTCGTGCTTTCTCCGACTCGACGGCGGTGACTCACGGGGCCTTTTTTCGCGATTTCTATGGAGGCCTTCTCCTCTCTCTCAGCTTCTTCCTCCACCCATCGAGTCTCTCTCTTCCAAGAATCCCCAGATTCCTCTTAGAGTCCAAGTCCACCTCCCTCTCTTTTCCTCTCCGGCTGGAAAACGGACCTGAGTCTCGAAGCGACCTCCCCCTTTGTCGGAGCCGAGTGAACTGAGCTGAGGAGGGGAGGTAGAGAGGCGGAGAGAGGAAAGAGAATTGAGCGCGCGCTCGGAAGAGGGGGAGGGAGAGCTGTCATTTGACAAGTCTCCGGCTGCGGAGAGGGTGAGGAGGTTGGTGGCGGTGGCGGTGGCGGTGGGGCTGCGGCGGCCCACTGCTGCGAGGTGGGGGGGGGGAGAAGTGCATAGCGGTGAACTTCTCCTTCCTGATTGTGGAGGGGGTGAGGGAGGGGGCAGCAGCACCTGAAGTGAGTGTTGCCGGGTGCCTACCGAAAAGGAGGAGAGGGAAGGGGACGTGGAGGAGAGGCGGTGGGTCAGTTTTTTGTCACTGATTTTTTTGGGAAAAAGAAATGCTCCTTTGCCGCGTGAAAGCCTCCCGAAAAATATGTACCTCTTTCCACATCTTTCCATCATGTACAACGTTTATCGTTCATACCGAACAGACGATCTTTTCTCCTCCCGCTTGCAGGTAGGTAGGTAGGAAGGAAAGGGAGCAACAGAGTCATT
>JAAUYJ010003796.1_pt1 | contig 11819 bp, 10 predicted proteins | sample 7278031 | NCBI WGS metagenome assembly JAAUYJ01 (sample SAMN14350222, study PRJNA611818) | marine sediment metagenome | isolation source: surface marine sediment (1.8m) | place: French Polynesia: Moorea | collected 2018-08 | reverse complement strand
AATGATAACCCCCACACCACCATGCAAGAATTTTGGGACCCTCCTCCCTGTGAAATCGCCTCGTCGCCCAAAATAATAATGATGATGATGATGATGGTAACAATGGTAATGTTTACACTCAGTCGCTGCAAAAAAATACCTGCCGCCGAAGACTCCGGCGGCGCAGGCGAAGTAAATCTTGCCCAGGTTGGTATCCAGGTCGCAAAAGCCTTGGGAAGACAGGAAAAAAGCGTCAGCGGGCAAAACCAGAAAACTTTGAGAGAGAAGAAGAAAATCTGAGACAAAGGAACATATACAATTGGAATGCCCACACGTACATTTTCCTTTCATTGCCACTTTATTTGCATTCACCTGTGCTTTCCCACTCACAGCTGAAAGGAGCGGTGTCACCATTACCGTCCTTGTCCGGCGTGCACACCCAGGCCTCCAGGCAGACGTTGCCCGGCTTCTGTCTCCCCTTATACATGAACGGGGTTGGGGGGTCCTTTCGCTTGTTGGCCAGCAAGATGGTCCGCCCGCCGCTCAGGGGGGCGGCGCACATCTTTGCACAACAGGACAGGTTTAGTTCGTCCAGGTGGTATTCAAGTAGGAGACTTTTCAGCTGACTTACATAGTGGTTGAGGATTATTTTTCCTGGCAGTTGGCGGTCCGGCAACGCTGGCCCGTCCACCCAGGTGCCATCATCTAGCAGCACCTCGGAGGAGCTGAGCTGAGCAGTCTCCACCATTGAGCGGAGATCCTTGGAGCCCAATTCGTCCATGCCGCCAAGCACCCATGGCCTCAAAAATACAGCTTTTTGTATCAAAAGAATATTTTGGGCAATTGGAAAAGTAACGTTTTACCTTCCATTTAAATAAGAGCTTCCTGCAAACATTCTGGCCAATCTCATTGGCCCAATATCACTCTTCTCCACAGAAACCCCTTTGGTCAAGGAATAGTAGTGGCACTCTCTAGTTGCTGTAGTGTTTACTGAGTCAAGTCCGCCACCACAGGTGAGGAAGTGGCCCTGATAGACAAAGGTGGCGGGGTAGTAGCGCAGAACATCAGCGTCAAACCCCATGTCCTTGGGGCAAAGGGGCGGCGAGCAGTCTGCAATACAGTGTGCTCAGCAGATAATAGCTATGAAGTCTTAGCCTTGGTCCTAAATTTGCAAGTTCACCTGGATCCAGGCTGATGTCCCATGTGAAGTTGAGGTCATGGACAAGAAAGTGGGGCACATTGCTGGTGTTGCAGGAAGCGGAGGAGCCTTTTAAAATGTTTCAAGTGTTCTCTGTGAAAGAGGCTATACATGAAGCAAAAAAGAAATGAGTGTTCCTTGCATAAAAAATTGCAGATCAGTGATGAACACTAGCTTAGCCTTTTTAGGTGATGTGGTGTCATGTGAAGTGCTACAAAATATTAAGTCTCATCTGCGTGGATTCAACTATTACCTGTCCCAATTGGCAGCAATGTGATGTCCTACACAAACATCATTTTGTATCTCAGAGTTCATATAAATTGTTCTCTACCAACCTCGTTCCAATTCTGATCAACTAGAAGTCTGTATGGGGAAAAAATCAATGTTTTATCACGTTTTCAACAAATCTTGCAGGAAACAAACATTCCTTATATTATGACCAGACTCTTGCGCCCCGCTGGTCCTGATGGCCCCAAAGTGACACTCCTTCCTTTCCTGCAAAAGTATGCAAAATTTCAAAGCAAAAAAATCTATAAAAAGGTCTAAACCTGGTTAAAGTGCAGGACGTCCCCGATCAATATTACAGATGATATTTTTACGTTCAGGATTCGTTCCAGAGCCGTTCAGGTTTTTGACGTTGTAATTATCAAATGCCAAACGATTCTCAAACGTAAAAAAAAATTGCTTCTTCAATCTCGTTTGAAACCAGCGCCATTTTTCGTTTGCAATCCGTTCAAATGTCGTTTGGCGCGATTCGTTTGGAACAAATAATTTTATGCATTTGAAACACGTTTGGAACTAAAGTTCAGCGCGTTTCAAAAGGATGTTTTTTTTTAAAAAAAATATTTGGGAAAATAACTTGATACAATAAATTAAAATAAAATAGCTCCGGCGTGCTTAGCTATGACCAAAGGGAGCCTCAAACCGGATTCGAACGCGGGGCCGCGCGATTCCAAAGCGAGACTTCTACCACTAGGCCATGGCCAAGCACGCCAGTAATGGGAAAGGGATTTTTTCCCTATTTATAACAAAAAAATGGGTCTGGCAGCCAAACCTTGAAAGATTGGGCGTCTCAAGCCGGATTCGAACGCGGGACCGCGTGATTCCAAAGCGAGACTTCTACCACCCTGCAAGGCTTGACGGCCAGATAAAAGAGAGCGTGGATATTTTCCTATTTATAGTTTGGAAAGTAGGTTGGAAACTAATATTTTTATAACAGTTATTTACCCAGTGCCCACCAATAACAAGATTTTTTTCAAAAAAAAAAAACTGGCGGCCTCAGGTGTGCGTACATTCTGGAGTTAGATTCGAACGTCGACCCACGCTATTTCAAGGCGGGACTCATACCACTTCGCCAACCTGGGGCCGCCAGTTACAAGATGTTAAAAATAAGGCCTTTTATGTGTACCGACAGTAAAAATTAACGCAGATGTCAAATTTATTTAATTAGATAGTTCTGGGTCTTTTTTGGCTCCATCTCCGAGGAGAGGTGCCTAATAGAAAAGGGTAGATCAGCATCTTTTGCTCTGCGCAAGGAAGACTGCTATTAATCGTGAAGCGAAACCAACATTTTGGCTGCTGTGACGATTCCGAATCGCGTTTGAAAACCTTTCCAAATGTCATTCGTAAAGGAACGTTGCCTACGAACTACGTTTGGGTATGCTCAAAACGTAGTGAGGGTCATAAGTAGTGCCTTTTTTGGCATAAAGTTGCCAACCTTGTTTCAAACAGTTTATTTTGTGCACTATTTCTGTTTTTTTGGACAAAAAAGCATTTTTTATACTTTTTCGCTTCCAAATCTACGCCAGCGCCCTCTCTCGCTCCGAAAAATCATCTTTCTTACGTTTGAAACGCTTTTCAAACGCGATCCAAACGCGTGCGCGTGCCGTACCATTGAGTGGCACCCAAATGAATATTTTTATTTTTTTTGTATTTTTCCTATACTACTTGGGGAATATGTGTTGAATGATAATCTAATTTTTAATTTTGTTTTTAAACGCTTTTCAAACACAATCCAAACGGGGTTCAAACAGTGTTGTTGTCTTTTCCCGCTTTCTCTTACGTTGGGCTCGGGAATCAACAACAAGTTTGTCATTTTTGGAGAACAAGTCAAGACGGCCGGCGTGATGTCCGACAACAGCTCCGGCAGGGGCTCCAACGCCACCGCTGACACGGAGAAGCTCAGCAGCCGGTCAGACAGCAGCAGCAGCAACATCTTCTCCATCTCTACCATCACGATCTCTTCCGGCAACGGCATTCGAACCTTCCTACCCAGCGTCTCTGGAGCCACCTTCCACAGCACCTCCTCGTCAGCCAAGAGCGACGTGCCAACATCCCCGACGACCACCTCTCCGACATGGTGGAGTCCGCCGACACGGAAGACGACAACCACTCCAATCCTACCTGGGAAGAGATGGGAGAAGAGATCAGCGGCATCGGCTTCCATGGCGAGATCGTCCGCGTCTGGAGGGGGGCCAAGAGGATCCAGGTGCGCATCAAACCCGAGTCGGACGACGAGGGAGACTGGAAGACGGACCAGAGACCGCGGTGGTCATCCAGCACGCCAGTCTACAAGGAGTCCTCACCAACCAGCAACTCCTCCTCCGAGCTGCCACAGCCGCCGCCGTCCTCGCCCCCGGTGGACCTTCCCACGCCGGAGGGCTCCTCCAGCCTGGGCCTGATGCCGGGTACAAGGAAGCCCGGGAGAAAGGCAAGGATCAGGCAGGAGTGGGTTCCTCGCGTCGGTCCTGCGCGCACGATCGCCTTTCCAAACGAGTTCGAAGCAGAAGCTGGGCCGGAGGACAAGTTCTGTGCCACCCCTGGGCCGGTGTTGCTGGAAAAGGAGACACCCAAGCTGCATACCAAGAAAAAGGTCTACCGCCACCGCAAAGACCTCTCCAAGCTCGTGCCAAAGTCTCCCAAGTCACCACCAACTTGTCCACCCGCAAGAGGCTTCATCCGGTGCCGGAGACGGGAGGCGGCAGAGGCGGCAGACATGGCGGCGCTGGAAGTCACACCCACTCGCAAGGAAAGCTGCGTTCGGAGCAGATCTCGGAAGACCCCAGCTGGGCCAATGAAGGCTCCACCAGCAAAGAGAAGCCTACTTTTCCCACCGAAAACTGATCGATACACTTCAACTTCGTCTGAGGGTTCTTTGCCAGAGCTGCTGAAGAACAAGGCCAAAGGCGGCGGCGTCAACAGCGGGAGGAGCCCCCAAGACTCCTTCTGGAAAACCCCAGAAAAAGCATCACCACCAACGTCTCCAGACTTCTTCGAAGGGCTTTCCATGCCACCCTCGCCGCCCAGCGACTACCTGAACGTGGACCAGGACATGCTGGACTACTACTACGGCACATAAAAGGAGTCCCCGAAGTTCAACAAGAAGTACTTCTCGTCGTAAACCCTGTTACGAATCGTTCGAAACAATACCGAAGAAAATTGCGCTATAAAAATCACGCTAGAAAATTAAAGAAATGATGTGTTTATTCAATACCGAAGAAACCATTCTTTCCTTATACTCGCGATTATTGTGTCTTGCTCAATTGCCTTTCCAATCACTTCTGAAGATCTGATTTTTTGTGGTTTGTTGCTCAGCCCCTCGCTCTTGCGGACTTCCACCAGGTCCCAGGGAAGGTCGACTTGTACGTCGCTTGTGTCAAATTTGCTGGTTTCCATCTCCCTGCAAACAAACATCCGGCTGTTTTCGCAAATCCTTTCTATCTTCCAGAACTTTTTATCCGCCGTAAAAATTAAAGTATCATTTTTCTTCTCAGTGTCGTTCGTGTTGTATTTGAATTCTTTCTTGTTCAGGCAGAAGTGGGTCCTGTTGTCTCCCAGCAGGCAGTTGGAGATCATCTGTTTGGCTGGGCTGATGGACCCCTTGTAATAGTTCGACTTTGCCTCCCCGTACAGGGACTCGTATCTCTCTGTGCTGGTCTGCCACAGTGGTCCTGTTTTCAGCCTTGCTTCGAGTGCGTGTGTGAACATGTGCATGTTGTACGTCGACATGTGGTACCCGTGGTACAGCTCGTACCTCCACTGCCAGGAGAGGAGAAGCTGCTGCAAGTCGACTTTGGCCATGATCTCTCTCAGCTCAGGGTCGGGCAGCATCAGGGACCGGTAGATGAAGACGTAGGTGAGGAAGGATTCCTGAGACCTGGGGCGGCAGGTATCTTCGTTGATTTGAAGCCGGTAATTGGTTCGGAACGTTGCTCGAGCAATAGGCAGGAAGAGGTAGAGCCCCATGAGCTTGTACTCCTTTGTCTTCATCCGCTCCAGCTTAACGGGCTTTGTGCTCCTCTCCCACTCGCTTGGAATTTTGCAGGTGGAGACGGTGTTCTGAAGCACCCACACAACTTGCTCCAGCGCCCGGTTGCTGAAAAAGTGCTCTCGCAGCATCTCCTTTGTTATGCCGTAGTCATTTTGGTGAAAGACGTCGTACGATACGTTCCTAACAAAATTGAAATAAGTAAGCCTTAGCAGCGGGCTTAGGCCTTGTACTCCTCTGATGTGCCGTATTTTTATTTTTTTGGGTCCTTTCCGGCCTGTTCTGCCTTGTCCTGAAGAGCTTTGTAAGCGGCAGCATGTTGAATGACGGTTTCCCTTGTCCTACGAACAGAGTTTTGGTGCTTTGCTTCGTATTGGCCCCCCCTTAAGCTTCTCCCTAGTATCGTCCTTGTCCGTTGGATCTGGGATCTGGTTTCCACAGGCTTCGCAATAGTCGCAGGCGAAGTAGCTCCCGCAGGTGGTGAAGAATTTGGCAATTTTTCGTTCCTTTCCATCGCATGCCAAACGTAAAAGCTTGATGTTGTTGCTGAGGAGCTCATCCACGATGTACTTGCCATATATTTCATCGTTGGAAGGACGAAACTGATTGAGATGCCGCACTACCTGCCAGGCATATGGTTTCCAGCAGCCTGGGAACGAGAGCGAGATGAACAGCAGCGTGTAGGAGCATGTGTCGCTCTCGTCCACGCCATCGACTGAGACCTCCACCTGGGTGAAGTCGGGGGGAGAAAGGTAGTGTTTTTTGTTGGCCTTTACAAACTTGATCAAGTCGCCCAGCTTGATGTAAGTCCGCACCAACTCGTATCTGTCGTCTGGGTTGTTTTTGTCGTTGAGTTCTCTTGACAATTTTGTTAGTTTTTCCACTCTTGTTCTCCGAACGTAATTGCGAACTTTCTTGACATTAATCGTGTCCATGTAGATTGTTGGGATTTCTTTCTCAACTTCTTTTCTGAGCGTTTGTAACCTCTTTAGAAGTCCTTCCTCGCTGAGGCTCTGGATTGCTCTCCCATTGAGCCTTGTAAAGTTGTATATGTCCCGGATGATGGCCCAGCTAGCATGCCTCCTGCTCTTGAGGCCGCAGATGAAGTTGCGGATACGCTCAGCGTCCGTTTCGGCTGGGCTGTAAACAGCAGCAATGTTGCTGCCTTCTTCGTCCTCTTCGTCGCTGCTGTCGGAGTCCTCATTGTGGTAGAACTGGTTCCTTGTGACGGGCTCCTCCTCCTCTTCCTCCTCCTCTTCCTCTTCCTCTTCGATCCTCGTTGCTGTTCCACACCTCGTTCCCAAACTGTACTTGAACTGTTGTCGCCGCCGCCGCCGCCGCCGCCGCCGCCGCCGCCGCCGCCTCCTCCTCCTCCTCCTCCTCCTCCTCCTCCTCCTCCTCCTCCTCCTCCTCCTTCTCCTCCTCCTCGTTGTTGTTCCACACCTCATTTTGAGTTAGACCTGTGGTAGTTGACGTTGTGGTTGCGGCCGCCGTCGAAGTAGTAGCTGCAGTCGGTGTTGCAGTTGCAGCCGCTGCTGAAGTAGTAGCTGCAGTCGGCGTGGTTGCGGCCGCTGGTGCCTGGTCCGAAGAGGGCAAAAAGAGCTGGATGAAGGCCATAGCCTTCCTTGTGGCGGCGTCATCGGCTGCAAGTCTGGATTTCTTTGCTGGTGGCTGCCCATTCTGTTGGAGTTTCGTTTGGTACTCGTTGTAGTTGTACCGCCTGGTGTTGCGCTGCCTGCAGCGCCAGACACCACTAGATCCCTTTCGCGGCGGAGTTGGGCTGCTACTCGCTTCTGCAACCGCCTTTCAAAAGCTTTCTCTTGCGCTTTTTGAGCGGAGCTGTCCATCATAGACGTTGTTCCAACGTTGGGCAGAAACACGTACTTTTGCCGATTTTGCAAGCAAAAAAAATATTCAAATATTTTTGGAAGGATGCAGTTTTTTAATATATTTAAAATATATTTAAAAACTATGTGCCAAACATAATTACTTTTTTTAAAAAAAACATATGCACGTTTGAGCCGCGTTTGTCCTTCGTTTGGAGCACGTTTGGAACGTTGTTGTTTTTTTGGCGCAACTTTTTTCTCTCTTTTTTGTCGGGGAAAAAGGTAGTTGGCATCACCGTGTGAAAGTGATACAACGTGGTGAAAACGAGTCTCCTACGTTTGGTCAACCTAGGCTTTGGTCTGCTGCTGTTTCAAACATGCAGTCGTCGGTGAGGGACGCCGTGGCGGACCCCACAATGCTGCCAACAATGCTGGACGCCTCCAGCTTCACCAGCCTCTGCAATGAGGGTCTGGACCTGGTGAACGCCTACCCGTCGGTCATCGACGCCCAGGGAGGAAATCCGCCCGTCTACCCGCAAGGAGCTCTCCTCTTCAACCCCACGGCCTCCATCGCCAGAGAAAAGTGGGTTCTGGTCAAGTTCGAAGAACTCGTCGAAGGCCCACTTCCAGTCCAAGTCTTCTCCAAGGAGGAGAGCAAGAAGGAGTTCAGGAGAAGCCCAGCCAAGGTCTTCCTCAAGAGCAAGCCCAACAAAGGACATGACGTGTACTTCCACAGCCGGTTCGTATGGGGGATGAGCGAGGCCATGCTTGACAGGAACAAGAGCAGGATCAAGAAAATCTACAACAGCAGCAGAAGGAAGGCTCCAAACGATGTCTCAACGTACTACCAGTGCGTCGATGCTTTTAACGAGGTGCAGTTCCCCTTCCTGGACTACAGAGCCTACGAGCTGAAGGTCCAGCGGTTCGACCACCAAAACTACTCCCAAGGCAGGAAGCTGGTGATCACGCTCATCACAGAGAACAAGGTACCCGGCTACCAAATCTTCGATGCAAACGAGGTTGAAGAGGAAGAGGAAAATCTAGACCAGAACCAGAATCTGGTGGAGGAGAAGAGCAAGAACTCTCATCCTGGCATGGGCGACGGGTGGGGCAACGAGCTGCCACAAGACGTACGTCCGCCAGATCTCTCCAACCAAGGTGCAGGAGCTCGCCAAAACACTGGCGGCCAGGGACAACAGCCTCCCCAAGGAGGAGCCGGCGGCAGTGGAGCAGGAGGATCAGGTGGTGGCGGAGGTTCGGACGGCGGCGGCGGAACTCCATCAGGAGGCTCTGGAAGCGGGACAGGAGGAGGAGCTGCAGGAGGATCGGGCGGAGGCCAGCCACCAAGAAGGGGAGGCCAAGGAAGCCTGCTAGCAAGTCCAGAGCCCGATTGGAAAAAGGAGCAGAGAGCAAGAAGAGCTGCAGCTCTTGCTCGAAGCAAAGGAGGAACGCCTGCTGAGATAGCGCAGCAGCAACAACAGCAGCAGGACCAGCAGCAGAATCCAGACTTTGTTGCCAACCTGACACCTGAGCAGCAGCAAGCGTTTGATGACAGGATAAGAAGCCTCCGAGAGGCGGAGAAGCAAAAGCAAGACCTCAACCTTCAGCTTCAGCAACTACGACAGCAACAGGAGCTGCTGCTGCAGCAGCAGGAAAGAGCGTCCCAAGCAGCTCTCCATTACGAGGAGTTGATTAAGATGGCACATACAGCACCGAACCCCGGTATCAGACCAGGGCTGATTGGAAAGAAGAAAAAAACATCAGCCACGCCAGCGGTGGAAACGCCTCCGACGACAGTTCCCAGTCCTCCTCCTCCTCCATCTGTAACTTCAAGTGTGACTGCTGCAGGTACTCTCCAGAGTACAAGTGCCGTTCCTATCTCGATCCCAACAACCGTGCAGGTGACGTCATCTTCACTGCCTCCGCCGACTTCGACGATGGCATCTTTGACGGCCTCAACTACGACGGGGGTGGCGGGACCTCTCCCAACAATGGCTACAATCTCCTCCAGCACGCCCCAACTTCCAAGCGTGTCAAGAAGCGTTTCAGGAGGCTCTTCGACGACAGTAAGTCAAACGCCCTCTGCTATGGGCTCCATGCCGTCCGTTCCAAATACTTCTGCCCTTGTTCCGGCTACGGCTCCAAGTACTACCCCAGCTGCCTCTATTCCTCCTCCTGCTCCAGCTCCAAGTACTACCCCAGCTGCCTCTATGCCTCCTCCTGCTCCACCAGCAACAAGGCAAAGCTCTCGTCTTGCAGCATCGGCAGCAGCAGCAGCAGCAACGACAACACCAACTGTTACTATTGCAGGCACTTCCGGAACAGGGACAGGAACTCAGCCAAGCACTCCCGGAATGGGAACAGGAGGAGGACCTTTGCCAAGTACTTCTGGAGCAAGACCCAAAAGGTCGGCAAGAAGAGCCCCAGTTGTTGGCCCGTCTCCAAAGAAGCGGCGGCAGGGGATGACTGACGACGAGCTGAATGCCCTCAGGGAGCTGGACGAGAGGACCATCAAGGAGACGAGGGAGCTGCTGGAACAATCCGACGTGGGCAAGCTGCTCTACTCTCTGATGGAGTCGTGGTTCAGAAGTCTCAGCCGAGAGGTCAAGGAGATCTGCCGCATCCTGAAGGACCTGGTTAACAAGTTGAACTCCGAGGACGAGGAGGTTTGTTTGAAAAGCGTTTGAAAGTCGTTTGAATATTTTTAAAAAAAAATATTTTTGTACGCAGGTCAAGGAGATCAAGGAGGGCATCGATCGTCTGGTGGAAGACAAGCAAGAGAAGGAGGACTTGGATACGCTTCGGGAAGAATGTCTGGTGCCCTTCATATCTCACACAGCGGTGAAGGCCTCCATGTTGGACCCGGAGCTCAGGAGCAAGTGCAAGAAGCTGGTCAGGCTCACTGTACGGAACACCAAGGGCCTCCACGCCATCAACTTCCTGGACGCTCTTCTAAGCCCATTCATAAAGGGAAAGGTCTACTACACGGAGGCGGACGCTGTGCTGGACGAGGGGCCTCACTACTATATGGGGGAGGAAGTCTACCATCTCGTTCCGGAATTTACGGCGTTCTTCTACGACTGTCTGAACTCTCACATCGCAAGACAGAATGACCCCACTCAAATCCAGGACAAGGAGGATCAAAGAATCACAGACCAGGAGAGTCTTCGAAGGCAGTTCAAACGAGACTTCACCAACGCAAGGAACTTGTGGAAGGAAGACCTGCTGCCAGACATCCGAAAGAGGGCCGATGACTCACTCGATTCTCAGAATTACTCCTGGGACATGGTTTACAAAGATGCCAAGCGCACCCTCAAAGAGTTGTATGACAGCCCGCCTCCAGATCTTAATGATGAGCCGGCTTTGGATGCCTACATTACTGAGCACATGAACGTCATTGAGGTCCGCTACGCAATGAAAGAGAAGAGCAGCGTGAAGGGGATTCAAAAGAGGAAGCACAACAAGTTTTCTAGCAAGGCAGCAGGTGAAGAGAAAGCCAGAAAAGAGGCCGAGAAGAAAAGCAAGAAGGCCCAGGAGATCCTAGCAGGTTTGGGATCGCGTTTGGGAGCACAACCAGGAGCATCTCAAGTGGGACTTCACCAGGGGGCACCACAGGTACACCGGAACCTGCCACAACATGCAGCACATACGCCGCCAGGCGGGGGAGGAGCTGGAACACCATCTGGTACGCTGCCAGGGGGGGGAGGAGCTGGAACACCATCTGGTACGCCGCCAGGCGGGGGAGGAGCTGGAACACCATCTGGAGCGCCGCCGTAGCTTCAGCAAAGTCAAGGAAGAAACAGAGAAGAAGACAGAACGATGAAGACAAGTTTTAACCACGATTCAATCGATTTTTTTCCATCCCTATCACCCCCAAAAAAAATCAATTACAACAACATATTTCCCCCCCCCAAAAAAAATCAAATAATTATAATTTCCAAACGTATTCCAAACATACAAATCAAACGTACCCCAAACGTATCCCAAACGTACAATTCAAACAAATCGGAAACGTATGCAAAACGGATATCGAACGCTTTCGAAAGGAATAAATTGTTTTTCTTTAATCAGGTTCTGAACGGACGCAGTGAATTAATATTCGGCGATCGAAAAGCATTTCAAACGTTAAAAAAAGAGCGTTTTGAACAATTTTCAAACGACATTGGGAAATACTTGGGTTTCGTTTGGAACGGGCTTTCCAAATGATTGCCAAACGAGGTTCTTGCATGCGCGTTTGGTTATTTGAAATTACAAGTACTGCGTTTGGAAAAAAAAAGTTCACGTTCGACAATCGTTCAGGGTTCACTAGCGTAGGCACCAAACGATTCCTAAACGTGAAACAAAGGATGCGTTTGACCATCACTTGTAATATTGATTGGGCTCAGGTCCGCCAAGGCGCTGGCAGGGGCGACCAGGAGACTGTCCCTCCACCTGCGGGAGCAGGTACTCTGCCTAGTGGTTCGAGCCCTAGCCGTGGGGAAGGTTGCGTAGACCTACGCGGTTGTTGTTGTTGTTGTTGTTGTTTTGAGGAGGTCCAGTCCAGAGCCTT
>JAAUYJ010118118.1_pt1 | contig 11821 bp, 7 predicted proteins | sample 7278031 | NCBI WGS metagenome assembly JAAUYJ01 (sample SAMN14350222, study PRJNA611818) | marine sediment metagenome | isolation source: surface marine sediment (1.8m) | place: French Polynesia: Moorea | collected 2018-08 | reverse complement strand
TACCACGACTGCAGGGACAAGTCGGACGAGAAGGGTTGCGCCGGGGTCTCGTGCGACCTCCAGGAGTTCAGATGCGAGAACGGGGAGAAGTGCATCGCAAAGTACCAGAAGTGCAACCACAGGAACGAGTGCGAGGACGGGTCGGACGAGAAGGGATGCAGTGAGTTTCCATCATATCGATTTGCCAAAATTATGAAAAAAAATAAATCCTTATTTCTTCCAGACTTCCCCCCGTGCCACAGCGGGCAGTTCCGCTGCCAGAACCACCTCTGCATCCCCATCCGGTGGCGCTGCGACGGCTACAAGGACTGCACCGACGGCACCGACGAGATGAACTGCACCGCCATCACATGCCCAGACAACAAGTTCAACTGCCCCAGCGAGGAGGTGGGTTTTTCGAGATGTGATGATGGGATCAGTTTAACTATGGAAAATGATTGTTTTCGCTGCTTATTTTAGGGCAAGGCCCCCAAATGCATCTCCAAGACCAAGTTGTGCGACGGAACCCCCGATTGCTCCGACGGATCAGACGAGAGAGACGCTTGCTGTAGGAGAGAAAAATAAACTCTTGGAGAACCTCTGTGGAATATTTTTGCTTTATTTCAGCTACATCCCTGTGCCCGTCCTTGAACTGCGAGCACGACTGCAAGAAGTCCCTCGAGGGCGGCGTGTGCACCTGTCCAGAGGGGAAGAAGGTGGCAAACGACACCAGAACATGCGTCGGTGAGGAGAATAAAGTGGAGTGGAAAAGAGTAAAGACCCGTTCTTTCTTTTTCCCGCCAAAGCATGATTTGAATTTCTATTTCAATTATTTTTGCGTCAAACCGCAGGCAGCTCCGACTCAGCTGATTCTGACGCAGTTTGACTTTGACAGTTTGAGCTCAAAGGAAAAAAACCTTTGATTTGTCGTGCGTCTCTTGTCCTCTTTGTGACCTTGCTGCTCGTGTTCCAGACCAGAACGAGTGCGAGGAATGGGGCTTCTGCGACCAGAAGTGCGTCAACACTGACGGCGGGCACAAGTGCTCCTGCGTGGAGGGCTACGAGCGGCGCGGGGACACCTGCACGGCCAGGGCCGACAAGATGAGCCTGTACTTCACGCTGCACGACAAGATCTACATGATGGACCGCCAGGGCAAGGACATCAAGCAGATCAAGGACGCCTCCGCCGCCTCAGGGCTGGACTACCACTTCAACCAGAGCAGGCTGTTCTACACCGACACCGACAAGAGGAAGGTGTTCCGCACGTCGCTGGACCCTGAGCAGGCTGCGGGGAGGGCGCTGGTGGACTACAGCCTGCCCGGCACCTGGCTCCCCGTCTCGGTGGCCGTCGACTGGATCGGCAACAACATCTACGTGGTGGACGCCCTCGGACAGAAGATCGACGTGTTCGACGTGCAGGCCGTGTACCACGCCATCGTCGTCTCCTCCAACCTGACCAGTCCGGTGGACGTGGCCCTGGACCCGCTGGAGGGGCTCATGTTCATCACCGATAACAACCGCATCCTGCGCGCCAACATGGACGGAAGCTTCCTCAAGCCGCTGGTGAAGGACGCCGTGTACAAGGCTTCAGGTCTTGCTGTTGACCTCACCACCAAGCGCATCTACTGGTCAGACGTCCTCCTGGACTACATCGAGACGGTCGACTACAACGGCGGCGGGCGAAACAACATCGTGCGCGGCCCAGCCAATGTGCCCGCTCCAGGGAGAATCGCCGTTTTCGAAAAGTCCGTGTTCTGGACCGACGCCACCAAGCAGGGCGTCTTCAAGGTGGACAAGTTCGGCGGCAAGGACACCATCCAGTCCATCTACCGCATGTCCCAGCAGGGCAAGGAGCCCAAGGCCATCCGCGCCGTCCACCCGCTCATGCAGCCGCAGCCCAAGGATCCCGTCACTGGCAACCCCTGCAAACGCAACAGCTGCGAGCACCTCTGCATCGTAACCGCCTCCGCCTCAGACGGCTCGGGAGGGCTGGGATACCGCTGCGCCTGCAAGATCGGCTTCCAGCTGCGCACCAACCGCAAGAGCTGCATGCGCATCGAGGACTTCCTCATGTACTCGCAGCAGAAGTTCATCAAGGGCAAGGTGCTGGACCCCGTGGTGGCCTCTTTCTCGGACGCCATCCAGCCCATTGTCTCTCGCTCAGCCCGATTCGTCGGCCTAGATTTTGATGCCTACGAGGACTACATCTACTACTCCGACGTCATCCTCGACGTAATTTACAAGGTGAAGAAGGACGGCACCGCCCGAGAGAACGTGCTGGCGTCTCAGAACGAAGGAGTGGAGGGGCTGGCAATCGACTGGGCGTCGAAGAACTTGTACTACATCGACAGCAGGAAGGGCACCCTCAACGTGCTCAGCACCAGGAACCCGGCGTACCGCCGCACCCTGCTTCGAGATCTCAAGAGGCCTCGAGCCATCGTGGTCCACCCTAATAAGGGATACATCTTCTTCTCCGAGTGGGACCGCCCGGCTAACATTAGCAGGGCCAACAGCGATGGCACAAACGTTCAGGTCTTCCGCAACGTCCTCCTCGGCTGGCCCAATGGCCTCGCCATGGACTACGCCTCCGACAGGCTTTATTGGTGCGATGCCCTCCTTGACCACATTCAGGTACTGAAATGGTTTTTTTCCATTTACCGGGTACATGTTTTTCAAATGCTGAAAACTAAAAACTTTCAGTTTTTCTTCTTCTTAATTTTTCTTTGCTTTTTCGCTGATCATAAATGTTCTTTTATTTCTTCATGGTTTTTATCAATGATCGTACCCCCTTTTCAGCATGCTGATCTGGATGGGAAAGACGTCAAGACCATCAGCTCCAGGATGATCCGCCACCCGTTCTCTCTTGTCATCTACGGCCAGAACATCTTCGTCACCGACTGGCGCCTGGACGCCATCATCCAGCTGGACAAGCTCACCGGCAAGGGCGAGAAGGTCGTGCAGAAGGTGGAGGAGAGCAACCGACTCTACGGCATCAAGATCTTCAGCAAGAGCGCCCAGGTCATCAAGGAGAATCACCCGTGTCACAGCCCCAGCAACGGCGACTGCCAGAAGTTCTGCTTCCCCATTCCCAGCAACAAGACCGACGGGATGGGAATCGAGGCGAGGTGCGGCTGCCCGTACGGGGAGAAGCTGGACTCTGACGGGAAGACCTGCATCGCCGACCCTGGCTCGGAGCCGCCCGTCAAGGCCTGCCCCAATTCGTGGGACTTTACCTGTGACAACCAGCGTTGCATACCCAAGACTTGGGTATGTGACGGGGACGACGACTGCCTGGACAACTCCGACGAGAACCAGAACTGCACCAAGCCGACCTGTTCCCCCAACGACTTCCAGTGCAGCTCCGGCCGGTGCATCCCCAAGTCCTTCAGGTGCGACACGGACAACGACTGCGGCGACTTCTCAGGTAAGATTTTGGTTATTGTTATCCTGTTTTGGCGCATTTCCTAAAGTTTCCCTCCTTTCCTCCTTCAGATGAAACGGGCTGCAAGAACGTGACGTGCGAGGCCAGCCAGTTTGCATGCGGGAACGGTCGCTGCATTCCCATGACTTGGAAGTGCGACGGAGAGAATGGCGAGTTGAAACATTGCGTTAAAATCTCCAGTGCAGGGTGGAGTTTTAATGATTTTCCTTCTCTTTCGTACAGACTGTGGAGATAGCTCAGACGAAGGCGACTTCTGCGCTGAGAAGACCTGTGCCTACTTTCAGTTCACGTGTGAAAGCTCCGGCCATTGCATACCCCAATCTTGGGTTTGCGATGGAGAGAACGGTGAGGCCGAAGATCTTTTGTCGATAGGCTGGATATGAGATTTTTTTCTATCCCAGGAAACAGAAAAATATTTTTGCCAATTGTCCATATCTCAGGAGGATATTTGGGGAAAAAATTGTCAAAAAGCAGTCTCCCCTTGTTAAACAGTTACAATATCCTCTCAATTCTTTACAGATTGCTTCGATAACGCCGACGAGAAGGACTGCCCGCCCATCACGTGCTCCGCCTCCCAGTTCAAGTGCAACAACAACAACCAGTGCATTCACGAGAGCTACAAGTGCGACGGGATCCCCGACTGTGATGACCGGAGCGACGAGCAGGGTTGCCCCACCCGCGCCCCAGGACAGTGCAGCGACCAGCACTTCCGCTGCAAGACCTCCGGCATCTGCATCCCCGACCCGTGGCACTGCGACGGCACCAGCGACTGCGAGGACGGGTCGGACGAGCCGCCCACCTGCGGGAGGATTGACTGCCAGCAAAACTTCTTCAAGTGCAAAAATTCAAAGTGCATCTACAAGTCCTTCGTCTGTGACGGCAACGACGACTGCGGCGACGGGTCGGACGAGAGCGAGGAGCAGGCCTGCAAGGCCCCCGTCGTCCCGTGCCCGGACGGCACCTGGGAGTGCCCGGGACTGGAGGGCGTGTGCATCCCGCTGGGCCAGATCTGCGACGACAAGGCTCACTGCCCGAACGGCGCCGACGAGGGCCCCGGCTGCGACAACCTGGACTGCGGCGGAAACCGCGCCGGCTGCTCAAACGACTGCGTGCAGACCCCGATCGGCCCCCTCTGCACCTGCCCCAAGGGAGAGGTGCTCAATTCGACTGACTCTAAGGTTTGCCAGGACCTGGACGAGTGCTCCCCGCCCGGCCGGTGCACGCAGGACTGCGTCAACAACAAGGGCAGCTACTACTGCTCGTGCAAGGATGGCTACGTGCTGGAAGGCAAGCACGACTGCAAGGTGGATAACCGCTCGCTGGCCTTCCTCATCATCTCCAACCGCCGCTCCCTCCTCACCGCCGATCTCAGCCAGAAGTCCCTGGAGAGGATTCCTGTGCAGGTGAAGAACGTGGTGGCCACCACCTCTGACATGACGTCGGACGTCCTCTATTGGTCGGACATGGAGACCAAGGAGATCAAGAAGCTCAAGCGCGGAGGGGGAAGTCCGGAGACCTTCATCTCAAGCGGCCTCTCCCTGGTGGAAGGCCTGGCCTTTGACTGGGTGGGCAGAAACCTGTACTGGCTGGACTCCAAGCTCAACACCATCGAGGTGGCGGAGGAGAACGGCTCGCAGAGGATGATCCTCATCAACCAGAACATCTCTCAGCCTCGCGGCCTCAGTCTGGACCCGGCGCCGGACGCCCGCTACATCTTCTGGACGGAGTGGGGAGAGTACCCGCGCATCGAGAGAGCAGGCATGGACGGATCAGACCGCAAGACCATCATCGACACCAAGATCTACTGGCCCAACGGCCTCGCCCTCGACATCCCCACCAAGAGAGTCTATTTTGCCGACTCCAAGCTGGACTTTATCGACTTCTGCGACTACAACGGCCTCAACCGTCAGCAGGTGATCGCCAGCAACCACTACCTGCTGCACCCGCACTCCCTGGCCGTCTTTGAGGACCAGGTGTACTGGACGGACCGGCAGCTCAACAGGGTGATGCAGGCGCGCAAGTTCCGCGGCAGCAACGAGAGCGTCGTCTCCCACCTGGTGTCCCAGCCGCTGTCTGTGCACGTGCAGCACCCGGCACTGCAGCCCAAGATGGACAACCCGTGCGCCCGTGCCAAGTGCGACCAGCTGTGCCTCCTCGCCCCGCACAAGTCCAGCCCGCTCGGCTTCACCTGCAAGTGCCGCCCCGGGTTCCGCCTTGGCAACGACGGCGTCTGCATCGAGCGCGACGACCCGTTCATCCTGGTGGCGCAGAAAAACCGCATCGGAGACCTCTCCCTCACGCCCAGCGACAAGAACCGCGGCTACTTCACACCTGTGGTCAATGTAAAGGAGGTACTCTCCATAGACTTTGACGCCCAGAAGCAGATCATCTACTGGACCGAGGTGGAGAAGGAGGGCCAGAACAACGGCACGCTGTACAAGAGCAACCTTGGCGGCGGGGAGAAGACGGACTTCTTCGACGAGGTGGACACCGGCCTGGTGGGGTCGCCCTACTGCGTCGCCTTCGACTGGGTGGCCAGGAACCTCTTCATCGGCAACGTGGAGGCCAGGGAGATCAGCCTGGTGCAGGTGGCCACCAGCAGCAAGTTCCGCTACAGGATGCTGGTGCTGGGCAACAACGGAGAGGAGACCGGGGTGGGGGCGCCCATCTCCCTCGCCCTCCACCCGGCCTCAGGACGGGTCTTCTGGCTGGATCGAGGAGGGGCCGGGGTGCCCGCTAAGGTGGGCTCGGCCAGCATGGACGGGTCTGACCCCAAGATCCTCATCCAGGGCCTCGTCAACCCGCAGTTCCTCGCCATAGAGTTGCAGAAGGAGGAGCTCTACTTCTCTACGGGCCGAGTACATACAGCAAAGGTAATTAAGAGTTTTTTCATTTTATTTTCGTCCATCTAAAATTTCCAATTTGCGTTATCTCAGAGTATGTGCAAAATTTATTCCCTCAATGGCATGTTCCCCTTTTTCGTAAAAAGTAGCTAACGAGTGGCTAGACATATCCTATCCACCCTTCTCATTGTTGTTGCTGCTGCTGCCATCATTTACCTACCGTAAATTGGTCTTTTTTTAGTCTGCGGCGAAACCCAGACCAGGTTATTGTATGCGCTGTTGTTGAATAGTTGTTATCATTTTTATTTGGAGTACTTTTTAGTTTCATAAAAGTATTGCGGTTTTTGTGCTAATGTTAATATTTTTGTCAAGGCACTTCTTCTGTAGCAAAATTCGTTTTCAATATTGCTCAGGTTTCTTTCCTCTCTTAATAATTTTTCTCTGTCTTTTTAATGTACATTGGCGGCGCCTTCGAACAGTCTTTTAATCGTCGAGTGATAAAAAGAATCTATTTATTCCATCTTGCATTTCAGATCCAAAGCATGAACTTGGACGGCAGCAACCAGCGCACCGTTTTGGCCGCCAGCAAGTCCCACCCCATCGCCAAGCCCACCGGCATCGCCGTCATGGACAGGAGGCTCTACTACCTCGACAGGGTGTTCGAGAAGGTCGCCAAGGTGGACAGCGACGACGGGAGCAACGAACAGATCCTCTTAGACAACGAGAGCGGGCTCAAGACCCTTAATATCCTGAGAAAGAGGCAAAGTAAGAGTTTTCAATCTCTCTTTCATTGATTGAATTAAATTCACGTTGTTTCTTTTCGCAGAGCCTCGCGCCCACCCTTGCCTGAAGAACCGCGGCAACTGCGCCCAGATCTGCCTTCCCTACGGCAAGGGCCAGCGTCGCTGCGGCTGCTCCGTGGGCTACGAGCTTGAGGGCGAGACCGAGTGCCGCCCCTCCCAGTCCTTCGCCCTCGTCTCCCAGCTCAAGATGGCGCGCGGCTTCGACATCGAGACCGGCAAGGAGGCCATGGTGCCCATCTCGGGGAAGGGCCACAACATCCTGCACATGGACTTCATCCTGGGCGAGGGAGAGGAGAAGGGCAAGAACTGGGTCTACTGGGTGGACTTCGAGGCGGAGGAGGGCGGCCACAACGGCATCTACAGGGTGCGGCCAGACGGAACGGAAATGCAGCAGATCATCAAGGACGGCATCGGCAAGTCCGGCATCCGCGGCATCGCCATCGACTGGGTCGCCAAGAACATGTACTTCTCCAACGTTTTCCCTCACGAGACGTACATCGAGGTGAGCTGGCTGGACGGAAAGAACAGGAAGGTGATCTTCAAGTCTACGACGGACAGCCCGCGCGAGCTGGCGGTAAACCCGGTCAAGAGGTACCTCTACTGGATCGACTACGGGCAGTTCCCCATGATCGCCCGCTGCTGGCTGGACGGCACCAACCGCGAGCCCGTCGTCACCACCAAGATCAGCAACCCGAGGGACCTCACCATCGACATGCGCACGCACGACGTCTACTGGGTCGACTCCAACGAGGACGCGATATACAAGGTCGGGTTCGGCGAGAACAAGCCCCAGATGATCAGGAACCGGCTGCCCAGCCCCAAGGGGCTCACGCTGCTCAACAAGTACGTCTACTGGGTGGACAGGAACATGCAGACCATCTTCAAGGCCTCCAAGCAGGACCAGGATTCCAAGACTCCTTTCAAGACCGGGCTGGCGGACCTGAGGGACATCGTCATGATGGACGCCACCAACCAGCCCACCGACCCCGCCAACCCGTGCAAGCGGCTGGGCAACGGAAACTGCGAGCAGCTCTGCTTCTCCTACCCCGACGCCAAGTCCTCCACCTACACCGGGAGGAAGTGCGCCTGCGCCACCGGCACCCTCGTCAACTCACGCAAGTGCGCCACCAGCTCAGAGTACCTGGTCTTCAGCACCCGCGGGGAGATCCGCAGCGAGCACATCAAGGCGGACGGGGACAAGTTCGACTCCAGCAAGCCCTTCGAGACGGTCAAGAACCTGACGAACGTGGTGGGGCTGGACTTTGACTACAAGAGGAGCCGCCTCTTCTTCACGCAGATCCAGCCCAAGCCGCGCATCGCCAGGATGGACAGCAAGAACCCCGGCCAGGGCAGCACCGATATCCTCACCAAGGGCATCAACCCCGAGGGCATCGCTTACGACTGGGTGCACGAGAAGATCTACTGGACGGACTCTCGTAACCGCTCCATCTACGCCATGAACACTGACGGCTCCCAGATCGTGGACATCTCCCGCGTTGAGCGGCCGCGCGCCATCGCCGTCCATCCTTGCAAGGGATACATGTTCTACACGGACTGGGGCCGCTTCGGCGCCGGGGCAAAGATTGTGCGCGCCACTATGGCCGGAACGCTCAAGAAGGAGATCGTCAACACCAACCTGACGCAGCCGAGCGGCCTGACCATCGATTTCGAGGAGGATATGCTGTACTTCACCGACGCCGTCCGCGAGGTCATTGAGCGCATCAGCATCAACGGCACCGACCGCCGCGTCCTCGTCACCGCCACCATCTACCCCTTCGCCATCACCGTCGACAGGGACTACATCTACTGGACTGACCTCCAGCTCCGCGGCGTGTACAGGGCGGAGAAGCACACGGGCGCAAACATGGTGGAGGTGGTCAAGAGGCTGGACAACTCGCCCAGGGACATCCAGGTCTACTCCCTCTCTCGCCAGAACTGCACGGTGGCCGCCTGCAGCGTCAACAACGGCGGCTGCGCCTTCTCCTGCCACCCTGCGCCCGGCGGCAACGCAGAGTGCCGCTGCGAGGGGGACCTCGTCTCCGTCAACGAGGGAAAGATGTGCGTGGGCAGCAACGTCACCGCTTGCGAGGGCGAGAAATTCACGTGCGCGAACGGGAAGTGCATTTCCCGTTTGTGGGCCTGCGACGGAGACGACGACTGCGGGGACAACAGCGACGAGGACACAAACTACTGCTCCCAGCACACCTGCAAGCCGTCAGAATTCCGGTGCGGGAATGGTCGCTGCATATTCAGCACGTGGAAGTGCGATCATGAGGTGAGGAGATAATTATCTATTTTCCTGTAAATTGAAATTGAAATTTTGCACTTTCTCCTCCTCAGGATGACTGCGGCGACCGCACGGACGAGCTCGACTGCGACTACCCCAAGTGCGACGACGGAGAGTTCACCTGCGACAACTTCCGCTGTATTCCCCAAGCTCAGGTCTGCAACGGAGTGAACGACTGCAAGGACAACAGCACCTCCGACGAGGCGCTGGAGCTGTGCAAGGACAGGAACGTCACCTGCCAGGGGAACCACATGACCTGCAAGACCACCACCATCTGCGTGGAGCCATATTGGCTCTGCGACGGTAGAACAGAAATCAAATCCGATTCCTTTTCTGGAATCTTTTCAGTTTTTTGTTATTCCTGCCTCAGGCGACAACGATTGTGGAGACAACTCTGATGAGGACCCCCTCCACTGCGGCCAGAGGACCTGCCCGCCCAACTCCTTCCGCTGCCCCGACCACAGATGCATCCCGGCCACTTGGTATTGCGACGGTAAGACAGATACACACATTTCACGTCCAGGGGTTCAATCCTATGGCTGCTCAAGTTACACACTCGCAGGTTTGATAGCTGCTTTAAATTTGCAAACTTGATTTCGCTCCTCAGAAATGGCCCTAGTTAGAATGGTTCTCTGAAAAATGGGCGAAATGGGGAAAACTAGTAGTTGACTCAGTCGAATCAGAAAATATACTGCATTACTGCATTTTGGCGAAACACTAGGTTTTTTGATCAAGAGGGCTAGCAGAGATGGGAGAGGCTAGTGAAAGAATCTTTCACTGAGTGTATGCACCAAAGTCGTCGTCACTATTTTTCTGGCAACAAGCAGTATTTTCTGAATGTTTATCTTTCATTTTTGGAAAATTCACAAGAGATAGCCTTACAACTTAGCAATAAGGCGTTTTTCGGTGATACAAAAAATAGTTTTGTTTTTGAAGCATCAATTTGTTTCTTGGCGATTTTCTGCAGGTTGAGTTTTTCAGGTTCGGAGAAAAATTAGAGATAAATTCAACATCGAGAGTTTAGCGCTTTAGATATCATCCTTATTTTTTAGCACTAGTTACACGAATACTTTTTTGAAATGAGGGTCCAAATCTACACTTGCAAAATGTTTGGAAAAAAGCCATCACCAGCTTGGAATAGGCTTGTTTTGGTAAATTTGCCTCTCTCTAGCTTTCAGTGTGTTAGTAACCAAAAATGCCTCCATTACTGCTTGCTGGGGGTTTTCAGCTTTAGGAGAGCTTTTAACATTAAGAGAATATCTTTCCTGGAAGAAAAGGCGATAAAATCTAAAATTTTAGCCTTGCGGCATTCAATGGAGAACTTTCCACTTTTGTTGCATGCTGATTTGGCAGCAAGCAAAACTACCTTTTCTTAGTACAAAATAGTACTTTCCGTGCGGAAGAATGCCCGCCACTGCGGTTCCCTTGAGGCGTGAACGTGCCCATTTTCATCGGCAATGAACATTAACTACACATTTGAAAAAATGTATAATTGACATGGAAAATTTCAGGTTGCTTGCATTTGGGCGCACTTTTCTCTTTCAATAATGTCCTCTCTCAGAGGCTGTCTCGAACAATTTTTGCAGGAGACAACCGAGGAAAAAAAGCTTCCCACGAAAGCAACCAAATCTAAGCCAACTGTTTCATTTCGAAGACAACTTGCATTTGATAGCATTTTTTTAGGGTGAGGCCGCACTTAGCAGCTTTCTCTCCAGCGTTAAACTGTGGCAGCATTTTGGCCCCCTTTCCGTCCTCGAATTTGTTCCAATGATCAATGAAAGAGCTTTCTGTCAGAGCTCGCAAAGTTGGACAAACCTTCCTCCGTCCTACCCTCTACCCGAATTAAAAGAACTCATACTTTGGAGATTTTGGAGTCCTTTCAGGCTTTCACGTTGCTCGCTAACAAGACAGGTTTGGGGTAGTTGATAGATGGTATCAGGAAACTGTATTATTATTTGTATAGGTGCACAAGAATTGGGCCAGAGAGAAGACAAAAGGAATTCTAGTGGTTTTTTTTGGGGGGGGAAAGAACTTGGAAGAACGGAATTATATTTTCTTGACTGGCGGTCTTCAGTCGTACAGGACGTCGAACTCCTTCCTGGCGGACTGGCGTGTCCCAAGGGCAGCGTCAGCGTCCTCCTTCTCCTGCTGGCTCAGGTGGGGCATCAGCGCCTTGTCCGCGGCGGAAACCTCCCCCAGCAGCATGGCGCAGGAGGCCATCGGGTGGCGCCTCTTCCCGGGGGCGTACAGGAGGATGCCGCCCGGGAAGTTGGCCCCGAACTGGCGCTGGCGCTGCGCGTCCGGGGAGGAGCGGGCGAAGTTGGCCAGGACGGAGGCGAGCGGGCGGGTGGAGCGGTCCTTGGCCGCCGGCCTGTCTTCTCCCTTGACGCCGCCGCCGACGAGACCGCCATCGGCGGCGCCGTCAAGGGAGAAGACAGGCCGGCGGCCAAGGACCGCTCCACCCGCC
>JAAUYJ010115293.1_pt1 | contig 11824 bp, 13 predicted proteins | sample 7278031 | NCBI WGS metagenome assembly JAAUYJ01 (sample SAMN14350222, study PRJNA611818) | marine sediment metagenome | isolation source: surface marine sediment (1.8m) | place: French Polynesia: Moorea | collected 2018-08 | reverse complement strand
CCCGGCCCCCCACCCCCACCCCCCCCCCCCCCCGCCCCGCCCCCTCCCCCCCGCAGGCCGCCCCACCCGCGCCCGCGACGGGCGGGCGCGCCCGGCCGGCGGGGCGGGGCCGAACGGGGGAAGAAGAAGACACCTCTTTTTCTTCCTCCCCCTCCCTCAACCTGCCCTTTCCGCCTCCGCCGCCACAGATAGAGCAGGGCCATTCTCCTTTCCCCCGCCTGTCAGGCAGTCCTCTTTTTTCCTCCCTCCTTTCATTGTCGGTTTCTTTCCCCTCCGAGCATTTTTTTTTTTGAGTCCCGCCTTCCCTTCGCCCGCACCAAATTCGGAAAAGGGGGAGGGGGAGAACAGCACCAAAATATCATGTGGTCTTTTATCCCCTCACATGCTTCTCCCTCTTTCTGGCCCACTGAAATCTGGGAAACCGGGAGTGTGGATAGTACAATGCAAGCTGGGCACTTCGCCGTTCGCGTGACAGGAACCTCTAAATAACTCGGCCAAAGCAGCACCGCCGCCGCCACGCACTCAGTCAAAGTCATTCCCCACTCCTCCTCCTCCGTCAATTCCAGTTCATTTTTCATCTTTACATGTGTATGTTGTTGCAGCGGCCTTGGCTTAGATAGGTTGAATAGAGGATAAATCTTTTCAAAAAAGTCGCTTGCTCGATACAAGAGGGGAGAAAGGGGTGAGAAGAAGGAGGGAAGGGAGGGCTCTTTTGGAATTGCCTGGAAGGAGAAGTGAAAGGGAGGGGGGAGAGGGGGTTTGGAAGATAGCGGTAGGGGAAGGGGGAGAAAGCGGGACAGGTAAGAAGAGAGCCAAGGTGCCGCTATTGCGTGGAGGCGGCTTCGGCCTCATTCTGACTTGGAGGCGGTGGTGGCTCAAGCAAAGACAAAGCACCTCTCCTCCCCCCCCTTCTTTGCTTTTCCCCGCAAGCGGAGAAGAGTCCGTCCCTCCTCCTCCGGTGGGGGAGTGGGATCTGGACATGCTATCTCGAATTACCTTTCCTCCGCGGAAGAGAGGAGGGGGAGGAGGGGGGGAGAGGGTGGCCCCATCCGTCTGTTGGCATGGCATTTCGTGGATGGGAAGGAGAGCTGTTGGGGGAGGGGGAGGGAGTGACGACGACGGTTTCGCCGCCTTCTTTCTGCCGGCGCTGAGAGTACTGTGTCACGTTCCCTGTCTAAATAATGCCAAGAGAACAATATTTTTTTAAAAAGTGTACCAAATTAACAATCAGCAAGAAAACGATAGATCGATAGAGAAAAATGGACCGCTCAAAAATTTTATGGCAGCGCTCATTGCAGCATGCGGAATTCGTAAAAAAAAGTAATCTTCCGTGACATTCGGTTGTGCGTGTGGCAATTCTTCTGCATGCAGAGACACCTGTACACACATGTAGTGCATTTCAAATCAATACGAAACGAGGGGAATGGAGGAGGAATTCTTTCCCGAAAGACAAGCGTACACGTACAGGAATCGCTCACGATATCATCCTAACTACCAAGTACCAAACACATACTTATTTACCGTATAATTCGAAATGCATAGGAGGTGGTGGTAGTGTCCAAGTACGTAGGTGGAAGAGTCTGCAAGATGATGCCAAAGAAAGATTTGTGGTGGGAGAGTCAATTCAAAATGGGTGCAAAAAATTGTGAGAGAGGAATCCAGGAAAGATTTGTCCTGTATCCGGAAAGTCAGTCCCTGTGGCTTTCTCCCAACCTTGGTTCTTAGACTTACCTATGCACAGAAAAGAAAACTTGAAGTTGCCCCATCCATCCATCTCGAGAAACAACACTACACCGTCGACGCCTGAAACAGACATTCAGCTTGGGAAAATTGTTATGTACTCACGTTACATGAGTACGTGAGTCACGTACAGTTGTGATTGATTCGGCTGAATGAGCAAAGAAGCAAAATAAATTGGACTCTTTTCATAGATGAGTCCATGGATTCATGGAAGGGAAACTTTTCCGGTTGTTTATGGTATGAACATTTTGTTTCAGTTAATAATTTCGACAAAGCAAAGGCTAATATCGGACGAACAGTCTTTGCCTTTGGGAGAGGGTATCCCAATTTGCCACGCTTCGGTTCCAGTCGGCCGAAGCGAGAGAATCCATCTCCATCCAAGGCACCTGCGACGGAGCGGCCATGGGCCACCGGGCAAGCTGTTGCGCTGGATTATAAAATGCATACACAAAATACCATCACACTTTTTCTTTGGGCGAACCCCGCTGTTCTACCTACTAGAAAGGCAAATGAGACGTTGCTGCTGCGGTGGCGGGAAAATAATCAAAGGTTTAACTCTCTAGGGAACTTTATTATCGTATATCGCAACTTCAGTCACAAAAAAATCTTTCGAAATCCGTCATATATCGAGCAAAAAGCAAATCTTCCAACTTTTTCGCGCGTCGATGGAAGTGCGTATGGGTATAGTAGGGGTGGAGGGGGTCGAGGCTCGCGCTCGCAGGCAATGCAGGCGAAACATATGGGGCAAATATGATGTGATCCTATAATTGTAAGGGGGGCGGGGGTTACATTGCCTGTCCGCGGAGAGAAACCCTCCCCTGTACGGTTTTACATATGAAAGAAGACAAAAAAGTGGGGGTAAGGAAGAAAAGCTGCGTGTAATTATTGTGTGTGTTTTTTTGGCAAAAGCCGGTAATAATATCCCGGCCGCGCCTGCTTTGGTTGGTTGGCGGCGAAAGCTCCTTTCGAATTGTTTTCTCTGCGTTTTCCTTCCTACACTTTGATAGTAGCACCGAGGACGACTTGGGTGGAGGAGAAGGGGAAATGAAAACACAAAGTTGTCGCGGTATAAAAAAATCGCAGCGTCCATATCTTTCTCTCACTGCCTTTTTTTCTTTGAGTCACTCGGCTTGCTTTCGCTTTTTTCGATCCAGCGCCCTTCCCCGGTTGCTCCTTTCTGCACGTGCAAATATAATTTTCCGTCGGATTCTTTTCGCGTTCAAGTAGGCTTTCTTTTTCTTTTATGGAGGGAAATTAGATCTTGTGTGGATGTTGCTTTTTCCCCTACCTTCTTTATAATTTTGGCAAACGGGATAAGACTTTCTCTCCAGCGATTAGGGAACCGACATGAATGCTCATTTTCTTTTTCTTCCACGTGTTTCGGAGCAGCGGGGTCTGCGGGCGGGTCCTGAGAGGTGTTGTTGTTGTTGGTTTTGTTGTTGGCGTTGGTGGTGATGCCTCCGCCTTCTAAAGAAGCTTATACCAAATGGGCAACGCACACAGACCAACTTTTTCCTGTTCCCCATTAAATCTTTCTTGATTTTTCGACACCTTTCCTCTGAGGTCCGCCCCTTCACTTCTCTGCAATGCCCGTTTTTCTTTTCCTCGGTCGTCGTCGTCGTCTCAGGCCTTTCCGCGCGGTGTTTCGTGATTTAAGTATCGGCCTTTTTGGAAAGCATTTAGCAGCTCTTTCTCGTCTTTAGCTCTTTAGATGTTTCTAGCTCTTTTCAAAGTGCGCGGTGAAGGAGCGTCGCCGGCGGTTTCCCAAGAAATTAGAGTGGGTTTTCCGAAGAAATTCTGAAGGATTGAGGCCGGAGGAAGTGACAAAATTGGGAAAGGAAAGGGAAAGGTGTCCGTCCATTCCGTATGGCGTTTCAGCGCCGTGAATGGTCCAGCATCTTGTTGGATGGCGAAGTCTACATGGAGGATTGGGTTGTATTTCCTCCAAAAAAAATACAGACGGCTTTGTCAGGTGAAGGCAAAGGGCAACCTCATTGTTGGCTAAATTTGGTGCTCTTGCTCAATTTGGGCAACGAGGGGTTATTTTTCCGACAGGTGGCTTCGAAGATTTCGGTCTCCGCCTGCCGCCCTCGCGAAATTCCGCTATGATGTTGCTGTTTCAGACGCCGTAAAGTTACTTTCGGAATTTCCCGTGATTTCTGAGATCGTTTCATTTCTTGGCGAGCCCTTTCGTTAAGAGAAAGGGACTATAGTGTATCTTTGCGTATTCTGTTCCGCTAGGCTTGTGTTCGACTTCCGTTTTTTCTTCTCGAGCTTTTTTCCCTTTTGGACCTTCTTAGAACCCTGGCTCGATGACCTTGTAGGCCTCCAGAGCGGAGATCATGACGTAGAACGACCAGAGGAAGACGAAGAGCGAGGAGGTGATGGTCTTGACGGCCTTTGGCCCGCCCAGCTCGCCGCCGCTGACGCCCTTGCTCCGCCGGATGAGTAAAGTCATGATGGCGATGCCCGCCTCGATGCAGAACATGGTCACGGAGAAGCCCAAGCTGGGAACAGAGTACAAGACGAGACTGATTGGTGAAAAGCTCAATGTACATGTGCGAAAGCGTTTGCAGCGACAGAGTCGTTGACAAGGGGTCTTGTACTCCTGAAAGCAGGGACACTAAATGCAACAACAACAACAACAGCAGCAGCAGCAACATCAACAGCATCAGAAGGAGCAGCATTGGAAACAGCAGCAGCAACTGGAGTATTTTCAGCTTTTAAAGTAGGCGAAATATTCATTCGATATTAATTCCTTCTTTTCACCTGCCGGGCGAGACCTGGAAGTCGAGCCCCTGCGCCGACCAGTAGATGGCGGCGATGGTCCAGGCGATGCCGATGCCAAGGAAGACGTTGACGGCGTTGGAGCCGGTGACGTTGCCAACAGAGTTGTCAGCGGTCTCGTCACCGATGGCGGCCACCTTGGAGGCGAACGTGTCTAGAGGGGTTTCGGAAGAGGGGGAATATTTATATCACTGCTGTATAATAGGGGCAATTTGGGGTGAGGGAGCAGAAGTGGCAGAATGTTGTTGGTTGTTGAGTACGATAAATTTCATTGCAAAGTTCCTCTTTCTGCTCCCCCACTTGGCTGCAACCAAGACTGCTTGAGGTCCAATTGTTCAACAGCCATATTAAATTTATTTTGAAGCACTGGTCTCTTCTCGCACTAGTTAAAGTACAGTTTCCGAAAAAGGGAGCCGCAAGAAGGCCTCTTTCTTTCTTCTCAAGTGCGAGAGGAGATCCTGTTAATTGAAGATGCCACGAAATGCGACAAAAAAAGACACAAAAAGCCACCGCAGACACAAACAAAAACTCAGACCTGGCACGCTCGTCCCCAGCGAAACGATGGTAATTGCCGTGACCTTGTCGTTGATGTGCGTGACGCAGCCAAAGTGCCCGGCCACGTCCCCGATGACCGCCGTTAGCACCCCGATGCATATGATGCTGCACAGGAAGGCCGGCCAGCCGCCGAGCTTGTCTTTTTTGGGGGAGGGCGTGGGGGAAGAGCGTGCCGAGGGGCAGTTAGTATATTTCGTGGGATGAGAACACGCGCGACAAGAAAATGTTATTGCAGGTCGGTTAATATGTATAGCTCAATTAGTCTTACGATCTTTAAATTCGTTGAAAAAGTTCGTTCATCCTCGATCGGAGACAAAAAAAGGGTTTGAGAGGTTTAACATCGTCTCGACTATGGGTTTGCTGTAGTGTTATGGGGGGCTTTCTAATCATCCCAAAGGAGGGGGAAATTATCTAACTGAAGAAATAAACTTGGATTTCTACTGTGATCCACGTCTCTGGCGTGGCAGCTCGAGAGACGCTTAAAAATTGGGAAGGGGCTCTACAATAACACTCGCCAAGAAAAGAACCCTTCTCCTTGCTGGGGAGAGGGATAGAGGATCCTGCGACTACAATGCGCTCACACTCCATGGGGGATGGGGCGAGAGAAAATTAAAAAATATCACTTCACTATTGTACCCGGCACACTAGTTCCGAGGGCCACGAAAGCAATTGCATTGACAGTGTCCTTTAGGAAGATGAAGCAGCCCAAGTGACTGGCAATGTCGCCGATGACGGCTGTGCAGACGCCAATCATGCAGATGGCCACCACGAAGCAGGGGTATCCGTTGGCAATGCCTGTGGTCACACACATCCACGGGGAAATAAATTTACCGTGACTTTGCCTTTGCTCTTCGTACATATAGTTTGAACGTTCAGCGCTATAATGCTCTAAAATTGAGGCGTCTTATATAATACTTCAATGGCTTAATTCCCTAGGAAAAGAAATTTCTTCCTATCGCGTCGGACGGTTCGTTCTTGGATTTTGTGAAGGACTGTGAATTCTTTATCGCATGTACACTGTATTGGATGTACTGTTGGTGGATTACTGCAACAACTGCGGGTGACACTCCAATGTCCTGAAGTGGAAGTGCCATACCGCTCTAAAAAGCATTAGAGGACAGGACATTGCAACAAAAGATGAAAGTTGACCACTTTGGTGTTGTAATACCAGGCACCGATGTGCCCAGGGCCACAAAGGCAATGGCGTTGACCGTGTCCTTGAGGAAGATGAAGCAGCCAAGATGGCTTGCCACATCACCAATGACAGCGGTACAAACACCAATCATGGCGATGGCGATCACGAAGCAGGGGTATCCGTTCATTATCCCTAGATGATGAAGTATTTGGGGACAAAGAGTACTTTAGTCACAGGATCATAGGGTGGTGTACCCAGGAACGTGATGACTAGTTCCTCTGCAGGAACAAGAGAACTAGTTCCAGTGTGAAACAGATGATGCACAAAAAACCGTTTGCGCACAGTACGGTACAGTTTATACCAAGACCAGATGTTTGTCCTTGCAGACAATACTAAACTACAGACACTACTAGTTAATGAGTGGTTACTGACAGCACACTTAAAAAAAGTGCAAAACAAAGCGGAGAAAACATGCACATGTTCTTAGTTGGTGGTCTGACCTGGCACACTGGTGCCAAGGGCAACAAAAGCGATGGCATTCACGGTGTCCTTGAGGTATATAAAGCATCCAAGGTGTCCTGCCACATCTCCAATGACGGCGGTGCACACACCGATCATTGCAATGGAGACCACAAAGGTGGGATAACCCTTCATCAGGCCTGCGAGCGGGTAGGAGACAGTGCAAACACAAGGAAAGGGCTAAATAAAAATAAAAATATTCCCGGAGTAGTGTCTTCCTGTGTCTGTGTTTTTGGGCTGGACACTGTCTGAAGACCTTTGATTGTCAAAACATAAAAAGCTGGTAGTACAGTACAACGTAGAATATTGAAAACATAGGGAAATTGTCGCTGAAGGAGGAACTAAAATTGAATTTTGGAGTCATTTGTTTCCCGTATAGCTTGCACAGTCAGAGGAAGCCTATTGGATGCAAAAACACCAAGATGCGGCAAAGAGTTTCTTTCCGCCAGTCCGTTTTGAATTTTTACCGGGTACCGAGGTGCCCAGCGCCACAAATGCAATGGCATTGACAGTGTCCTTTAGGTAGATGAAACATCCCAGGTGCCCAGCCACATCCCCAATGACGGCGGTGCAGGCGCCAATCATGCCAATGGAGACCACAAAGGTGGCGTAGCCTCCGTACAGGCCTTGTTGTTGTTTTATCCGATGGTGGGTGGAATGTACAGTACACATGAATAAATAGCATAATCGTCCACGTTATTATCTCCCAAAAAAACGTGTAGATAAAAATATCCAGTCTCGGCATGGATTTGAATCACATAGCGGACAAGCCGACGACTAAAGGGTCGGTGGTAGGTAGGGTATCTGTTTAAGGAGTTAAGGATTGCACACATCTAAATGCTATTTTTCCGTTTGGTCCGTACAGAGAAGGTCGTGTTCCTTCACAATCGTTCATTTGTGTGGCCTATTGCTACACTGTATTTTTCCCCACTTGGTATAATATATCTGCAATGTATGCGGTATACCGAAGTCTCTTACGAAGCTTGCTATGGTTTCTTTTGCAAATGGAAAGGCCAAAACCGGGAGTGAGGGGGAGGGAAAGCAGTCGCGCGTTCTGTGGCGGCTTAGACCTCCCTTACTTTCTCCTTCTTCCTTCTCGTCAATTGGCGACTGGCGCCGGTCCCTCCCCCCCCTCCTTTCCACCGGAGCTGTGACACTTTTAGGGCTTCTATTCTTCTCCCGCTAAGACCTTCGTACCTATCTGCTACACTTTTCTTCTTTCGCTCCCCCTCCTAATTCGGGAGACCTTGAAGGTGTGTCACAAGCAAAAAAAAGGAGGGAGCTGGTAAGTTTTGTGGTGGGGCCTGCAGTTGACAAAACTGCAATATATTTTCGAATCCTACCTAGGAGTAGCTATGAGCGGAGCTATATGGCTAGGCGCGAGATTCTGTATCAAATTCGTTTCGCAAAGTTGTTCGTAAATAATTATCTGGGCTCCTCCGGCGAAAGTATACATGTATGTTGTACGTTTGCACATGACTATGTATGCTTACCGGCGGGCGGGATGATCGAGAAGACAACCTTCCAGACGAGAGTGAGGAAGTGCATGATGTAGTCTCCACAGGTCGGCATCTTCTCCTCTCCCTCCTCTCCCTCCTCCTCCTCCTCGTCGTCGTCTCCTGCGGAATTATAGGAGTCGATTCTTTTAATTCCGGGCGCATTATATTGAAGTGGCGCCTATGGCTACTATTGTATCGTCGGGAAAATCGAGTTCAATGCGTCAAGCGGGAAAAGAAACGAAGAAAATGCCGAGCCGATTCGAAAGTATGAATCTTTCTCGGGCGACGCCAGAGTGACAAAAAACTGGCTAAAAAAGATATTCTCAAAAAATAACAGAGAGAGAAGAAGAAGAAGAAGAGGGAATGATAGTTTTAATGTATTTTTTTGACGAATCCTCCTCCTCCACTTCAGGCGATCGGGGGTGTGCTGAGAGCTGATAATTTCTCTTTTTGCGGTCGTGGGTGGGTGGGAAGGCAATCTCCGAAAAGCATAATTTATTTCCAATTCGCCTATCCGCTATTTAGCTATAAAAAGCCAGAAGTACTTTTTTGACGATTCTTTTATGGGAAACGAGTGTCCGCCCCTTGACCATTTCATCTTATAGGGATGCTTTATGGCAATGAAAACGCGGCCGCCCGCAGACTTACCTTCTCCTAAACACATTGGAAGATGCATGTGAGAGGTGCGAGAGAACAGGTATAAGAAAGAGTGGCGAAAGAGAATAAAGTGCTATTACGATAGATAGAACAGGCGGCGATGACGACAAAAAACCATCGTGCTTGTTATTAATCGATAGATCTTGCATAGAGCAGGGCGGGAGAACAGACTGGACATGCTGGGGCTTTGTAAAAATCGCCCAAGAAATGTTACCAATACACATAGAGATAGATAGGGATAGAGAAAAAATGAGTGCTGCTTAGTAGTATGACGTATGTGCAAAAGATGCAGGGCACAGAGACTTAGAAAATACTGTAGTACCCGCCAGTAAGTCAGTACGAAATTTTTCTGTACGTACGTACCGGCCTGTACGGTGAATGCCTCCAGGAACTGGTCCCTCCAGGAAGAAGCTCCCATCATCATGGACGCGTTGCTGCGCTGCATCATGCGGTCGACCGAGCTCTAGATAAAAAAGACAACAAGGGATAAGGTTGTGTTTAAGAAGTATGGATCTTATCCACCACACCTTGAACTCCTTGCTCTCCTTGATCCTGATCTGGATCTTGGTGACGTCTCCGAGCCTGGGCCTGCCAAGAAGAGCGATCTTCTCCACTTCGGTCAGGGTCTCCGGATCCTTGGCGTCGATCTCGTCGTAGTTGACACCCTCTGCATTGATAAAAAAGATTGTTAGAAAGCCCAATTCATGTTTTTCCGTACGTATGTTTACTACTGCTGGTTTCCAAAAGGACTCAAAGGTCTAACAGTGTCATTTTTCCTGTTGACCTTTGCTTTTTAGTTAGGGTGTTGGTGTTTTTTTTTGCGAACCAAGAAATCCTCTTGAATATTTTTATTACGATGCGTACGTGGGCTGAAAAAAAAGCAATTTGACTTTCGGGAGTCCCTGCTGCGAATGTCTGCTAAAAAAAGAATTCGGACTGCAAAAGAAACAAAGGCGAAAACGACGACGGGGAAAACAATAAGCATCGAACTATGGGGAAAGGCAACATCATGTGAAGTATAGTAAGGCATCTATCTTTTTACAGCGTAGTAGGACAAATTGCTTTTGTGGTGTGAGAGTGCACTTTATACCTCCTTCTCCAGGCGGGCCTAAAGAAACAGAGAAAGAGAAGTGCGGTGCGTTGATATTAAGTATGTCGATGTCTCGAGCAATTTGACAACTAAGTGCTGCAGAACCAAATGGATGGAGAGGGCAGGCCAGCTTCGATTTTCTAACCTATTCTGTACCGGTGCCAGTTATAACCCGGGATCTATCCGACGCGACGGTAGAGGCTACTGCTAGTTGTAGGAGGGGGGACCTGGTCCTTCGCCATAGTAGAACTCTTCTTCTTGCCCGTCCGTCAGCGACGCCGCGTCCAAGACTGTCTCCGCGTCCACCACCGGGTCGACCGAGGTGGACCTCCCCCTCTGACGGTGGTTCTGCTGCCGGACGCGCTGGGACATCTCCAGGCAGTCAAAGTACTCGCTCCCGTCCTCGCTGCCGCCTCCGGAGATGCTCCCGCAGCCGCCGCCTACACAGGCGGAGACGGCGGCGGCGGCAGAGAGCGGGGAGGTGTTGCAGAAGGCGCTGATGTCGTTGTGGTGGTGGTAGTGGGTGGTGGTGGCAGTGGAGGCGGCGGAGACGGCGGCCAGGCTTTTCCGCCGCCGCCTGTTGCTGCGCCGCCTGTTGCTGTTGTTGTGGCTCATTTGACTGGCAGTGCTGGCTTGCTTTGAGGCGGACAGCAGCGAGGGGGGCGCCCCCACGTAGAAGCTGGCCCTGGAGGCCCTCTTCTCCCTCCAACGCTGGTAGTGGCGCTTGCTCCAGCAGGCTGCTTGGGGCGAGCGAGGCGAGGAACGGACTGAGGGAGGGTGATCCGATCGACCGAGAGGGGGGGGGATTTGTGGTATTCGTACGGCATGGTTTGATTTTTACTGTTTGGGGGACCCCTTAATCCAAGTTTCCCTTTTTTGCACTGCGACGCACGGATAGCTGACACCGTATAGTCTCTTATTCCTACCTGCAATGTGCCTTGGCTCTCCGATGCTGCAGTACAGGACCACGTTCTTCTCGTAGGTGTCCTCCTCAACGATCGGGATCTCGATGATTTTCCTGCGATCAACGAAAAACAAAGCCATAGTATGGAGCACCGAAAACGTGGATAAGAACTGTTTTTACTCGTTTTCCTCGTTTGCGAAGATGAGCTCTCCCTCCACGTGCTCGTAGTGCTGTCCCGGCTTGGCCGTGCCCTCCTCGGTGGTGAAGGGGATGCCGACCTTGCCCCTGGCGCCAGACTGCCTCTGCACCTTGAGCTCCAGCACGCCGATGCTCTCCGTGGTCTCCTGCTCGTGCGACTCGAACTGGAAGACGCCGCCGTGGTCGTCGTCGAGAACCATGATGGTGGCCAGGTGAGGCGTGCCCAGCTGGATGGAGGGCTGCATGGATCGCTCGCCGGTCTTGTCGTCCACCACCTCCATGTCGGAAATGTCGATGCCGTCCTTGCGGCGCAGGTTGGAGAGGCGGCAGTAGAAGTGCTCGTCCTCCTCGAAGACGTCGTCGTCAAGCACCTCCAGCTCGATCTTCTGCTCCTTGACGCCGGGCGCGAAGTACAGGGTGCCGGACTTCTCGATGTAGTCGTTGACGGCAAAGGCGGAGCCGTCCTCCGTCTTGAAGTCGACCTGCACGGCCACGTTGAGGTCTCCGCCCTCGCGGACCACGGTCGCGTCGAAGGTGCCGATGTTCTCCATCACGGTGTAGTGGGGAGGGTCGAAGAAGATCCTGAAATTAAGGATAGTGCGAAAGTTGATTGAGAGCTCGATTCAGGTACGGCAATAATTGTAGCTAGCGGTGGGCGCGAGTCGGAATCGGATTCAAATAACCCGGATCGAGTCGGGTCAGAAGCTTGACCCGACCCGACTCGAGTCAAAATTTTAGAT
>JAAUYJ010074811.1_pt1 | contig 11829 bp, 9 predicted proteins | sample 7278031 | NCBI WGS metagenome assembly JAAUYJ01 (sample SAMN14350222, study PRJNA611818) | marine sediment metagenome | isolation source: surface marine sediment (1.8m) | place: French Polynesia: Moorea | collected 2018-08 | reverse complement strand
TAATGGTAGTTTTTGTCAATACTGTATTCTTTCTAGCATGCAAGACAAGAGTACACCAAAACAATACTATATTTGTGTTGGAAAAATATGTTCTCCCTTGTATATTTCTCTGCCCACCCAAGTACTGTAAATCACGGGTCGATTTCTGATGAGAATTAACGAGGCCGTAACATTTTGCCCCATTCTTTTTTGTTCCCTCCTTTTTGGGGGAAATTACGGGCTGCGTCACGTCAATCGAAATTCATTTTCCCCTCCCCTCCCCTCCCGAGACATTGGCTAATGAGGCTTGCTGCGAAAAGGGAAAAGGAAGATGAATCAGTACGTGCTCCCCTCCCTCCCTCCTCCTTTCATTATTGACTGCTTTTCTCCTCTTCCTCCCCAGAGAGGAGGAGGAGGAGAAAAGATGGTTTCCCGATAAAACGGTGGGGGGAAGGCTCTTTTACGAGCGGGGACGCACGTCGCACAGTCGCACAACCAAGCAAGCATCGAAATGCCTCCCCCTTTCTCCCTCCCTCCCTTTCCCCGCATTATTCCGATGGCAGCCGCTGCCGACGTTTTATTTCATTTTCACTTCCACCCATGTCGTAAAATGCATTGTGCGGAAGGGGGGAGAGAAAAGAGGAAAGAAGTTACGGCATCCATCCATCGCCGGTGGATCTTTCCTCCTCCGACGCCGATATTTCCCAGAATATCCCCTGCTCTCTCTTCTCCAAGTGGGTCAAACCCTAGGGATATGTTTGCACAGGATCCAGATAAAGAAGCTTACCCCGGACCAGGATCTGAACAAGCGACTCGGTTGGCTTTCTCTCAAACCACGCTCGATGTGGAGCGAAAGGGGGATCTCGACCTGGGCAAACACTTTTCTGGTTTTCGGTAAAGGACAAAAATGAAGAGGGCTTTCGACTTTTCCCGTAAAGAAATTGAAGGAGACACAATATTGATTAATTAATTTAATGCCTTGAAATGATACTATGTTTTTGAAGGGTCTAATCGGCATAAGGTGTTAAAAACCAAAATACTCGGTAATATTTATTCGATTTCACCGTACTAGTATTACACATGAACCGAAAAGATACATCGGCATGGGTGAGTATTTTCGCTACGTTTCGACTGCTTGTTCCTCAGGATTATATATCAGCGCCTCGCTCCAGAGCCACCGGCCGCCGATGCTCCCCTTCCCCCTCCCCCTCTGCTGCGCTTGAACACTGCGAAGACCCCCACCAGGCTCCGCGCCGCCGCCGCCGCCGATGCCGCAGTCGACCTAAGGGCGCAGCCTCCGGAGCGGACCAGGCGGACTGAAAGAACAATAAAATATTCAATACAGTATAACACAAAAAGTGTACACTGTGTAGTACGATGTACCATACACCCACTTATTTTCCCCGCGTCCTGGATGGCGTTTCCCTCGGCCGGACTCTCCTCTTCCGCTCCGCCTCCTTCTCCGCCGCCGCTGACGTTGTCCCCATCACCGTCCTCGCTCCCCGCGGTGACCTCGCCAGCGCCCTCCTCCTCAGGGATTGGAGGAACTTCTTTGGCGGCGGCGTCTTCCACAGCCATCTTTTTATGGAGCGACGGATCCGAAAGCAAATGACTGATGTTTCTTTCTTCGAATGTTGGATCGGACTGAATTGCGGCGGCGGCGGCGGCGGCGGCCTCAACCTCGGGAAAGACTCTGGTGCACCCTCTCGGAGAAGACGTAGAACTTGACCAGAGAACGTTCTCGGCCCTTACCGTAGCACAAATGAAGAAGGAATTCCACAAGTGAATCAGCAAAAAACAGGCGGCGATATCTTTTTTAACCCCTGATTTATCTTTTTCTGGAAAAGAAATTCGAAACTTTCGGTGGCGATCAAGGGAGAGAGCTCACTGCAGTGGGCGCTGAATTTTTCTTTGTTTAATGGAGCCATTTCTTTCTCGAAAATTTCCCTTCCTGGAAAACCGGATCTTTATTTGCTGACTTGTGCCTCCGATATTTTCTCCGCGGCACGTCTTGTTGCGTCCTTATTTCTTCTTCAAGGTAACGCCCGCGCCCATGGCAGCGGCCAGTCCCACCGTCTTGAAGGCGTTGGCCACTTGCTCTGACTGCGCGACGCCCGTCTTGCAGCAGGTGGCAAAGTGCTCGCAGTTGTTGCTCACCAGGTTGTACGGGCCCCACTCGGTGCGGTTGCGGTAGAGTCTCCTGCGACCGAGAAATGGACATAATTATCTCGCGAACTTAAAAAAGCTTTGAAAGTGTTCACTTTGCGTTCTCGACCACCTCCTCGGCTGGGAGGCACTTGCCCTCCTCGTACTCGATCCTGACCAGCTTCCTGGAGGTCTTTCCGTCGCCGCCGTCGGTGAACGCGTCGATGTTGATCCTGTTGATGGCCGCCTTGGACTTTGTCTTGTCGTCAACGCCGGAGAAGTCGATGACCGTTCCCTCCCCCTCGTAGATGCCGTGGTGGTAGTACTCCAGCACCCCGCCCTTCTGGCCGGCCACCGCGATCTGGTCGCCGGCGCAGAGGCACCTGGAAGGATAATCGTTTTCTTGGAAAGTTTTATCTGTGTCGTCTTGATGTACACTGGTACCAAGTTGCTTTCAAATAATTTTCCAAGGATGGAGTAAAAAGCTGTCCTTCCCTGTCTTTTCTCAATGCTGCAGATATGTTTACCTGATGTCTTCTACCACTTTCGGCTTTCCCAGGAACGACGGCATGATGGAGAACTGTTCAATCTGCCTGGCTCGATGAAAGCTTCTTAAATATAGAGAAATCTTGATCGACTCGATTGGGTTATATTTCTCCAGGAGAACGCAGAAGGTACGAGAAAAATGCTTATCTCTTTGTCCGAAATGAGAGACTTGGGCTACGGCCTCCTCTTCGGTGCTTTATCGTCAAACTTTTCTGCTACTGCTTGCATGTTGATAAGATATTGATGAGGTCAGCGAGAATTTTTTTATGCCATTAAAACAAATTAGCGGGTTTTTTGCTACTTGTAGATATTTTTTTTCAAGTTGACAGAAGAATAGCCCGTCGTAAAATGTTCTTCATCATGTGCATTATATTTGTGACATTCTGTAACAGTGTCAAAAGTTTTTTTTCGTTCAGAAAAGTTTTTTACAGGAGGACAGTGGACAGAGCAGAAAGGTAAAAAGTGTTCTTCAATAAAAATCAAATGAAATACAATCAAAGGGCAAAACACAGCATTGAATCAAGTAATTCGAATGGTTTTTTCAACTCCCTTCAGTGGCCTCCTTCGCCGGCGGGCGACCCTCCGTACAAGTACTGGCGGAATCCCGAGGCGGCGGCGGCGTAGACGAGGCCCAGGGCGGCGACGGCGGCGTAGCAGCAGAAGAGAGAGCGGCAGGAGCAACCCTCTCCCGGGAGGGCGCCGCCCGTGCTCAGGATCCACAGGGTCAGGGAGTTGACGCTGCTGGGGGAACCCTGGGGTAAATAAAGGAGTAGTTACCTTGAAGAAGCAACAACGTGAGTTTCAAAGTTCAATACCAGCTTCTCCGCTGCCAAGAGTCCCCTGCTGCCATAGTTGTCGTAGAGCTGCCTCATCTCCTTGTCCAGGAGGACGGTTTTGGCGCGGTTGATGTCGGCAGTGGCGTCGGCGGCGGAATCGGGGTCCAAAAAGGAACCGTAGTTCTTGTCAGGGTGGAGGCGGCGGGCAAGAGCGTAGTATTTCTATAGTATGTGGTTGAATTGTCGGCTGTTTCAAAAACATGCTATGAAGGCTGCATATTCACATATACCTTCTTGATTTCCGACTCGGTGGCGTTCTTGCTCACCTGCAGTTGCCAATATATTTTAGTTTTATAGTAAAAATATTGTTAAAGTCGAATTAGTCAGGGTAATACGTACGCCTAAAGTTTCGTATAGAGATCGCCCCTCGAAAGATGGGCGGCGTCGGCGGATGTTGGCGGATTCCATGTCGATGTCGTTGAGGCTGGCGGTGGGGGTCGCGGTGTTGGCTTCTCTCAGGCCTTCTTGCAGTGCTTGCACGTCCCTTCCGCGCACTTCTTGTTGGCTTCCTGAGATTTTTATATTCTCAAGCAATATATATCTACCGTGTACGTAAACTGTGTTGCGTCGGTTCGTTCCTTACCCTCGTAGCCCTGATTCTCTCCGCCACGTCCATCCCAATCTTGATTATCTCCGCGATCGCCTTCGCGCAAGCAACCGCCATGTCCGCTGCGAATATGGGACAAAAATAATGGGCAAGGTGGGAGAAAGTAGACGAGGTTTTCCTTCCTATTTCTTCCTTACCGTACAGCGCCACCTCTGTGGACGTGGACGCTGGCGTGGTCTCCGAGGACAGCAAACCTCCCATCTAAGATTGAAAAACCATCGTCGTCAAAACTATGCGTAAAACCAAACTCACCTTCAGCCTGATTGGCCATCCGTGAGAGAATAGAAAGGCAAAGATGGACCGAGGGAATTTATACAGTCCCCACCCCCTTGTTGCGCTACCGGTATACTTGTTATCTAGCCCCCTGTTAATACCCGTCATGCATGCAGCAAATGCCCCTGGTCTGGCAGGCGGCTGTCTTAGCACAGTCGTCGGAAGCTAGCCCTCTTCTCTCCATGATATCGCGCATCTTATTACGTGTAACACCCCTTTTGAAGTCGAAAGGTACAGCCGGTAGCAAACAGCAAAATTTTAAGTGAAATACCCCTTTGATGGCTGTCCGTACTACAAAAAAAATATCTCACGAGTCCCTTCCGGAAATTCTTGTGCACGTATACTGTGAACTATCAAGAGTACATGCACAACGCAAACATGAACGATTGTTTTTCGTAATGACATTGTTGACCATATTTTGTGTGCGATTTATTTTGCTACGATCATGACCTAATGTTTGATGTCGTCTGCTGTTGCTGTGGCCGCTGGCCAGGTTTAAGAGAGACTCTGCAGAATTGAGGCGACAGAAATAATTCGGAGTGGAATTCCATTTCTGATATTTTTTTCTCGCCTTGGTAGTCTTCTGTCTGGGACACCGTCTAGAAGCCCCCGTACATCCATCCTGGTCTCCTGTCCCCCCGTCTGACGGTTGGCTGGACCTCACGTAAGGATATTCCCGTCTTTCTTTCTTTCTTTCTTTCTCCATCCCCATCCGTTTTTTCCGCCCGAATAGGCTCTCAAGACTCCGTCTCCTCTCTTTCTTTCGGGCGCCCCGTGACAAAGTGGAGCCATCACTCTTCTCAAAACTTTTTTAGGCCAACGGACGGATGGGCGAGAATCCATCTAAACGTACGAAAATATTCCCTTTCTTTCATATTTCCCATTCCTGAGGAGATGTGTAAATGCTGAGAGAAAAATAGCCGAATACTGTGTTGATATTTCTTGTTGGGTCCCTACTGTAAAGAAAGGGTATTTCAGTTTTCCGCTTTTTGCCCGAGGGGGGGGGGAGAGGAAGGGGGGTGCGTCCGGTGTACAAGGTGAGATACCGGCATTATGCGCCACCTCGCAGGAAGTGAGATATTAATCAACTGACGCCTCTCTTCCCCTTCTCCGCACGAATAATAATTACGATCCCCCATAACCACAAATTTGTCGGATTAAATATTTGTTAAAACACACCCCTCTCCTTCCTTTTCTCCCTTCCGAAAGGCCGAGCTGCGCTCGCCGGAAAATTAGAGGTTTTGAGAGGCAAGAAAGAAGAAGCTTCATTTCTCCCATAGAAGAGTTTCGGGGAGATGAAAATTGGATTAGGAACAAATTTCTTTGTTTCTATCTTCCCCCTCGAATTTAATTGTCCATCACCCAATGCACGCGAAGGGGGAAGGGGGAAACGGAGATTAGTTGACAACGTGTGAGTTGGGGAAATCACTTTCGGAGAAAAAAAGAAACAGGGAAAAAGACAGGAACAAAAGCCGCTTCCGGTCCAGGGTGCTTCGTCCGTTTTCACACACCTCGGACAATAGGACTTTTACTGCACCGAAATGAACAACCCTTTTCTAACCCCCTGTCTACGTAGAAATGCGTTTTCATTTCTCCAAAAATGTGCTCCACTTTCGGCTAAAGAAATGGAAGAGAACGACGATTAAAATCGCTCTTTCTTTCCCAAATCTTCGGAGAACCCACCCCACCCTACCCCATGGACTGATGTATGGGGTGCATGTGCAAGGGGGGAAGGGGGGATTTCAGGCAGGGGAGGAGAAGAAGGCGGAAGAGTTCAATGGCCCTTCCTTCCCCCTCCCCTTTCCTCCCGTGGGGTGGGGCCGCGGCCAATGCAGCTACAAACTTCCAACCCCTTTCCTTCCTTCTCTTCAGCTGCAGACGACGACGCCAAAGACCGTTGAGAGTCCAACACAAGCCGAAGCCGAAGCCGCTGCAACTGCACCGCCACTGAAAAGATCAATGGGTTCCCTCCACGCTAGATAAATCTAATTCCTCCCCCTTTTCCTCCCCTCTACTCTTCTTCCTTTTTAGCGGCGGCGGACCCCCGCTGAGATAGGGTTGGACCATCTTCCTTTTCCACCCCTCATACTGCGGCTGAGGCGGTTTTAAAATGCATCTGCACTCAACTGCAGCCACAGCCTCAACAGCCGCCGCAGCCGCAATTCTATGCAGCAGCGCCAGCTTTAAAACGAGGCGGAAGGGGTTAAAAAAGGGGTGCAGCAAAAAAGGAAGAGGAAGAATAACGTCCGTTGTCTCCCATTTCGGTAAAGAGTAGGGAAGGAGAAGCCGCAGCAGGAAATTCAGTTTCCTCCTCCCTCCAAGACCTTACTTACTTTCTCACCATAAATCGGGTTGTCCGCCAAAGTCTCAATTTTCGGGCTGCTAAGAAAAGAATTGGGAAAAGGGAAGAAGAAGAAAAATGGCGCGAGACCGTTAAGTTGCATTGCTGGGGCGAAAAGGGCGGGGCGGTCAAACAAGGGGACCTCCCGTCGCGACTTATCACCGGCCGATGCAATTTCGCGGGTGGTGAAGGAGAGAGGGAATATTTACGTCTTGCTCCAATGCTTTCTGACTTGATTTCAATGTCTGTCGAAGGGACGGCCGGCTCCCTCCAGGTGCCACAACTCAGCCCGCAGTCAAAGCAATCCCAGCGAGAATCCAATCCTTGCAGCGCCCGTTATCCAGTCGGAAGGAAAGAAAGGGTCCAGCCAGGGCGAGACAAATTCTTAATCGAGCCTCGGAAAAATTGGTGTCATTGGCATCGGTAGTACGGCTTTCGCCAAAGAAGTCTCTGCAATTATGTTATATTTCTCTATCCTTCCACACAGGTGACTTTTCCCCTGATTGGCTGAGGAGGAAGACGGAGATGCGATGTGACGGGAAGCGTCCTCTTCCCATATTCGGGGCGTTACAAATGACACATCATGCATTTCCTCCGTCCGGTGCCGAAGCCGCCGATCGGCAGTTGCACCAGCTGCATTGATTCCTATACTTCGACACTCCTTTTTCTGTCCTCCACTCTCGACTTGTTGGGGGCTAAAATTGGATGCACCGTCTTCCATGCAGCAGGACATGACGTTGCAACAAAGCCTTCCTCCCCCCCAATCAATGGGGGGCAAAAAGGATGAGGCTTAAATTCGGTCGACCGGAACTAACTCGCTCTTAATGTGTACAACGTAAAACATGGGGTGATTGGGAAAAAGAAAACGAGAAGAAAAAAACATGACTTATCTCTCCCATAAAATAATGTTTTTCTTCTTCATCCCCTATTTTCCCTCACGTGATCCTAATTGGATGAGAGGGAGGATGGGGATGTGCGGCCTCACCCACTTCCTCGGATAAGAGTGGGAGGAGAACTTCTTTTCTTCTTTCTCTCATCTCTGCCCGAAACTTATCGTCGCTATGTGGGAAATTGAAAGTGAGATTAGATTTTCTCCTTTTCTTTTCCTTGGCGTCGAAGGACGTTTTTTTGCTCGATCCCATCACTCATATCTGTTGCTGCTTGCAGTAGCTACAGGTCGAAATCGATCGGAAATTTCTCGTTTTCCCTTTCCTCTCTCAAGTGTGTTTTGTTTGTTTCCTGTGCGACGAAGCACCATGCAGTTAACGCCCTACCCCTGTGGGAAAAATTCCTAACGAAGAGTTTTACTCCCGTCGTAAAAAGGTTTTTTTTCCTGTTTTGTGCAGTGAGAAAAATGGCCCCTCCCTACACCTCCCCTCCTTTGTCTTCTCCCCTCCTCTTCCAAACAACGGCTTTAAAGTGGGTCACATCACAACACATCATCAGTGGGGTGCAACGAAACAGAAGAAGTCGGAGCAGCTGCATTTCCTACTTTGCTTCTTTCTCCTCTTTGATCGATTGAATCGGCTTTTCGAAAAGTATTCGAGGCACCTGGCCAGCGGACGGGAATGATCTGATAATGTTTCTTCTTTATTTCTTTCAGGTGTGTAACGTGCGATAAAATTATTTCAAGAGGCTTTTTGAAACTTCTTGAAAGAAAACAAATACGGTGCACAATTTGACTTGATTTCAGAAAAAAAATCCTTTAAGATCGCTTAACTTTCTGACTTTTACAGCTTTTCTTCTCTTATTTCGTCTACGATTGCCACCGCCTCGATTTCGATCAACGATCCCTTGGGAGGAACGCCCTGGAAGACGGCCCTGGAGGGCTTCGTTGGGAAGTCGAAGAACCTCTTGTATATCTCGTTGACGGCGTCAAAGTCCTTGATGTCGTCGATGATGATGGTGACCTTGACCACGCTCTTGTAGTCGGCCCCGGCCGCCTTCAGCACCTCGCCCAGGTTAGTCAGCGCCTGCTCGGCCTCGGCCCGGATGCCGCCCGAGATCACTTTGTTGTCGCCCGGGGTCATCCCTAGCTGGCCGGAGATGAACATGAGGTCCCCGGCGACGACGGCCTGGTTGAAGGGGGCCACCACGTAGGGGGCGTTGGGTGTGCTCACGATAGCTCGGCGGACGGGCATGATGGCGATTTATGCTATGGATTGCCGCCTTTGTTCAGGCGGTGTCAAGAAGTTGACTGTGCCGAATTGCAAACATCTCGTTCCTTTTATACAAACTTCAACTAAATATGCTTGGGTACGTACACAAGGATGCGTACAGACCGGTCTGTGCTCATTACACAGTGCACACAGTACGTTGAGCCGCGAACACGCTGGACAGTTGAAAAACAGGTTTGTGAAGAGCATGTTGAAGAAATCAGAAAGTTGATCTTCAAACTTGATTTGCGCTTTTTAATAAAGTAGGAAAAACCCCAGCATTAGAAAACTCTTTCGGTGCTACTTTAAGGGTTCTACCAGCTACCTTCGTGAGAAAAAGAGCTCTTAGACCGAAATGAATGGTCATCTTTAACGGGCAAGAAGATGAGCAACCAGCCAAGAAGTAGGAGGAGAGGCAACAGAAGCGGAGACTACGATGACGGCGATTATTGCCGCCGCCGCCCAAAAAAGAGAATCGAGAGACGCCGACGTCAAACTTCATTTGATCCGGAAGAGGGGAATAAAAACGGGGAGTTAATGGATGGAAAAGAGCAGGTGTGTAACGGGTGGGAAACAAGGGGGGGAAGAAAACGGTGGAAGGGTCTCTCCTTTCTTCGCTTGCCTCTTAATTGCAGGAGAAAAAGTGTCGGAAGATCTTTTATGGCACCCCTTTCTTCACCCTGCAACGGGTATTTTTTTCCCCGAGATGCAAGCATGGACGGGAAAACTGTGCTGTAGATCTGGATTCCGCACACATGAGAAGAGAGAAAAATCCGAGATATTTTGCCGTTTCCCGTGGAAGAAGACATAAAACTTCTCTGTCCTCCTCTTCACTCCTCCTCCCCCTCCACATGTGGTCTCTTTCTCTTCAACGATGAGTCAACGATCCCTATACCCACCCACGTTCCACACTCGTCCGATAAGACACGGGCAATTCGCACAATTTCGCACTATTTTTGGCCCCGGGAAGACGGGGGGACCGGACAAAAAAAATAAATAGTTTGTGTTAGGTGAAAGCATCCGGCACTTTCTCGCAAGAGCACAAAAACAGATTTAAAAAAGAATATCAAACGGAAAAGTGAAACATTTGCCTCTTTTCATTCCTGGTGTGACGGTTGTCACAAGTTCCAATCTCGTCCTTTTCGCCCAACGAAGTGGGGACGGGCGGGCGGCGACGGCCATTAAATCGGCTGTAAATGTCTTGTTAACTTGTGCCCAGAAATACGATCGCACGGCGGAGAGGAGAGGAGAGGGAGGGAGGATGTGTGATATGGCTTTTAAAGGCTGGAGGGGAGAGATGGGGAGGAGGGAGGAATATTCGCGACGCTCTCTTCTGGACTGGAGGACATAGGAGGCGAGGAGGGCGGCAGCTGGGAGGGGCATCAAATCTGAAACTCTTCTACCCTTCTCCCACTCCCGCTCTCTGCTTTCACCCTGGCAGTTGATTCCATCACTTTCCTGTACCGTACTGTGCCATGGAATTCTATGTTTGAAACACTCTTTCAGTTCTGTTTCTGAGAAAATAGGAGTTTTGATATTTTTATTCCTTTCCCAGATTGGCTATAGAGTGCAAAAACAACCATTGGCCTAGGTGCCCAATTCATCCTCCTTTGTGATCTAGGATAGAGAAAGAGGAGAGGAGCAAAAAGGCGTCAAAATATGGGAGAAGAGATTGAATGATGGCTCCTTTTCTGCTAGCTCTCCCTTTTTTCGTCGGAGATTTCTTTGTGCGCCATGGACACGGGAGGAGGAGGAAGAGGGAGGGGGGCTTTTAGCGCCAAAAAGAGAGTGATGGGCGGTGTGTGAAGGAACGAGGGAAACCCATGCTTCGTCGGTATCGGCGGCAGAATTATAAGGCAGGAGTTTTATAGGTCATTAAAAGTCCCGCCGATTTGTGGGCGGGCGACTGTGTTTTTTTTGGGGGGGATTCTGTTATCGGCGTTTTCCCACGAACGTTGGAATATTTGCGAAAAAGCTTAGCGAACAAAAAAAGCTTCGTCGCAAACGTCAGAGTGGAAGAGAAGAGGAGAGGCTCGCCCAATTTCTGGGTATACCCATCTTCATTCCCTTTCCCGCGTCGCAGCACACCTGAGTGCCCAATAACTCACGCTCTCCCCCCTCGGGGCAAGGGAGGGAAAAGGGGACCTGACTGACTGACTGAAAGGGTGCGTCGCTGGAATGAAGGAATCCCCGGGAGAAATCAACAGTTTTACGATCTCGCGGTTCGAAACTGGCAGGGCAAGATTCGACAACTTTGAAGGCTTTTCCTGTACTCGAATAAACCGTCCAATGTGGAATCATACAGCAAGTATGCACCTTTTTTTGCTGTGACGGCATGTCCAATCTCTATCCAAGATCTTGAAAGATTTGCTTTCCCCCTTTTCACCTCCTCCGTTGAAAAAGTCGTAAAACCCATCCTCCGAAAATTCCATCTCTCCCCGTCCCCGTCCAACCCTTTCAACTCTAGCGGTTTGACGGGTTTAGGCTTTTCGACATTTGACGTCTTTGCTCTCATACTGTTGCTATTGCTATGACCACCATTTTATACCAATATCACAAAGGAAAAGAGAAGATATTTTACCCAAGTGGTTAATTGGAGGGCAGAGTCCATCTTCAAAAACGTCAAGTAAAAAATTGTCTGCTCTAATTGGGGTGGGCGGGGCAAAAATTGATTTTTTGTGAAGTTCCTCAGACAGGGGAAAAATCTTCTCGGAATACCATTATCGTTTTCGGACTCATTTGAAAGAGGTTTTTGACCGGGAAATTCTCTCCATCTCCGCGGAATGTTGAGTCCCTTGACAATTCTCGATTTTCGAATCTGGACCATTCTCTCAATTTTGGGGGCGGGGTTTGCACAGCTGTCCATCTTCCATTTTTTCCAAGACCGTGTTCCCATTTCTTTTTCTTTTTTGGTGCAGCACCCCTTTCCGCTTTTGTCCCTTTCGT
>JAAUYJ010018032.1_pt1 | contig 11831 bp, 12 predicted proteins | sample 7278031 | NCBI WGS metagenome assembly JAAUYJ01 (sample SAMN14350222, study PRJNA611818) | marine sediment metagenome | isolation source: surface marine sediment (1.8m) | place: French Polynesia: Moorea | collected 2018-08 | reverse complement strand
GGTTCGTAATGAGGAAGTTGCATAAATTAATAAATACACGCGGGGAACAACAGCGCGCCAGCTCCCCAACATGGCGCGCCGGATTCGTAATGAGAAAGTTGCAGAAATTAATAAATATACGCGGGGAACAACAGCGGCATTTCCTTAGTGGGCTGCGGAGGCATTTGCCGTTTGCCAGAGAGGGGGAGAAATACGAAGACAGGGAAAAAAATATGGGCTCTAAACCAATGAGACGGCAGAGCGAAGTTAAGAGTGTAAATGCATGCAAACGTAAAGTAAGCATAGCGTGTTCGCAACGTACTATCTCTGAAATCTCGTTTTTAGTTGTGGGAAAAATGGGGGAAATAAAAGTTTTTTTTCGTCCCAGAAGTTTCTGTTAGAAAGTGAGGGAAAGAAATCGATTTCTCTCCTCCTCCCCTCCAGCCGAAACGCGGCAGCCAATCAACGCCAAGAAAGAAGGAGTGGGGAGACTACACCGTGGGGCCATTGACCGTAAAGGGGGGGGGGGAACTCGGAAAGGGGAGGGGAACTCGAGGGAATAGTTTCCCTGCATTTACGATTACTGCACATCCGCTGCGATGACTCATTTCTTCCGTCCACCCGCACTTAAATCCCCCCCCCCTAACGACCAAAGCTGCAGGAGGCGGCTGAGGAAGGGTTTTGGGAGGGGGGGGGGAGGGAGGGGGGAAATTAATGGACGCCGCGCCGGCTGCGAGAGAGGAAAGGGTGGAAAGGACTGACGATGGGACGCAGGGGGGGAGATTGGATACGTGGCGTGCTCCATGTGCAGACTAACAAATAAGATTACCCAGACCATCAAGGTAATCAATCAGGTAATCCATGTTCCCCCACCCCCTTCACGTCACGCAAGCTCCATCTGAAGAGAAACGAGGCTAACACGGTTGACTGGCCAGCTGGTAAAAGTGAATGGATGGAAGCAATAATGGCGAAGGATTCCTGTGACAGTTGTTTGCTTCGAAAACGTGTGCAAAAGCCGCCCCTCCATGGAAAACGAGAAAGGCAAGGCAAGCTGGGACGGGCGTTGTAAAAGGATTACTTTATTTCATTAGTCGCGCGTCCCCCCGACAGCGCTTTGGTCACGCAATGTAGTTCGTTTCGATTTACGAGCCGTTCTGAGAAGCATTGGAAGTTTGCGCGCATTTGGTGCAATAAAGGAAAGAAAAAGACGTTGGTACCCAGCCGTGTTTCGCCGTGTTTTTTCGATAGGAAACGGGAAAGAAAGCTGTTTGTTTGCAGGTTTTTTCCCGGAGAGAGAGGGAAAACTTTTCCTTCGTTTGTATTCCTGTTCCTGCCATCCCTAGATTGTGATGGAAAACAGCGGTAATCTTATTCTCAAAAAAACTTTGCAGCGATAATCGTTATTTATGTGCCAAATAAATTCGATTACTCGTCCCGTTCTTACAGTACTATGTCTTTTTTTATCTATTTAATGAATTGAAATGTCACGATACCAATATATGCTGTCGCGTCGCTATTATATAATGTCGCGCCGCCGTCATGTACTGTCGCGCCAATATCATGTAATGTCGCGGCGACACCATGTACTGTCGCGACGACGCCATGTACTGTCGCGCCGATGTCATGTTCACATAGCGACCTCCTTCCTACTTGCTGTGGGGGGAGACAGAGCGGGGCCAAAAGTGGGGAGGGGAGGGGAAAAGGGATGGAGCCCCAATTGGAGCTTTTTTTGCTGATTTGGTTAAGTCGCGATTCGCTGTCGGATTTTGATAACGATTTGTGTACAATACAAAAGTGTCACAGGTACAAAATTCGCAAAATTTTCGCATGCAAATAAAATAAATGCGCGTGAGAAAAGGAGCAAAAAAAGGAGGGGGCAAGCCTTCGGGAGTGGCCTTCTAGATTCGCCGTATTCACACTAGCGGGTGGTCCTTGCTGTAGTTGCGCCCCTGCGGAAAGGGATAAAACATGTAAGGAGATGAGCCTAATTTGGCAAATTTGCCGTACCTCACGGTGGCAACATATGGCAGTTGCGTCGCAGTGTCCCTGTCGATGTTGAAGTGGTCTCCCAAGCTGACTCTGAAGGAGAGGTACCCCGCACGATGGAAGGCGTAATATTGGAAGGAGCCGTTGCAAAATTGGGGCTGGCTGGGAGGGAGGGTCGTGTACTTGCAGGGCCCTCGGGCTGTGTCCGCTTCGCAAAGGCCGATCTGGGAAAGGAAGGAGCCGTGGTGTGTGGGGCGTTCATTGGCAATTAATACTTTTAACGACAAAGTTTTTTGCGTTCAACTCACCATAATATCTCGGCCAGCGCAGAACTGTTCGGGCAGCTTGATTGCGATGAGGCGATAGGGAACGGCGATGTATGGGGTGCGGACGTACATTGCGTATTTCCCCAGGGGGCGCGTGATTGGCTTGAAAATGTGGCGGGGCGGCGGCGAAATGAGGGGGGCGATGGCTTCTGGGCTTATCCTTGAACGCGCCTAGGCAGCAAGAGGAAAGGGTTGTGTACACATGATGGAAGTCAGACGCGCAAATAATCGCCCAATTGTCCAGGTCGTCATTCGCCCAATTGAATACCCCGGGAAAAAAAGTTTGGTGAGACCAAATGACATAGTTTTGTCAAAAAAATGCCGTTGGCAAGGCCAGGGAAAAAAGATAAGGGTCATGTACGCAGTGAAAGAGGCTGCCGCGCTAGATTAGGACGGTAAAAGATTATTTGAAAATTGAAACTGCAATCGCGGCATGTAAATGAGGAGGACACGCTGTACTCACGTTCTTGGCGGATCTGTACACGATCCTTATCCGCTGGTACCTGTCGCAGGCGGCAATAGGGGTGGGGTCCAGCACGTATTGTCCTCTAAAGTCGGGGCCTCGGCTAAAAAGCAAATAGAGGCAATCAAAACAAATGAACAACAGGTAAGGCAAGAAAAATAGCTTACTTGAATGGTTGCGCCCATCTTGTTAGACAGGTGCCCTTCTTCCGGGGGGTTGCCTCCTCCTCCAAGTCTGTGGCCTTTTCCTTGGGCCACCTTTGAAGGGAGGGGGGGCCGTGGAAAACCATGTAGGCAAGGGTTGCGAGGGCCCCCAAGCCCACCAGAAGCACAAGTACCACCGGGAGAGCTCGCCCAGGCCTGAAAGGGAGTGGTGGCGTAAATGGCATGTTCCTGACAGGTTTGTTATTGTGGAAAATTCACCAGCCACAAGTACCAGGTGTCGTGCGGATGCAAGTTGGTGGGTGTCTAATTTAAACCTACACCTCTTTAGTTGGATTGGAATGGCACAGCACATGCAATATATTTTTGGGTAATAATTCAAAGTTTGTTCGAAAAATCGATTAAACATGTGTTTTGAAGTTTTTTCGACTCTACCCACCCCTTTCGAGACAAAAAAGACTTTGCCTTATCCATAACCCTTTTGATAACATGTTTTTGCTTTTCCACACCCCTGGCGAGGTCAAGCTTATGCCTTTTCACACCCCAAAAAACTGTACGGTAGAACTTGAAAAATGCCCCCCCCCCAAAAAAAAAGCAACAACAAGAACAACAACAACGCTTTCCTCTCCCTTTTTCTTTTTATCTGCGCCGCAGATAAAAAGAAAAAGGCGCAGTGTCTCAAACGAGTAGAGATGAGGAGAACAATGGGAAAGGATGGCTCACCTGTTCGCGATCGTCGAAACTTTTTGCCCGCAACCGGTGAGCCGTGTCTTCCACATGCAACCCTTGCGAGGACCTTCCCCCGTGTCGGCCGCCTTTTCACCGAGAGGGGCCTCGTGCACATCTGACTCCTCCCTCTTTCCGCCGTCCAGGATCTCGTCGGCGGCGACCGCGCCCGAGGCCTGGGAGTCAACCTGTTTCTGGGGTGTGTGAACCGGGGAAAGGGGTGCGGGCATGATCTGGCCCAGTTCCCGGGCCTGGTTGTCGACAGGGTCCTTTCCGGCTCCTTTGGCTGAGTTCCTACTGCAACACAGCCGGCGAAGGAAGCGAAGCCACCTTCCGACTTTCGAGCGCAGACTTTCGCCGCGTTCTGGCAGTTTTCTGGATAGCTCGATTGCCGCTTGACCAGCGCAGCGATGTCCAAGGCTCCTATGGGGAAGGAAAAGTAATTTTTAGTAGGGATTGCTTCTAACCATAGTCTAACCATAGGTGGGCGTGGGGGGGAATAAAAGAAAAAACTGGAAAATTTTCTTGATAACTGCCAAAAAAAGGCAAAATTTTGGCAATTTTTACCAAAAATAGTAATTTTTTCGGCCGCCTTGGCGGCCAACAAGTTGGAGGGGGGAACAGTAGTACATAAGTTATTGGTCTGGGGGGGGAGCACTTTTTTGGACTTCCGGACCCCCTTGCCCACCTATGCTTCTAACCCACTTTTGGCGAATTTGAGTCGCACTTGAGACGAGGCAAAATTAAGAGGTGAATAACCAGACATGGGAGGAGGGGTGGGAAAAAATGTCCGGGGCAAATTACAATTTAGAAATCAATTTTTTCCATTTTTAAAAATGGGAAACGTTCTTTTCTTTGGCGGGGAAAATACGCTAACAAAAAATTTGTAGGGGGGAAGGGTCTCACTTGAGGTAGATGCGCAGCAACAGCCAGTTGGGAAAGCCCAGCCGTCCAGACAGCAAGTCGGCCGCCACGGTGGCCTTCACCGGGACCTGCATCCTCAGGGATCGACGGCGAACGCAGGGGAGGAGGAAGGAGAGGCGCCACAAAAAGTGCAAGAAGTAGGCCAGGGCGAAGAGAAGGTAGAGAATGTGATGGGCAAAGATGTAGCTTTTGAAGCCTTGGTTTCCACGGATGGTGCAGAGTGCACTATTAGTTTCACTTGTCCCACTAGGGCCCACACGCGCCAAGTCACACGAGAGTAATCCTGGTAGAAGATTGTTCAAGGGTGTGGGCATGTTCTCGTGGGAAAACATGGCCTGTAGGTACAGCCACTTGCTGTCCGTGCCAGCCAGGCCACTTTCAAAGGTCGGTGGCTGGTACACAGAGTCTTTCGAGAACATGTAGTCCGTGCGCACAGAATGCCCGTAGGACAAGTCACTTCCACTCGCTCGAAAGAGTTCTTTCCTTCTCCAGCCGTTCAGGGGCATCAGAGGCGTACCCGTAAGAAGGCCCGAAAACGTCACAGTCCGTGGAACCCACATGAGGAAGTCCAGTCCCTGGAAGGCCATGTTCATGACAAACAAGTTGCCAGCCATTCCCCCGATCTGGAGCAAGGGGGTCAGCACGTAAATCATTGCAAAGGTGCGATGTCGGCCACTGCGCCCGCCCACAATCTCCTCCTCTGCCTCCATGATGTAATCCTGGTACTCAAGCGATTCCGTCGCGACAATCCGTTGAATGCTGGCAAGACTGCGTAGGAGGGGCAGGCGGGATGTATAGACGGCGAGAAGAATTGCTACGAAGGAAGTTGGAAGCATTGCCGCCAAAAAGATTGCCAAGTCTCTGGTGCGCGACATGGGCTTGGCCCGGAAGGCAGAGCAGTCCAGGTTGGCCCCCTCAAACACATCAACGAGGTACCACATGGTGACGTTGAGCACTTGAATCATGGAGTGGGTCCCCACGTCGTTGTAGATGTTCGAGCCGCGTCCAATGGGATAAGATGGATCCGTGACGTTGTTTTGCAACTGCCGAATGGAACCACATCCTGAGACAAAAAGCAAGTCCAGCTCCAGGCAGCGTTGGGTCGCAGCAGGAGTGAAGCTTGAGCCGCCGTGACACTCGAGGTCTCCCAGGAACGCAAAGGCCAGGGCCTGCAGTGCTACAATGAGGACAACTCCCAGGGAGCCGAAGCCGAGTACGGTGAAGGCGTGCTTCATCAGGAAGGCCGTGGGCGATTCCATGACCCCCTTGAGGCCGCCGAGTACGTCCATGGCGGAGGCGCGGGGAGGCGGCAGCACGCAGGGGGGACCGGGAAGGCAGGACCTCAAGGCAGAGGAAAGTAACACTATGGTTTCTGAAATAGAGTTGGGAAGGTCCAGGTGAACACAGCGTTCTCGATACACCGAGTTTCTTGACTCGACACAGCAACACACCAGACGGGGCGAGAATACGGTCAGCACAGCAGTCCACAGCACCAGTCACTCCCACGCCTTTACTTATGCAGCTGCAATGCGAAACTAAATTCTCCCCCCCCCCCTCCCCGCATGGAAGGGAGCGGCGCCGCCGATTACTGCGTGCTGCACCCCTTTTCCCCATGAGGAGGAGGGCTGGGAGAAAAAGACGGAGGGAGATGGAATGAGAAAATGGAAGAATGAAAGAGTGGTTGGTTGTAGAGGTTTCCTAGACATATATTACGGAGCGGCCACATGAGTTTTTTAAAGATGCAAGTTAATATTTTTCACTTAAAAAATGGGAAATAAGTAATCTAAATGGTGGCGGTTTTTTTCCTGAAAAACACGTACGTATATGGATCTACCGCCTTGCTGAAAATGGTGTTCTTGCAAGAAGGGATCAATAGTGAATCAATTGATTTTTATAAAAATTGAAAATAAATTGAAGAAACATTCCTCTTCCTTTGAGGTGGAAGAAAGGAAAAACCGGTGTTTCTTCTTTTCCTAATGCAAGGTAAAAGATTTGAAAAAAAACCTAGTTTTTTCTGTACGTTCTTAAAATTTAACAATTGTAATTTAAAAAGGGAAGCTGTGTACCAAAGTCTTTTTTTAAAAAAGTAACACCGTCTACTTCAGTCTTGTTGCGAAGGAAAATACGAGTTTTTTTACCCTGCTCTATTATTTTGCGCGCCATCACCTCGTAAGTGTCGGGGAAATAGAAAAAAGTATAAAAAATATTTTAGCGCGCCAATATCATGAAATTGGCGCGACAACATCGTTAAACTGGCGCGCTATTATCTTAAAATTGGCGCGCCATTATCATTAAATTGGCGGCCCAAATTAATTTTTTAAAAGAAAAGTCGAAAAGGATAAATCGCGCGCCAAATTAAAAAAAAGAGGACAAAATAGAGAGCTGAAAGCGTTAAATTGGCTCGTCAAGATAAAATAGTAGAAAATATTAAAAATTTTAGGTGTAAAAAAAGAGAAAGCAAAAAAAAATATGAGAGAATGGGCAACGCCCTGCTCGGCGCGCCATCATTAAATGGTTGGCGCGGTATTGTCAATATGGTGGCGCGCCAGCCATCCTAATTCGCCGAACACACCATGCGCTGCAACATACTATACAGTAATATAAAAGACAAAAAAAATGATGTAGCCAAAGGGGGACCGAAGAAAGGAGCTGCAGCTGCAACAAAGGAATAGAATGGCTTTCCCGGAGCGGCAGCTTTCCAATGGTTGGTCCTCATCTTGGGGTTGAGCGGCAGGGCGGGGCGGGCGTAGGGGGAGGGGGGAGGGGGTGCGGGGTTCTTGTGCAGACCACTTGCTTGGGGAGGTGCTGCGACAAGGAGATACATGTGAGGCGTGCGTGAGGCGTGCAGTACCAAACCAAGCTTTCCCGAGAGTGGACGTGATGGATCCAGACGAAGAGCTCCCAGACTTGGATAAGACCCCCAAGAGGGTGACCAAAAAAAGCAGAGGACTTTTAAAGATCGACATCCCAGAACCCTCAGCTAAGCGATCTGCACTCGAAAGGGCGTCTACTAGCGGCTGGAAAAGGGTCTCTTTCCCTGCCAAGGTCCTCGAGGCTAGCACGTCGAAGCACACAACCCCAAGGAAGGCCTTGCATGGAACAGAAGGGAGGAGGAGGAGGACGGAAGCGAGCGCGGGCAAAGATGAGGACACGGACGAGGAGCGCGTGGAGATAGAGGATGAAATGTACCAGGCATGGAGGAGGGAACAGGCAAAGGCGAAGGACATAAGAGGGAGTGAAAAAGAAAGGGAAGAAAGCGATGAGGAGGAGGAGGAGGAGGAGGCGGAGGCCGGTAGTGTTGGAGCAAAAAGAAGGGATATTGAGGAGTTGGCTCGAGATTTGGAGGAAGAACTGGAGGACGACGAAAGAAGGGCTGCAGAGAGGGCAGCGGTCCCGAGCACCGACAAAAGAACCTCGTGGGAACGGGAAAGGGATGCTTTCCTGGAGCTTGCAGAAGGCATGGGAGAAAACCTCGTAGCCGGCATTGCCGACAATTGGTAAGTGGGGAACCGTACTGTTTTAACACGTTTCAACGAGGAGAATTTCTCTAATTGGCGAATTATTGTGTGGGCGCGCCCTACTATTGATAATGGCACGCCATATTACATACCGTGGCGCGCCACACTATTGATAATGGCACGCCATATTACATAGCGTGGCGCGCCATACTATTGATAATGGCACGCCATATTACATATCGGGGCGCGCCAAGTTTTTTTGATGAATGCGGATTTGTCTCAAAGGATATCACGCAGGGAATTATTTTATTTGGCGCGCAAAGCTGGTGCAATTAGTGGGAAGAAGTGTAAAAATGTAACATGGACATAAAGTAAATAGGTTAGGAAATTGTTTGCAGGGACGAGGAGGCAAGGGGGGCCCCAAGACTGCTGAACTACGATTCAGACGAAAGAGAGGGCGAAACCAAGAAGCAAAGGGCAAAGAGGCTGCGGAAGGAAAGGATGGAGGCGGAGGCAAACCCGTTTGAGGACGGGGACGAGGAAGAGGCACGGAGACTGTATGAGGGCACGTTGGAGAATCCTGAGACGTCACCCAGGTGGAGGCAGGCGGCAATAATATTTAGACTTAACGACAAAAAGGCACACCCGAATGATCAGGACGCCAATGAAATGAAGCTGCTTACCTTTTACGGTTATTCGCAGACAAGATCTGAACTCTACAGCCACCTACACGACCTGCTTAGGCAACGGGTGGATGATGAGGATTATTTACCATTCGTCAAGGACATGTCACAGCATTTGCCTCAACTTATCTTGGATAAAGGGTGCGAAGTACTCGCACTAGTAGGGTATCACAGGAAGGCACTTGAACCGCCAGCAGGTGTGGCTGCCTACGCCGGAAAGCAGGTCAATGACCTAACTGTGGTCAGCACAGGGGTACCCACACGGACCGATGCGTATTGTTGCGTGTCGGTCCTATTAGTGGGCGATGCCTCCTTAACCGAGACGCTAGTGGTGCACACAAGCTGCCAAATACTAAACAATCTGTCTGCTTACGCCATGTGGGCGGTGGACAGGGGATATCATGTGACGGAACCCTTTCATGCCTTGAAGGACGCGGTAATCCCAGAGGAAATGAAGTACCTCTCGCCCGTAACGCTCCAAGCCATGGCGGACGTGCTCGGCTGTAACATCTGCTGCATTGCAGGTGCCCCTACTATTGCGCAGACAGACCCTGACTGCCGAAAGCTGAGACAGAAGTTTAAGACGGTGGTCGACCTTGGCGAGCAAGAAATGGATACCAGGCCGTCAGAGTTAGCTCTTCTGGCCCTGTACGACCACCAGGGGGAGGAGAAGTTGGGGACTACGCGCGCCGTCCCGCTCCCCTTCACGTGCTTCGGCCTTGTGCCCTCACAGTACGAGACCCTTGTAAATAAAAATCTCCTTCGCACAAAAGCCTTTCCGCCCGTGATAAGGGGCAGGTTTCCAGTGCATGTACTGGGCAAGCAGCTGGAAGAGGAACAAAGAATGTTGGCCTCACTGGGCGCCGACGGAGCAGTGAACGTCCGCCACCGCGGCCAACGTGGAGCAGGTCCTCAGCTGCCTCCTGCAACGGCAGGCGGGGCAGGGGGTGAAGTACAGCCATCCGAGGGTGGAACTCAGGCAGGTGAGAGGGACACAACTCGAAAAGGTGGGGCAGGGCACCAGGCAACCGAAGAGGCGGCGGGGGTGGTGGTGGAGGAGGAGGATGAAGAGGAAGGGGAGGAGGAGGAGGAGGCAGAGGAGGAGGAGGAGGTGGTGGAGGAGGAGGAGGAGCCTTTTGATCAGCCCTACCGCTACAATCCGCACTGGAGCGAGGAGAGGTTCTATGACTTGATAACAATGCGAAACCTCTTTGAGACTTTCGTGGATGAGAATGGCGTCCCCATGAAGGAGAAGCCGACCAATCCCCTTCCGGGCGGGCTCTACTTTTGCCGCCGAACAAAGAGCCATGGGGGGGTGGACGAACTGCCGGAATTTTTAGGGGCAATGACTAACGCGCAGGGGAAAGGAAACCGAACGAGTCTAACAAAGTACGTCGACAAGACTGACGAAAATAAAGTTTACTGGAAGGGCAGGGATCCTCCCTACTTGCCCGTGAAGACAAACAAGCTGGCCAGGATAGGGGCTAAAAGCAAATTCACCGTGGAGCAAGCGAGGGACCGTTTCTACCGCTTTCGCATTTACCACTGCTATCACCTCACCAAATCTGGGGAGCGCCTCGAGGTGGCAGCGTGGGTGTGAGTGAACTTTGGGACTAACTTTTTTGGTCAATGCTATAAATTGTTGTGACATTTTCCCTTGCAGGATCGACGGGGAGGAAGATGCGCTCACAGACATCATCGCCATACAATGCATCGGCGCAAAGAGGGACAGGATAGTGAAAGCGCACGGCAACGCCAAGCAGAAGAACAGGCCGTACGCGAGGATTACCGGGCACATTAGGCGTTTGGCCACGGAAAGGGCCCGCAAGCAAAAAAATGCTGAGAAACTAGTACAGGAGGTCGTAGAGGAAGCGGGAGGGGATGCCGCTGCAGCCTTTGAGAGGTCTAATGCTGAGGCCGTCATAAGGAAGGCAAAGGTTGCAGAGGGTACCTCTGGATCCGCCCACAAGAACATGGCACAGCAGGTGCAGGACCTCATGTCAAAGTACTACGCGTACATGGACGTTCCGGGAAGCAAAGAGATCTTGTCCGTGGAGATCCAAAGTGCAACAACGCAGGCAAGATAGAAGGAAAAGATCACCAATACAATGTTTGACTTTGCGACATAGTTATCCTTACCCTCAGGTCCAATTCTTGGTGAGGGGCAATGAACAACTCAAGTGGCTCCTCGCACTGTGCAAGACCAAGTTCAAGAATTACAGGCCCATCATATACATCGATGCGGTAAGAAGAAAGCGAAATTGCTGTGCAAGACTAAAATAAGGCGTCACCTAGACTTTCAACGCGGGAGATGTCTACGTCACCCCAATTTCCATTTCCATCCCCTCGCTTGTGACGAAGAGAAGTTCCAGGGATGGAACAGACGTCAGCCCCACCATCATGGTGAGTAGAAAGCTGGGAGGGCCCTTACTTAGAGTAGCTCAAATTGGAAATGTACATAATCGCTCTTTATACATCGTTCGATGATTCGATGATTCGAGTACGTAATAATGGCGCGCCAAATTCTTGAAACCATCTCGACAACCACGTAACAATGGCGCGCCAAATTGTTTGGCTGGCTGATGGGATAAGGGGTTTTTAATGAAGTGAAGTGACGTGGCGGAAATGTCGCGCCAAGTACGTAATAATGGCGCGCCAAGTACGTAATAACGGCGCGCCAAGTACGTAACGGGGGCGCGCCAAAATCTTCAAGCTATCTAGAGAACCGCGCAACATTGGCGCGCCAAAGTCAGGGGATTAAGTTAAGTTTTCAGGAATAATAACCAGCAAAGGCGGGACAATGGGTTTGCCCAAACACGCGGTTTTTTTTGCACAAAGCAAAAGTCCTTCTTTCATTGCAAACAACCGCGAATACGGCAGGAAGAAGGAAACGAATGGAAACTTGTTCGGCGTGAAGTCGTGTCAATGGGGGGGATTAAGGGTTCTCCCTTGCTTTTTTTGACAGGTTGGCTTCTTTGCGCACGCTACCTGCACAACAGAGGCCTACGACTACATGCTGCTAAAGGTAAGTACAAATAGCAAATAAAAGTAATGTTTTTTTGGTGGGTGGTCTTCCCCTTTCAATCTCCTCTGGCTCAAATGCTTAGCCTCTCTGAAAACAGAAT
>JAAUYJ010119717.1_pt1 | contig 11833 bp, 13 predicted proteins | sample 7278031 | NCBI WGS metagenome assembly JAAUYJ01 (sample SAMN14350222, study PRJNA611818) | marine sediment metagenome | isolation source: surface marine sediment (1.8m) | place: French Polynesia: Moorea | collected 2018-08 | reverse complement strand
GCCCTTTAGCTGGGAGATGAAATCACTAAATAACCAAGTGCTAGCTTGCCCTTGACACTTTTCCTGGTTGCTTTCGTCCCCAGAGGTCTTGAGCCACCAGAAAATGGTTTTTGAAGAGAACCTGACATTTGCCTATTTTTTTTAGAAAACTTCCTTCCTTCCTCAATTTCATTTCCCAACTCCTCCCAAAGTCAACACTTTTTCTTAAAAAAATGCTTTTGTCTAGTAATTCAAGAAGAAAGGGAGGTTTAATAGACGTATGCATGTGCAGAACTGGTTTTTCTCAAAATTTAGGTGATTTTTTTAAAGAAAAATCTTTGATGGGTGGTGGTCAGTTCAGGCCTTTTTGCCGAGGAATTAGCTATTATTTTGACGGGGTGCATGGGGGGTTACCCTCATTCCCCCGCTGCCTATGTGTAATCACTCCCCTGCCATGATCAACTCTGTGTTGACCGCTTGATTCCTTCCCTTCCAGAATTCCAGTTTCTATGTTTGTTCATATCAATTTTTTCTTTGTTTGTCAGACTAAGCTGAAATTCTAAGTTAGTTGTGAATCTTTTTTTTGTTTGTCAATGTCCCCCACTCAATTCTTTTCTAGGTACTGCCAGTTATGAAGAAATTCTTTGTTTGTTCATACACATAAATTCTATGTATGTTCAACCTTCCAAAACCCAACAATCTGAAAATATTTTCATTGTATCATAGGCGCTCAACGAAAAGTACAAATTCCTGTGCCCTTCTTATAATGGATATGGTAATTATTTTTTTCCTCACTTTTTGTTAGAAAATACGGAGTACATTGGTTCGTTTCCTTTAGGTCTTATTTGGTCTAATTGTGGTCCAGGTAAATATAAAAAAATCACTTGCAAATTGACTGTGGAAACAGCATAATATGTGAAACAAAAATATTTATGACAACAAAAAAGGAAAGCCGATTTGAATTCAAGAAAAAGAGAATGACCCAAAAATACGGAGGTTCCAAAGGGAGAAATTCTTGTTGGGAATGTGTGGGGACCGTCCTCGGTCACACACATGGCGAAAGAAGATCCCAGAGTTATATCGAACGAGTGTGATGTTTTGCTGAATAAGCTTTTGCCTTCTTTCCAATTTCCGTCACAGACGAGAACTAATAGTCAGTCTTCGATTTGATCTGAATCAAAATACATCTTTCTACTACTTTATACTAACGCGTTAGCGCGGTTGATATACTGGCGCCACAGTGGTGGCAGTGTTAAAGCAAAACCACGCCATGGTTTCTGTGGGAATGAAGTCCTTCTGCCATGGGTGAAAAGTCTAAACCCACATGGAAGCAGAGTTTTGATGCAGTTGTGTTCGGCAAAACTCCGAGTCATCGACGGTTCCAGCCTGATCGCGAGGCCAAGTTCGACAATCGCTACGGGAAGGGCAGACCGGCGGAGCAGACACCGCAGGATGGAACTGGTCTTCGGAGGACACCCCACAGGACCGAGAAGATGACAAACTGGAGGAACTCCTCCAGGATGCCGCTCGTGACACCGGAGATCAGCAGCCATGGCAGCAAGTGATTGCAGACCAACCGCTACCCGACCTCGCCGACAGGAACCAGGAGGACGAAGAGGACCAGGACGTCTCGGACGAATCAGAGTCTGATTCTGATTCCGACAGCAGCGCGAGCTCGTTCGCAGGCGTCAGTTCGTGCTCCGACAACGACGACATGGCTGGGACAAAGATCGGGATCCCCAAGTTTACGGGGCAGGAGACAGACGTAAGCGACAAGGCCAGGGATTGGCTCACAGGGCTAGAGACGTACTTTACGGAGAAGGGCGTAGCCGAAGGAGCCCAAGGCTGGACACGAAGATGCGGCCTTATCCGTTGGTCGCTCGTCTCCGACTCGATTCCCGAAGGGAAGGATTACTCCAGCGCGTCTTCCTGGTTCAAGGCTAACATGGAGGACGACGACCTCGGCGGGAGGGCTTTCGTCTCCGACACGAGATGGATCACTGGGACGCCACTCGAGGAGGTCTCCAACATCTTCCGCTGCCTGAATCAGTCTCAGAAGGAAACCATCAGGGAGTACTCTGAGAGGATCATGCGGGACAATGGCCGTCTGATGCGTCTGGGGGCAACAATCATGCAGATACCAGATGCACATGAGACCGGATGGCGACAGGCCTTCGAATGGCTGAACATCATCGTCTTGATGGGAGGGCTGCAGGACGAGTTCCTCAATCATGTCAAGCGCGCAGTTGGTCAGCTTCCCAACGACCAGCGCACATGGGACACCATCAGAGACATCGCTGCAGTTCAGCAAGACCACGAGAGCAACCGCCGCACTCGAACCAACTCCTTCAGCAAAGGGGGCTCCATCAACTACGCCGGACAAAGGGCTAGGAGCGTCAGCCCGGGAGCTCGTGGGGGAGGAGGCAGCGGAGGCGGCAGCAGCGGCAGCGGCAACAACGGCGGCGGCATGAAGAAGCAACATTGGCGAGAGAAGCCAACACATCGACCGTCATAGGTTGGGCCACGCCACATGCTAAGGGACGCTTGCATGGTATGCAACAACACCGGTCACAAGGCAAACCAATGCAAGGTACCGAAGAACAGGCAGAACTGGAGCGGATGGCCGTTGAATGAACCCGCCGTTTGACCACCGCAAGCCAACAGTCTGCAAGGGGGGCCGCAGCCGCAGAACGCTTCTGCACCGCCCCCGCAGCAGCAACAGCAAGGAGGGGTAGCAGCGGTGTCCGCGCACTGCCCCGGGTACCAACCCTCCAGCTGGACGCATTTTGTGTAGGCGCTGTTGACCACCCCAACAACAGCGCCAGCATACGATTACCCAGCCACTGTGCTCTCCGACAGTTGGCTGGGCAAATCAACAAAGTCAACGGGGAACCAACATGGAGGACCCGACCAACAGTCCGTGTCCGGTCAGGCACAACGGAGTTTCTGGCTTTAGTGGACTCCGGAGCATCGCATACCGTCATGAGGAGAGACACTTTTGAGAAGATCTCGAGCTCCAACAAAGAGGAGATCGGCGGCACCGGCATCGGCCTGACAACAGCGAACGACCAACCACTAGCGACGGCAGGTACCTTCCTTGTAAAACTGGATATCGAGGGTTTAGGAAGGATTACCCATCCAGTCGTCGTAGTGGAAAAACTCGCTTGGCCCCTGCTACTTGGTTACGGTGTAATGTCCATTTACGGAGCCAAGCTGGACGCCGGTCGCACGATCGTCACCTGGGACTGGGAAGGTGCGAGGAAACAAGCGGAAGTAGTCCTCGCCAAGCAAGAACACCTACCCGCCTACAGTATGCGAATCGTCAAAGCCCGTATAGGTCGGAAGAGGACTGCGGGAACGGCTTTTACTTTGGACAACAGTCATGGCAACGTAGTATCAGGCCTGTATTACGTGAATCAACAAGGCGAAACGCAAATTTGCCTTGTCAACAAAACGGCAGAAGATGTGGTCATCGGAGACAACGAATTGCTGGGGGAGCATATCCCGGTGAAAACAGACGATATGATTACATTAGGGGAGCTGCTGACTGTGCATACCTCCCAGGGACCGTCGACATCGGAGCCGGCCAAGGACAAAATACAGCTCATCGAGGAAACGGTGAGCGGACAACGGCACCTGAGCAGGCAACAACAAGAGGATCTTCGGGAAGTCCTCCTTCAACATCATGAAGCAGTGTCGTTAGGCAAGAGCGACATGGGCAGGTCTCAGGCGGTGCCTCACGTCCTACGACCGAAGACAGGTGAACCGGCATATGTAAAACAGTTCCCCATTCCTGCTGCCCATCTTCATTTCATCAACGAACAGATCGACAAGCTTCTCGCTCTTGGAGCCATCTGAGAGGATTGGGTGAGCCCGCACAACTCACCTGTGTTCGCCGTCAAGAAGCCGCACAGCGAGGAGCTCAGGTTCGTCATCGACATGAGGAAGGTCAACGAGATCCTCTGGGACGACTTCCATAGTTTTATGGATATAACCAGCTGCCTCCAACATCTCAGAGGGCTGGAAGCCAAGTTCCTCACAGCTCTTGCCCTCGTCAACGCGTACTGGCAGCTGGAACTCGCCGAGGAGAGTCAGGAATTCACGGCATTCACCGTCCCCGGGAGAGGGAAGTTTGTCTGGACCGTGACTCCGATGGGGTTGAAGACTAGCTCTTCTGTGTTCTCAAGACTGATGGAGAACATCTTCAAAGGGTTTCACAACGCCGTCATTTACCTCGACGATGTTCTCTTTGGCAGCGGCACTTGGGAGCAGCATATGGAGCACCTCGACCAGGCCCTCGCTCGGATGAAGAGGCATAACCTTAAGATTGGGCTCCGCAAATGCAAATTCGCCGAAGGAATACCTCGGGTACACGATCAGCGCCGGCAGCATCACGCCAGGTGAAGAGAAGACGGCTGCCGTTTGCAATTTCGCACCGCCTCAAACAGTCAAGGAAATCCGGCGGTTCACAGGGCTTTGCAACTACTTCAGGCAATTCATCCACGGATACGCAGGGCTAGCAGGAAAGCTGACAGCTTTGACACAAATGGACTCTGGATGGACCGGAGGGAAACTGCCGCCCGACGCGATGGCGGCGTTCCAGCAACTTCAGGAGAAGTTGACACAGTCACCCATTCTGGCGTTCCCCAAGCCTGGGGTGCCTTTTGTGCTGGCAACGGACGCGTCGCTTGAGCACAGCTTCGGAGGAATCCTCCTACAGCAGCAAGAAGGAGGAATGAGAGTAATATCTTACTTCTCTAAGGCACTAAAAGGGCACGAGAAAAACTACAGCGCTATTCTTCTTGAGATGGCAGGGGCCACGCAGGCCATCGAGGCTTTCCATCACTACCTGTATGGGGTACCTTTCACGCTCATGTGCGACCATAAACCGTTGGAGCGACTCGGGACGGTGCACAAGCGGACCCTTCTTCGGCTGCAGGAATTGATGGAGAGTACTACTTCGTCATAGAATACCTCCCAGGAAAGATGAACGAGCTCGCGGACGCGCTGAGCCGGGCGCCAAACATCTGCTCCGTGAGGGCAGTTTCCGGGGAGGACGCCGTCATCAAGGAGCAATCCGAGAAAGGAATCATCAATGGAGTTGATGCCGACAAATGGGCGGAGGAACAACAAAAAGACAGTTTTTGCCAGGCAGCCTTGGCATTGTGTTCAAAAGAGAGAAAATCTGCAGCGGAGCAGGCACGAGCAGACAATTATGTGACAGACAGAAATGTGCTTTTCCGAGAAGTGAACCGGGGAAATGGTACCCGTACTTTTGGCGTTGTTGTACCGGCCACCATGCAATACGAACTTATAAAAGCGGCCCATGCTTCGACATTTGCAGGACACAAAGGAGTGCGTATCACGTTGCAGAGACTTAGGGGTTTTTTGTTGGCCTGGCATGAGTGCAGACGTCGAGGCTTTTATCTCAGCTTGTCAGGTGTGCAAAGAAAGCAAAGACCCGCCAGGACTAAGTGCAACAAGAGAGCCGCTGAAACCATTAGCCGAGCCATCGGAGCCTAATGTGAGAGTTCATGCTGATCTGTTTCTTCCGGGTGCAATTAGCGCGGCAGGACACAAATACGTGCTCGTGATAACTGATGCTTTCTCAAAACTTGCTGAGTTAGTACCACTCAAAGACAAGGAAGCCGGCACCGTCGCCAGAGCAATTGTTGACACATGGATTTGCCGCTATTCGACACCAAAGGTTCTCATAACAGATAGGGAGAGAGAGTTTTGCAGCAAACTGTCGGACGAATTGTTCAAGAAATTGGGAGTGGACCGTCGTCGCACATCCGCATACCACCCACAGACAATCTCGTCTACCGAAGCATTTTATCAAGAACTCATTAAGATAATGACGGCAATTCTCGACAAGCCGGATGATCCGGAATGGGAGGCAAAATTACCGACAGTTATGTTGGCCTACAACACGGCAGTATGAAAGGCCACAAACTCATCTCCGTTCTTCTTGACATACCTGCGAGACCCAGCGATGCCGTTCTTCCAGCTCGGAGACATGGGGCGGCCGTTCTACGGAGAAGATTGGGCAGCCGACGCATTACGACGCATGAGAGACATTTATGCTTACACAGCAGACAAGATAAACCAGGAAGGTGAACGGAACAAAAGATTATACGACTCAGCATCCGGCAAGCACCAAGAGTTTTTGCTGGGCGAGACAGTTTATGTTCGACTCGATCGGCAGTCATTTGCCAAAGTCAAGAACAAGAAGTGGATTAAGTGCTGGAAGGAAGCTCTCGTCGTTCAGATTCTGTCGGATACGACTTACGAAGTGCAATATGTCACGAGTGACGGTGCATTAGGACACAAATCAATCATCGCAACAGACTCAAAGGAGTGCGTTCTCAAGCGCAGAAAGACGCTCTATCCGAAGAACAAAGACGACAAGAAGGTCTAGAATCTGGTCTGCTGCATGTGAGTGATGAGTCGGAGAACGACGGCACCGACGGAGACATGGGGTCAACCACAAAGGACAGCATCTGGAGAACCGACGGGGGTGAAGCCACCAGCAGCATGCAGTCGAGGAAACAGAACGCCTCCCCTGACAAGAGCGGGGAGGGCAAAGGCGACAAAGGAGATGTTGCCAGCGAGTTCAACGAGCGGCAGCAAAACGTCGCTCGGAACACCAAGACCGTGAACGCCAGTCACCTCCACCCCACTGAAGGAGGACAACGTCGACCGCTTGAAACGGGAGGCTCGAGAGATTCTTCGTCACAGGTTAGCTCAGCAAAGTTCTACATCGGGTCCGATGAAGAAGACGACACTGGAGAGTGGGTCACCGTCTGCCGGCAACGACGGGGAAAGGGCCGTAGCAGGATGCAGCGGCATGTGCACGACACCAGCGACGAAAGTCCCCACCAGCACAGTGGAGGTGCCAACACAGGATTGGAGAGCCAGGTTGATTCCGCTCAGCCTCAAGAGGAAAGCGGACGCCAAGTCGAACGTCTCCACAGAATGGGAGATAACCGCCGGAAGCGAGGTGGCGCAGTGGCTCACCAAACTGGACGTCATGGAGGAGAAGATCAAGAAGCGAGAGACCTGCTTGAAGAAGTTCAGGGCGCATCTGGAGGCCGCCAAGAAGTACAGCGTGGACTTCACCAACCCCGTGGAGTGGCATGAGGAGATGCTGACGGAGTTGCCCTGGAAGGCCAGACACGTACACGCCCTCACGGACAGGCAGATCGCGAGCAATCTGGAGCCGGAGAAGCTGACTCAGCGTCTGATGACGTCACGCAACGAGCGGTCGCCGCGCAGAAATCGATGCAGGCCTTGGAGATAGAGAGGAGCACGCTTTTTGTGAGTGTGGAAGACCGCTGCCTAGCAAAATTAGAGAGCATCCTCGAGGAATACTCCGCCTGCCTCACCTACGCCCCCACACGCTGGGCCCTCATGAGAGAGCTGATTCAGCGAGATGAATCAGATCAACGACTGGGTCCAGGACACCACAGCGACGGACGGGATCACCCAGCTGCAACAAGATATGGCCGTCCTGCGCAACTATACAGCGGTCTTCGCCAACATGATCGTGAAGAGATTCGACAAGGAGTTTCTCATCCAGGCGACAATCGCGGAGTTGGGAGCGCACATCGCCAGCTATGACGCGGCTATCTGGAGACTGGTCAGTGGTCACCGCCTTACGCTGGCCTCTTCTCACAGCAGGTGGTCGTCGCAGGATTTGGGCGAGATGGACAAGGGACCTGCCCCGGGCGTTGCCTTTTGGGGACGAGGTCCTTTCTGAACTTCCTGCTTCCTACCGCCTCGAAGACGGGATACTTTTTCTTCAGCTACATCTTCCTCTTCTCGATTCGGCATTTCATCTCTACAACCTCCAGGACTTTCTCGTCTCCGGCCCCTTGGGAAAGCCCGTCTATCTTCGTTCTACCGACGCCAGCACTTTGGCGGTTTCTGAGGAAGCAAGGACGTATGCGCTCTTGGATCCGGAGGAGTTGAGAGGATGCCTTACCATCGGGCACTCCTACCTCTGCGTGCTGCCGTATGCTCAGCAGAACTTTGCCACTTCGTGCGTCACGGCCTTGTGGGCGGGTTTGGAGCGCGCCGCAGTGGAACAATGCACCGCCGTGCCAGTGACTGACCCCTTCGTCATCATCTCAGGGCGGGGGGGGGGGGACGCTGCTTGGCTAGAACTCTACGTTCAGCAGGATACAGCATACACCCAAACGTGCCAGAACGGCACCGTTGACGTCGGAAAGTGGACAGCCGGACGCCACAAGATTCTATACGGCCACTCTTGCCAGCTCTCGACCAAGGATTTTGAGATACCAACGGATATCAAGAAGTCCTTCATGCTCAACGTGGAGTGCGCCTTACCTCTTCTGGAGGGACTGGAGCTGGCGGTGAAGGACGACGAGGAGCTCCCGTCTCTTCTCTCGTCGGACCTCGATCACCACCATCACATGGGCATCGCCGGGTTCGGGTTCGCCATCGCAGCCTGTCTGGTACTCATCGGATGCGGGATTGGCATCATAAGACGTCGCTTCGGCTGCAAGAACAGCACACAGCCCCTTTGAAGAAACATCAGTCAACCAAAATTAATTTAGTTCCGGCACAAACCACTAGTGTTTCTTTTATGAGTTTTACAAACGGCAACGAACTCTGACCGTCGATAGTACGTATGAGAAGATATGTATCAAGTAACCATTGATTGCGAAAGATATGTAGAACGAATTATGTGCCGTCAGTGCTGATATGTAGATAAGTGACAAGTGACAAAACTTTCGGGATGAAAGGAGTGATTCCCAAAGGTCAGTCTGACGTGGGAGGGGTGTGGGGACCGTCCTCGGTCACACACATGGCGAAAGAAGATCCCAGAGTTATATCGAACGAGTGTGATGTTTTGCTGAATAAGCTTTCGCCTTCTTTCCAATTTCCGTCGCAGACGAGAACTAATAGTCAGTCTTCGATTTGACCTGAATCAAAATACATTTTTCTACTACTCTATACCAACGTGTTAGCGCGGTTGATATACTGGCGCCACAAATGCATTACTAACAAGACCCTGTATTGTCTCTGCACTATTACTATTGTAGTGTATAAAGTGGGAGTGTGGTTGTATTATAACAATTTTACGGTTTTTTTTAAAAAAAACCGTATTTACAACTCTTCACAAACTCTTGCATGTTTGAACAATCTGTGACTTTCTGCTCCCTCCTCTTTTTTACATTTTTACTCTTTTTTTCATGGAGAGATCCCGGTGGGGGGTGTTGTTGTTGGGGAGGGGAAAATAACTTTTATACATGGGCACTGGGAGAGCCCATGTATGGTTTTGAAGAAACCAAAAGCAAGAACCCATATTTTGATGACTTTTTTAAAATTTCAAAAGCCCATGTATTATTTTACTGCCCATGTATCGTATGTAACTATTATGTATGTATAAAGGGTGTCACACCCCATTCTGAAATCATAGTGTAAGAAAGAGCAGTTCTATTTTCAAAGGGAGGGTCACTCTTCATTCTGAAATCATAGTGCGAAGTAAAGATAGCGGGTCAAAGAAGACAAATCACGCCACACTATGATTTCAAACTGAGTTTTGACCCCCCTTTGTCTTTGAGTCTTTGAAGGAGTTGATTACTCCGCACTATCAATTCAATATGAAGAGGGACCCCCCCCTTTCCCTTGTGTTCCTTTTGCAATACCCTACCGCAGGTCATAGAAAAAGTTTGTTCGTTGTTCAGTGTTGAAGCCTGATGAATACAGGAAGCGCAGGAACTCTACCGACTCCCAATGCTTTGAAGAAGCTGAAAGGAACCGTGAGTGCGCTAAAAAAGGTGAACCAAATATTTCAAGTCTGCTCTGCACATATTTGATGGCATTGCTTTGGGTTCATTCGGGAAACATAGGTCTGTGTCACGCCACATGGGAAGAGGTAGAGAGAGAGCAGGATAGGGATTTTTGTAAGTAGGTGATCAACCGAGTTTCTGGCCTTGCTCTTTCGTCACTCTTTTTTCTGGCCAAAGACTGTGTGCCGTGATTGTTCTCCCCAATAAACATTCTCTAGGAACGATATAACTTCACATTCCTGGTTACATCACACGCTTATATTACTATTTTATCTTGACAGGCGAAGAAATTTCGGGGATCCCCGCGCGGATTGCAGAAGAAGTTTTTTGTTTTGCTTGTGCTACTCTTGCTGTTTTTCTACTGGTTTAATAAAAAGAGATTGAAAAGGGCTGCGAGTCCAGTTGTCGGCATTTTCGTACCGGATGTACCGGACGGCGAAAACCTTCGAGACTTCTCCAGATTGGTGCAGCTGTAAAGATAAACAATAATGTCAAAATAAGGATCATAATTGGGAGTTGGGAAATGAAATTCGGCAAGGAAGAAAGTATTCAACGAATTAGACAAGTGTTGGGCTTTCTTCTAAAATCATTTGCTGGTGACCCAAGGCCTCTGGCGACAAAAATAACCCAGGAACAGTGTCTCAGTCAAGCCTGTTAATGGTTCTGCCAACGTTCATCTCTCAGCTAAGGGGTGCTCCAAGTCGCAAGGAAGCGTCAAGCTGGGAACTGTTGTTGCAGGTCGCCAAGTACAGAACGCTGAGCAGGCTCTTGAGAACCAGCATTTTGTGGAGAAAGTGTGATGCCTCACCGTGGAGGGAGAAGACAAGGAGGGCCGAAAGAGAGGAGAAGGAAATTTTATCCGCTGATTTAAGCGGTGAAAAAAAGTGGGAAAATCGGCGGGAAATTCAAAATAAGCGCCCATAAAAATTTGATTGAATTTTTCTGTTATGTTTAAGGGTTTCATGTTGAAAACCAAGTCTGCGCAACTCCTTCTATGAGCTCTCAGATACTGTGTGGCAAATTTGGGCCGCACCTGACACCTGCAGCAGGTTCAAAATAGGATCCAAAGTTACCTTATACTCTCTTCTTTTATCCCCTGTTTTTCAACGCTTAAACCAGCTGACTTTTCCTTCAAGCCTTCCTTCTCCTCTTTTGAGTCTTCTTTCTTTCTCGAATTACGCTGCTGCCCAGCTCGCCTAGAGCTGGCCCTCCTTGTAATTTTCCCTCCACGGCCTCACAATGGTCCCTCAATAAACAAACAACAAACAAGGATCATGATTTCACAGTTATTTACGTATCTCGATCAACAATCCAAAATATAGCAAGTGAACTGGTAAGGGAGGGGAGGGGATTAGGCAAGGGTACCCGCTGTCGTCTCAACTCTTTCAATGCCCTTCTTTCCGTTTTTACCTGCGGCGAAGCCGGCAGGTCCTAGAACTTTGGGAGTTGTTGTTGTTTTCCAGGGGACCAGTTTGGTGGTCGCCATTTATAGTTCCTTGGTTCCTTTAACTTTAGATTTTTGAAGTTCAATTTCAAATACAATTTTTGTCGCCGCAGGTATTTGAACAAAGTATGTTCTTGTTGTCTCTCTGAGTAGGGGGGCAGGCCGCTCGTATGGTCGTTTGGGCGTGCTAACATCACTTTCCCATATGATTTTTTTTCACGCAGTATCACCAGAGCTGTTGCACCCTCCAAATATTTTTTTTTTCTGGGGAGGGTCTCTCTTTGGACCACGGCCGATCCGTATTCGAATCCTTATGCCTTCACCCTACTCCTATTTGCCGGAGCTAGCCACCACCGGTCGCATTGCTGGTGCACTACACACAGGAGCACATTTAAGCTCTCTGCGGCATTGCCTTCCAGGAAGGCCCACTTGTTCCCCCCCGAAGGGAGAACCCACTTTTTGCGCTACTCTTGTAGGTGAGATAGCGACACTTTTATCCCCCCTCTGATGCCGATTTTGTATTCTCGGACATCAGAGGAGGCCACTCTGCGCCCTTTTTTTATTTGGGCGGGGTTTCATCGGCGGGTTT
>JAAUYJ010036642.1_pt1 | contig 11839 bp, 19 predicted proteins | sample 7278031 | NCBI WGS metagenome assembly JAAUYJ01 (sample SAMN14350222, study PRJNA611818) | marine sediment metagenome | isolation source: surface marine sediment (1.8m) | place: French Polynesia: Moorea | collected 2018-08 | reverse complement strand
TGGAAATGTCGTTGGGTGGAAATGTCGTGGGTGGAAGTGTCGTTTTATTCTATGAGTGGGTGGAAGTGTCGTTTGGGTGGAAATGTCGTTGGGTGGAACTGTCGGGTCACCGGAAATATCGCAGTATTGAGGATTTTTGTTTTACCTGGACACCGCCGCTTGTTGTTGTTGTTGCTGTTGCTGTTGCTGCTGCTGCTCGTTCTTGTTCCTCGATGGAGAGATCCTCCTGATGACGGTGCCCATGGCGTGCAGCGTGGACCCGGTGAAGGAGTGCTTCCTCGACGACGGCTGCGAGGAGTCCCCGGTGAGCGTGCCTGAGTCCGAGCCTGCTCCCGCCGCTGCCGTCGGCGTCGGCGTCGCTGCCTCCTCCTGCAGATGCTCCTGCGACGCCTCCCCCTGCTGGTCGATCAGCGGCAGCCGCTGCTTCATCTCCCTCCTGGTCTTCCTGAACTTAAAGGTCTTCCTGCTCTGCGCCTTCTGCCTCTGCAGCCGGCCCCTGGCCGTCGAGGCCGGCGCTGGCGCCTGAGCCGACGCCGAGGCCGCCGAGGACTCCTGCTGCGACGTGTTCACCGCCTCGCTCACGGACGAGTCCGAGGTGAGGTCGGAGACCTTCTTACTCAGTACCTCGTGCTGTCCGCCGCCGCCGCCTCCGCCACCCGGATCCGAGGTCACAGACTGCTTGCTGCTGTGCGACCGAGTCTGCCTGACTGCGCGGTGGCGCGTCAGCATCGTGCTCTTGCGGTACAGCTTGGGCTCGGAGGTGGCGTTCTTGGACTGCATGTCTTGGATCACTGAAGTAGAGATGAGAGATGCTTGCACTACATAACTAATTAATAGTTAATACTAGTATAGTATACTATACTACATTGTAACAACAAAGTGCTGCTACATACGTACCTTGCAGTTCCGTCCTCTCCCCAGCGTAGCTCGTCCTCCTGAGGATCTTGTCGGTGACCGACGGTCTCGAACCTGCAGACAGAGAAAAACATAGTATTTGAAATTGACGCATCTCTAACGCGATCTCTCGTCATGTCATCCTCGGGACAGCACAAGACATCATCCTTTTCTTTGTCATCCCGCGCGTGCTCATGCTGTACTGTACTAATAGTAGTACTATACTACCAGTATACACGGAAAAATCCTTGCTGATGTGGTCAATCATCCACGTGCTCCTCCTCAGTCCAATCCTCGTTGCGACACCCAGTGAAGCTGTAGTACGTATACGTATAGTATAGATGGCTGCATGTGAGAACTAGATGTGATTTCATTCGGTGGGTATTCCTCTCATCTTCTCCATCTCTTTAACAGCAAGGACAGCGAGATGCGCACAGCGATTTGTGCAGACGCGAGACGGATGACTGCGGTTTTAGTCTTCGACACCTAGCATCACAAACTCCACGAGAACAGGGTGAGAGGACTGCTTTGTGTCGGACAGGAACATTGCGGTGGTAGTGCTGGATCCTCCCCCCACGGGCACGACGACGATCTCCCTCCATCTTACCGTAGAGCAGGGCCGCCAGGCGGTCGTCCGGGCCCCCGGAGTCAGACATCCCCTCGGGCTCGGCGTAGGGGCAAAGGAGGTCCTCAAAGCTCTCACTCGCGCCTGATATTTGCCAAAGTTTGTAGGTATTTTTTAAGAAATATAGAAAACGAAAGAAAAAAGCTACAAGTTACATAGGTATCTGCTAAAAAAACGATCAGGGATGTTTTCGATTTAAGAAACTTAAAATCGTTTCACATTTGATACGTTTTTACTGTGATTATTAACGCTAAAGCAGAGCGACTGTGGACAAATTAGGTCAAAAAAATTATCCTCTTTCAATTTGTCCGAAGCACTATGTAGGTAAGCTACGCGATGATAGTTAGAGAAAAGGCTTCATGCTCTTTATACGCACTCGGTAGTGATAATAAGAGGCCTAACTTGTTTGTTTTTAAATACATTATACTATAGGCAACCCAGTGCGTACTACATTATCTACTACTAAGATTTACCTATGACCCTGGAGGTCTTGTTCCTCGTGATGTGGTGCCTCCCGCCGCCCAGCACCCGGTTGGATCCCATCTCACTGCGCACGCTGAAGTCCCTACTGAGGCCGCCTCCGGAGACGCCGCTACCGGCACTGGAGATGGAGTGGCCCCGTATGCTGAGTGCCTCCATCATGCCCCGCCCGGGGGCGGCGGAGGAGGAGGCGCGGTCGTCGCAGCCACCCGCCGCGGAGGAGGGGGCGGCGCTCACCCCGCCACGCTCGCTGCCGCCGCCGCCACCGGTCCTGGCGTTGTACACCTCGGAGACGTACTCGATAAAGGACGTGCGGTGGGTGCTGCCGCGGGTCGTGTTGCGTCGGTGCCCGTTCGAGATGTCCAAGTAGGCTTCTATTGGAGAGATTGATATTGACATTTGATTATACCTACACTATATACAGATACACTATAAAGTAGGTATCTGGATACGATGAATTCATTGTATAAGGAAACTTACCTTGGAGCCTCTTGTTGAGGTTGCACCTGAGCTCCCCCAGCTCCGACCCCAGATCGGCGAGAAGCAAAGTCCTGCTCTGTCCTCCCTGAATGACGACTCCGCCGATGCGATCTCGAGCAGACTGCTGGAGCAGCCTCTCAAAATCGGTGTCGTCAGAAGGGATCTGGAGCCGGGTGTGCATGAAGGGGAGGAGCAGGGCGTACAAGGAGCCCCGGTGCATCGCGACAAAGTCCAGGAAACCCCAGAGCGCGCGACCCCCGCCCTGAGGAAAGAAGAGAGAAACTCATAAATAGTACTTTTTAATCAATGATACATAATAAATCTATCATGTGCATTTTCGTTTTCCTTACCTGTTCCACGTGTCTGTTGCCCATCTCCCTCACCGTCCTGGCTATCCTGAACCACTCTCCGTGCAGTTGGGCCTCGAAGCACACGATGAGAATTTTGAGGCCGAGAAAGGCGATCTCCAGCGAGGTGGGCTTTAGCTTGGACCGCGAGTCGACGCCCCCACTGCCCGAGGGATTGTACTGCACCGCGGCGGCGGTGGCGGCCGCCGCGGCCTGGGTGTGGTGCGAGGAGGCGCCGCCCTTCCCGCCCGAGACGCCACCGCTGGCCGCCGCGCGAAAGTAGGACGGGTTCAGCAGGTTCAGGAGAAGGTTGAGAGCGAAGCGGACGTCGCTCACGCGCATCTTGGGGGCGTCCTTGTGGCCGCTGCCCACCTTTAGGCACAGCGGGAGGAGCAGGTTCAGCAGCAGGGACTCGCCCTTGTCGTGCGTAAGCAGGTTGTACCTGAAAAAATTTAAAGGATAATATGTTAATATGTTATTTACTGGAAGTCGGGCAAAGGGTTTGTCTTTCATATTACGAAGTTATACTACATTTAATTTTCTACCTGCTTGCTCCGCCTGCTGGATGTTCCGACAGGTGGAGCCTCTGCTCGAGGGTGTAGGCATTTCCCAGGACGAGGACCTGGAGAGCTATGAGCCTGAACACGACCGTGCAGAACGACTCCGGCGGTAGCTCCGGTCTTCTCCCGCCCACCCCGTGGTGGCTCTGGTGGTGGTGGTCTGTTAGGGCAGACAGGGAGTCCTCGCCCACCACCAGGCACTGGCAGGTGCCGATGAGGTTCTTCAGGTGTGGCACGTTTACGATGTAGGGGTGGCGCCACAGGGTGGCGTAAACGCCGCGCAGGAGGTTTGCGGCCGCCGCCCAGTCCACCGAGTGATACACCTTGGCGCTTTTGTGGATCTTTGCGAAAAGCTTGTCCAGCCGTCGGATGATGGTCATCAGGGAGGGACGCATCGTCTCGAGTGACCAGTCAGTCAGGGGAAACACCTACATACAAAGGTTTTGCTAGTAATTGAAATTTCTCAAAAAGGTGAAGTTTACGTAAAACAACCTTATACCTGATTCATGTATTTTTGGAGTCCTTCCAGGCGGATGCAATCGACGTCGTAGGAAGCCATCTTGAGAAGCGAATGGGCTACATCGACAAGCTTCATGAAACACCTACGAAGAGAAAAATAAGTAATGATTATTTCCCTTTGAAATATTTAAAATTATTCTTGACGAACTTATTGTCCAGCAGTTCCGATGTCGACTTGTCGGACTGTCCCGACCCCTTCTTGTTGATCTCCTGCAGCCTGGCAGAGCACTTGGACACGAAGTCCGCCGTGAGGGAAAGGAGGCTGTTCCTAGGCTGGCAGTAGACCTCCCTCTTCCACTCCGAGTCCTCGTCGTCGCCTCCGCTGAAGCCGAGCCCGGCCTCGCCGCGCTCGGTGTACTTGCGCGCCTGCTCGCTCCCAACGAATCTGTAGTAGTTCATAGAAGAGAGGAGAATTTACTACTTATATCGGAATATAGTATCACAGAGAAGCGATGGTGTGTGCTTGCCTCGAGTGGGAGTCGTCGTCGATCTCGATGACTGGCGAATACACCCCGCTGCGGCCGCCGCTGTGCAACCGGGACTTCTCCATGTTGGCGGCGTGGCTGGTGGGGCCGCTGTAGTTCCTAAAAGATGGCCACATAACTTCGTTTAAAAAGTAGGTTTCATTTTGCGAGCCTAAATTGTATTTTTTCGCACTTTGTGAGTTCGTCGCAATTGCTGAGCAGGGCCCTCATGGTGAGGGTGAGCTGGTGGATGGTCTCCCTCACGGTCTTGGCGTCCGCCTTCTTGTCCCTCAGCATGTCTTTGAGGAAGTAGGGGAAGATGGCCTGCAGCACGGCCAGCATCTCCCTGGCCCTGCGCGTCCCGGAGTCGTAGGCGACCACCAGGACGCAGAGAGAGATGCACTCCAGCACGGTGATGTTCTCGGGATCTCCCTGGTAGCAGAAGTCTAGAGCGCTGATGGGCTTCTTCAGCTTTACGAGCTCCATAATGTGGAGAAGGTCGGGGATGTTGCGGCCCAGGCTGCAGAGAAGCCGGTAGAGGAATCGGGGCTGCACCTTAAAAGCGTCCCCGAAGGCGTCGTCGTCGTCGCGGTCCAGGATGGGAGCGATGCTGCCGAACATCTGAAGCAAGAAGGGCTTTCGATGCAGGACGTACAGCTGCTTGCAGACGAATTCCACCGTTCTGAAAAGGAAGCGAGCACGTTAGTAGAGGGGAGTTGAAGCGTGTGAAGAGAGGGGGAGTCGAGACCTGGTGATGAGCTCGTTGGTCTGGTTGTTGGAGTAGATCCTCAAGAGGTTGGGCATGACGAGGAAGTACCCGTTGGTGGCAAAGATGTTCCTGAACTGGCAGGCCGCGTTGATGATGGCGGCCATGGAGTAGCGCAGGATGCAGGCGTCCTCCGAGTGGAGGGCGAGGGAGCCGTTGAGCACGTTGATGAAGAGGTGGATGTCGGAGGAGTGGGCAAAGTTGCCGGCCATCGCCTCGAACATGCGAGCGATCAGGCGGATCCAGTTGAACTTGTGCAGGACGTCAAGGCCGTACATTTCCTGTAAGGTTAAAATTAAATCATGCCACATCTAGGTTCGATAAGGCGCGGGTGTGGCAATGCACTTCCGAATTGAATTAGATGTCTGCCTTGGGTAGGACCCCGAACGTGCACCCTTTGCTCTGGGCCAAACAAGGTTGAGTGTGTTTTCCCCACCTCGGTTCTCTCTTAGTGTAGTATTTGCCCTTGAAATAGAGGAGGATCCCCCCTCCCCCTTTCTTGTCTCATAATGATTTTTCTCCCTTTTCCGGGCACGAAATGGAAATGAGTCGGAAGTAGGAGGATGGAAAAGAGGAAGAGGAGGAGGAGGGGGGAACAGGATTAAGGTGACAAAGATAGAGGAGAGACACACAAAAAGAGGAGAGAGGAGAGGACGGCGCGGAAGAGACGAATCATTAATTTACTCAGAGTTTCCGTCCGCCCTACCCACTACTACTACTGTGAGAGCAAAGCAAGAAACCGGAACCCTGGTTTAATCCTCTAAAGTAGTAGCTAAGCATCTACTAGTAAGCAAAGACATTGGTTTCTTAAGCCTTCATTCCGCTGCATTATCTAATTCACCTTTCCCATCTCCCCGTTGGCGTAAAGGTCGAGCTCCGCCTCTAGCGCCTTCCTCGGGAAGGAGGGCAGCTTCATGAGGTCCTCGTGCAGGAAGACGACGCGCTGCACGACCTGGCTCACATTCTTGAGCACGCCCCACGTAAGCATGACCTAAAAGAAGAATAGAGAAAGCAAAGGGGTCATTATGAGAGCCCGCGCTCCTCTTCTCCACGTCTGCCTCACTTTTCCCATCTCCACGAACTTGAGGCCCAGGCACTGCTTCTGCAGCTCCTGGTAGGCCTGGGCCGGCTTCTTGTGCACCCGCGCCAGCTGCGGGTACTGGGTGCGCTTGAAGAAGTAGAAGTCCCTGGCGTAGTGCTGAGGATTGTGGATGGTTCCTGTGTGTCAAGGAAGAGAGAGAGAGAGGAGATAAAGGCGCAATCTTTTTTCGAAAAAAAGAAAACAAGCTTTTAAACTCTGCGCCTACTTCCTCGTGGCATTTGTTGTCAATAATACTAGGGATTGTCTTCAATTGCGATAACGTTGAGATTTGCCAAAGAGCATCTCCAAGACCTGGGTAGAGGAGGAAGTCATCATCGCTCACGTCACAGCAGCACGTCAGGTCTACTACTGCGTGTATAAGATGCTCGCGGCGAAATAAGGGATAGGGAGAAGAGGCGTAGGACACTCGATAAACATCTATCACGTGGGAAGGAGGAGCCCTTTTGCTGGTGGTGATGGTGTTTGGAGGAGAGAGAAGGAAAAACAGATAGCCGTGGGAGGAAGAAGTGTGTAAATGGAGAACACAACAACAGCAGTAGTTGTTGTAGTAGTATGTAGTCCTTCTACCCGCGACATAACTTTGGTTGTTGGCCTGCACCAACCCAAGAAGAAGAGGCTCTTATTTACTGCTAATAGAAATCCTGCGGGGTTACGAAACTTCTAGCACTACTGTATGTACTACCTAGGTTCTACTAATACAATACTACTTTGCTTTCTCACTGGTTCTGTGATCCACGAGGAAGTACTCCTTGCCGTCCTCCTCGTCTATGCCGAAGAACTCGAGGGCCTCCTGCAGGATCTGGCAGAACTGGACGTCCTCGGTCAGGGGGAACTGGCTGGGGATGCCGCCCTCGTCCGGACCCTGGGGCCCGTGCACGATGATCTTCTTGGCAGAGGGGACGTTGGCCGTCAGCAGGATGGCCGTGTCCACCTGCGGGGCAAAGAAACATTTTTATCTTGACGGAGCTTAACAGCAGGACGAAAAGGTACGTATATTTGCATCAAGCTAATGTGGCCTTGATGCTCTTTCCAAAGAGGGCAGAGATTCGCTTGTTTACCTGCTCCTTCCTTAGGATCTGCTTGAGGTCCTTGAACATGAGTCCTTGCACCGAGTGTACAACCATCCAGAGGGTCGCCAACGCCTGTCCAATGAGGTCCTGGCCCTTTTCCTGCATGTCAGAGGGTCAGGGTTTGACAGCTCTTGATAAAGCACACCAGCATTAAATGCGCGGCGGTCTCACCTTGGGATGCCTGACGTAGAACATGATGTACCCGATGATGTAGTTGTAGAGGGCGAAGGCCGCCTGCTGTGGCAGCTTGGGGATGAACCTAAGCAGCGTCCTCAGCACCTGGAAGGTGGACTCGGGGCAGTCCCTGGTCAACTTCTCCATAAAGTACTTGAGGAACAAGTTGCTGTCCTCCACCAGGCAGGACCACACCACCTATAAAACGTTTGCCAACGAGTTAGTAACGATCGATTGCAACAAAGCTGGCTCAGTGCTCTTACGTCGTAGGCAACCTCGTAGACGGCCGTCCCGTCCAGGGACACGGCCTGGTCGTCCAGGAGGGCGATGATTTCGACGAAGGCGGAGCACAGGGTGGAGGGGAAGAGCTGCTGCGCCGAGTGGAAGGAGCTTTTGCCGAGGGCGGGCTTGTCGGGGACCAGGACCTCCTCGTCAGCTGAAGGAGAAGTCTTGGATTGAGACCTTAATCCAATATTGTACTACTATTTTTTATTGCTTTTTTGCGAAATCTGTCAACAACTCCACATGTTGTTGCAGAGGCATCATAATCAGGCATACAATTACATTTCTCGGCATCCACCCTCCTCCTCTCTTCTCAACTTACCCAGACTGTTGAAGCTGCTGTGCGTGACAGCCATTTACCTTTATGTCTGACACAGCCATTCATCCTTCCGCCCTAAGCTCTCTCCTTTCTCTTTGCCAAAAAGTTGGTCACGCGAGGGATTTCACTTTCCCTCGCAAAAGTTGGACCTTTGAGGTTACACACGCCATATAGCACAACGTAGACGGGAGACGAGATGAAAAATACTACAGTTTGCTTTCATTTTCCTATGCAAGATGTTATATGCTGTCATCACAAGATGAGCCTATAGGCACCTTTTACAGCAATTAAGTTATTGTCGGAGAAAACATTAAAAAAATCTTTTTTCCCTCCACATTTTGCCTGAAGGCAACTTGTTGCCAAACCAGCAGTGGCAAAAAGACCCCTAGACACTTTTTTCACTTTTTTCTGTGACCCTTTCTTAAGAAGCAAAGGAAAGAGATGACTGTGTTTGTCGACCCTTATACCTACTCTACTAGTATTACTTTCCCTTGGTTCGCCGAAAGGGCTTTGGGGGGGAAGAAGAAGAGGGGAGCTTGATAGGCAGCCATCTCCCCCTCCCCTTTCAAGCCCGTGAAAGAACGCGGGGCCTTTGGGAAATGTCCCCGGCGGCGCGTCCGTCGGCAAAACCGGGGGAGGTGGAAGTCGCTGCTGGATGGCTGCCTGCCTTTCTTTCTCTGCCTCTCGTCTGTCGGGGACAGAATTCTTTCCGATGCCTCCTCCTACTCCTACTCCGACGACGACGACGACGCCGTATTATACTTGTGTAGGGAAGAAAGGCTCTCTGCGAGAGAGGGTTGAGCGCAGGCAGTCCGGGGGGGGGGCGGGGAGGGATGGAGACGATATTGCTTCTCATCTTGATTCCACGCTGCGGGGGGGGGGGAGAGAAACCTCGAGAGATGACGCCAAAGGAAGCCGCGAGAGATGAGGAGGAGATGCCTCCTTCCGCTGTTCTCCAGGCTCCATTAGGCAGCCAATGAAAGGCACGACGCTCTTCTACTACTACTACTACTACTACAGTATACCACCCTCAAAAGGAGTCGAGATGGAAGGGGAGACGACGATCTCCCTTTTTTCCCTACTCCCCCAAAAAGGGTGGAGGATCCAATATTTCTGAGAAATTGCCCTCGGTTTTGGCAATGCTGTACTATAGGTAGTATAGTCTCTGCTCTGGCCCCCGAGAATAAAATCCTCCGCCCCATCTTCCCTGGCTGGCATGGATGAAGAGGATGGGGAAGACATTTAAGTGCATGCGAAAGATGTGGGGAGGTATATAGGTATAGAGTAGTACCACCGAGATTTACGAGCGACGGCGAGAAATCTTCCTCTCTTTGTACCTACGTACTACACGTATACCGCTTCTTACTTTCGTCCTTGTCCTCTCCGCTGCCCGCGGCGCTGTAGAGGCTGGGCTCGTTGGAGGCCCTGGACATGATGGGCACCGCGGTGATATTGAAGCCCTGCCTCTCGCGGCGCCGCTTCTCGTCCTCCTGCTGGATGATGCTCTGCACCAGGTCGGACTGCTGCTTCTTCCGGCTGGTGGTGGCGGACAGCAGCGTCTGCAACAAGGGCTCCCGTTCTAGTAGTAGTACAGTAGGTAGTACGTATATTCAGGAATAAAAGAGGCTTTCCTTTTCTAGCTTTTATCTCGTTTCGAGAATCCATGAACATGAAAGAGAGCTTCTTCTTCCTTTGGCAGAAGAAGGATGCAAAATTGACCAAAAAAGGCATGCAAAAAAGTAGGATTCTTACGGAAGGGGGTCTTTGAAGTATCGTGTCTTGCTTTTCCCCCGAGCTTTACATATACTATAGTAGCATGTCAAGAGCTTCTAGACTGACAGCGCGCCCCACCCACCTGTCCCCTCTCCTGGAGGGCGTTGTACAGCTTCGTCTTGCCCTTAGGCTCCCAGGTCGGGTCGACTACGGGAGAACTCTCGGTGCCCAGCTTGGGCGAGGGCAGCGTGAACTCGATCTGCGACGGGGTCACCTTCATGGCCAGCTGGCCGTTCTCCTCCAGGCGCTGCCAGACCTGGTAGCGATTGCGCCAGAGGGCCTAAGTGAGAGCAAGGGAAGTTAAATTAGTGATACATAGGTAGGTGGTGGACGAGAGAAAGCAATCAAACCAAAGCAAGGCTAACAAACTCTCGACGGCGGCCTTTTCGTTGTACTGTAGTCCTATTACGTACTATACTGCGATGACGTTGCTGTTGCTAAGGTGCCCACGGCGACAATAAAGAATGGGGCCAATAAAAAACGGGGTCCCATTAGCAAAATTAGCCGGGTCGAGGGGGGGGGACACAGGTTATTTGGGTTTTGCTGCTCCCACGCAGGAGCAGCGGCAATTACATCTTCTGGAAATGGGGCCTTAAGGACACGTGTGCGCGCACGGCAGAGGAGGAAAGGAAATTTTAAGAGGCTCTCTCAGATTCCGTCTGCAGCCAAGGAGGGAAGATAGAGGGGAGGAGGGGGGGAGGGCTGTGTTGAAAGCCCAAATGGGACGAAGAAGAATGAAGCACCCCATTCAGTCTCCCATCGAACGGAAATGGTTTAGGGAAATTTCCCTTCAAGCTAGAGTGAGAGAGAGAGGATGGAGGAAGAGGCATGCCACACGGGCGACCGAGCGAGCGAGCGGGCGCTCCTCTCTCTCTCTCTCTCTCTCTCTGTGGCCTTCCGCTCCTCTTCCGCGTCGTCAGACACGCCCCGACCGACGATGTGTGGGAGGGGATAGAGGGAATAGGCTACATGGCAACTCTTTCTCTCTCACTCTTTCGAGGAGATGTGAATGTGCTTAGGCACCCAGCCATCCCCTACGTACGGGCGCCCTCAAGACCCAGATAAGAAAGACGGTCGCTCTAAGGTCGTTTATCTTGCGATTAAGGGGCCATTACCGACATGAAGGTAGTAGGGAGTAGGCGAGGGAGGTAGGGAAGGCCCAGAGACCTGCAGACCCTCTCTCTCCTCCTCGGCGGCTCTTCCAATTGGGCATTCTTCTCTATCTCATTCTTCCCCCTGCCTCAGTCTCCCTCCACCATCTTATTCCCGCTGAGGCAGCAAAAAAACGCAGTCTCTCCTCAATGGCAAAATCAAGGATTGTCATCTCCCCCGTCGTCGTCGTGATTGCCTTCATTATTTTCACGGAGTGGGGATCTTCTCGACCTTGCGACCTACCTGGAATCTGTAGATGGCGTTGATCCTCTGGTCCGGAAGCTGGTGGTTCATCTCGCTGGAGATTAGGGCCGTCGTCTGGCTGGGCACTTTCACCGAGGAGACGATGAAGAGGGCGCAGGCGGAGGAGACCAGGTCGCGATCGGACTCGCTGTAAAGAAAAGCACGTGGTTAGATGCTCAAGGGATGCCGCCTTGGACCATGCGTGTTTCTTCCTCACCGCAGCAGCTCCCAGGCGACAGGGAGGACGTCGACGAGGGTTTCGTCGGAGAGGATGCAGGCGCTCTTGTTCAGCAGCGAGATGGGGATGTGAAACAAACCACGGACCTAGGAAGAGGAAAGGAGGGGATTCGGATTACTACAGATTCGTGCCCTATCTGAAGGACTTGGATAATAAGAAACTTTTTGCGGATTAGCAGCAATTTCTCCTTCTCCAATCTTTAAATCTCTACGGTAGTAGAGCCTTAGTAGTTTGAATCCATCCAGAGACTCACCCTGATCTTCATGTACTTAAGCACCGGCGCGGTGTGGCTGATGCCCCTCTTCTTCTCCACCCGCTTGGCCACCTACCATACCCAGGTGGCCAAGCGGG
>JAAUYJ010072725.1_pt1 | contig 11845 bp, 4 predicted proteins | sample 7278031 | NCBI WGS metagenome assembly JAAUYJ01 (sample SAMN14350222, study PRJNA611818) | marine sediment metagenome | isolation source: surface marine sediment (1.8m) | place: French Polynesia: Moorea | collected 2018-08 | reverse complement strand
TGTGGGATAAATTTCTATCGTATCTTGCTGATAGTCGGAAAACAAATAGTAACTTTAGGAGCAGAATTCATCAGTATTTAATAATTGGGGATTAAAGAATTAGGAGATTTTAAATTTCTGGATAGAATGGATAAATTTTTAGCTGTAGGTCTCAAATATACCACTGCAAAAATTAGGTAGCAGGAGTCAAGAGAAAAAAATAGAGAAGTTTTGATTTCTGCTGATAATTATCCCTATATTTCTGTAAAAAAAACAATTTGTGTTGTGCCTTCCTTTTTTTATAAACAAATAATTTCTGAGATTAAATCTTGCCAAACATCCGAATTTGTCAAAGCATAAGCATCAAACTCATAACCATATTGTTGATAGAGACTATTGAAACTATCCATCCAATGATAAATAGTTTCTGTCATAGATAAAGGAGTATATTTCAAAGCTTGCCGTAAATATTTACCCATCTCAACTAAATCACCATTTCTATGTGCCTGCCATGCTAACCAACTCAGAGTATAATAACGCGATTTTGCCTCTAATTGACGAATAGATTTTGATAAATTTGGTCTACTAAAAAACTCATCCAAAACTGACATCATACTTGTAGCTTGTTGAGTAGATTTTCGTGTAGCATTACGACGATGTTGACGATAACAATAAGTAACTTTGGGCAACCAAACCGCCTCACAACCATTCATAGATAAACGCAAAACTAAATCAATATCTTCCCCATGATGCCAACGAGTATTAAAACCTCCGGCGCTTTTTATCCAACTTTTACGAAACATCATAGAAATAGTTACAGGTTTCCAAACTACCCAGGTTTCTAAATCTAATTCTAGGGAGCCATGCCATAATTCTATATCGGAAATTTTCTCTCCTTTTTCATTAACTAAACGCCATCCACTATGCACAATTCCCAGAGAGGGACGAGCATCAAAAATACTCACTTGTTTTGCCAGTTTATCTGATAGGAAAAAATCATCAGCATCGAGAAAAGCAATAAATTCACCCCGCGCCATTTCTAAACCTAAATTCCGGGCGTGAGATACTCCTTGATTTTCTTGATAAACATAGCGAATTTTATCTAAATAAGGTTCTAAAACTTGGCGAGTATTATCCGTAGAGCCATCATCAATGACAATTATTTCATAAGAAGTATAAGTCTGATTCAAAACACTGGCGATCGCTTCCAAAATATAGTGAGCATTATTATAAGTTGCAATAATCACACTTACTCTTGGCACTACTGGATTAAAAATATTACTAATCAACTTTTTCCACTCTGGTAACTGACTAAAACTATAAGTATTAAATTTACTTCCTTCTTGCATCTCTAGTTTAGTAAATAATTCTATCCAAGTACAAATTGCTTCTGTAGGAGAGGCGGAAGTATAACTCAAAGACTTCTGTAAATATCCGGTCATTTCTGAGAAATTTCCCGCTTTATATAAACGCCAACAATTCCAAAGTAGGGAACGATATTTAACTTTATTTTCCATCAGACGTATGGCAGTGGGTAAATTAGGCTTGCTAAAAAAATCATCCAACAAATTTTCCAATTCTTGAGTAATTTTTTGTCTATTTCCCAAACCAGAAACACTACTATTACGCTGTCGATAACAAACACAAACTTTCTCTAACCAAGTAGTTTTTCCACCAGATAAAGCCAAGCGCAAAACTATCTCTAAATCCTCTGGAATATATCGCGGATCAAACCCACCATTAACCTTTAGCCATTCACTCCGAAACATCATCGCACTTGGCAAAGTTGCTTGCCACATTAACCAATTTTCTAAATCTAATTCTTGAGCATTTTGCCAAGGTTCCACATCTTTAATTGTATTACCCTTTTCATCAACAAATCGCCAGCCAGTTTGTACCATTGTTAAAGTAGAATCTTCCGCAAAACATCCTATTTGTGCGGCTAATTTTTCTGGGAGAAAAAAGTCATCAGCATCTAAAAAAGCAATAAATTCACCTTGAGAAATTTCTATACCTCGATTACGAGCTTTTGCAGCACCTTGATTTTCTTGATATATGTATTTAACTTTATCTAAATAAGGTTCTAAAACTTGATAAGTATTATCAGTAGAGCCATCATCAACAACAATAATTTCATAAACAGTATAGGTTTGACCAAGAACACTTTCGATAGCTGACTGAATATAATCAGCATTATTATAGGTGGGAATAATAACACTCACCATTGGTAAACCATTAGGCATAATTTTAGTTATTAAATTTTGCCATTCTGGTAACTTACTAAAATCAACCGGATTAAATAAATAGTTTTCCAATGAAGCATAATAATTAAACAAAGATAGCCAGTCTAAAACTATTTTCAGAACAGAAACAGGAGAAAATTTTAAAGATTTATGCAAATAATCAGCCATTTCAGTAAAGTAGCCAGATTTATATAAACACCAACAATTCCAAATTAGAGAACCATAACGTAATTCACCTTCTAAATGCTGCATTTCTAGTGGCAGATGGGGATTAGAAAAAAGCTCATCTAAAATTCTTTCTTCTACTTCAGTTTGAGCAAGTAAATTTTTAGTCATATTACCGCTATGTTGACGATAACAGACAGCAACTTTAGGAAACCAAGTAGCTTCACAACCCGCTAAAGCCAACCGAATTACAATGTCAAAATCTTCGAGTCTGCGTAATTTTTCATTAAACCCATTTACTCTTTCCAACCATTCTTTACGAAACATCATTCCGCTAGGATTAGTAGCTTTCCATTTTAACCAACTTACTAAGTCTAATTCTGGAGACTTATACCAAGGTTCAACATCTTCAATTTTTTCTCCTTTTTCATTAACAACTCGCCACCCACTTTGTACTAAACCTATATTTGGTTGAGTATCAAAAATAGCTACTTGTTCTTGTAGTTTATAACAGAGAAATAAATCATCAGCATCCAGGAGAGAAATTAATTCTCCTTTTGCCATTTTTATGCCTTGATTACGAGTAGCAGATAATCCTTTATTCTCTTGATAAAAATAACGAATTTTTTTGATGTATGGCTGTAAGACTTGATAGGTATTATCTGTCGAACCATCATTTATAACAATAATTTCATAGTCAGTATAAGTCTGATTCAAAACACTTTCAATTGCTTGATCGATGTAGAGCTCACAGTTATAAACAGGAATAATTACGCTTACTTTGGGAGTCATTTCAGTTATCAGTTATTAGTTATCAGTACCTCCTCCAATAGGGAGGATTGAAATTCAGTTATCAGTAAGTAGTCGGATATAATTTTTGACAAACTTAGATATATTAGTATCTAGCCTGGATAAGAGTTCAAAGTTTAATGAGTGTGTAATTAATTTTGTCTAACTACTTAATCTAGTCTAATAGAGAGGATTGAAATAATGAATATGGTTTTAAATTCCGAATTTATCGTCTTCCTTGTTACTTAACTTTTAAGCTTATGCTAAAATCATTAATTATCTTACCTTAATTATCAACTTAAATATCAGGAATATTTATCAGCACTAAAAGAATGAGCGAAACAATCTCAGTAATTCACTTAAATCAAAAGGCAGAATTATATTTAGCTCAAGGAAAATTAGAAGAGGCAATAGCAGTTTGTCAACAAGTATTAGAAATTGAGCCTAATTTTTCACCTATCTGTAAAACATTGGGAAATATTTGGCAAAGAATGGGTAAAATAGACAAAGCCAAAGAGTGGTATGTAAAAGCTATAAATAAACAACCAAATTTGGCAGAGAGCTATGCTAACTTGGGTAGCATATATGCAAAACAAAAACAATGGCAATTAGCAATTGAATGTTACCGAGAAGCAATTGGAATTAAACCAAATATTTCTGGTTTTTATCGTAATTTAGGCAAAATTTGGCAGGAACTAGGAAAAGTAGAATTAGCCAAAGATTGTCAAGAACAAGCATTGATTATAGAAGCACATTATCCTCAAGCTTCAGAATATTTCAAACAGGGAAAAACCTGCCTAGAAAATGGTGAGATAGAAGAAGCGATCGCTTATTTTCAGCAAACCATAAAATTAAATCCATCTTTGGTAGGTGCTTATCAAAATTTAGGGGATATTTATCTCAAAACAAAAGACTTGAATGAGGCAATAAATTATTATCAAAAAGCTATTGAACTGAAGCCAGACTTATGGGTAGTTCATCATAAACTAGGGAAAGTATTTCAGGAAATAGAAGAATTAGATGCAGCAATTAATAGCTTTGGTTTGTCTATAGAAATCAACCAAAATTTTCCCTGGTCTTACAAAAAATTAGGAGAAATTCTAGAAGAAAAAGGGGAATTAGATGCAGCAGTCAAATGTTATAAACAATTCACAAAACTCCAACCAGATGCTTGGGCAACTCACCGAAAAATCAACGAAATTCTCTGGCAACAAGGAAAATTTGAAGAACTTATTGATAGATGTAATTCTGCAAAAAACAATGACCCTAATTTATCATGGAATTATCAAATATTGGGAGATATTTATAGCCAAAGGAAAGTATGGGATGAAGCAATTATAGCTTACCGTTGTTCCCTAGAAACAGAAGCAGATAAAGATTGGATTTACAAAAAATTAGGGGATGCTTTAAAAGAAAAAGGTTTGATGGATGAAGCCATATCCAGCTACCAAAAAGCTATAAAAATTAATCCCAATTCTTGCTGGTATTACGGAGCATTAGGAAATGCTTATTTTCAACAACAAAAGTTTTCTGAGGCAATACCTTATTTTATAGAAGCTCTCAAACTTAAACCCAACTATTATGAAGTTAATCAAGACATAGAGTACATTCTAAAAAAACAAAACCGTCACGAAGCAGCTCAGATATGGAAATCTCAGCAACATAAAAGATTACCCCAAGATTGGATAGAAAAATTTTTAAAATTAACAGGAAATTGGGAAATTACATCTGATACTCCAGCTAATAATATAACTCAGATAAAAATTTATTCAGCTAATCAAGTAAATCTATTACATTCTCAAACAATAGACCAACAAGTGCATGGCATTTTTAGAGATAATAAAGCTTACTCACCCGAAGCTTATATAGCTGTATTACCAGAAGGAAGAGGTTGTGTAAAACTAGGAGCAACTGCAGTTATTACCTCAGACAATAAACTGGTAAAAGATATTTCTACAGGTTGTGCTGAAGTGATTATATCTTCATCAAAATTACCTCCTGTTCACTACATAGATGGAACTGTAGCTTTTTTCTCAGCAATATGGGGTAGAACTAATTATTTTCATTGGATGATTGATGTAGTTACCAGAATAGAATTGTTGATGAAAAGCCATCTAAAAATTGATAAATTTGTTTTTTTAGAATGTCAAACAGCTAGTCAAAAAGAAACTTTAGCTAGATTGAAAATTCCTGTTGAAAAAATTATCGAAAGTACATTTTATCCTCACATAAAAGCTAAGAGATTAGTTATACCTTCATTTACAGCAAAACAAAATGGTCTTAGGGTAACAAAATGGGGATGTGAGTTTCTCAGAACATTATTTTTAAGACTTGAAAATCTGAAAAATTCATCTGGAAAACCAGAACGAATATATATAAGTAGAAAATACGCTGACTACAGAAAGGTTATTAATGAACAAGAGATAATCAATTTTTTGAATAAATTTGGTTTTATTAGTGTTACTCTAGAATCAATCTCAGTAGCAGAACAAGCATCATATATGGCAGCAGCTAAAGTAATAGTAGCTCCTCATGGTGCTGGACTTACAAATATAATTTTTTGTAGTCCAGGAACAAAAATAATTGAAATTTTTGCTGCTAATTTTGTGATTCCTTTGTACTGGCAAATTAGCAGTTTATGTAATCTTTTACATTATCATTTAATAGCTGAGGGTGTTGAGAGTAATTTAGAGGAACATTTATTATGGAGACAAAATATTTGCGTTGATTTGGAACAACTATTGAAAATTTTGAAATTGGCAAAAGTAGTTTAGAAAATGAATCAAAAAATCTCTGTCGTAAATTTACATCAAAAAGCTCAATTATATTTAGCCCAAGGAAAATTAGAAGAGGCAATAGCAGTTTGCAAACAAGCATTAGAAATTGAGCCAAATTTTCCACCCACCTACAAAACACTAGGAAATATTCTGCAAAGAATGGGTGAGATAGACCAAGCAAAAGAATGGTATATCAAAGCCCTAAATCTACAACCAAATTGGGCAGAAGTTTATGCAAATTTGGGGAGTATATATGCACAACAACAACAGTGGGAATTAGCAATAGAATCTTACAAAAAAGCTATCAGTATTAAACCAAATGTCGCAGGTTTGTACCGGAACTTAGGGAAAATATGGCAGGGAGTAGGAAAAATAGAATTAGCCAGAGATTGTCAAGAAAAAGCAGATAATTTAGAACAAAAGTATTCTCTAGCTTTAGAACATTTTAAACAGGGAAAAAAACTTTGGGAAGTGGGGGAGATAGAAGCAGCGATCGCTTATTTCCAAAGTGCCATAGAATTAAATCCATATTTAGCAGAAGCTTATCAAAAATTAGGAGATGCCTTAGTTGAAAAAATGCAGTTAAATCAGGCAATAGAATTTTATGAAAAAGCCAGAGAATTAGAACCAAAATTATGGGTAGTTTATCAAAAAATCGGGAAATTTTGGCAACAAATAGGAGAGTTAGATGCAGCAATTAATAATTTCCGCCTCGCTATAGAAATCAATCCAAAATTTCCCTGGTCATACAAAAATCTAGGAGACATTTTCTTTCAAAAAGGAGAGTTAGATGCTGCCAAAGAAAATTATCAAAACCTGATAAAATTACAACCAGATATTTGGGATGCCCACAGAAAATTAAGTGAGATTCTACTGCAACAAAAAAAGTTAGATGATGCGATTGAAAAATGTCAGTACATAATCAAAATTAAACCACATTCACCTTGGTGGGCGTATCAAATTTTAGGAGATGCTTATATTCAGAAAAAAGAATGGAATAAAGCTGTGATTGTTTACCAGAAAGCAATTACAAAAAAAGCTGATTTACCTGAATGTTACAATCAACTAGGAGATGCTTTGATGCAACTTTCAAAATGGTCTGAAGCAGTCACAGCTTTTCGTCGGTTTCTAGAAATTAAACCTGATTCTTATTGGTGCTACAACAAATTAGGAAAAGCATTAGAAAAACAAAATTTACTAGCAGAAGCAAGAGCTTGTTACGAAAAAGCAATTCAGCTTCAACCCCCCAGAAAAAGCCCAAAAATTATTATATCTGTCAACCAGAAAATCAAAGTTAACTTTGTAGACTTCTGGCGAACATTTAACCATAAAAATTTATTTTTGTTTGGAAAATTTTTAACCAAAAATTATAATATATGTATATCTGAAGAACCAGATTTTTTATTTTATAGCGTTTTTGGAGAAGAACATCATCAATATAATTGTAAAAAGATATTTTACACTGCTGAGAACTATCACAACTACCTATTTGGCAAAGGAGATTTTCAGCGTCATGGAATGCAGCAAGTAAACTTTAGAGAGTGTGATTTTGCCTTAACTCATTACTATATTGATGACCCTAGACATTATAGGATACCTCTTTACTTTCTCCGAACAGGTTTACAGGAAATCAAACAATTAACAAAGCAAAAAAATCCTCAACAAATTATCAAACGGAAGCAAAAATTCTGTTGTTTTGTTTACTCTAATAAAAGTGCCCATAAAAGAATAAACTTCTTTCATCAACTCTGCCGTTACAAACAGGTAGATTCTGGAGGAAAGGTACTGAATAATTTAGGGTTTTTAGCACCACAAGGTAAAAAGTATATTGAATTTTTAAGTGAATATAAATTTGTTATTGCCTTTGAAAATTCTAGTACCCCAGGATATACGACAGAGAAAATATTTCAAGCGATGCAGGCTCAGACTGTACCAATTTATTGGGGAAATATTTGGATTGATCAAGAATTTAATCCCAATTCTTTTGTGAACTATCATAACTTTTCGAGTGAAGAAGAAGTAATTTCTAGGATTATTGAGTTAGATACGGATGATGAATTATATCAGCAGGTATTAGAAGAGCCTTATCTTCCAGATAATCAAGTACCAGAATTTTTAAAAGTCAAACATATCAAAGGTTTTTTTGACAAAATTTTTTATAGTATATGATACCAATTATAGGAATTCCCATACTGATGAAGTACGCTCATTTTTAGGTTTTAGGTGGTAGGTGAAAATTATTTTTTTCTATAACAATTCCTATAAGCTGTTGTGCATTTAAAGCAGTTATTTGGTATATGCTTAATTAAAATGATAACCCTGATCACTTCTGTACGGGTGGTTAGCATTTGCGGAGCATTCCGTAGGAAACCACCTCTACTTCAAACTTCTGAATTGCTAAGACGCATTTGAAATGTGTCTTAGCTTAGTGGTTTAGGTATCCTCATTAGTTGGTTTTAGGTAACACTTGACTAGGAATACAATAGAAATTAAAGATAGGGATATCTCACTAAGAGCGAGAAACGCTATACCTCCAACAATCCCACATAATTATATTTATAGGGAACAGAGAAAACAACATAAACAAATGAGATAAAATTTTTTATTTTTATTTTAGAGGTTTCAGATGAGAGATAATGGATTTATTGCAAATTCCCACTCAACTTGGTATAAGTAGATAATTAATTTGATGTATACTCACAATAACAAAAACTCAATATTCAGAAACAAAATATGCCAATTAAAAAAGAAATTTTAGCAAAGTATAGAAATCCAGTTTTGATTGAAACAGGTACTTATTTAGGTGCGACAATAGAAGCTGGTTTAAAATTAGGCTTTAAAAAGATTTTTAGCATAGAAATTGACGAAAAACTCTATCAGAAAGCCCGTGAAAAATTTGCTAATCAACCATCAGTTGAATTACTATATGGCGATACTCTTGAATGCTTGCCAAATATTCTTATCCACCTAGATGATTGTGCTACTTTCTGGCTAGATGCTCATCGATCTGGTGAGTTACCAGGGGGAAAAATAGCATATCCTATTGTTGGGGAACTAGAAATAATTGCCAATCATTATATCAAAAATCATACGATTCTGATTGACGATCGCCGCTTATTAAAAAATCCTTGGCCGCTAAAAGAAACTGATGTACATAAAGGTCTCTTCAAGATTAATTCTCAATACCAGATTAGTTATGAACCAGGAGTTATAGAAGATGACATTATAGTTGCCAAAATTCCCGAAACTTTACAGCTAAAAAATACTCCACAAATATCAGTAGAAGTTCATATTAATCAGGGTAATTTGTTTTCTCAGAAACAACAATGGAACGAAGCAATTGATGCCTACCGCCAAGCTATAAAAATTGACCCAAAATTTCCTTGGTCTTACCAGAAATTAGGAGAAGCATTCCTACAATTAAAACGATGGGATGAAGCTGTTGATGTCTATCGTCAAGTTATAGCAATAGAACCAAGTTTTCCCTGGTCTTATAATAAGCTGGGTGATGCTTTGATGGAACTAAAAAATTGGCAGGAAGCCATTAATACCTATCGTCATCTTATTAAAATTAAGCCCGATTTTCCCTGGTCTTACAATAAACTAGGGAAAGCTTTTATGGAAGTGAAAAATTTGCAGGAAGCTATTAGTGCTTATCGTCATTTCATCAAACTTCAACCGAATTTATATTTGCCTTACAAAAATTTAGGGGATGCCTTAATACAACAAGAAAATTGGTCGGAAGCTTTAGCAGCTTATCGTCAAGCTGTGAATATTAATCCTAATAATCATCAGTTATATGCTGAGTTAGGAGACAAATTAATCACATTAGAAAAGTGGTCAGAAGCTGTAGAAATATATCAAAGTGCGATTAAAATTAATCCTAATAATTACTGGTATTATAATAACTTAGGAAAATCTCTATTTAAACTTGATAGATATGAAGAAGCAATAGCAGCTTATCAAAGTGCCATTCAAATTGACCCCAACTTATATTTTGCTCATCACAATTTAGGAGCTGCTTTAGTACAATTAAAAAAGTGGAATAAAGCCGTACATTCCTACAAGCAAGCAATTAAAATAAAGCCAGATTCTTATTGGTCTCATCATAATCTAGGACAAATTTTTATAGAATTAAAAAAATGGCAGAAAGCTGTAAAAACTTATCGCTACGCTATTGAAACTAACCCTAATTCACCTTGGTATTATCAACACTTAGGAATTGCACTGCAAAAACAAGGGAAAAATGACGAAGCGATCGCTGCTTATCGACAAGCAATAGAAATAAAATCAGACTGCCATCAATTTTATTATTTACTAGGAGATGCTTTGCTCGAAACAAGTCAATCAAACGAAGCGATCGCCTGTTATATTAAATCAATTAAACTTAAACTAGATGCTACTGCAGCTTATGAAAAATTAAGAGGTATTTATAGTTATAAACTGGCTAAAATTCAACCCACTCAGTTAGATGACTTAGTTAAATCTTATCAAGAAGCAATTCAACTACAACCAACCTTTTCCGAAGCTTACATTAATTTGGCAGATATTCTCACAAACAATGGTCAACTTGATGAAGCAATTAGCTGTTATCAAAAAGCTACTTATAATAAACTTTTAGTATCTCATCCAGAGTATATAAAAAAATACTCAGATGTTGCCCAAATAACTCCCCCAAACTTTATTATTATCGGCACAGTTAAGGGAGGAACATCCTCACTTTATTATTATATTAATCAACATCCCTATGTAATTCCTGCTCTCCAAAAAGAAATTAACTTTTTTGACAGAAATTTTACTCAAGGAATAGACTGGTATTTAGCTCATTTTCCCCAATTACCTCAGCAGAAAAAATTTATAACTGGAGAAGCTAGCCCTAATTATATGTATTCTGAAGCTGCCGGAAAAAACTTGTTGAATAGCTTTCCCAAAACCAAGATAATTGCTATTTTAAGAAACCCAGTAGACCGAACAGTTTCTCACTTCTATATGACTAAGAATTTGGGGAAAGAATCAAATAAATTTGCAGAATTTGCTTCCCAAGAAATTGAGTTACTTAAACAAATAAACAAAAACCCTCAAAACTCTCAAAGACTAATCAAAAAAATGTCTGTTTATTTTACAGGAAGTTTATATAAATCTTTTCTGGAAAAATGGATGAATATTTTCCCCAGAGAACAATTTTTAATCTTGAAAAGTGAAGATATGTATGAAAATCCCGCAGCAACTATGAAGCAAGTATTTAACTTTTTAGAATTGCCAGATTATCAATTACCAGATTATATAAACTATTACCCTGGTTACTATACCCCTATTAAACCTAACTTGCGCTACCAACTTTCTGAATTATTTCAACCCCATAATCAAAAATTAGAAGAGTATCTCGGTATGAAATTTGACTGGCAATAATATACATCTCCAGAAAAGAGGGAATAGGGAGTAGGAGAAATAATCGACATTTTTGTGGGATAATTGATAGTCAAGTAGTTACCAAGATTAAAAGTCTGTTTTTGGCAATTATTAGCTAGTTTGTGATTTTAGACAATAATTTTAGTGTTTCAATATTGCCATCTAACTTCCTACATATATGAAGCTAATGACTAATAGCTGACGGCAGAATGCTTACCTCCAAACCCAAACAAAAATCTGATAAAAAGACCAAACCTCTAAAGTTTTTTTCACAAGTTAATTTAGGATTAGTATATTTATAGGAAAATTTATAGTGAATCAGGAAACATCAGCTATCAATTTCAATTCCCAAGCAGAGTTTTACTTATCCCAAGGAAAATTAGAAACAGCTTATGAAATTTGTCAAAGCATCTTAGCTGATTCACCTAACTTTTCCCCCACCTACAATACTCAAGGAAAAGTATTACAAGCAATGGGAAAAAT
>JAAUYJ010074354.1_pt1 | contig 11852 bp, 10 predicted proteins | sample 7278031 | NCBI WGS metagenome assembly JAAUYJ01 (sample SAMN14350222, study PRJNA611818) | marine sediment metagenome | isolation source: surface marine sediment (1.8m) | place: French Polynesia: Moorea | collected 2018-08 | reverse complement strand
CCCATTCAACAGCCATTAAATTCTGGCCAAACAAGAGGAGAAACCTGTCAGGGCGGAGGAAGCGGCGGCGTTTCCAAGAGAGAAAAGAGAAGAGAAGAGACGGGTTTTAGGAGATGGCCGGTAATTTATTCAGGAAGTCCTGTTTTATTTTCTCCCTCGTTCCGCGTACGTACGAATGCGAGGAGCCCAGCAGCAGCTGTCTGTGGGGCACGCTTTCGATGAGACGGAGGGAGGGGGAGGGATCTAGCTGCGACCCAGATTTGGACGATGTCGGGAATTAAAGGTCTCCGATTCCCCCCAAAACAGATCAATCTAAATACGAGAAATAGGAAGGGGGAAATTTGAAAGTCCTCGACTTTTGTCAGAGGTTAGATCGATCGGATGAAGCGATTCGTAATCGCTCGGTCGGTCCCCCGAGGGGGCGAAATTGATTGACCCTTAAAAGACTTAAAGGAAGGGAGGGTCACAAACACGCATTCGTTTTCTTCCGGCGGCTGCGGCAGGTGACGGAGTGCACAGATTTGAACAGGTGAAAGAGAGGGGGGAAAGCAAAAAAGTTTCCTCATTGTAGCTGTTGGCGGATCTTTGAGCAATTAGAGTTATATTTATTATGAATATGTTAAGACCTCACTACACCTGCAAAAAAAAACAATCTTGACGCCGCATGTTCGGCTTTTTCTCTCTATTTTTGTCCAAACTTGTCGAAAGAAGTTTGATCTTGTTGGAGGCAGGCGAGGGATGCCAAAATCAAACAGGCGAAAGTTGCAGCCGCCTTCTTTTCTCGACACGCGTTCAAGTCACCCTCTTTGGCAGCCTCCCTCCTCCTCCTCCTCCTCCTCGTCTTTGTTGGCGACAGCAGCGGCGGCGGCGCATCGAGAAGTTTTGTTTCTTACCACCTGTCCTCTTCCTCCCCCTCCTCGTCTTTATCTAACTTTGACCCGCCTGACCCATTTACGACGCTTGGTGAAGTCATCTACGTAGTTTTCCTGCACGCTAAATCAACACTCCGATATTGCAACACTTTCAATATCGTACCTGAAAATGCATCTACCTACCTGCCCCTCATTTTGTTGTGTGGTCCATCTCTGGAACAACGGCGGACAGAACAGAAACCCTTCTTCTCTTTTCGAAATCCCGCTTCCTCACTCCGCAATCATTGTCCAATCCATCAAAAGTATTTTGATTTCAATTCTCGCCTTCTCGTCTCGCACCCATAGACGTAGTAACGGAGACTATATGCTTTAACCAATCCCGACAAAAGACCTTTTTACTCAACTTTCCCCCCTTTGTTCATCTATGAGATTTTAAAATTTAGCCACAGCATTCAACAGTTCAGATTTGACTCTTCTGCTCTCGCCTCTTCTTTCCCCCCTCCGTTTCAACCCTTTCAGTGGAAGTAATCCCTCAAAGGATTGGAGGCTGAATCAACCGACCCAGCGATTATTACTCAGTCTTTAAGAGTGAGGTGTCAATCAGAGGAATGAAGGGAGAAGAAGAGAAAAGCCACCCACATCAAAAGACGAGTTAAGTGTATGAAATATCTGGACAAAAATGCAGCCATTGTCGGCTGCGTTTCCTGCTCAAATCTCCTTCCTGCCGGTGCCAGCTGTTGCTCGCTTCCTCCCTCCTCCCCCAATCTCTGATTTTTTTCGCGAACCCACAAATCTCCCTTCCTTCCTACGTTCTCTAGCTTGACTTTGCTTTGTTTTCGATGCGAAATAGGAGATGGAAGAAGAAAAAGAGTTGCATTCTCCGAATTTTCCTCTTTCTTCAACACGAGAACGGGATGGGAGGAGGGGCCCTTAAAAGCGGAAATGTCTGTATTCATTCCTTCGGCGTAAGGATGAGTTTGCGCCTTCGCCCGTTTGATCGGCAGAGGTTGAACAGTCCTCAAACGTAGGAATAGCATTTTCGGAGAGAGCTAAAACCAAGAAGCAGCGACCAAACTCTCGAGTGGAGCTTGGCAAGGTCAAAAGTGGAGAACTCTCTCTCCACCCTCCTGCAATCTGAGCTCATCATCTTGCATCGTCTCCCCCTCTCTCGATCGCCGCAGCAGCCGGCCGACCGACCCATTTCTGAACACACACTCGAACACACCTGTCCCCCGTACCATAAAACGTGTGACCCAACCATTTCAAGCAGCCGGCTTCTCTGTATAAGGAGCATAATGAGGATTTTGCCAGAACTTTTGTCTCATCGTCGTCCGTGGCTTGTCTGAATATTCCTCTCGTGGCTCCTACCCATTCCTCTTGGCAGACAGCGGACTTTTTGGTGTGTGAAGAGGGAGGCAGTTATTACGTGTTTATGGGTCTACTATCTCCGATACTCTCTGGATCGAAAGGCACCGTCCGTGGTCGTCGGCAGCTGCTGCTTTCGGTGTTGGCGGGGATGCTTTTCCGGAGGAGAGATTGCTATCGCGAAAAATATTATCGGTGGTTGGGGTTGAGACGGAGGAAACGACTCTCATTGCCACGGAATTGATTCTCGCCGTTCATCCGTGCATAGATTTGACGGAAATTTTAAAACCAGAAAAATAGGTTTGCCAACTTGAGGTCAGACAACCCTTTTACTGCTTCAAAGTCCGAAATTGGTTCAAGGTCCGTACGTGAGGAGGAGGAGGAGGAGGAGGAGGAGGAGGAGGAGGAAGGGAAAGAGTCTGGCGCCGGCTGAGACGGAAAAAGGGGAGTTCGTTAAGATTTACGCATCCGGAGAAGGAAGGAAGGAACGACTTAACCTTTGGGTCAGTCTGGAGTATCAAGTCCTTAGTCCCCCATTTGGGCGAAAGACAACGACGACAGATCTTTCCCTTCGATATTGCCACGAGCTCCTATCCCTTTCCCCAAAGAAGGAAAAGGGATCTTCTCCCCATCTTTGTATCTCACTTAGCGAAGGGGAAGCACAAGAGGTGAGACAACTTATCCTTATCTCAAGACGGAAAAGGGAGAAGAGTAAGTAAATGCTGAGAATGGAAGTTTGTCTTCTGCCGTTGTTGGAAGAAAAACCATTCATTTCTTTTCCGAAAACCTAACGGTTGTAGCAGAAGCAGAAGCAAGAGCGATGAGTTTAGTTTTCCATCTCTCTCTTCTCCCCCCTGACCTGCGGCGTCGGCACTGACGGTCAAAAATTTTCTCCTCGTACGGTAAAAGGTGGTGGGGAGAAGACGAACCCCCGAGAAAAGAGAAGAGACGAGATTTCCCGCCCAAAGTGGCCCGTCTCTTCGTCTTTCTTCCCCCCTCCTCTCTTCTCCGCTATCATATTTGTGTTTTTGGCGGCTTCCTCCTTTTCGTTTTCTGGCCAGAATTTGTCACGCGAAATTCCTGAGCCAGACCGAAAAGGGAGGAGAACAACAACAGAGACGGTCAAGCCAAGTCGGACAGGGGAGGATGAAATTCGCCAACAAAGTTTGCATCGTTTCTCAAAACACAATAGTAGGAACAAAGGAGCTCTCATGTTCTCCTGTTTGAGCAGATGTAATATTGGTTGTTGGTCCCTTACTCCAGCACTTTTTGGGCATACCATACGATGCGAAAGAAGCGCATTCAATTTTCCTTTTTTTTATCGCGCGGTAGCCTCTCTTGGCGATTTCCTCTCCTCTTCCTTTTGTGGCTTGGCATGCCAGACGGACGAGGCGGAACAAAAGCCTTCTTCCCTCAACGTCAAAGCCGAGAAGAGCGAGACTCCCGACCAATTATCTAGCCAGGGTCTCTTTCTCTCTCTTCGCACGAAGGAGGGAGGGAGGGATGGGTGCCACCGTTATCGCAGCCGCCCCCCTCTCTCTCTTATCACGGGTCGCGAATCTGGAATGTGATTCAACAATGATGATTATGCGACGACAGTGGTGGATCTGTACATGTGCCAACTCTGTCCCCATGGCTCAAGAGTGCTGTTGTTCTAGTATATGCTTTTCTTCCTTGGTGAACTTCGTCCCTTCCTGTTCTTTTTGGCCTCTGCTGCTGCGGCATTCTTTCCACTCTTCTTCCCCCTCGATCGCAGCAGCGCGAACAAAACAAATGAGGGGAATAATTTGTCAAGATCACCTCCTCCGTCCTCTTCGTCCCCGGCAGGAGATGATGCGACAAAAAATGGGGACGGGGAGAAAATTCTTCCGCTTTTCCCTCCGTCGACCTCAATTTGCAAAGAGAAAAAAAAGTTTTTTTGCTTTTCTCGATGGTTCACTAGCTTTAAGGCAAGGGCAAAAGGGCAACAACCATAGTGGAAAAAAGAGGAAAGAAAAGAAAAAGAGTTTTTACATTTTCGAGGAAAGGAGACGCAGTCATAAGGGTCAATCACTTCTTAAAGTCGGTCGGGGCCTTTTGGTTCTTCGCTCTGTGGATCTTTGACCTTCCAAAGGAGAGGAATCGTGCTGCAATCACTGCATGCATGCTGCATTGCAAAAGGGCGGTTTTTGGCGGTGCCAAGGCAAAGAAAATGGGGGGAGGGGAGTGCATTCGTCGATTGAGATGTTGGGAGCGGAACCTCGTCTTCACAGGCACACACTCACATGTAAGACAAGTCGGACCAAAGGGTGTTACAAACAAATGTGTGTATTTTGACCGATCAATTATTTCCGCAAATATTAATACACAACAACAAAAGTCGTACAAATTCGAAACCAACTGTTGAGTCTCCCTGTCCCTCTTTTCCCAATCGCCTCCGCCTCGTCACGAGAGATAGATGGAGATGTCGAAACCAAAACCCGAACCAACGAACGAGAACTGCACTTTGCACCCCCAACTCGCTCCATCTCCCACTTTTGTTCCAAACTTTTTTATATCGCCCATATCCACCTTCCTTCGATGCCATCTCTTGCTCAAGATTCGAAATTTTTTTGGCGCCTTAGAAACGATTTTTCTTGTGAAGAACTTCAGACTAGAAATTGTATGGACCTACGTATTATGTTTTGTTTGGCATATTATATTTTGACCAACCTACCCTCTTTGAATGTGTGGGGGATTTTCCCTCTTCTCGGCGCGCAATCATCACCGCGCCTACGTTTTTTCTCTCTTCCGAATCGGATCGACGGCCTTTCGGCGGCCTTTACAAAGAGAGATCTTTTTATTTTTCCCTCCAACCTTTTTCTTTTCCACTCCTCGACGATCAGAGTCACGAACGAACGAATGGAGCTTCAATCGTGAGGAGGAGGAGGAAAGACTTTTCGTTTCTTTGCATCATCGTATTCAAAAAGCACACTTGAACTCGCCCGATCGCTCTTCAAACTTTCAAAATCCCGCATTCTAATTCAGAAGAGGAAGTGGGATAGAAAGAAACGATTGCTTTGTAACGGAACATTGGGAAAAGCCCAACTCGAGAAAACCGCCTCATTTTTTCCCGAGCAAAAATCAACTCAAAGAAAAAGAGAAGAAGCAACATCATCAGTGAAGAGGGGAAGGAGCCGCCCTCTCATAATTACAAGGCATCGGGAAAGAAGGAGAAAAGGAAAAAGAAAGAGAAAAGAGAAAAGAGGAACTAATTTCCTTCCCCCCCCTTCCTCCGCTGATGGAAGTGGGGAGCGGAAAGAGGAGAGAAGATGGTAGAAAGAAAAAAAGTTGCACATACAGATCGAAAGAAGATTTCAGAGGCTGTCAGTTTTCATTTTTGTTTTATAGACTCGTGTTGCAACTTCTCTACTTTTGTGAGATTTGTGACTTTGGTTTTTATGCAGTACATTATACATTCGATCTTTCTAGCTACATCTCAAAGTCATCAGTCACTATTTATGGCCACCCCTAATATTTACCCTCTAGCTATGAAAAACATGCTCTGGCCAAACATTCAGGTATTATTCTAGGAACTCCACACAACAACGACGAAAAAAGAATGTCTTTTCGCGATTTCATTTCTGTGAACCCTTCTGCTAAAAGCAATGCAATGCACCCGTCCGATTCCTCTTCTGGTTTTCCTAATGAGCACCTCCTCCTCCTCTTCTTTCGGAGCTCAAAGGGGGGGAGGAAAGAGAGGAGAGAAACGAGCTCAAGAAATGTTAAATTTACGACACTTTCGCCGAAAGGGGAAAACCACCTCTTTCTCCGCTGCTCTCCCATCTCGTTCCCCTCCTCCCTCACATTCGCCGCCGCAGTAAATGGGCAGAAGAAGAGGAAGGAAGGAGTAGCCGTGAGCATGCATTTTTCGACAGGATCTCTTCCCCACAGTGGAAACAACCTCCAGGAACCTGCTGCCCTTTAAAGAGGGCATAGAAAACAGATAAAAACCGATAGAAATATCCAAAAGCTTTCAATAGGTACAAGGCCCATTGTAGGTAAAAAATAATGAAAGTTTTTTGGGCCCCTTTTTCTATGCCAGCTTTGGTCAAGAATGGCTCTATTCGTACCCTTTCTTTCCCTTAGCTCCGAGCTGCTGCGGCCGTTGGCAAAACAAGTCATTCCGAGCGGCGCCGACCAAGAAGACGAAAACGACCGAAATGCTAACGACGAAGCTCGCTTTCAGGCCCTAAGGGGGAAAAAGAGAGAGACTGACCCAAAAATTAAAACCAGCCTCTCTCTTCTCTCTTTACAGTCTTGGTGGTGCTTTCAGAGGAAAAAAGAACTGGCATTTCATCACCTGAGATCGAGCTCTCTTTTTCTGCGGCGTTCGTCGAAGTCTCTCGGATCTTTTTTCGCTCTTTCTTACGCCCAAGATTGATGGACACTCAAGCTCATCTTGACACAAATCGAGGGATGACCAGGAGAGTGGAAACCGGAGACAACCTTTCTTTTTTCGGCAGAAAATGGTGCAGTTGCATTTGGGCGAAAGGCCTGAGACGGCAATGCAAGATCTCCTTCCACAGATTATCCGGAACGATTGGCGCCTCCCTCCCTTTCCTTCTTCTAGCATCGAAGACTGGATTTGCAGAAGACTTCTTCGCGAAAAGGGGTCATAAAAGGTGCACACGGGGAACTCAGTTCAGGATCGGAGAAAAAAACGAGAAACATTAAGACTTTTCCCCTTTTTCCACTCTCCCCCACCTCTGGAGGAATAAGAACAGCAGTTGCTGAAACATTTTTTCGAATGCCCCGAAAAGAGCAGAAAGTGGGAGATTGTGGCTCTTATTTCTTTTTTCTCCGATTGGAATGGGAGAGATTCCGTTAGAAAAGGGCGCAGGGAGAAAAAGGAGATATTGAGCAATGTGGCAGAGAAGAAGAAATAAAAGAAGAAAAGATCAGAGATATCATCTGCGGCGAAGCTCTCCCTCCTTACTCCCTCTTTTTTTCTCGGATTCGAAGCAACAACATCATCATTTAAGTCGCATTATTACGAGAACCTCTCTCCTTCCCCAACCAGAAGTTTTCAGGAAATATCCCAAACTAAGTTTTTTCTACAAAAAAATATAGGACCTTAGGCTCATTGTTTTTACACATTGTTTTGCATATAGTGTGGCAAAGACAAAATATAGACACTGACTTACTGGTCACGTCATGTTTAGTTGGGTTCCCCCACAAGTCTGATCTTTTGTTGGCTACGCCGTCGGCGGGAGATTGGGGCCAATCTATCGAGGAGAGACCTGAAATATGTGGAAGAGGAAGGGCTCTTTAAAGAGATCGAGAGATCGGAATCAACCGTGATGAGTTTTTAAAGAATTGGGCTTTGATCTGAACGAGAGAGGAGGAGAAGGAAGGAAAGGGTGGAGGGTTGCTTGACCTCGCTCGGAGGGAAAAGGAAAAATTTCCCAAAATCCAGGAAAACCACCTTGAGAGGAGAAGTATTTTGAAATGGATGCATTGTCACAGCAGCGTCTCTTTGTTGTGCGCCTTTTTCCACTGGCGGCCAAGCATCCAATTAGACACAGAGAGAGAGAGAGAGAGTGGCGGACCAAGAGAGAAGAGGAGGAATGCAATCCTTAAAAGCAGGCACGAACATAAATCGTTAACGAGGCGCTTCCTGAAAAGGGAGGCACTCCCCTCCTCACTCACTCCGCCTCCATCACTAGTGGAATCGTCCCTCGAGGGGAGAAATGCTGTTTGCTTGCAAGCGATCGCGTTAAAAAAGGAGGAGACCCAAAATGCCAAAGCTCCCTAATTTGGCCATCGTGAATGTTTTTGCACTTGCTCACGTTTCTTTCTTTCTTGGAGGATATTTATTTAAAAATTAAAAGCCCAAGGTATTGTGTGATCGTATTTACTCTTAAGTTTCCGTATATAGAGGCAGATTCTATTGTAATGTAGAGAGATCATGGGTGACTTCTGTCGAGCCTGTGCTCAGAGTGGGTGGCTTGGTCCGCCTCCTCCCTTGTCTCTGCTGCGGTGTCTCAGCTGTGGTGGCGTCTGAGGTAGAGGTAGCCAGGGCGGGCATTCCTCGGTAATGTAAAATCCGTGTTCCCCTTTGCGCCACCGACGAACGAACGAACCAACCAACCCCAAAAAGTCTCGAATTCAGACATGCGAGCGAAGCAAGGAAAGAAAAAGCTTCTTTTCTCCCTCCCCTTGTTTCCTGGCTTTTGCTTGTGACTGCGCCGCTTTCGTTCGTATGTACGGGTAACAAAAAGGCATCTGAAAGGGTTTTTAACGTGCTTCTGTGGCCGAAGCAGAATGGAGAAAGGGGAGGGGGATCCAGACTTAATGAGGGGGTGTTTGCCGCTGAGCGGACTGAAGACTCTTCCAACCCTTCCCCCCCTCTGGCCGGTGGTGGCCCCTTTTTTTGTGGCGTAAGCCTGGAAGACAACAAACCGGGGAGGGGGATCAGAATGGCCCAAAAAGAGGCCTCAGAGGGAGATTTTCCTTTTTTGCTCGGCAGAGAGGTTCTCCCTAGAAACCGGTCGCAAAAAGTAGCTGCTACGGGTGGCAAGAATAGCAGAAGCTACCAGAGAAACGCCGTCGGAATAAGAAGACAACAGAAAGAAGTAAACAAGGATTACAAGAATGTCTTGGTACCACAGCCAATGTAACTACATGTACTCTCACGTGAAGGTTTTTCCCAATCTGTTTCTAACGATATTCCAAAAGATATCAATGGGTTATGCTCGTCAATAAAATTGAGCGAAGTCGCCTCCGTTTGCCTGTTTCCATTCCTGGTACACCTCGTTTTCTTCTCCCCACAGAAGCTAAACAAGATGCACAAGTTAACGTCCGAACCATTCTTCCCAGGGGCAATTTTCCGGTAGGAATGGATTTTTATGACTCTTTTGTAACTTGCTCATTGCCCTTCTCCGCAGCGGCCGCGGCTACCGCATACAGCAGTGTACTAGGTGAATGGCTGTTACCCGGCGGCGGCGGCTTCGGACGAGAGATAAGGGTGGAGGAGGAAGGCCACAAAGATACCCTGGAAAAAGAGAGAATAGACCTTTTTGGTGGCCGAACGAAAAAAGCTGCCTCCTCCCCTTTTCCGCAATTGACATACCAACGGTCTTACGGCTCAAACAACCTTCTCTGCTGCTGCTGCCCCGACAAAGAGAGAAATTCTGTGTCCACGGAATTTCCCTCTTTACTTCGCAGAATATTCAAAGCTTCAGCCAGACCCAAAAAGTGCTGCCAATTAGTGTCTGACGAGAAGGAAGAGGAGGAGGGAAAGAGCAAATCGACTCTGCAGGGAAAAAAGGTCTTAAATGAAAATAAAATCAGAGGTGTCTGCCAATATTAGTCCTTTGTTGTCGTTTCTGTGCCACAACCATCACTTTGTGACTGCTCCGAAATTAATGTCGTATCAGCAATTGCGAAGACAGCAACAAAAGATTTCCCCCCTCGAAAGTGACTTTCCTTCTTCCAAAATCTTCGGCAGAAGCTTGGTTGTGCTGTTGCATCGCCCAGTCACCCTCCCCTCCCTCCCTCTCTTCCTCCCTCCCTCCCCACTTCTTTTGTTTGACATCATTATCCTCACAGTATGTGGCAACATGAAGAAGAAGAAGGGAGGGAAATCTGTTGGAGGAGGAGGAGGAGAGGAACGAAGCCGTTTGGGACCAAAGACTTATCAGGTTTTATGACGAAGGAAGGAAGAAGAAGAAGAAAAGGTTGGTTTGGGTGCCCCCCTCCCCCCTTTCTTTAAGAAGCCAAAGTCTCCTCCCTTTTCTTTCTTTCCACGTTGACGCCTTTAGGAGAGAGCGACGAGGCGAAAGGAAAAGATAAAAAATGCAAGGAGGTGTATTAAAATGGAATATTAGTAGTCGTCTGCTCGCGCATGCGTTGTAACGTTGCGTCTCAAACTTTTAGGGTCAAGTTTAAAGAGTGCAAAACACATTTCGGTTTTTTGTCCACCCTGTCTAATATGCGCGACCACAAGTGGGCAAGACGAATCGAATCTCTGAAAGGATCTATCTCCTCATTCCTCCTTCTCTCCTCCAGGGGGTGCGAGTGGTGGTTGAGGGGGAGGCGATGACTGAACTGACTTTGCTTCTTCAACCGACGACGACGACGTAAAAAACCTCAGCCCAGAATAGGATCTCCCCCTCTCCCCATTCCATCGCCATGAGTTACTGCGATGACGGAGGACGAAAGATGGAGGAGGAGGTGCGTGCGCGGCTTCACTGGGATTCGCCAAAGGGCAGTCGCTTCATTAGTAATAAATGACAAAAAAGGTGCTTTTTTGTCGAAAGCCCCTCCCTCCCTTGGAGCATGAGAATCGTTCAATCAAAATTTGTGGCCCTTCCTCGCTCTACGGGAGAGGAGGCGTCCGCTGACGGATCTCCCCTCCTTGTTTCCCCTCCCGCTGAGGGGTGGAGATTCGATTAATTAGCGGAGTGAGTTATGTGGTGCGAAGAACAGAGGCATGAGGAGGAGGAGATAAGGGATAAGTGTTGGGCGGAGGAGGAGGCGGTTAGACAAGAACCCGAGAAGGAAAATCCGCTCTACTACGATATACAGACACTTTATATCCTCCCTCCCCTTCAATCTACATTTTGCGTACTAACCACCTGCTTTTTTTACCCCTTAAGAGAAACACATAGGATAAAACAGAGCGCCGTGAGAAGCTTGAACAGGTGCGAGGAGAAAACGAAAAGGAACACGGTAGAAAAAGGCTGTTGCGACTCAAAACAAAGACTTATTGAATTAGGAAATACCTTTGGAACACATTCCGTGGCAATCCAAATTCCTCATGTGATAAAAGCAAAGGGTCATCGACTGCCTCCGAAATATGCCCATTTTGTAGAGACGAGACTAGACGACAACCCTCCCCCCCCCAATTCACTTTATCTCAACCCCCCTCCTCTCCTTCTTTCTTGGTGGAATAATTGGGGGTCCCTCCTTTCTTGGTTGGTGTTGACCCCACTTTCTATTTTGGGCCACCATGGGTCAGGCAGGCAGGCGGCTGGGAACGAAAGAATAAGCCGGTGGAGAGAGAGTAGAGGAGTAATTGCCCCAATTAATCAGCGCAACAAAAAAAGCTTTTGAACTTTAAAAGGCCAACCCGGGGTTACACGCAAGTGATTTCTGTTCTTCATGGTTCCAAAGATGTTGCAGTGGTGATCAAAGAGTGAATATGCTCAGTTTTACTGAGATGCTCTAAGCTCTCACTATAACTTTACCAGAGGTGTTCACAAAGCACGCAGACCAGCTCACCGTCTCCTAACTAGCAAATAAAAATGAGGTCTTCTCACACTCTCCGTCATTTCCAACTCTTTTCCAGTGCTGCAAAGCCCCAGTATCCAACTCCCCTGCTCCTGTACCGTAGTCATGCAGGTTTGCTCCATATCTGTTCCTTCTTCGTCACTTTAGAACTCCGCCGCCGCCTCCTCCCTCCCTCCTTCTTTGGTGTCAATTGGCCTTTTTTGGAGGGTGCTTATCTGATGTCTCATTCTCCCCCTCTTCTTCCCACAGGAGAGAGAGCCTTCTTCACTCCCCCTCCCCCTCTCGTCTTGATTTACGCTCAGATGCCGGGCCGAGATAAAGAGTCGGCTTCTCCCTCTTGAGTGTTATGAGCTGTTGTTG
>JAAUYJ010137231.1_pt1 | contig 11857 bp, 8 predicted proteins | sample 7278031 | NCBI WGS metagenome assembly JAAUYJ01 (sample SAMN14350222, study PRJNA611818) | marine sediment metagenome | isolation source: surface marine sediment (1.8m) | place: French Polynesia: Moorea | collected 2018-08 | reverse complement strand
TTCCGCGCGCTGCCGGTGGGTCTCGAGAACCCAGTCCTCAAGGCGCCTGATCTTGATCTCGGCCATTCGAACGCCCTCCGATTCCAGGGTCGCATTCCTGGGGTCATGGGGTCAAGGGGGCGCGATGATGACTCGGCATCCTCGGGCGGAGCGCAGCCGAGACCCGAGGATCCATGGACAGGTCCCGGTCCGATGTTTGCCATGGATCCTCGGATCGGCGCGTCACTGCGTGACGCTTGTCCGAGGATGACAGGAAGGCACCCCTACTGCGCCGCTTCCGGCGCCGCCTTGCGCGCGGCCAGCGCGTCGGCGACGACGCAGAGGATCTCGAACATCAGGGTGGCGCCGACCAGGGCCGTGTTGCCGCTGGGATCGAACGGCGGGGCGACCTCGACGACGTCGCCGCCCACCAGGTTCAGGCCCCTGAGGCCGCGCAGCATGAGCTGGGCCTCCAGTGTCGTGATGCCGCCGACCTCGGGCGTGCCGGTGCCGGGGGCGTAGACCGGGTCGAGGCCGTCGACGTCGAAGGAGATGTAGGTCGGCCCGTCGCCGGCCACGCGGCGGGCCTCTTCGATCACCGCCTTCACGCCCATCTCGTAGAACTCTTCCATGTAGACGACGCGCATGCCGGTGTCGTGGCTGAACTTCCAGATGTCCGGGTCGTTCAGCGCGCCGCGGATGCCGATCTGGATGGTGCGCTTGGGATCGAGCAGGCCTTCCTCCACCGCCCGGCGGAAGGGCGCGCCGTGGTGGAACTTGGAGCCGAGATAGTCGTCGCCGGTGTCGCAGTGGGCGTCGAAGTGGACCATGCCGACCGGGCGCTGGCGCGCGATGCCGCGGAAGATCGGCAGCGTGATGGAATGGTCGCCGCCCGCCGAGATCGGCACGATGCCGGCCGCGTGCACCTTCTCGTAATAGGCCGCGATCTCGTCGAGCGCGCCTTCCAGCTCGAAGGGCTTTTCGACCCAGGCATCGCCCAGGTCGGCGCAGCGGCAGAGCTCGAAGGGCGAGATGCCGCTCGCCTGGTTGATCTTGCGCATCAGGCTCGACTGGTTGCGGATCTCGCGCGGGCCGTGGCGCGCGCCGGTGCGGTTGGTCACGCCGCCGTCGAAGGGCACGCCGACCAGGCCGATGTCGACGCCCGCGATCTCCTCTTGATAGGGGCAGCGCATGAAGGTCGGCAGGCCGGTGTAGCGCGGCCGGACCTGAGGGTCGGCGAACTCCGGATAGTCGGACATGGCAGGCCTCCCAGATGACTGCGCTCGCCCCTCTCTCTCTCTCTCTCTCTCTTATCGCCTCCCTGGCACTATTGCGAGGCTTTCGTTCGTGTTTCGCTTTTCCGGTGGCGCCGCGTAGGCTCCTCCGGAAACCTTTTCCTACCCGGGAGGACAGCATGTCGACGCGCTATCCGGACATGGCCAAACAGATCAACGATGACGCCACTGCTCTCGCCAAAGCTCACCCGCAGGCCATGAAGGCCTTTCGCGAGCTGGGCGCTGCGACCTATCCAGACGGCGTCCTGGAGCGTAAGACCAAGGAGCTGATCGCGCTGGCCATATCGATTGCGGTGCGTTGCGACGGTTGCATCGCCTTCCACACCAAAGGCGCTCTGGCGGCCAAGGCCAGCCGAGAGGAGGTGGTCGAGACGATCGGCGTCGCGGTCCAGATGGGCGGCGGCCCCTCGATGGTCTACGGCTCCGAGGCGCTGCGCGCCTTCGACGAGTTCTCGGCCTAAGCGCGAGAGAAACGCCGCCCTCAAGCGTTCGCCAGCTCGACCAGGGCGGCGGCCAGCACGCGGGTGCCGGCGGCAAGGTCGGCCGGCGTCGCGGCCTCGGCCTCGTTGTGGCTGACGCCGCCGGCGCAGGGCACGAAGATCATGCCGGTCGGGCAGAGCGTGACCAGGTTCATGGCGTCGTGCCCGGCACCTGACATGATGTCCATGTGCGGCAGCTCCAGCGCTTCGGCGGCGCGGCGAACAGTGTCGACAACGGGCGGATGGAAGATCGCCGGCGCCTCGTCCGAGGTCTGCGTCACCCGGATCTCGCAGCCACGCGCGTTGGCGCGGCAAAGCGGCTCGACCTGGCCGCAGAGCGCGTCGATCACCGCCTGCTCGGGATGGCGGAAATCGATGGTGAAGAATACCCGCGCCGGCACGGTGTTGGGCGAGTTCGGCGCGACCTCGAAGCGGCCGACGGTAAAGCGCACGCGGTCGCTCCGGTCGGCCATGGCCGCTTCCAGCGCGCCGACCATCTGCGCGGCCGCCTTGAGCGCGTCGCGCCGCTCCGCGAGCGGCGTCGTGCCGGCGTGGGCCGCTTCGCCGATCACCTCGATGGCGAACCAGCGCAGGCCCTGGACGCCCTGCACCACGCCGATTGTCTTGCCGTTGCGCTCGAGCAGCGGGCCCTGCTCGATGTGCGCCTCGATGTAGGCCGCTGGCGCCTCGCTGCCGTCGCGCTCCGGCACCCCGGGCGTCGCCGTGAGAAAAACGTCGAGCGCTTCGCGCACGCGGGTTCCCCGTCCGTCGGCGGCCTCGAGCATCGCATCGAGCGCCATGTGACCGGAGAACACCCCCGAGCCCATGACGCCAGGCTGGAAACGGCTGCCCTCCTCGTTGGTCCAGGCCACCACCTCGAGCGGCCGCCGGGTCTCGATGCCGGCCGCGGCGATCGCCTCCAGCGCTTCGAGACCGGCGAGCACGCCGTAGGCGCCGTCGAACTTGCCGCCGGTCGGCTGGCTGTCCAGGTGACTGCCGGTCAGGACCGCCGCGGTCTCCTCCCGCCCCGGCCGGCGCAGAAACAGATTGCCGATCGCGTCGCTCGCAGCCTCGAGGCCGAGCTCTTTGGCCCAACTCACCATCAGGTGGCGGGCGGCCGCGTCCTCCGCCGACAGGGCCTGGCGGTTGACTCCGCCGTTGGGCGTGGCGCCGATCTCGGCCAGCTCCATGTGGCGCCGCCAGAGCCGCCGCTCGTCGACCGCGCGCGCCGCCGCCAGGGCCGGGTCCGTCAGGCCCATTTTCTCGCCTTTCCTGCCGGTTCCGTGAGCATCCTATTGGACCATGAGCCGCCCTTTCGGCCGTGTCCAGGCCCCCGGCAGGGGGCTCCCGCTCAATTGACATGCGTCAAGGGCGCCGTCAGAGGCGGCGCGATAGGCTTTGGCCTCGAAACCTTGAGCGACCCGACGCAGCGAGGGGCCCTGTTGTGACCTCAGCGGTGCAGACCATCAGGCTCGAGCACTTCAACATCGCCAGCGTGCTCACCTGTCTCGACTACTTGCTGCGCGAGATCGAGCAAGGGCGCTGGGAGGCGGACTTCGATCTGCTGTCGAGCGTCGTCGAGTACCTGGAGAGCTACCCCGAGGTCTACCACCATCCCAAGGAGGAGGATTACCTCTTTAAGGCCCTGCTCCGACGCCGGCCCGAATCGCAGTACATGCTCGAGAAGGTGCACGACGAACACGTCGAAGGCGCGCAGATGCTGGCACGCCTGCGCGGCGGGCTCGAGTCCTACCGCCGCGACGGCGTGGGCTTCGATCAATTCAAGGAGACTGCCCGGGAGTACATTGGCTTCGAACGCCGGCACATGGTGCGCGAGGAGCGCGAGCTCTTGCCGCTCGCCCTCAAGGTCCTTCATGACGAGGACTGGGCCGAGATCGACGAGGCCTTCGCGCGCAACGACGACCCGCTGTTCGGCCGCTCGCGCCGGCGCGAGTTCCAAAGGCTGGTCGATCACATCCTCGAGCTGGCGCCCAGTCCGCTCGGCTTCCAGGAGCGTGAGGCGGCGGCCTCGGAGTGACTCGTACTCACTCTGGATTCCTGTCCTGCGTCCTTCGAGATGCCCGCTCGCGCGGGCTCCTCAAGATGAGGTCCTTCCTTCATGCCACCAAGGTTCTTCCTCACCCTGAGGAGCGCCCGATGGGGCGCGTCTCGAAGGGCGCAGGACGGTAGTGCAGATCATCGATTGCTCATCTCGAGTAGTTGCGAATCGCGCTGTAGGCGCCATAGAGCGCGACGCAGAAGGGCACGCAATAAGTCAGGGCGAGCTTGAGCCACTGCATCTCGGCGCCCATAAGAATCGCGTCGCCCTGATTGATCAGGTTCAGCAGGCTGCCGACCACCACCGCCACGACGAAGGCGGCGCGCAGGTTCGGCCAACGCAACGTTTGGGCCAGCGCGGACCCTTGCGAAGCATCGTCCATGTCGCCGCCTCCCGTGTCAGCTCGCCTGCTTCTGGCCGATCTCGTCGAGCCGCCGTTCGGCGACCGCCTCGATCTTCTCCTTGAGGCCCGGGTCGCTGCGCATGAGGCGCGCAAAGTCGCGCGCATCCAGGACCAGGAGATGGCAATAGCCGAGCGCGCGCACGTCGGCGGTGCGCGGTTTTTCGGTCAGCAACGCGAGCTCGCCGAAGAACTCGCCGGCCCCGAGCACCACGGCGTGCTCCGGCAGTTGCACCTCGACCTTGCCGGACGCGATGAAGTACATCGCCGTGCCGCGTTTCCCCTCCTTCAGGATGGTTTCGCCCGGCGGCACCAGCCGCGGCTTGAGCAGCCGGGCGATGAAGGTCAGGCGATCCTGCTCCAGCCCCTCGAAGGCCTTCACGCGTTGGATCATGTCGGTGAGCCCGAGTCCGAGATCGAGCGGCGGCCGTCGCTCGATCTTGCGCCAGCGCGCCGCCAAGTCGCTCTGCAGGTCGATGAAGACCTCGCGGCTGATCAGGGATTCGTCGAGTTGGCGGGTGCATTCCGCGTCCTCGCAGCGCAGCTCGGCGCGCGCCAGATATTGCGTGCGCAGGTTCTCGGCGAAGGCGGGATACTGCAGCTCGATGGCCGAGAGCGCGTCCTCGACCATCTCGAGCCGGCGGCCGAGCAGCTCGCTTATGGTGGCGCTGGTCGAGACGCCGAGCAGCGGGCGCAGCGAGCGCCGGTTGAAGCGGCGCAACTCGCGGATCACCAGCTCGGTCGCCAGCAACGTCTCGAAGCGCGTCGCGATGCTCTGCTCCAGCAGCTTGGCATAGCCGGCGCGGCGGTGCAGCCAGAGCGCTAGCCGGAAACCAAGGGTCGGCCTGACGTCGTCGCCGCTGCCTTCCTGATAGCCTTCCGCGCCCGCGGTCTTGACCCGGTCGATCAGGCGGTCGGCGGCGGTGGCGCGCAGCGCCACGGCCTGGCGGCTCATGGTGCCCTCGCTGAAGTGCTCGATGTAGAGCTCCTTCTCCCGGTTGGCGAGCGCGAGCAGCCCGACGCGCAGCCGGGCCTCTTCGGCCAGCCCGGCGTGCGGCAGCTCTTCGGCCGGCTCTTCGTCCTGCGCCTCGGCCGGGGCCGGCGTCACCTTGCCGACGAGCTCCGGCGCGAAGCCGTAGTCCCGGGCCACGTCGGAGACCTGCTCGCGGATCAGGGCGCGCGACAGCTCCATGACCCGGTTACGCAGGGCGAGTTCGGTCGCGCTCAGCTTGTCCAGGCCGAGCAGCTTCAAGAGCGGGCGCAGCGTCGGCGCGCCAATGAACAGCGTGAAGATCACGTAGCCGATGGCGAGGACCGCGACGAACTGCTGCATCGCTGGCGGCACGAAGGCGTTTTCGCTCACCGACAGGGCCAGCACCATGGTGACCGCGCCGCGCAGACCGCCCCAAAGGATGACGGTCTTGTAGGGCGTCTCCACCGGCTCGGTCAGGTTCAAGGCCGAGAGCCACGGCAAGAGGCCGTAGAGCACCACCGCGCGGGCGGCGAGCGCGGTGACCACCAGCAGCGCTAGCAGTGCCAGCTCGGCCAGCGTCGCCTGCGGCAGCACGCGCGTCGCCAGCACCGCGGTCAGCAGGAAGATCAGCGAGTTGGCCCAGAACTCCAGCTGGTGCCAGGTGTGCACCAGCGGCTCCCAGGTGCCGCCGCGCAGCCGGGTGCGGCCGTAGACCGAGAAGGTCAGCGAGGCCGCGACCACGGCGATGACCCCGGAGACGTGCAGATAGGCGTCGGCCACGATGTAGGTCAGATAGGCCAGGCTGACGGTCACCGTGATCTCGGCCACCGGTGTATTGCGCAAGCGGTGCAGCAGGCCGCAAGCGGCCCGGCACAGCACATAGCCGACCGCGACGCCGCCCGCGAAGTCCTCCAGAAAGGCGAGCACGCCGCTCCAGACCTCGAGCTGTTGCGCGCCGACAAGAACTTCGAGCAGAAGCGTGAAGATGGCGATTGCCGCGGCATCATTGAACAGGCTCTCGCCCGCCACCAACGTTGTCAGCCGGCGCGGCGCGCCCAGGTCACGGAAGATCGAGACCACCGCCGCCGGATCCGTGGTGGCGACGATGGCGCCCAGCAAGAGGCAGGCGATCAGGCCGATGTCGGTGAAGGCGTTGAGCGCGTAGCCCACAGCTGCGGTCGACACGATGACCGCCACGACGGCTAACAGCAGGACGGCGGCAAGCTCGTCGAACAGCAGGCGCACGTCGATCGTGAGTCCCGCCGTGAACAGCAGAGGCGGCAGGAACAGGAGGAGAAAGGCGTCGGCCGAGAGGCCGAAGCGCGAGAGCCCGGTCAGCACGTCGCCCAGAATGCCCAGCTCCGGGATGTGGCCGAAGCCCACCGCGACGAAGCCGAGACCGAGGCCGAGCGCCGCCAGGAGCGTGGTGTAGGGCAGCGAGAAGCGGTCTGCCAGCGGCAGGATCAAGCTGACCAGCGCGAGCAGGACGGCGATGACAAGGATGATGGCGACGACGTCGGACATGGCGGTGCGGCCGGACCTAAAGGGAGCGCCAAGCTAGCGCGCCGGGGGGAGCGAGGCCAGGGGCGGGGTTGTGTGAACTTTGCGTGCCAGAGCGAGGCGCGGCGAGAGCGCGCGATCCTCATCCTTCGACAAGCTCAAGATGAAGGCGCTCACGGACTCCCGATCAGCAACTGCGCGCTGCCTTATGCTGAGCTTGTCGAAGCATGAGCATCTCTTGTCGTTGCTGCGGACGCCTCTCCCCTCGACTCGGCCGCTGCGGATGCCCATGTTATGCACGCGTTTCGCCGGCGCGCCGGCACCGCACGTCTGCGAACGATGGAGTTTTCCGCCGACCATGCGACTGCCGCGCCGCCGCCTCGCCGCCGCCTTGACTCTCATCTTGTCGTTCGCGATGGGCGGGGCTGGAACGCAAGCCCAGCAGGCGCCTCCTCCCGCTGTGACCGTAGCCCCGGTCAAAAAGCTCGCGATCGCGCCAACCGTTCAGCGCGTCGGGCAGACGCAGGCCGTCGAGGACGTGTCTTTGCGCGCCCGGGTGCAAGGCTTCCTGGTCGAACGGCTGTTCGAAGAGGGCAGCGACGTCAAGCGCGGCGACTTGCTGTTCGTGATCGAGCGCGAACCCTACGAGGCCGAGGTGCAACGCCGCGAGGCCGAGTTGGCCCGGTCCCAGGCGGCGCTCGAGAACGCGCAGCTGGCGCTCGAGCGCGCAGAGGAGCTGCGCAAGCGCGGCAACGTCAGCCAGCAGCGGCTGGACGACGCCATCGCCGCGGAGCGCCAGGCCAGCGCCGACGTCCTGACCGACCGCGCCGAGCTCAGGATTGCCAGGATCAACTTGGGCTACACCGAGATTCGCGCGCCGGTCGACGGCCGCGTCGGTCGCTCGCGCTACTCGATCGGCGATCTGGTGGGGCCGGAAAGCGACGTGCTGACCACCCTGGTGACGCTCGATCCGATCTACGTCTACTGGGGTGTCAGCGAGGAGATCCTGCTTCGGGTGCGCAAGGAGATCCGCGAGCGCGAGACCCGCGGCGAGGCGCGGCGGATCGTCGTGCCGCGCATTCAGTTTCGCGATGGCAGCCTTTACGAGCACGAAGGGCTGATCGACTTCCTCGACAATCGGGTCGATCGCTCGACCGGCACCCAGACCGTGCGCGCGGTCTTTGCCAATCCCGACAAGCTACTGTTGCCCGGGCAGTACATCTCGATCGCCTTGCAGCTCGGCGAGGAGCAGGACCGCCTGGTCGTGCCGCAGGTGGCGGTGCAAGACGACCAGGGCGGCCGCTATGTGCTCGTCGTCAACGACCAGAATGAGGTCACGGTGCGCCGCGTGACCCTGGGCGTGCGCCAGGGCGTCTACTGGGTCGTCGAGTCAGGACTGACAGAGGGCGAATGGGTCATCTGGCAGGGCGTGCAGAAGGTCCGGCCCGGCATCAAGGTCGAGACCATGGTCGCGACGCCGGATCCGGCTGTCACCGAGTAGCGCCTTGTTCAGCCGCTTCTTCATCGATCGGCCCAAGTTCGCATTCGTCGTCTCGATCCTGATCGTGCTCGCCGGCCTGCTGTCGATCGTCGGCATGCCGGTGGCGCAATTCCCCGAAATCACGCCGCCCGTCGTGCAGGTCGGCGCGAACTATCCCGGTGCCAATGCCGAGACCCTCGAAGCCTCCGTGACGGCGCTCGTCGAGGAGGAGGTCAACGGCGTCGACGACATGCTCTACGTCTCGTCGCAAAGCGCCAGCAACGGCGCGATGTCGCTGCAGGTGACCTTCGAGATCGGCACCGACCCGGACATCGCCCAGGTCAACGTGCAGAACCGGGTCTCGCAGGCCGAAGCGCGCCTGCCCGAGGAGGTGACCCGCCAGGGATTGAGCGTGCGCAAGCGTTCGACCAGCATCCTGATGTTCGCGCAGCTGCTGTCTCCGGAGGGGACCTACGACGCCCTGTTCCTGAGCAACTACGCATGGATCAACCTGCGCGACGCGTTGCTGCGCCTGCCGGGCGTCGGGGACATCCAGTTCTTCGGGGGCGCCGCTTACAGCATGCGCGTCTGGCTCGATCCGAACCGCATGACCAGCCTCGGACTCACAACTTCGGACGTCGCGGCGGCGATTCGCGAGCAGAACATCCAGGTGGCGGCGGGTCAGGTCGGCCAGATGCCGGCCGGCGCGGACCAGCAGTTCGCCTACACGATCGAGGCCAAGGGCCGGCTTTCCGAGGTCGAAGAGTTCGAGGCCATCATCGTGCGCGCCGACGAGGCCGGCTCGGTCGTCCGGCTCGGCGACATCGCCCGGGTCGAGCTGGGCGCGCAGACCTACGAGACCATCTCGAAGCTGGACGGTGTGCCGGCGGCCACGATCGCGGTCTATCAGCAGGTCGGCGCCAACGCGCTGGAGACCGCGCGGCAGGTGCACGACGTGCTCGAGGCCGCGGCGGCGGGATTTCCCAAGGACCTGACCTACAGGGTCTCCTACGATGCGACGCGCTTCGTCGAGGCCTCGATCATCGAGGTCCTGGTGACCCTGGTCACGGCGGTGTTTCTGGTTGTCCTGGTGGTCTACCTCTTCCTGCAGGACTGGCGCGCGACTCTGGTGCCAACGGCCACGATCCCGGTGTCCCTGATCGGCACGATCGCCGTCCTGAGCGTGCTCGGCTTCTCGATCAACACGATCACCCTGTTCGGCCTGATTCTGGCGATCGGCATCGTCGTAGACGACGCCATCGTGGTGATCGAGAACGTGCAGCGCCTGCTTGACGAGGGGCGCGCGCCGCGCGACGCGACGATCGAGACCATGCGGCAGGTGACCGGGCCGATCGTCGCGACGACCCTTGTGCTGCTCGCCGTCTTCGTGCCCGTCGCCTTTCTGCCCGGCATCACCGGTCAGCTCTACCAGCAGTTCGCCGTCACCCTTTCGGCCGCGGTGGTGCTCTCCTCGATCAACGCGCTCACCCTTAGCCCGGCGCTCTGCGCCCTGCTGCTCGGTCGCGGCAAGCCGCGGGCCTGGTTCCTGTTGCGCGGTTTCGAGCGGGCCTTCTCGGCTTTGGCAGCCGCCTACGGCCGGACAGTCGCCGTGCTGGTGCGGCGCGTCCTGCTCGTGCTCTTCGCCTTCGCCGGCCTGATGGGCGCGACCTATCTCGGATTTGCCAAGCTGCCGACTTCGTTTCTGCCCACGGAAGACCAGGGTTACTTCTTCGTCGACATCCAACTGCCCGATGGTGCGGCCTTGCCGCGCACCGAGCGGGTTGTGGCGCGGGTGCTGGAGATCATGGCGGCCACCGACGGCATCGACGGCATCGTGCAGAACACCGGCTTCTCCCTCATCGCCGGGACCCGGGCCGGCAACCTGGGCTTTTCGGTCGGCGTGCTCGCCCCCTGGACCGAGCGCGAGGCGCGAGGGCGCACCGCCGCGGCCATCATGGCCGAGCTGCAGCCGCAGTTCGCCGCGATCCGCGACGCCAACGTCTTCGCTTTCAGCCCGCCGCCGATCCGCGGCCTCGGCACCACCGGCGGCTTCGAGTTCGAGCTTCAGGACCGGGCAGGCAAGTCGCCGCAAGACCTGGCGGCGGCCATGCGCGGCTTGGTCTTCGCCGCCAACCAGGCGCCCGAGCTGCAGCGCGTCTTCAGCAGCTTTCAGGCCGAGGTGCCGCGCATCTTCGTCGACGTCGACCGGCGCAAGGCCAAGACCCTCGGGGTCCCCCTGGGCGAGGTCTTCGCCACCCTGCAGACCCAGCTCGGCTCCCTCTATGTCAACGACTTCAACAAGTTCGGCCGGGTCTACCAGGTCCGGCTCCAGGCCGACCGAGAGTACAGGGACAAACCGTCGGACATCGGCCGCTTCTACGTGCGCAACGACCGCGACGAGATGATCCCCTTGGAGACCCTGCTCGATGCCATGCCGAAGACCGGGCCGCAGAGCGTCAGCCGTTACAACCTGTTTCGCTCGGCCCGCATCAACGGCTCGGCGGCGCCCGGCTACAGCTCGGGCGACGCCATCGCCGCCATGGAGCGGGTCGCCGCCGAGACCCTGCCGGCCGGCTTCGGCTTCGAGTGGACCGGCACCTCGTTCCAGGAGATCAAGGCCGGCAACCTGGCGCCGGTGATCTTCGCGCTGGCCCTGCTCTTCGTCTATCTCTTCCTGGTCGCCCAGTACGAGAGCTGGTCGATCCCCTTTGCGATCATACTTTCTGTGCCGGTGGCGGCCGCCGGCGCCGTCGCCGCCCAATTGATCGCCGGTCTCGACAACAACATCTACGGGCAGATCGGACTCGCCCTGCTGATCGCGCTGGCCAGCAAGAGCGCGATCCTGATCGTCGAGTTCGCCATGCAGGAGCGCGCCGCCGGACGGCCGATCCGCGATGCGGCCCTGACCGCGGCCAAGCTCCGCTTTCGCGCCGTCATGATGACCACCCTCTCCTTCATCCTCGGCGTCGTCCCACTGGTGATCGCGACCGGCGCCGGCGCCGCCAGCCGACAGTCCCTCGGCACGCCGGTCTTCGGCGGCATGATCGCCTCGGCCGCGCTCGGCACGCTGATCGTGCCGGCCTTCTACGTCGCGATTCAGACTCTCACGGAAAAGCTGAGCGGTCGCCCGAAGCGCGCCGAAGCGGCTGCCGCTTCGGACTAGGAGTCACGCCTTCACGATCAGCTCGCGCGGGAAATCGCAGAAGGGCTCGGCGCCGTCTTCGGTGATGCAGATGCATTCGCTGATCTCGATGCCCCAGTCGTCGAGCCAAACGCCGGGGATCACGTGCAGCGTCATGTTCGTCTGCAGTTCGGTGCGGTCACCGGGCCTGAGCGAGAGCGTGTGCTCGCCCCAGTCGGGCGGGTAGTTGAGCCCGGTCGAATAGCCGATCCGCGAGTCCTTGACGATGCCGTGCCTGGCGATGGTCGCGCGCCAGGCCGCCTCGACCTCCTCGCAGAGCGCGCCCGGCTTGGCGGCGGCGATGGCCGCGTTCAGGCCCTCGACGATGACCTCGGCCGCGTCGGCCATCTTCGCCGGCGGCGGCCCGAGGTGCAGGGTGCGCGCCATGGGGCAGTGATAGCGCCGGCGGCAGCCGGCGAGCTCGAGGATCGTCGCCTCGCCTTCGCGGAAGGGCGCGTCGCTCCAGGTCAGGTGCGGCGTCGAGGTGCCGACACCGGTCGGCATCATCGGG
>JAAUYJ010062352.1_pt1 | contig 11858 bp, 14 predicted proteins | sample 7278031 | NCBI WGS metagenome assembly JAAUYJ01 (sample SAMN14350222, study PRJNA611818) | marine sediment metagenome | isolation source: surface marine sediment (1.8m) | place: French Polynesia: Moorea | collected 2018-08 | reverse complement strand
GTGGAAGATGAACCACCTTGTATTTTTGAACCACCCTGTTTGAGAAGGGGGTCACACCCCATTCTGAAATCATAGTGGGAGATGAACCACCTTGTATTTCTTAACCACCCTGTTGGAGAAGAGGGGTCACACCCCATTCTGAAATCATAGTGAGAGATGAACCACCTTGTTCATTTTGTAATGCCGTGCCGCAGGTCATTGAACAAAGTTTGTTCTTGTTTGTCAAGGGCGAAAAATGGAAGGTCAAGCGCCTGTCAGGATCCTTGGAAAAAGTACCGGTTTGTGGTCGGTGCAATAACATTCGTTCAGTTTTCTGCATCTACCGCGGGAGTGAGTCAGATTAGTCCAGCTTTGGGCAGAGCAAAGAAAACCTATACAGGGGCAGAAACCTCAATCTCTTTGTTAAGAGAAACGACGAAAGGCAGATAGGGTATCACCAATTTCCCTACTCTCCCTCCCTCCCCCAAAGAGCCTTCCGGAACTAGAAGAGACTCTGGCGAATCCCGCTCTTTCATGCCAATCAGCGGTCCTCCCTCCCTCCATTGGGCGGCTTGTTTGCTTCCTCCCTCTGACATCATTTACGTCCGTCTTCGCCCTTGGACTGTTCCTCCTTCTCTTCTTCCTCCCGCATAATGAAGGAATGTGAAGTGGGAGCGAGGGAGGATGCGCGAGGAGATGAGGTAGTGTTGTGCGCATAGAACAGTTTGGACGATCTAGGGATTCGGATGAATGAGTGAGCTGCCACAACTTATGCAAGCAATAATGTGGCGCTGTCGGTACCTTCTCCTCTTGGGTATTGTGCCAGGACTTTGGAACCGTCCTCCAAACCGTTTAGGCCTCCAGTCTCCGATTGAAAAACGTCTCTCGTGGTCTCCGTAATAGCCCTCCTTCCTCCTTCCTCCTCCTCCTCTTCCACCGCCGACGTCGCCAGCAGTAAAATATTTTATTGCCGAGGAGGAGGAGGAGGAGACGACCTTGGCGTTGGAGGGGAAGGGCACTTGGCCTTCTCCGGCTGTAGGGGAAAAGGCTTGAGGTAATGTTCCGACGATTGCAAAACTCTAGAGGAATTCAAAGCCCAGAAGGAAAATAATGTGAATGAAGGGTGGGGGAGGCCGTTCTTGAGAATCAAGAGGAGATGATGACGCAAGTAGAACAGTGCACCATTTCCCTATCTTTCGCTTCGCTAATTCTTTTTCTAATTTGTCCTTTCCCCCAGTGCACTTCACAACTGATCTCTCTCCCTTTCTCAGCGGCGACAGAAAGTCAAGGTTTTCTTTCCTTCCCTTTTGCCCTCTTCCTCTGCGAAAAGGGCGAACGGACGGAGGAGGACGAGGAGGAGGAGGAGGAGGCAGCCATCGATATCCGATGAAGGGCGGACGGTCCGCTTTCGTCACTGTTTGACTTCTTCCTCGCCCCTTCGGCTCTAGATCTGGATGGCGACTCTTGACTCCCATCTTCGATATTTTGCCGGCCGCCGCCGCCGCCTCACGGTACATCCCCTTTCTCCTGACATTTGCCACGCTGGAGACAAATTCGTTCTTGCTGCTTCGATTTAGCGGTGCAGACATGTCCTTTCAACGCGGGGAACGTGTAAGAGCCGCGCGCAAGCCAGCGAACTTTGGACACACTTTGCCACGGAATAGGGCAATTGAAAAGAAAAGGTGCGTGACGACGACGTCGGCCCATCGGCGAGGATGATTCCGGCATGGCATGACTAAATATACCTATACGGTATTTCTGGAACATTTCATTCACCCGACCTCACGCCAGTCTTCAATTTAGAGTCCCACAGTCGGGTGTTTCACTTTGCGGCGGCGCACCCAGTGTGAACAGAGTCGAACTTTCGGGGCTTTGCGGATCTCCTCCCGATCCGGGAAAGTATCAAAAGGAACCTTCTTCCTTCCTCTCTTCCTCCCACTTCAACTTGGTCTCCTCCGTCCGATTCCATCAGGCGAACTTGAACCTCCTCCTGCTGCAAAAGGGGAAGAAGGGGGGGACATCGATTCATCGTCAACGAACAGCCTCCTCCACCGCAAGCGGGGATTGTAGTACAGAATCCGTATTCTCTTATATAAATGCGGGAAATAAGCTTCTTCAAGAGTTTTTTGAGAGCGAAAATAAAGTAAGCCATGCCTTTTTGACGCAGAAATTGGCGAAATCTGCTCTGACCCTCCGACCTTTCCACCTTTCCCCGCTCCCCCTTTCTCTTTCCGCTCTCCTTCTCCCACTTCCCTTTGAGCTCAAATCAAACAAGCTTTGAGGCCCTGCCCCCCCAGTATAGTCGCCTCGCCGCCCACCTTCTCCCTCTCCCTTGTTCTTAACTCAAAGCAGCCCTCCCCCTTCTCTCCACCATTTTCCTGGCAAAATAACTCCTAATTAACGTCTGGATCGAACAAGAAAGGAATGGGGGTCGAACCACCGACCGACCCACCTCAGGTCTCAATCTCCCACGCTCTATTTTTCATTTTAAATCCTTTTCTCTGTGTTTCAGTCCTTCCCAGAGGAAAAGAGCTTATAACTTTGTCTTCGTCAGAGCCACTCCAAATCTTGGACTTTTCTGTCGCCCTCTTCATACACCAACCTACCCTCTGAGAGAGCGCAGGGGGAGATCAGTCGACTCATCAACCTCCTCGTAGGCTCCTCTTGTCACGAGGCGGCCGCCGAACCCCTCGAAAAATTGCTGACTGCGGCGGACGAAGGGCACCTGATGGAGGCAAGGTGTGGGGTTTCGCCGGTCGGATATTCATTCTGTCGCTATTCATTTTAACGCCACTGCTTGGCGCTCTTTCCCTCATTCTACGCTTCAAAGGGCGGGGCTGTGTTGCGGAAGTCCCCAGAAACAGGAATTAGATTTCCACCCAACTTTTTGACACCCTCAACTTGGATAGAAGCAGATGGAACAGGAAGTTACTAGCCTCGGTTCAAAATGTAAACCCCTGAAAAAGTAGAAACCCTTCTTAAACCTCACTTTATATTCCCCTTCTTTGGAGCTTTCTTGACACGGGCTCTTTTTTTAAGTTGAAATATTTTGCAGCAGCTGGCTATCGCCGTCGTCCCAAATAAAAGAGCCCACACATTTGACTGGGGGAGTTATACGCAGCCACTTGTTCCTTTACCCTTGTACACGTTTTACCACTTTTCCACATGTATCCGGGTCCTGTCACCCGGCCGGCCGACGGCTCAGCGGACGACCGGGTGTGAGTAATGACTCCAATAAATCGGGTCCGTCCGTCCGGCGGCGGCGGCGGCGGCGGCGGCGGCGGCGGCCGAGAATCATCTTCTCCCCCGCCCGTCCCTTAAACGCAGTATCTCCTCCCGGCAGGCGCTCGAGCAGTGTACCTATATATGACGAGCGAGGGGAGAAGGCCCCGTCCATAAGTCAAATTCCGGGAAACCGTGTGACGTGACCTCCTCCTCAAGAACGGGACAGGGCCAAGGAATGTCCTTCTTTCCTCCCCAGGCGGCCCCTTCAACTCTCCCTTCGCATCCCTCGAATTCCCCGACCCCGCATCATCCCCCCCTTCTTTTCCCCTCCCGTCGTAATCATCCTTCTTATCACCTCTCCTCTCTCTTTCTCATTTCCCTTTTGTCCTCGAGTGAGAATAAAGACGACGACGATGATGGCATCTCTCTCTCTCGCTCTCTCGACCCCCCTCGGAATTAGATTACCGACACCGACGCCGCTCTCTCGTTCCTGGGGCCTCCCTCATACGACGTGATGATTCCTTCTTTTTCTATTATTCCATGTTCTTGTTAGTGTGTTGCGGATGGGGGAAAGATTTTTATGGGCCCTTCGAGGATGCAACCAATGCTTCTTTACGCATCAATCAATGGATCTCAAATATATATTGCGATCTGTATAGCAGCATTCCATTTGGAAGCGGCTTAAAAAACTTGAACGGCGCTTTCCTCTCTCCCCTTCTCACGAAGTCCGTTTTGACCTCGGCGCCTCTTCCCTCCGCCTCCGCCTCCGCCTCCCATCCTGTGCGGTGTAGGAGGAGGAGGAGGGGATCCCCCATGAGGAAAGAGGCCAGGAAAGTTAAGGGGGGAGTCGGACGGGGGATGAGACCGCGGCAGAGGAAAGGAGAAAAAATAAGACCTTCTTTCATTTAGGATGTTTCTCACGGGGGATGTGGTGGGGTCCGTGAACTGAGAAATGGGCCGAGGACGCACACCAACGCCAAAGTCGAAAGACCAAAAAAGGGACCTTGGTTCTATAAAAACCATTCTTCCCTCCCCCCCCTCCCATGCCAAAGCCAGGTCTAGCTGTTTCGTCTGCCTTCGCTTTTTCCCAAAGAACCATTGGGTGAATCCCTGTTGAGTAGTACAGTACCAAGCGGTCAGAGCGAGAGCTTATAGCTTTCTGACGGGCAGGGGGGATCGAGGAGGAGAAGGGAGGGAGTCTTTTTCATTTTCCGTCTCAAAAGACGAGATCTCATTTCCAGAGGCGCTCTTCTCCTTTTGGGTAAGAAGTGTCGGTCAAGGGAGGCGGGACCTACTACATTTGTTGTACAGCCAAGGATTTCTTCGTTCCCTCCTTCTTCCCCTCGCATTACTCAAATTGGTGAGATCTGAGGGAATGAAGGGCGGCGGGACGAAGGTTTCACCAGGGTGAGTCTTTCTTGGTATTTGAGTACCTTTTTAGGGAAAACCATAGCTAAGTGGAGAAAAATGAGGTCACCTCCTCGATATTTTTTGGTGAAATTTGTTTTCATGCCAGGTCCAGCCTGTTGCTATAGAGCTGAGGGCTTGAGGGAAGCTCCGGTGGGAGAAAAGAAACACAGAGAAAACCTCTCTCTTCTTTGTCTGGCGGCGGCGGCGGCCGGTGGGCACTGATCCTCTTCTAATCCCGCCTCCTCCTCCTCCTCCGCTTCCCTGGACCGACGAGGGATCATTGATCTCTTACTGTTTACCTGGAAAAAAGAGAAGGGGAGGAAAAGAAAGGAGAAGAAGGGTTGTGACAGAAGTTGTTTTCCTTTCCATTCATCTTTCTTCCTCTCCTCCCTTCCTTTTCAGGAGGCCGACAGGGCAAGAAATTGGTTGGTTGGTTGGAGGGATCTGTAGGGCACTGGCCTCCAAAGATGACGGCTCTTGCCTTCTCGCCTTTCTGCTTTGGCGGGAAAAATCCCTTTTTGAAAGAGTCCCCGTCAAATAGGAATGATCCTTTTCACCTAGGAAGATCCCTCATATTTCGCCCTCCGTCGATTTCGCCGCCATCATCTGTGCACAAAAGTTAGAGATGGGAAATGTGCAGAGGTCGTGTGAGTCTTCTTACTTCAGAGAAGAGGTGGAGATCTATACGTAGAAAGAAGTCACCTGTCACCCGAAAACTGGGGCGAGAGTACGTCCTCTCCCACTCACATCCGGTGTCCCCCCCACCGACCGAACGACCCACCAGCAACAGCCTTCATGTCGCAATCTCACGGAACAACCAACCTCCACTTTGCGTCAATTATGCACCGGGCGAGGGAGGAGAAGAGGAGAGGAGAGAGCGTTTGTGTCGTTGGCGTGCGGCTCCCTCCCCTCTCCCCAAAGCAGATGCGAAGACGCCAAAGTTTCATAGAGCCAACCACAGGAAATATGCGTTCATGTTTTTGTTTGATGGCGGCCACTTCCAATGATCATGATATCTGAGTGTATGCTTGTACAGTACCGTTGGCTGTACGCATGTACGTGAATGTACTGTACACAAAACTTTTGATATATGTATATCCCCCAATTGTACAGAATATTAAACCGGGCTCCCCCCGTGTTAAAAACAGGAACAGTGCCACCCCGCTTCCTCCTCTTCCTCACCCCACCACTGATTGCCCTAATTACCGCTGGAGAGAGCCTTTCCACATTTCCCCTTCCCTTTTTTCGAGGCTCCGTACAACACAGCGTGTGGAGATGGCGGCTTTGGGGTCCTCTCCTCCTCCTCCTCCTCATTTTCTCTCCCTCCTCATCGATTATTCCGCGCGAGCTGTTTAATGGGCATCTTTTGCCCTCCATTCTTCCCCTCCAACAGACCAACAAAACCCTCCTTTCAGCTTGGCCTTACCTAACCAACCCACGGACCATCTTAGCCTGAACCTACTCTAGACAGGATCGGAATTCACCAATCAATTCACTTGGGAAGATTGAAACCACTGGGACGGGCAATTTGCGAGTCTTCGAGAAAGCAACATAATTTTTTCCCTATAGCTTGAAAAGCTTGTGAAACCGGGAGAATGTGAAGCCGCTCCTTGTTTTTTTCATTCAGGCTTTTATGGGCCTTTAGGCCTTTTCTCCGCAGGGAATAAATAAGAGGCAAGCCCTCCCCTTGCAGCTGCGTTTCGGCCTTGACGAAACCGGTGGCAGCGTTATAGCGGATAAGGAAATCATTTTTTTATTCCGTCGATTTTTCAAAGCATCCAATGCGATTGAAATTTCGAAACCTTTTGTGACATGGCTTTTCGGTAATATTCGAGTCCCTCTACTGGGATACGGCAAAAAGTCACGAAAAGAGAAAAGGCAAATAAAACCCATTTCGAACGCTCATTCTTTCCCCGTTCCTGTCGGCACTTCCAGCGAAGGAAAGGAAAACTGAACTGAGAATTGCCGTTTCGGTTTTTCTTTCTTCCTAACGCTTGGGTGAAACAACAGGAGGTGGGAATGGCTGTATTGGCCGCTCAAGGGAAGGAGGCGGCGGAGGTGGTGAGCTTTAGGCACAGAAGAGCAAAGAGAAGGCCTATCAGTTGTTGCCAGAAGGAAGAGGAGAGAAGGAGAGAAGAGGAGGAATGGAAGACACTTGGAAAGGTTAATGGCTACGGTAGCGGAAGGAGGGAGACCTTTTAAAGGGGGGGGGGCTCCCCCGGGCCCGCCCCATCTCATTGCCCCCTCGGTTGTCGGAGGAGGTCTTTCGTTCTTCCTTAGTCGCGTGTCTCTCCATCGTGGAAAGGAGGAGGGAATCGGTTTGAAGGGGGGCCTCGAGGGGGAGGGGGGGAAAGACAGTCGAAATGAGGTATGATGAGGAAGGGCACACGAGAGGAGACACTTAAAAGGCAAGAGGACTGTTCTTCCTCCTCTCTCTCGATTCGAAACGAACGTTTTCTTCTGCTTTGGGGATCTCGAGAGGGGAGAGGCTGTTAATGACCTTATCGCGTGCTCCTGCTTCGCCCGGTGGGTCTCGGGGAAGTGGAGGATTCTTTCTTTATTCTCTCCTCGACGTGAAAGAAGAACCCTCCTTCTTTCGTAAGTGGGATGCTATGAAGGCCAAGGGGGAGATCATGTTGTAGAATAGGAAATAGGGGCATTCAGGATTTCATTAGCACATGCAGCGGCGTTTGTTTTGCGTGCGCCGAATGGACAACAATAGCCGAGAGGGTCGGAGGGAGGGTTTCGTAATCAAGCTTGTTTCCTTTCCAGGTCTAAACCAACTCCTTAATAAATCGGTTTTGTTATATGTAGTTTAGACTTTGAAGCTTCCGGAAAAAACCTTCATCCGAACCCTCCATTTCAAAGTACAGTACATGCTAGTCTTCCTCTCGCGCACAACAGCACACTCGCCGAAGTACCTATAAAAGGAGTTATGTCACACTACCGACTACCGTACAACAACGAGTGCTAAGTAAGTAGAGAGCAGAGCACACTACCCCGCCCTTCCTCTTCATCCCCCCCACCTAGGTACCAAGTCGTAGAACGAACGCGCGTGCAGCGAACGATGACAGTGTGACTTTAACCGTGTATCTCTTACAGCAGCTTAGCCTCACCGAAATACTGCACCCATGCAGCAGCGCGAAACAAAAACCGTAGTCCGTAGGGGATTCTAAAAGTGTGCCAAATAATTAGACAGCCGTGTACCTCCCCTTCCCCTCCTTCACCCTCCTGAACCGAGTCTAGACTTTCAAAATTAGGTAATTCTGAGCCTGCGCAGGAACGATTTAGGACGGGCAGCAGCCCACGTCCGACTCTACTAATAACCGTCCGAAAACTAAATGAATGGAAGCGTGCAATAGAAAGTAAAACTATCAACCCCTCTCCTTAACCAACAAGATGAAACAGCCCTTTCCCTCTTTTCCCGAGACCGCCTCACTTTACATCTCTCTACCTCTCCTACAGTACATTTCTTTTTTATATTACTCCAACTCATTCCATCCTCCTTTCAACATATTCACAACCTCACGCGGCGAGAATATTTATTTGTTCTATCTCTCTCGCCATCACTCTGCGATGCCGCAAAAAATCATCTCTTCTAGCCTCGTTTTAGCCACTCTTGCCACACGCAGGGGCCCACACCGGATCGATCGTCCGCTTCCTCCGGTTTATATCAAATCATGATGCTCTTTTGCCCTTCTATCTCTATCTATCTCTACCTAGCATACGCCTATGCAATTTTATGTTTTGCAACTTGGTCATTATTACCCTTCTTTGCGTTTTTTTGTTTGATTCGTTATTACGACTATCTGCTGTCCTTTTCCCCTCTTCTCTCTATCTTTTTTGTTTACGCCTTTTTTTCATTTGGTCTCTTGCAGACGTCGTAACGAGCAGCACCACAATCTCGCCCCTCGCCACCGCCCACCAACCTCACCTAGCAGCAGCAGCAGCACCTACAGCAGCACCAACGGGCAGCGACAACAACAACACCGACAAGCGCCGCCACCCCCCTCCGATTCCCCCCCGCTCCTCCAACAAGCACTCCCACCAGCCCCTCCGCTCCCCCGCCGACACTGACGCCGACGCCGACGCCGACGCGGCCGCCACCTCTCCGCTATTGCTGAACGGGCACGGCGAGAGGGAGGACGGCGCTCCTGAGGACGGCATTGCCGCCGCCGCCAACGGAGACCAGAGTCTCTCCAGCCTCAACTCCTCCCGCTCCAACTCCGTTCCAACCCAGCGGAGGGAAGACGGAGGAGGCAGTGACGGAGAGGGAGGAGGAGGAGGAGGCGCCATCGTCGAGGACGAAGAGGACGACTGCGGCATCACCATATCAATCCCGGTGCCGCAAGTGGCAGACCGGTCAGAGCCAGACGGCTGCAAGAAGAAGAAGAAGGGGCGCCTGCGCTTCTTCTCCCCTCCCGAGAGCCCCGTGGTGACCGAGGAGGAGCTGCGGCGGCGCGAGGAGAAGGCGGCGGCGGCGGCAAAGAAGAAGGCGCAGATGAAGAAGTCGATGGCGAACCTAAGGGCGATGACGAGGAAGATGTCGCTGGCGGAGATGGCCGGTAAGAAGGGGAAGAAAAAGAAGCAGAAGGATAAGATGGAGGAAGAGGATAGCACGATGACCGCAGAAGGAGGAGGAGGGTGCGGGGTTACTTTCTCTTTCGGTGGCGGTGATGATGATGATTTGGACGCGGCGGACGGGGGAGGCGAAGATCGCATGTATCCGCCGACCATGTACGAGGCCTTCAGCAGGAGGAGGATGGGAGGAGCGGAGGGGGAGGGGGTGATGGTGGTGGTCGACGGGGAGGAGGACAGCAGCGGCGCGTTCGGCGGTGGAATGGGGATGGGGGCCATGGAGGACATGGGCGGCCTCGGGGGCGGCCTCTCCGTGGGCGGCGCGGGCGGCGGAAGGATGACTCGAAGCCCCTCCACCTTCGGCGAGCTGGGGGCGCAAACGGCGCAGTGTAAGCAGATATTGCAAGCACACACTACTACAACACCAACAACCATCTTCTGCCTGTGTCGATCGCTTCCCCCCTTCTTCTGGTTGGTCGATTCCCCCTCTCCCCTCTCCTTACTAGTACCCAGTCTAAGATTTTCCCTTTTATACCTCCTCACATCGTCCTGAGATGAAGAAATATGGTGTTGCTGTCCGTTGAGAGGAGTTTTTTCTTGCACGCACAGCCATCGATATCTTATCCAAGATCCATCCAATCCTCCTCCTCCTCATTCCACCTTTTAGCCGCCCCCGTTGAATCAACCCACTAATAACAGTACTATAACATCGGCAGCTGCAACAGTGCTATTAACAAAAAAAATGTCGAGTAGCTCGGAAGAGGCGAGAACCTCTTTTCAATCCAATACACTCGATCCCAGTCGGTTCTCCATATCTCTCTCATCGATCGCTGTGCCTCCTCCTCCGCCCTTCTGACTAAATTGCCAAGCTTCCACTATTGCATCACTTTAAAAGAAACAGCATGTTCTAAGCGCTGGCTTGACGATCAATGAAAAAGTATGCACTGCTACTAACACGGATAGTATTTTCACTTCTGCTCTTAAAACGAACACAAGGAATGCTTGCAGTAAAAGTCCAGCATAAATGTAACTCTTGCGCTCGTGAGGGATGCCTCCTCTCTCTCCACCAAAGTAAAGAGAAAGCAAGTCCAAAAAATCCGCTCGCTTGCAACGCTACCTAATAGTCTTCTTAGGCACTTTCTCTCTGTAGTCGAAACATCTACATGTTTGTCGAAATGTCCAAAGGAACAACCCTTTCTATCATATCTTTGAATCGGCGAGAACGCACCTCTTCTCGTCCTAAAAAATATTCCCCATCCCCTTCCCTTCTCCCTAATCCATTTCTCCAGTACACACGTAGCAAGCAGAACAACACAGTATGGATAGAAATGCGAACATACCTTTTCATCTTAGTGAACGCAGCTGCCAGCTTATATTTCCACCTCTACTAGCGTCCGTAGTAGAACCTAACCAAAAGTGCCTCGCCAAATGCAAATATAATCTCTGCCATCGTCATGCCGTACAGTAAAACAACAGAGGAAAGAGGTACAGGTGCCTACTGCGAGAATTAATTGACGTATCTTTTGGTATCATTTCTCTTTCTCGGTGTTTTCTTTTTTCTTTCTTTGTTCCTCCTTCCACTTTTGCCTCGGTTCTGCCTATATCTCTCGTTGTCTCCTCCTCCTCCACCTCGCCCTCTTTCTCATTTTAGAGGGTGCTTCCCTGTTTCCTTAGCGGCCTCCCCCCCCCCCCGGCGGCGGCCGCAATGATCCGTTAACTCCGCCACCTCCCATCCTCCCTCCCGCCACCCACTAACAAGATGACACAGGGGAGCTAGAAGGAGGACGGATAGAAGAGGCCTCCAGGCAGGAGCCTAATGGAGAAAGAAGAAAAAGGAGTGTGTCTTTTCTCCACCCCAGTCTCCATTCCTCTCTACCAGGCCACCTTACCAACACATAACAGAGAGGCGCAAACACAAACAGTACTCTTCCAGTCCCCTCCCTCCCCAATCCCTCGTCCGTCCCTTCCTTCACAAGCACGCTTATACAACACAAGGCTTGCCCCACAGCCCATGCAACCAGAGTCCCACATGGTAAAGAGCATCTAGCCTGCCAGATGATACGTGAAGAAGTAGATTGATAACAAGACACTCCGGACTTACTCAAACCATTAGAGCTCACCACAATACAGCACACTACTTTGAAGGACTAAAAGAAGCCAATCATTTTCAAATTACAGAAGCAACACTGCGCATTCGCGCCACTTGACACTTTATTAGTTTCGCACGTGCGAACGCGTCTTGTAGCCCCAAGGTCAATAATTCCAGACAGGAGGATGAGGATGAAGAGGGATCGAACGCATGTTTCTTCCTCCTCCTGCAACCCTTCCCTTCCTCCAGGGAGAAGGAGAGAGAGGTCTGGAAAAGGGGGAGTAGGAAGCGCAATGCATCATCCGGAGCAGGACTCCCCCCTCATTTCTCCCCTTCTTCTTCGCCGCCGCCGGGCCCATATCCTGCTTGTCTTGCCGCCGCCGCCGCCGCCCACGCCCACGCCCATTTCTTGTTTTTCCTCTCCGAGAAAAGGGTAGGATGAAGGAGAAGGGCGCTAGTACGACGACGTGTCGAGAGGAGGGATAGAAGGCGGCGGCGGCGATCCCTTCGCCCTCAGCCTCGTTTGTTTCACTTTTCTCCTGCTCTCTGCAGTCGAGAAGGAAGAGGAAGAGCAGAG
>JAAUYJ010140898.1_pt1 | contig 11860 bp, 9 predicted proteins | sample 7278031 | NCBI WGS metagenome assembly JAAUYJ01 (sample SAMN14350222, study PRJNA611818) | marine sediment metagenome | isolation source: surface marine sediment (1.8m) | place: French Polynesia: Moorea | collected 2018-08 | reverse complement strand
CCTTGCTCTTCCTCAGCTCGTCCTCCAGGTCGCGCTCCCTGGTCTCCAGCTTGGACCGCACGCCCTGGAGGGACTTGATCTCCTCTCGGAGTATCTCGTGCTCCCTGCAGAATAGCAACAGTGGGTTCGAACTAACCTTATTTCCCAAGTGCAGAATTTGCGTAACGTACCCGGTAAGCTCATCCACCTTGGCTATGAGGTCGTCCTTGACAATGTTGAGGGCGTTCTTGGTGGCCAGCAGCTCGTTGTTCTCGGCGATCAGGTTCTCAACCTCCTTGCCCATGCCTGTAAAGAGAGAAATGAAAGACTTTTTTTTAAAAAAATGACGTTTCAGGTCTTGCGTTCAATTAAAAAAACTTGATTTGTTTTTGGTAAAACCAGCATTGGGTTAGGCATCTCCCCTAAGACTCACTCCCCCCACGAAAGAAAATCAGCCTAAGGTAGAAGGAGGGAGAGGGAGGGAGATGAATCTCGTCAAGAGAGTGGCAGAGAAGTATTTGAAGCAGCTTTCGTTTGCAAGCTTTTTTGCACGCCAAATTGGCACCCAAATTGAACAGAAAAAAAAACACCTGGACAAAAAAATCCATTACATTACAGGTTGAGAAAACTCGGTACTTTTCTTCAGCTCACTCCTGAGTGACACAATCCCGACGAGAAATCTCTCCTCCTCCGCTCCCGCCTCCTCTTCCTCTACAAGCCGGCTGCAGTAAGTGCACAGGAGACGGCGGCGGCGGTTCATACCGCTTTTATCCCCGTTCTTACCGAAGTAGTTCTCGTTGACTGTTGTAGAAGCGGCGTTAATTGTTTTTCACATCGTCGTGTTAGAGGGTCGTTCACATCCCGAGCGCGGTGTTTTTTGGTGTTAATTTCGACGATGCGTTCGTAGAGATTCAGCGGCAACGTAGGATAACGTGGGGAGGATGAGAGAGTAGGAAAAAGAAGAGAAAAAGAACTATCGTTAGCAAATTTAGGCTCGGACTTGGACAAGTTTACAAAAAGAGTCTCGTATGCGTAATAGAACAATGGTCTCTGTCCCAACCAATGCCCATTCATCCCATGTTAGGTTTTTTAACGGAAACGTGCAAAACGGTGTCGACTGTTTTCGTACCCAAAATAGTCTCGAAATAACATTTACAATTAGGTACGGGAGGGACCCCAAAACTGTAAACATTTGACGCTAAAGACAGGGAGAAATGACAAACTAAGCAAAACGGAAATAAGTGTTGTACCGTTGTCGAATCCTCTGGTGTCGCCGTAATCGCTCTCGTTGTCTGCAGAAGCCGACGAAGGAGAAAATAAAATGGAAAAAATAAAATCGACGAAACACAAATAAACGAACAAAAACTTGAAAAAAGTTGGGGAAAAGCACAACACACTACGGAATAAATTGAACGGACTTGTGAAAAAGCACTGAAGGAGGGTGCGGGGGATGAAGGCGAGCGATCTTGTGTACTGTACTATGGTTTTGTTCTGTGGTACATATGCCTCAGCGAAGCGAACGGGGGCCGGAAAGATTCTTCAAGTGCAAATAATTTTCGAAAGGAACTAACTGTATCTGGGGGGGACTGGCAAAAGGAAAAGAGTAACGCCGAACAGCAACATCATGCACCAACTCATGACTTCACTGACCGGCCGAAGCGTAATCCCCGGGGTGGGCCCAGCCTCCTAAAGAAGCGGTTTGCAGGAAAAATCGTTTCTGTTTTTTCGCAGGTGGGAAGTAAGAGCGGGAGTACAGGGTGAAGCAGGTTGGTTTCTTTCTTTCTTTCAAAGTCAGTGTTGTTCGGGGTATTGGATTTCGTTGAGTGCCGAGGACGAAAGAGTAGTGGTTAGGAATTTAGGATCATAACACGCTTTCGTAGTAGTAATAGTGGTTGGTTGGTAGTATAAGCCGTGCCATCGTTAAAAGAGGGGGTTGGTGATACCATGGTGGTTGTCGTGATGGTGATTGTGAGAGTGGATTAAGAAGCGCGAGTAAAAAATGAAAGTTCAATGTCCAGTTCGACCAACCCGAACCATTGGGGAAACACCAAACTCTCCGCAGCTTCACTCTTGTTCACAAAAAAATCTTTCCCGCAATTTTAGTTTCCTCTTCTGTTCGTTTTTAAACGATTAAAAGTACATAACTTTGTCACTTACCGGTGATGTCCGCCCCCTCGTCCACCTCGCCAATGGCCTCGGAGTCCTGGAAGCTGAGCTCCTGGTACAGAGTGTTGCCAGTCCGCGTCTCCCTGTAGAAAAGCAAAAAGAAAAGTCAAGAGAAGCAACGAAGTAACACGCTTCCTTCTCTCTATTTACGATTTCGTGTGGCTGGACCCCGCCGGCACCGCTGCCGTGGGAGTGACGGGGGTTGCCGGGCCGATGCTGGGGTCTGCCGAGACGTCCACGGGGGAGGTGACGTCGGTCACCGTCAAGTCGCCGGCGTCCTCCACCTCGGGGGTCTCCACCCACCCGCCTCTCTTGCCTAAAACGACAAGATTTGATCGAAATAAGTTTTCTGGAAGAAGAATAAACAAACTAAATGACTAGGTAGGTACCAACGAAAAAGGACACATGCGACTGGGTGAAAAGAATCGCTATGGCGCTGGACAAACTAGGCACTACAAAAAAGGCCTCTAGACCAGGACGAGCAAGCAAACGAAACCAGGGTTTTGCCTCTACTGTAGACATGGGCGCTTTTGCTGCCACTACTTTTTATACTTTTGCTCTGCTCGTTCTGAGTGCAATTTTCGTTGGTGCCCGCTTCTTCCTCGCCAATCTTGTCATCGTCGGTGCTCTGACCTTTATCCAGCATCTTCTTCGGCGGCGACGAAGCCTTCTTGGAGCCGGGACTCTGGAGAAGAAGTGGGAAGTGTTTCAAATGTAAGCATGACTTCAATATTATCGCACGTTGAAACCTACCTGCAGCTCATTCTTGAGCGTCTGCTGCCCGGCTTCGGCCGTTGAGGCGACCCCTGACGGGTACTCAGTGCTGGGGGTGAGGAGGGACTGCTGCCCGGCGCCACCGTTGTTGTTCTCCAGCTCCGCATAGCCAAAGGACACCGGGCCAGACGACCTGCATAATTCGATTACAGTGCGGCCCACTAATGAAGGCATTCATGAATCGCAGAGAAAAGGACAAGCACAGATTTTCTGTTCAAGGCTTTCGTACTTTTGCTTCGCTTTGGAAGGAAGCAAAAAAATCGCAACGAATTTACCCCGAAACTCATTTATTTTTCCCTGCAAAAAGTTGCAGCCCCTCCCTCACCTGCTGTTGATCTGGTTGACTGCGAGCGAGGCCGGGATCTTGTTCCTGGCTGCCCCGACCGACGATGAGGAGTGCTGCTGCTGCATCTGCTCCATCCTCTCTGCGCCCAGCATCGACTTTGTCCTCTCCATGTAGTCGATGTGTGTCTTGAACAGCTCGGTGTAGCGGTCGTGCAGCTTGCCATATTCTCGCTTCATCTCAGTTTCCTTGTCCTCCAGGCGGGAAACTAAAGTGGGAACGGAAACAAAGTGATAATTTTATTACTTCTAATGTTGTCAGTTTTCCCTGACAATTACTAAAGTTTTTTCCTCCCGTCCGTAGCTAGAGAAACGGGAGGAGGAAGCGTCTCGTAAAGGTTGGCCAAGCGTAAAATCGAGGAGGGAAAAGAAAAGGGGAGGAACTTCTTCGCTTGACGATTTTCTCTCCTCTCTTTCGCGAGAATGGAAAATATTCAAAAACGGCGTGTGCCACTTGTAACCTGCTGCAAGGAGAGTGACTCAGCCCGACGAAGGAAATGCGGGATGGAGAAAAAGAGGGACACCTTTCACTCCCTTCCGATACACTGGATACGCCCACGTCTCTTCAAATATTAAAATGTGAAGCTCCTCCCTCCCACGTCACCGACCCACATATTAATTTTGGAAAATGGATGTTTCCAAGAACTCACTCTGGTCGTGCGAGTTCTTCGCCTTGAGCTCGAACATCTTGACGATGGAGGTGAGCGACTCCACCTTGACCGCGGCCTCCTTCCTCTCGCCCTCCGCCGCGTCCTCCACCTCCATGAGCCGTCCCTCGCTTGACTTTCGGAGCTGCTTCTCCCGCTCGTACTGCGTCACCAGCTGCTCGTTGTCCTCCTTGAGCAGCTCGCCCTCCACCTCCAGCTCCTGGTTCTCAGTGTAGGCCAGGTCCAGGCTCTCCAGCACGTTGACGATAAGCGGCATCAGCGTCTTGACCACGTCGGCGTCGTAGCGCTGCATCATGGACTCGAACTCCTCGTAGATGGACCCGGCCAAGGCCTGTACCTTCTCGCTCATTACCGCGTTCGGGTCAGAGTTGGCGGAGGAGGAGGCGGGGCCGGAGGGGGGGCCCAGGCCCGCCGTCGCGGCGGACGCCCCCTGCGGCTGGTCCGAGGAGGGCGCGGCCGACCGGGTGGCGGCGGCCGCGGCGGCGGAGCTGGCGGTCAGGCCCAGCAGGCCCAGGGCGGCGCGACCGCTGCCCCCGTTTCCCCCGAAGGCCCCCGGCGAGGTGGCGCCGGAGGACCCGAAGCCCTCCGACCCCGTGCTGAGCGTCATAGACCCGGTGGAGGTGATCATGGCGTGGTGCGGCGGCACATCGCCGCCGGAACCGGGGTTAGGGTTCATGATGACCCCGCTGTGCGTGGCCGTCACCGGACGGGCAACCGCATTTCCTGTCCTCGTCAGTCCAGTAGGATAAGAGGCCGTTTGACCTCGATCGATTTCTCCCTCTGTGGCGGAGCGCACTTGGTCGGGCGCGGCAGGGACCCAGGCTCCTCCGGGTCAGTCCGGGTCGTCCCTGAGGCACCCCGAGGGGATCTGGGCGCCTGACTGTGACTGGTCTTTCCGAGGAGGTCCCCGTTACTCTTCTTTCTCTTTCTTCTTTGGTGGGAATTTCTTCTCCTTTTCCGTCTTTTCCTTCCTTCCTCTCTTCTCTTCTCTTCTCTTCTTTTCCCAGCTGCGAAAGAGAAGGAGGAGACACCCACTGGCAAAGGGCAATATCAATGGAGTGTCTGAGAAAATCAAGGAAGTGGAATCTACACTTTCAAGAGAAATCCTAGATGCAACGCTCCGCAAAAAACGAAATGATAGTCTCCTTCATTGCTCCAATATTCGTTTCTTGAGACTATAGTCTCTCCTTTTGTGGTGTTGTCCTTTGTATGACGTTTCCTGCCCTCTTTGGTTGTGTCCCCTTTGGCTGATGGGCAGGCGAGGGCAGAAGGGGAGGGAGGGCTGGGCAGAGGGAAAAGAGGGGAGAAGGCGGAGATGTGCGGCCATTTCAGCCTCTCCCCTCCTGCCTTCTCTCTCTCTCTCTCCTCCCTTTTTGGCGTGCACAAATCAGCTGACCAAGAACCTGAAGGAAAGCAAAGAGAGAACAGAGGAGAGACAGAAAGAGAGACAAAAAGTGTTTTGCCTTTGCGGACTGTCTCTCGCGAACTTGATCTTGGCGGAGAAGCACAAGTTTGATCAGACCTCGGGATCTTCCAACCGGTCACAGGGGTCTCTGAGCGGGACAGGATCCTCCAGAGTCTCGGTGAGTTTCCTCTGGCCCTTCAAGTGGCTGAATCCCCTTTATCGTGACGTCTGTGTTGGGCCCCGATAAGGGGAAGCCCGCGCGGGCGGAGGAGGACGTGACTCACACTCACTTTAGTCAGGCAGCAGAGGGATCTTTGTCACTCATACTCATTTTGGGCACTCCTCAAAGTTACTTTGATCACCCTTTGACTCGCGTCTCTTCCCCGTGTCTTTCAGCGGTGCTCCTGGAGCACTTTTGTGGCCTCCCTTCCGCGTGGGGGTGATCGTCACCATGTCTGGGAACACCCTTCAGAAGGCCATCGACCTGGTGACCAAGGCCACCGAGGAGGACAAGAACAAGAACTACTCCGAGGCCCTCCGCCTGTACGAGCACGCCGTGGAGTACTTCCTGCACGCCATCAAGTACGAGGCGCAGAGCGACAAGGCCAAGGCCTCCATCAGGGCCAAGTGCGTGCAGTACCTGGAGAGGGCCGAGAAGCTCAAGGTCTACCTCAACGGGAAGAAGAAGAAGCCCATCAAAGAGGGCGGGGGCGGAGGGGGCGGGGGCGGGAAGAAGGACAATGGCGGCTCCAAGGACGGCAAGGACGACTCCAAGGACGAGTCGGACAGCGACAACGACGACCCCGAGAAAAAGAAGATGATGAGCAAGCTGGACGGCGTCATCGTCATGGACAAGCCCAACGTGAGGTGGGAGGACGTGGCCGGGCTGGAGGCGGCCAAGGAGGCCCTCAAGGAGGCTGTCATCCTGCCCAGCAAGTTCCCCCACCTCTTCCAGGGCAAGCGCACCCCGTGGAAGGGCATCCTGCTGTACGGCCCGCCCGGGACGGGCAAGTCCTACCTGGCCAAGGCGGTGGCCACCGAGGCCAACAAGTCCACCTTCTTCTCCGTGTCGAGCGCAGACCTCATGTCCAAGTGGCAGGGGGAGTCGGAGAAGATGGTCAAGAGCCTCTTTGAGAGGGCGCGCGAGGAGAAGCCCAGCATTATCTTCATCGACGAGGTCGACTCGCTCGTGTCCTCCCGCTCTGACGGGGAGAACGAGGCCACCAAGAGGGTCAAGACGGAGTTCCTGGTGCAGATGCAGGGCGTGGGCAACGCCTCCGACGGGATCCTGGTGCTGGGCGCCACCAACATCCCCTGGGCGCTTGACTCTGCCATGCGGAGGAGGTTCGAAAAGAGGATCTATATCGGTCTGCCCGAGGCTGCCGCCCGAACGGAGATGTTCAAGCTGCACATGGGCGACACCAAGACCACCATCAACGACTCCGACTACAGAATGTGAGTTTTACCAAGTTTGCTCCTTTTTGTTGAGATATGTTAAGTTACACGTTCCTTGTTCTCTGCAGACTCGGCCAGAAGGCGGACAACTACTCCGGAGCCGACATCCAGATCGTGGTCAGAGACGCCCTCATGCAGCCTGTCAGAAGGGTGCAACACGCCACACACTTCATGCAGGTGTGTTGCTTATGACGTACCTCAAACTTTGGGTCTTACTTATCTTTCTCCGATTTGCTTAGGTGCAAGCGCCTGACCGCAAGGACCCTTCGGTGATGCGCTCCGACTACTGGATGCCCTGCTCCCCTGGCGCGCGCGGCGCGGTGGAGAAGAACTGGATGGACATCGAGCCTGACCAGCTGTGGGAGGAGCCCGTCAGCATGAAGGACATCGAGACGTCGCTCTCCTGCTCCAAGCCCTCCGTCAACAACGACGACCTCGAGCGGATGAACAAGTTCACGGAGGAGTTCGGACAGGAGGGATAGGGCGTACCTACAAAAGCGGAAGGAAGAATCGCTCTATCCGAGCGAGAATGGACTCCCTGTGATTTTTTTCCCGAGAAACAAGAAGAGTAAGGAGGACCGATACCCCCCACGCCGCCAGTCGCCAGTGAGCCGCCTTTGTCCTCCTTTCCTCTCTCCATGCAGTTTGTCTCTCCCTTTGGCGGGGGGAAAGTGGGGCCCGACCGAAACCCTCCTCCTTCCACACGATTTAAATGTTGCATACTAAGAATTATACTGCATCTCTCCGCAGAGCCACCGGATCGCGCTTTTTGCTTTCTAAAAGTGAAGGGTGGGTCGCATCTCTCTAGTTCCGCCCCCTTCCACATTTTTTCACAGCAGCACGGTAGGCGGAATTGCTGGAGAGTGTCACTGTGTCTTGTCACTGGTGGAAAGATGAGCGTCTGGAGAGCAAAGAGATATTCGCTTGCGTCGAAGCCATTCGTGGTGGTCGAGAAAAGAAGTATCAATTTGGCACAGAGAGCAAAGAAAGAAGAAGAAAAGAAAGAAATCGGACGAAACCGTATGGTATCAATAAATCTATATTTGACGTCACATGTTTGTGGTGTTTAGTGGAGTCATTGTTTCTCGAGGTGTCCGCTCGAATTTTCTTATCTGAAAGTATCATGATGCTACATTATTCTTGTCTGGTTAGGCCAAATACGGTTGCGGAATAAGAGGGGTGGTGTCGTTGCTAGTACGTTCTTTACCACTTTTTAATTCATACGTACATTTTTGTATTTAATCAATTGAAAGACAACTTGGCTGACGTGTTGACGACTTCTTGCGTCTGAAGTTTCGCGTGATAGTGGGGTCGGCAAAGTCGGCAAGTCCTAATTCCGGGGTTTCTCACCAAGGATTTTTGTTCCGGTCTCCTTCCAAGTGACCAAGCGTATGTACAATGTACACATTCGTACATGTGGTCGCACTATAGTGGACGGAAGAGGAAAATCGCCATGAAAATCGGTCTTTTCCGACAAAAACCGGCTTCTTGTGATGCTTATTTTCCCAAGCTGGGAAACGCAACTCTTTGCCACACCACATGAGTCAAAGCGAGCCGAACCCACACTCGAGGGCGGGAATTTTTCCATGTCTTTCCCCCCCTTATCTCGGTGTTTCACTTTGGCGGCCCCCTCCGCCCCCACCTCTCCCGCCGCCGCCGCCTCCAACTCTCGGGCTCGCTGATGCTGGAGCCCTGGAAAAAAGAGAGACGCAAAGAACACTTTATTTTCGGTTTTCAAAAAACTTTTTTACTGTTTTTTTCACCTGGCTCCACATGTATTTCCAGTATAGCCTCTCTTTGTCGTCCAGGCTGAGGGATCTTCTCCTTCTGTGGTTTGGGATTAATTTCAGTTCGTTAAATTCGGGCGATTGCCGTCTGAATGAAGCTGCTTTACTACTTGCCTTCTAACTTGTGGTGTTGACGTCGTGGTTGTGGTTCCCGAGCAAACGGGGTCCTCCCTAGGGAGAAAATCAACGTTTGATGGATGATTGTTGCAGATTCAATTAGCTGCAAGATGGATAGAACTTGCCGAAAAAGCTTCAATTTATGAACGGGATTGACTTAGAGCTGATTGATTAAGATTGTTTCAAAATAACGAAACTACAGATAATCTCTTGATTGCATGAGTACCAGTTATAATTTTCGTCTCACCTGCACACCATTGGCTTGTCGTTGTCGCAGGTTGCCTCCACCAGCGGGTAGCAGATGTTGTCTGTGCCGTTGAAGACGACCTTGACCGGGTGGTGCCGATCGTCCTCCGCCAGCACGTGCTGAGTCACCGTGCAAGAGTGCTGTGAGACCACACGGCGCTGGACCGAGTTGGCGGCGGAGGGCATCGCGGAGAAGGACAGCAGCACCATCACTTGGAATAGAGTCACCTGGTAAACGACGTTCTGACTGCCGGTGTCGCCAGGCATGTTTCGTTTCTTCTCACTGCCTCCAGGGAGCTCCCAGAGACCGAAACATTTCAAAACTGATCGTGTTTTTTTTTTTTTGGGGGGGGGGGGAGCAAGGGAAAGCTTTTCCCACCCTCAGTGGCAGGGGCGCGTGTAATTGTAGCACTTTTTCCGAGAAACGTCGACACCGCGATGGGTGGTCCTTGTGGTGTAATTCGAAATTTGCAGACTTCCACGGAAGCTGGGCTGAACACTGGGCACCCAAATAGGCGTGCAGCCGGATGATAACGCGGATCGACTCCAGTGAATCTGGCAGGAGGACGCAGCCAAGCTAGCTAACTAACTAACCCGATTCCAATGGCGATCGATCCGTGCGGAGAGAGTCTGTTCCCTTCGGCAGCCAGCTAGTACAACTCCCTTCCTCGCACTGCTCCTCGGCAACAACAACCCCTTTCCTCGATCCCCAAAAAGCCGACTTCGCCCCCTTCCCCCCCTCACGCATCTCCATCCGGTGCTAGTCGTATACAGCGGGGATGAGCGCACGCGCCCGAAGGGAAATCGTAAAAGCAAGTTCCTTCTCCGTCCCATGGCCACCACCCTTATACGGGGGGCCAGCGGCGACTTAATGTAAGGGCCATTTTGCTCCCCCTCCCACTCTCGATATACCCTGTCTTATGCGCGCGCTCTCCCTTGGGACCGCGATCAAACTCCTACTGTAGCTGGGAAGGAAACCCGTTTCGGATCCGCTTCACTTAGCCCCGATCTAGAAGTTACGTTGCACTGTCGAGAAACCAATATAATTTCGAGCAAAAGCAGAAGATATTACACGTCATTGCAACATACCAGGCACCTTCAAGGAAACAGAAAGTACGTGCAAAAATGTCCGACGAAATATTTTCCTAGAAAAGAGACGTCGAGACTTTTCCTCATTTGTGGTTCCAGAGAATCGTTTGCGTTGCCAATTTTTCGGGTATTTCCCCTCTTCAAGTGTGACATAGCATGCGGGGGGGAATCGGGCCAATTTCGAGCCATCATAAATCGTTTGCGCGTCTTTCGCATTTTTTCGAATCGTGACTTTTTCTTTTGGATGCATGTTGATGCCATATCAGTATCACTACTGTTCCCCTGACGGATGGTTAAATCTAGTACCTGATCTGTTTTTGAACGTACTCCTTTCTTCTGGTACCACATGTAAGCTTGTGAGAACCAAGGGATGTAGCTCCTAAATTTTTGCATCTCTCCTTCGCATGGTATGGTATGACACTGTTTAAGCCAACATATTATTTCTTTGCAAGCGAAATACAATTTCATTCAGGAGTTCCCCTTTCCCCACGCTCTCTTTCAAAAAAATCCTAGAACGTAGGCTGAGAGGGGGAAAGACAGAGAACTTTTGCTCTTCTGAGATAGACAGAAGAGGGGGAAAAAATCTGCGCTCAAAAGCACGAGCATAAACATCATCTCCTTATAAATCGTCCTCCTCCTCCCGTCCGCCGCCCTCCGCCTCCGCCTGTCTCCGCCAGAGACCTGTTATGCTCCGACAGCATAGAGAGAGAAGGGGCGGAGGGAGGCGGGGAACGGAAGACAACTCTCTCGCTCTCTCTTTCCTCCGCGGAAGGGAGGGTGGGTGCGCCCTAGGGAGGAGAGGAACGTCGAAGTCATCATTTCCCTCCTCTCCGTCCTCCGTCCGCCCTCTTCTCAGTTTTCTCCCAGAGCCCGACCGAGGAGGGAGCGGCCCGCACGCTCTCAAGAACAAGAACAGCTCCTACTAGAGGTCGCAGTGCTTCTAAACGAAGAAACCGCTTTTGCCCGCCGCCTCCCTACGGCGCAGCTCTAGAGCGTCTATCGCGAGAGCCGCCGCGGCCTCAACCCCGAACCCCAAAACGACCGACACTGACGGCTCCTCCCTCACCCGTCCGCCCGCCTCTTCACTTGACACATGTTGTTTTTCCCGTCCGAAGGGAGGAATCTCCGGATTTCGGGCGACGAGACCTACTACAGAGAAAAGGGAGGAAGGAGGAGTCTCTTTCAGTCCAGGCGACGACTGAATCGGGCTAGTTATACACACTTACGAAAAGGACGGAAAAACGGAGGAAAATACCCCGACAGCTATACTTCTGTGCCGCGGATATAGACGGAGAAAAGAGACGAACACACGCGCATTGTTCTAGCGCGCGTATTGCAGAGAGGAGCACAAAAACACACACCTTGCCCTCCCGTCCTATCAGTGAGCAAGAACACTTGTGGAAGAGACTAGCACAGTCGGACACAAAATCCGGGCTCCACCGCCACCTGCCCTGTTTGTGTCTCCGCGCGAGTGTGTAGCCTCCACTGTACAACTGAACGAAGGTAAGGAGAGACACAGCTCGATCTGCATGCAAAGACCGTAAATCTTTCCTCCTCCACCACCTTTTGAGGAAGCTCCATGATAGTCGCGGAACAGGGGAGACGATATACGTAGTAGAAGGAGCCCGCATGTTGTTTTGCGAGGTGCTGGTATACACACTTTGTAGCACAGGGTCTTGCTTAGCAATTCCATCCTCGTAATATTCAATGCAATTTCGACACTGCAATCGCTTTTTCCCGTTGTGTCATCCCCTCCTTGATGCCAACCACCCCAACAGCGAAGGAACGGGGGAAATCGCCGGGAGGTTAATGTTATTCATAGCCAATCAGGG
>JAAUYJ010103930.1_pt1 | contig 11864 bp, 9 predicted proteins | sample 7278031 | NCBI WGS metagenome assembly JAAUYJ01 (sample SAMN14350222, study PRJNA611818) | marine sediment metagenome | isolation source: surface marine sediment (1.8m) | place: French Polynesia: Moorea | collected 2018-08 | reverse complement strand
GGGGGAAAGCCGCAGAAAGGGAAAGGAACGCGAACTGAAAAGAAAGCGAAAGGATGGAGGAAGACGCAGGGGCGCGGCGGACGCCCAAGTCGAGGGTGCGAGAGAAATAAATTGCTCTCGGGGGTGCTTTTAAAATCTGCGAGGCTGTCGTTCGGAAAAAGAGAGGAAAAATAAAGCGGCCCACAATGTTGCCCGCATCGTCCACCCAATGTGAAGCGTCGTGCACATATTTTGTCCCTTACCTGTGAGTTCAGCTCGTTCCTCAGGTCGTCGAAGAAGTGCTTATCCGCCAAATGGCGAATGAAATGCGTGGAGTTGAGGAAGGTTCCGTTGCACACCGGGCAGCACATGGGATGCTGGTTCTGCTTCCCGGCTTTGGTATTTGCCTTGTTGGGAGGCGGAGGCGGCTGTTGCGATTGCTGCGGCTGTTGCTGATGCTGCTGAGGAGGAGGAGGTGCGACCTGATGACCACCAAAGTGGGGTTCCATTGGTTGCTGTGGCTGAGGGGGGAGCTGGTGCTCCTGTTGTCCAGGATACATGTGGTGGGGCTGAGGTGGCGGAGGCGGTACCTGAGGATGTGGATGTGGCTGCTGCTGCTGCTGAGGAGGAGGAGGAGGAGGCTGTTGCTGCGGTGGGTGATGATATCCTTGATGAGGTTGCTGAATTTGCACCTGATGTTGCTGCTCTTGCTGCATGTTCTGGTATTGATTTTGCGGCGGCCCCGGAAGCCCCTGTTGTTGCCCAGGATACTGTTGCTGCGGTTGCTGTTGAGTAGGTTGTTGCACGAATTGTTGATTTGGAAGTCCTTCTGAATTTTGCCCCGGTTGGTGATACCCTTGAGGCCCTCCTTGCTGTGCGTATGTCTGGTAGGCCTGGTTGGGGTCGAGCGGATGGGGATGGGGAGGATGCGCATGATGCTGCGGAGGCGGGTTGGGAGGAAGGACTGGAGGAAGCGGCTGCTGGGCCGGAGGAGCAGGACCTGCCTGCCCCGAGACTCTTGGAAAGCCAGGATGGAGAGACTGTTGCTGGTGATGATACTGCTGGTTGTTGAATCTTGGAAGAGGCTGCTGCTGCGGGAATCTCTGTTGCATTACATGCTGCGGGGGCAGAGCCGGGGGATGATGGCCGGGGGGCCTCGCGCCGGGAAAGTTGTTCTGTCCAAGAGGGCCTGGGGGTCTCTGAAGCCACTGTTGATGCTGAGGGAGCGGCGGCGGCGGCTGATGAGCCGCATGCTGCGGAGGCACTTGAGGTGGAAGATTCGGTGGCATCTGTTGCTGTTGAGCATGCATTTGAGGCTGGGGGGCGAAGTTGGTGTTGGAGGAGGAGGCGTTGGCGTCAGCCGACTCTTTGGCTCTCTTTGCAGCGGGGGCTGGGTTTGAGACATCGGAAGACCGCCGCCTGTTTCCCACCTTTTTGTTGTATCCGCCCTCCGAGAGGTACTGCTTCACCATGCGGTGCTTTGAGCCGTGGTGCCTGACCAGGGCCACCAGCGTCTTGCAGTTGAAGTTGGGGCATTGCTCGCACTTAAAGGGCGGGTCCGTCTTTCCGCCCAGCCCGTGCTCCAGGATTTTGTGATAAAAGTGTTGCGTGCAGTAGTGGTCGTTGAGCGCGCGCGAGTTGAGCAGCACCTGCCCGCAGATGCGGCACTCGTGCGTCTCAGTCTCGTCCATGGCCCAGACGTCGGGGCCCAGCTCGTCCCTCATGAGTCGAAAGACGGCCTTGTGCGAGAGCCCGTAGTGGCGGCTCAGGTCGATGGCGTCGCGGCCCTCGAAGGTGCAATTCGGGCAGTTGAAGGGGCGCCGGGTGGGGATCTCCTGCAGCACCATGTCGCGGAAGTGGCTTAGTAGGTGGACGCCCTTGTCTCTCACCTGAAAAGAAGGAAAGAGTTGGCCAAAACGATTTTCAACGTTCAAAGCCTTTACATTTGCAAAATACTAAAATAAGTTCGTGCTAGACTATCAAAATACCATACCTTGTTCACACTAGTGGTGAATTCTTCTCCACAGAGCTCGCAAGATGGGAAGTTACACTTGACGTCCACCGTTGACTTGACTGGGAGATCCGCCAGGTCCATCACCTCCTTGAACTCTGCCTTGGCCGGCGGCGAAGCGTCGGAAACAGCCGGCGAGTTCTTGTTCTTCTCGATCTCGACGTCCCTAGCCGAAGAGGGGAACTCTGACAGAGGTAGGCCCAGGTCCTGCTCCACCACTTGCGCCAGGGCCAGGTGCCTCCCGGCGTAGTGCCGGGCGCACACCTGCCAGCTGTCGAAGGAGAGGCCGCAGTCAGGGGCCGGGCAGGTGGTCCTGACGGAGGCCACGCTCTGAGTGATCCTGCCCCTCAGGTGCCGGTCTACCAGGTGGCGATGGAGGTCAATTCGCGTGAAGTACCTGTAGTTGCACAGCCTACAACGAGGAAACTTCTTGTCCTCTGCGATGGCCTTGTAGGGCGGGAGGGCCGCGGCCGGCTGAGCGCCTCCAGGCTTGGTGGGGCTGCTGGAGCCGGAGTTTGCGGCGGCGGCGGCGGCCTGCTGGCCGACTCGGTTGGCCACGGCTTGCCTCCTCCCTTCCTTCATCTGGCGTTTCAGGTTTTCCTTGTTCAGGCCCAGCTTAGAGGCGAGGTGATCCAAGGCAACTTTGTGACGAACTCCATAGTGAACTCGAAGGGCCCTGAAAAAAGCGAATATTTAATTAAGCTCTAGTTTCTAAATCTTTCTGACTTTAATTCACTTTATACCTTGGGTCGTTCCCGGCGTAATTGCACTTAGGACATTTCCAGGGAGAGCTCTTGGGCAGATCTTCGTCCAGTTCCTCCGGGAAGTGAACGTCTGACAGATGCTGGTAGAGATAGCGGTGGGCAGTGAAGGTCTCTTGGCAGAGCTTGCACCTTGCTTCCACTTCTTCGGCTCCGCTTTCCTCAGAGGCTGGAAAGAAATAGAAGGTTTTAAAAAACTCTACAAAAATATTTGCACATTTCCAGCACTTACCCGTATAATGGGGTCCTGACTCTCCTGATTCGCCTTCTTGGGAATTTTTCCGAGGTGATTCGTCGTCGTCTTGCTTGTGAGATTCTGAGCCGTCGTTCAGAATACTGTCGTCCAGCGAGGGCTCTGGCGCATCACCATTGTCCTGGGAGCTCACCTCCATTTTTACGTCGTCGGGTTGGGATTTGAACTCTTCAGAGGTCACCGGATTTGAGAGAGAAGCAGCATCTTCAGTTGTAACGGAATTTTCGGGCAAGCTGGAATTTTGAGCAGCTTCGTCATTGCCCTGTATCTCCTGACTGCCGCCGGCGGCCAACTCGTCTTTGGCATCGTCAGTCTTCGCCTCCGGCAGAGACTCCTCCGCCGAGAGTACCGAGGGGACTTCGACGTTGCCGTCCACCTCCTTCTTCACGTCGTTGGTCTCCGAGCTCCCGTCGCACTCGTTGTCGGTGGCAGGAACAGTATTCGCGTCGCCGTCGGGGGCAGGAGCCTCTTCCTTGACCTCCTCCTTGACCTCTGCTTGAGTGGTGTTAGATTCACCGGAGTTGTTGGCTTCGTTTAGTTCGGTCTTGCTGCAGCTCTCACTCTCCTCTGACGACTCCTTGTTGTTCTCTGTCGCGGTCGACGCCTCAGTCGGCGCGGCAGTCTTCTTGACGATGTTCTTGTTGTCCTCGATAGTCCTCTCCTCCTCCTTGGGGATCTGTTCTGGGTTGGAGCTGGTGGTGGAGTCGTTCAGCAGGCCATCACTCTGCGGCAGGGTGTACGCGCCGGCGGCTGCGCCCGACGCGGGGACGGGAATCCCGCCGCCGGGAGAAGTCAGAGGGTGCGACCCTGATGGAGAGTAATGGCCGGGGAACGACTGCGGAGTCTGGTGCTCGAGGTAGTAAAGTTGCTGTTGCGACTGACCCAGGGCCTGGTGGCCGCCCCCTCCGTACGGCTGCTGCTGTTGGTGGTACTGTCCGTAAGGACTGTGAAGAGACTGCTGTTGTTGCTGGTGGTGGTGTGAAGAGTAATTCGCATGATCAGCTGGAGCAGGAGGAGCAGGGCTCTGCATGTATGAAAGAGGCTGCGGCTGTTGCTGCTGTTGCGGCTGCGGGGAATGTTGGACATGCATCTGGTGTTGGGGAGAGGAAAGGGGCGAGGCCTGGTTGTAGGAGGGATGCTGGTGGTGATATGTGGAAACCGCCAGCGCAGGTTGCTGCTGCTGCTGGTAGTGAGGGGTATATTGCTGCTGGAGCTGATGCCCGCCGTCCGCTTGTTGGGGAAGAGGACTGGCCTGAGGCGGCTGGTGATTTGGAAATTGCTGTTGGTACTGGTCCTGCTGTCTATGTTGAGTCGGAGGCACTGGTGAAGAAGCACACGGGGTTCCGCCTTCTTGGAAGGGCCCACCCCCTCCGTACAGAGGCGAAAGCTGTTCCTGCCTAGGAACTGTAGCACCAGGAAGGCTCTGTGGAGGGGGGAGGTGAAGAGCAGAGTCGGCGAGGCCAGTGGAAGGATACGAAGGCGGCGGCAGAGGAGGGGACCTCTGCTGCTGGAAGAAACGATTGCTTGACGCCGCCTCCGCTGAGTTTACGGGCGAGAGCACCCGGCGCTCCACCTGCGGGGAAGACCTGGCCGACTCGTCGTCGGTGGAGCTGACGACGGCGACGGCCGAAGACGACACCAGACCCGAGTTTGGGATCACGCCCTCCTTGTACCAGGTCATGGCCAGCTTGTGCTTCATTCCCATGTGGAGGGCCACCTTCCTCCGAGTGTTCTGCTTGTACGGGCACTGGGGACAGAAGAAGGTGGTGGACTCGTTGTCCTCGGGAGCCGGGGCGGCGCGCACCAGGGGCAAGATCTGCTTGATGTAGTGGAGTGAGGTGAGGTGCTTGACGAGATCGGAGTTGAGGTGGCCCACCACCTTGAGATCGGGGCACAGGCGGCACTGGATGGGCTTTTTGGTTTCTGAGGGTGTGGCGACGGTAGTGCCGGCGACGGCGGAGAAGGAGGCGACGCTGGGTGAGGAGGCGACGGGCATCGTTTCCTCGTCAGTCGCCGCCTCCTCCTTGATGGAGGCGGTCATGGCCAGGCTGCTGCTGCAGCTGTTCTCGTCCTCTCCGACCGGCTCTTGCTTGATGGCAGGTTGAGCAGCCGTGACGATATTTGAGGCGAGGGATCCCTCTTTCTTCACCTGATGGAACTTTTTGTGATAGAAGCCGACGTGCCTGAGCAACTCGATGTAGGTAGAAAGAACTTCAGGACATATGTTGCACTGGAAGGGCATTTTCTTCGGAAGCTCCTTGGTCACCGTAGGGAAGTGGACTTCAGCCAGGTGTAGAAGGAGGTCTTGCCCTTGGAAAAAGGAGCCGCAGAGGTTGCATTGAGTGAGATTCCTTTGAGCTTGTCCGGAGGAGGTAAGCTCGGTGAGATTCTTTGACAAGGATGATGTCGTCGACGGCTTAGCTGGCATCACCGCCTGTCCCTTTTCCTTGAACATGCCCGTGGTCTTGTAGTCCTGGTCCGTGATACCCATGACTTCGAAGTACAACCTGATCGTCTCCCTGTGGACGATGCCGACGTGGATGATCAGGTTGGTCCTGTCGGTGCGCCCCTGATCGCAGATGTGGCACCTGTATTGCAGGTGTTGCTGCTGCTGTGAGGATCCTCCTGCCCCCTCCTTCTCCCCAAGGGTCTTGACTAGCGTGACGTCTCGAGCTATGTCCTCGAGGAAGTGGGTGTCCGTCAGGTGCCGCAGGAATTCATTCCCGTTCCGGAAGACGGGGAACTTTTCACAGAGGCGGCAGCAGTTGGGCGTCGCCGTCTCCGGCAAGGGGAGCTCGTCCTTCTCATCCTCCTTGTCTGGAAGGAACTGTTGGGCCTCCTCCAATCGCCCAGCGCCCAACCGCTCTTTCAGCAGCTTGGCCGCCCTGTTGTGGAAGCTGCCTCGGTGGCGAATGAGGCCCCTGCAGTCCCTCGCCACGAACGGGCAGTCCCCGCAGCGGAACGGGGCGCTGACGGGGAGGCCGCGGGAGAGCTCCTCCTCGAAGTGAACGCTGAGGTGGTCACACCTCTGCGCCGCGGAAACAGACAGCGGGCAGAGGGGGCACTTGAAGGAAAGCGGTGACTGCTTGGAAGACGGCAGCAACCACGAAGCTTTCGACCTGCGCTTGACGAGCAACTCCGGCTCCTTTCTTGCCCTATCAATGTGCTTCTCCAGTTCCCGGTGGGTGATGCCGTGGTGGACGGCGTACTGGGTCCGGCTCTTCCCGACGAAGGGGCACCTCGGGCACGTGGCCGGGTACTCCTCCGGGATCTCGGCCCTGATGGCGTCCTGGAAGTGCTTGGTCAGGCAGTGCTTCATGAAGTCGAAGTACTTCTTGAAGCTGGCATCCTCGCAGAAGTGGCACGGGTACTGGAGTTCCCTGTTAATACTGCTGATGGCCTGAAAGAAAAAAAATCAAATCAACATAAAGGTCAATCGAAGCATAGTTTTCCATTTCCATTCAGAGTACAGCAGAGCAAAAAATGCCTTGAGAAATGGCGATAAACAAACTCGAAATTCAAGTCAAACTAGAGAAAGTTACCCGGCCTTGCCCAGACAAAACAAATATAGACCCCTCAAAAGGACACACTACTGGCCTCGCGCCGCTCGGCATTTCAACCCCCCTTGGCATTTTCCCTCCTATTCCCCAATGCTGTTTTAGTACCGACCTCGATTTTGACCTCCAGCGACCCTCGAGGTCGCTTTTGAGGTAATCCTCCTGGTGGTTTTGAGGGGTACTTTGAGGGTTCACTGTTATGACTTTTTGCCCTAGGAAGCCTCCTTACCCGCAAATAGCCAAACGGCCCTTTTGGGCCATACCAAGGGCACCCTCCAAAGGGACCGTTGGACCCAGCCACTATCGTCTTGACCTGGTTCATGCCCAAAGAGGGCCCCATGCCAAAATTGGGTCCCCAGGGTCAAACATGTGTGACCACCTACGCGTTGGTTGGCATAGACGGACATCCACAATATTCACATAAAAAAATAGTACACTGAAAAACTTCATGCTTGTGCAAATTTGATTTGGTTTTTTTTGCTTTGAATTTAAATTTCAAAACTACAGTTCATTATACTGAAAATAACGAGATAACCCTGCGGCTGGATAAGATTGCTGATATGACTGAAATGATAAACAAACGTTCCCTGCCTTGACTGAAATGACTCACCCCTTCCTCCGTGAACAGAGAGGGGATCTCCTCCTTGCGGTGGCAAAACTGCTGGATGTTTCTCCTCTCCCTCGCCTCGTGCACCAGCCTGGACAGGTCCACCAGCGCCTCGCCCGGGATGATCTGCGCCGCCACCAGCTGCTCGGTAACGTGCGGCCGCCCGGTGTTGCACATGGGCCAGTCGTACTCGTCCGTCTCGTCGCGCTTGTTCTTCTCGCGGACGAGGCCAGTCTTGCGGACCTGGAAGCAGTCGAGGCATGCGACAATACCGCACGTCCTGCACGTCCAGTGCGTGTTGAAAATGGAGGTCTGGCACACGTCGCACATCTCGCGCACGCTCTTCACCGCCTTCCTCCACACCGGTATCTTCCCGTGCAGCGCCACATGCGAACGCTCGTGCTGCACCAAGTCGCAAAACTGTGAAGTAAGAAACAAATCGTTGTCAAAAAGGAAATGCCAACCTCCTTCCGCCCACTTACCTGATCACCAATGAGTCCTAGAGTGTACCGCACCATCTCCGCGGGCACGTCCGGCGCCGCGGCTGGGTCCGGCCGCCACAGCCTCAAGTCTTCCTCCTTGGGGTCCTCGTGCGGATCCAGGAAGCCGTCCTCCTCCAGGTCCCCGGTGTCCCTCGTCAGCCTGAGCTTGCGAAAGGAGTAGAAGCAGCATGAGACGTCGTCGCACTGCTCCTCGTTGAACCTTCCCTTGGAGAGGACGGCTCTGCGCTCTGCCGCCGGCGTCGCGCGGCACATGTGGCACATCACAATGTTGTGGGACATCTCGAAGCAGGGCCCGTCCTGCACAAAGGTCTGTCCCGGCACCCGGGTGCTCAGCAGCTCCCTGATATGTCTCTCCATGCTGAAGGCGGGGGCGGATGGAGCGTCGTCCTCCTCCTCCTTTGGTCTCTTCGTCTCCGGCTCCTCCAATTCCCTCTCCGCCGCCGCCGCCTTCGTTCGACACCGCCTCTTGTGGTGCCTCCCCCCGCTAGTTTGCTCTTCCTTCTCGGAGGCGTCAGAGTCCGACCCCGACAGCATCCGACTCTTCTTCTGCTCCTCCAGGAACGAGTTCCGTGAGGCTTCCAGCTCCTCCTCCGTCACCACGTGTGGCTTTATGCGCGACCCCTTCTCCTTCACCACGGCGCAGTTGAACCAGTGTCCCTTCTGTATGACCTTGCCGTCCTTCACGTTGGGCTTCTGCACGAAGTACCTCCAGTAATACCTCCCGCAGAGCCTGACCGTCTTGCCGCACACGCAGCGGATGTTCTTCTCGTCCACCGCAACCGCGCGGCAGCCGTCCAGGGTCACCAGGTTCTCGCTCACTTGCCGCCGGAAGTCCTCCATGTTGGTCGGCTTGCTGGGGCCCGGGCGGCGGCCCTTCCCCGGGGTGGAGGAGGAGGCCACCGCTTTGGAAGGCTTCTTCTTCCTGCTCTTTTCCGCCTGTTCCTCCTCGGAGTCTTCCGAGTCGGCGTCGCCGGCAGAGTCTCCGCCGTCCTTCCCTCTAGGCACAGCTGCGGGGGGCGCGGAGGAGAGCGGCACAGGCGTCGCCTCCACCATCTCAACGTCGGAGGTGGCGGATGAGACGGAGCTGTTTGGTAAAAGAGGGTTTGACTCGGCTTTTTGCACTTCCACCTGAGGCATGAACTTCTCCATCAGTTTGGTGTGCTTGGACCCATAGTGTCTCACTAGACCCTGATATGAATCGCCCTTGTATCCGCAGGGGCTAGCCGGGCACCCGAAGGGCCTGCTCCGGGGAAAGTCCCTGCACACTTCCTCCTTGAAGTGCTTGTCAAAGGCATGCCGCCTCAGCTTGGTCCTCCCGGCCACTACAGTCTCGCACAGCTTGCACTTGACCCTGGCCAGGCTGGGAGCGTTCTTCTCCTCCTCTCTACTGTCGTTCCGGACCTCTTCCTCTTCGCTGTTCTCGGAGGAGCCGGAGTTGCTCTTGCTGCTGTGGGTGTCCTTGCTGTCGGGGTCGTCGAGGCTGGCCCGCAGCCGAGTCGACCTCGTCGGCGCGGCGCCGTTGGAAGGGCGGCGCGGCGCAGAGGAGTCCCTGCTGGAAGCCCTGGAGCTGGGGTTGCTTCCCCCGTTGTCCCTGTCCGCCCCGGCGGCGGCCCTGAGCCGGGCGCCCTTGGGCGGCGGGGTGCTGTTGCGCGAGGACGGAGTGCCCTCGCGCTCGCTGTTGCGGTTGGAGGCCTTTTTCGTGGACCCGGGGGGCCTCCCGGGGCGCCGGCGCGGCGCACTCTCCGGCGGCGCCTCGCGGACCTCCTCGTCCGACGAGGTGGCGGCGCCCTCAGACTCGCCGGAGCGCCTGGGCCGGAGGACCCTGGCGGCGCTGCCTAGGGCGAGGTGTGGGGCCGCCGAGCCGCCGCCGCCCGACATGATTGATGGCCGCGAACGACCCCTATTGCCTTTCAAGACCTGCAAGAGAAGGATCCAGGGTGAGACGGGGACAAAAAGAGCCCGGTGGGCCCGGAGAGGCCTCGGGAGGCCGGCCTCGCACCGATCAGGAAAGGGACGTTTGGGCCGTGACTGCGACGGGGTTTTCATGTCAACAACGACCAAAATATCTCACCTAATCCTTTTCATGCCTGACCCTGACCCTGTCTGGGTTCTTTGTCGTCCGGGTGGCCTGAACCGGAGTGTGGACCTCGCCCGGAGGGGCCTTGTTTTCCCTTTCTCGCCACTCGTCTCTTCCTCCTTTTCTGCTGCTGGGGCCGTCACGGAAAAAAGCCAATTCAGTGGCACGAAAAATCACCAAAACTCTCTTCTAAAACTCCAAAAAATGTTGCCAACATAAAATGATGAAACTTTTATGTGGTTTGTTTTGCCATTTATATCACAACAAGGTGCAAAATTTTACAAAAATTTATAAAAAAACAACATATTGTCAGCAACGAATTCGTATATTCTGAGTTTTTTGTCTTTTTGTCTTTTATTGCGTGTGTGTTTCCCCGCATGAGTATTTGTTGGTTTCCTTGCTTTGGCTGGTTGTGGGTTGGGGCGAGTGCGAGTGCTACTCTGCGAGTGTCTCCTGTGCTGTCCTTCGGCGTCTCTCGCCAACGCGGCCCTCCTCCCCTCTGCCCGCCTCCTCTTTCCCCTCCCTTTGCCCCGCCCGCCGCCCCCGCCTGCCCCCGCCTCCCATTCAGCCATTGTTGCCCCCTCCCCCCTCGCCGCTCCAGCAGGTGGAAAAGGAACAGGGAAAGAAAAAGCGACTGATTACAAACTACGAACATATTCGAGGTCGTATGAATGTGGTTATATTAACTATTTTCGTTTGTTTTCGGTAATCTTATGCCATAGAAGTTGTCTGTTAGCGAAATCCCTCAGAATAAATGTTAGTTATGTTACCAAACTCTTGATTTCTCGCTGCTGCTGTTCAGTCATCTAGGCAACTCTGATGTTTTCGCCGTGTACCGGGAGGGAAGGGAAGGAAAAAATTGGCCGCCGCCGCTGCGCCCATCGTCGTCGTCGTCGCTGTGGAAAGGAGGGGGGAGGGTCGACCCAATCCAATCTAATGCCTCCCTCCCTTTCTTTCCCTTTTTTCCCCCTCCTTCCTGGGAAACCATAATGGCGTCCTGACTAAAAAGGGAAATTTATTCTGGTTTCAGGCAGGTCGACAGGCAGCACAAACATACGCAATTAGTTGTGACTAATTGTTCTTGTCGTTGTCCTTCCCTCTCCTTCCTCTCCCTTTTTGCCACAATTTGTTCCTGCATAACTTGTAAAGAATACGAAAAAAATTTGCAGGATACTTTTTTAATTTTGAACTTTTACTTCTAAGGAGAGAATTTATATCCATATGACAATATTGGGAAACCTGCAGTAGATGCATTAATTATGCAAAATGGAAAATAAAGTGGAGTGCAAGATAGAAGGTGCAAGAGCAGGAATATTTGTATGTATCCTGATTCCTGAGTAATTGGAAAGTAGTCTACACATATTCGCACAGTGTACAATGCAAAAACTTCAACTTTTCCCTAAAGTGTACGAAGCACAATATAAAAACATGCATACAGTGACAGAAAAGAGCAAGGTTAAATGGCTAAAAATATTGGCAGCAGCATTGTTCTTTTCGCTTGGTCCTCCTCCTCCTCCTCCTGCCTTGTCTTGTGGCAGCCCCGTTCTCCTCCTCCTCCCTATTCCTCCCTGCTTCTTTCTCCTCCTCCCTGGTTTAATTCCCTTCTGTGGTGGAGGTGGGGGGACAGCACCAGAGAGCCCACCCCCCCCTCGATCCAAGCCAAAGCAGCAGGGAGACCCTCCCCCCCTCGCCTTTCCTCTCCTGCCCTCCTCCTCCTCGTCCTCCCACTCCCACTCCTTCCCTTCCCCCTCCCTTTTTTATTCGCTTGCAAAAAATAAAACTGGAAGGAGGTATTTCATTGCCTTTTACGCGGGCCTCTCCCTCTCTCTTTGTCCTCCCAGCAGGGCTTGTATCGCATTTCAATATGATCAAACCCGTTTTTCCTCTCCCTTTTTTCTGAGCTTGAGTCGCGAATACATTTCATTTCCCTCATTCAGAAATTAGTGGACTTACGGCTCCTTTCCTATCCCCCCCTTTTCGCCTCCCCAGTTTTCTCTCTCTATCACATTCAGTACACGCCACGTACCGGGTAGGTATAAACGGGAAAGTTGCATGATCTAATTTGCGTTTGTGGTCTTGGCCTAATCTCCATCGCAGCTGGGAGGGAGGGAGGGAG
>JAAUYJ010090217.1_pt1 | contig 11866 bp, 11 predicted proteins | sample 7278031 | NCBI WGS metagenome assembly JAAUYJ01 (sample SAMN14350222, study PRJNA611818) | marine sediment metagenome | isolation source: surface marine sediment (1.8m) | place: French Polynesia: Moorea | collected 2018-08 | reverse complement strand
GAGCAGCTCGGTTACCAGCCAGGCGAACAGCACCGATCTGTCTTCGCAATCTGAATAGGGATAGTAGATGGTCTCCTCAGGAAAAAGGAAATTTTCCTCGCCGAACTGCTGCTCGTCCGTGCGGTATTCGAATGCGTTTTGCACGAATTTGAGCAGGAAATTCACCGCCTCGAGTTCAGTCATGCCGTCGACTGCGACTGCCAGCTGCTGCAGTAGCGGTGACTCGGCGACCTGCCCAACTTCGGAGACAAAATACAACTGCAATTCCAGCTGGGGGTAGGTATTGAGATAATCGATTCGTGAGCGATCGTAACGTGCTTCGATTGGATAACGCCTTCCCCGGTAATCAAACGACAGATCACGTTTTTCAAGACGATCGGCTACCGGTGCCCGCGTGCGAATGCTCATATCCAGCTTTTTCACTGCACCCGGATAGTGCCCGTCATAGGTGTAGACCTTGCCGGGTTTGATTCTTTTACCATCAAAGCTGATGGCGTAGTAGCGCTCGTTATCAAATCTGAAAAAGGTAACGTAGAACATCTGCTGTTTCGACGGCAACAACAGGTACACGTGCCGTTCGTCGTAGGCTACCCGGCTGTTATAACCCGCTTTTGTCAACATGAACCAGGTCAACAACGCCTGTTTGTTCGTCGATTCCGGATAAATCCGCAGCGCTATACGGTTGGTCAATACCGCGTAGCCCCAATCATTCAGTTGCAACGCCCTGGCTTGTTTGTCTATTTGCTCGAGTAACGGCTCGTACTCCAATTTGCTCAGCTCTGACCAGAATCGACTCAATGCGGTTTCACTCAACGGCTGCAGCCTGGCGCGCTGGAAAGCCGGATCGTAGTAGAAGCTGAGGCGGGTACCGAAAAAATCCACCTGAGTACGCTTGCCCCATTGCTGTCGTGGCAGGACCGGCGCGGGGACGAGCGGCCTGGTTGGCTTTGCTGTGATCACCGGGGGCTCGGGTACGACGGCGACCACAGGTTGATCGTCGTCAGGCTTTGTCTTTGGTTCCTTAATCAGCGGCTCTGGTTTCGCGACAGGTATGACGACAGGCTTTGGGGTCTGATCACGTGCGATACCTTGCTGTAAATCGATCGCACGCCAATGTTCTTTTAGGAATTCGGTAAACTCGCGGTCGCGTTCGTCTTTGTACTGCTGGAACGACTGGTGCTGCTGGCGCTTCCATTGCTCGAATTCACTGGCTGCATGCGCCACTGAGCACAGCAATAACAGACATATTGTGAATAAGCCGAGTTGCCTAGCATTCATAACTCAACATCTCATCTACAGCGAACACATTGCAAAGGGGGAACTAGTGATCGGACCAGCGTCACAAAAAGACTGTCATTGCGAGCGAAGCGAAGCAACCCCTTGAATCTCGCGAGACGGATAGAGATCCTCTGGATGCCTTCGGCGGATTGCCACGTCGCTGTCGCTCCTCGCAATGACGCAAATTCCAACGCATCACGTTCTCTAACCCAACAGGTCTCTGCGTACTCTGCGCCTCTGCGGTTAAATCAAATCCATAAAAAAACCGGCGCCCGAGCCTGCCCGGGAGCCGGTTATTGAATAAACACTGCAAGCCGTTATCGCTGTTCGTTCATTTCCGAAATCGAAGCGGCCAGTTCGTCCTGTGCCTTCTGCGCCTTGAACTGCTGCCACAATGCGGCATCGTTGCGCATACTGGTCCTCAACGCTCTCTGGGTCACTTCGGCGGTGGCATTCTCATCCATACCCAACAACACATAGAGCGTGCCGTTCGGGCTCAATGCGGTTTTGTATATCTTGGTTCCCAGCAATGATTGTTCGGTAATCTGCTTGGTCACGGAGGTATTCACTTTATCGACGGTTTCGGTATCAGCCGCACCCGTGGTTTCAGCGTATTGCTTGACCATGTTGTTGACATGGACCTGCATTCGCTGGGCCAGCTGCACGCGGGCATCGGTTGCTGCCATGTTTTTCATGAAGCTGTGGCCCGCTGCAGATTTTTCTGCGACACCCACGGCAGATACAGGCAATTCCTTAACCGGCTGATCGCAAACCCAATAAGGCGCCTCCTCATCCGTTGCATCAGGGAAAACGCACTCTGTTATTTCCATAATAGAGTCATCTTTCCCGCACGCTGTCAGCATCACAGCCAGGGTGACTACACCCAAAAGATTCAATCTGCTTGTCATCATACTCTCCTCATTCAGCCCTGGGGGTATTACCCTGGCAACAACCGACCCACTCATCAGGCCTACGACTTCTGATCATATAGTAAAGTCTACACCCGAATTCAAACGGAAATGTCAATTTATTCAAAGAATTCGCAACACGGACCAAAAAGATGGCTGTTTTGTGATGGACTTCAAATCATCGCGATCTGGCGGTAAAGCTTCACGGGTGCTGCTACGTGAGCACGAGGAAAAGCATCTCGGATCAGCTCTCGGGCACGACCGGCGAATCCATTTTCGCCTCGGCGGTTTCTTTTTGAATCAAGTAGTCGATTATCCTGACCATGTTGTCATAGCTGCCCGCCATCGACGCTGAAATCAGGTACTTACCATTGACTGTGACGGCAGGGACGCCACTGATCTGGTACTCGTCGATCAACTTCGTGGCTTTGCGAATATTGCCTTCAACCGCAAACGAGTTCATCGCATCGACAAACTCGGCGCGATCGACGCCGTATTTCTGCACAAATTCAGCGAGCGCGTCGACTGATCGCATAATGTTCTTGTTGTTGTGGATTTCACTGAAGAACTTCGGATGAATTGTTTCTCCTGCATCGAGCATCTGCAAAGCGTAGTAGGCACGGGCGTGTAGCGTCGCCAGCGCGCCAAACGTGGCAGGAACGCGAATGAATTCAACGTCTTCCGGCTTGGCCTTTTGCCATTTTTTCAGATACGGCTCGAAGGAATAACAATGCGGGCATCCATACATGAAGAACTCCAGGACCTCAACCTTATCGTTATCGAGCGTTTTGCTCTGATCGATGCGCTTGTAATGCTTGCCCTCTTCGAAGGTCTGTGCATGTACCGTCCCGGCAAAGAGAGACAGAAGCGCAAAAAGAATCAAGGTTTTCTTCAACATGTAGTGCATCGTATGCTCCATACTAAGTTATTGATTATTCCACCAGCGTATTGATCTTAACTTCAACCAGCTCGGTCTGCGACACGTCTTCGACCTCTAGTTCGCCGATGTAATCACCCGCTTTGGCAATAGCACTGCCTGTTGTCGTCACACGTGCAGACACGATGACACTGCCAAACGAACTCATATTCATGCCCTCCATCATCGCCATGCTGTCATCCAGCGTTACTGTCGCCGGTAACTGAGCCAGTGTCAGTCGTTGCACGGCCAGCGGCATTTTCGGGCCGGCGGCCGCCTTGGCATAGATGAAGACCGTGTCACTGTTACTGAAACGCGAGCGTACGTCGTCGTTGATGTCGACCTTTACCTGCACACTCGCGCCACTATCGGCTGCCTTGCTCTCGCCGGCGTTTGCTCCCAGGATCTCGTCGGTCGTCGGCACGGACTCGCCCGCAGCGATCAACTGATTTCGTGCCTGTTCGATGTACACACGCAGCGATCGGTTGATTTCCGGGTCCTGCTTTGCCTGATTTGCGAGGCGAGACAAATGATCGATGCTGTTGCGGTATTTACCCGCCTGAAATTCGGCGACACCGGCGAACCACAGCACATTGACATTATCCGGCTCCATCTCCATAGCGCGCATGACCAGATCTCGCGCTTCGGGTGTAAACCGCTGATTATTACCCAGGGCAATCGCCTCCGACTGCTCCAGCATCAGCTGCACGTTGGGATTGATTTCGACCGCTTGCGCAAACGCCTCCGACGCCAGCACGTACTGACCGATATGCTTGTAGGCCCGACCGAGCATGGTCCATTCCTCTTGATTGCCACCCTGCGCTTGCAGGCGCGCGGCCAGTGCGCGGGTCATGTCCTCCACCGATCCGATGTCCTGCTGTTGTTGCGTCTGCGCCTGGGCCTGTGCCTGCATCTGCGCGTGCCGGCCATCAATACTGGTATGCATACCCAATTGCATGTAAACCAGGAATGACAACATCGGAATGAACACCGAGATCATCATGGCGAGCCCTGGTTGTCGACGAATCTGAGCGGCGCAGCCGGATGACGCGGATGCCTTGCTGTCAGCAGGGACGTCGTTCAGCAACTCGCGATCGATCTCTTGCCTCGCCACCTGGTACTGCTCATGATCGATCCGCCCTTCGCCGAGATCGGCTTCGAGTTCCTTCAACTTGTCATCGTACAGTCCGAGGTTGCTGTCCTTGTAGGCAATGGCAGCAGACTGTCTAACACGCAATAACGGATAGATCAGAACGACAACCGCAACCAGCAACATCACCAGCAACGCAATCCAGAAAACAATATTCATCAGGCCTTTCCGTCCTCAGTTTTTGTCTCTGCCTGCGCTTGCGCTCGCAACGCCTCGAGCAGTTCGATGTCCTCGCTGCTGATTTCGACGGCGACTGCTTGCCTCTGTTTTTTCACGATACGTATCACCACGAAAAAGCCGACGATCAACGCCAACGCCGGACCGAACCATAGCAGCCAGGTGACCGGTTTTACCGGCGGCCGGTAGAGCACGAAATCACCGTAACGCGCCACCATGAACTCGACGATCTCGTCTTCGTTTTTTCCTTGCTGCAGCATCGAGTAGATCTCGTCACGCAGGTCGCGGGCCAGTTCAGCGTTGGAGTCCGAAATCGCCTGATTCTGACAAACCAGACAACGCAGCTCGTCGCTGAGCCTGTTGAACAGGGCTTCCTGCTCGGCGGAAGCGAAATCGTAAGTAACTACCGGCCCGGCGTATGCCGTTGTGACCAGCATGGCGAATACAGCCACGATCAGCGTCTTCATGTCTGTTCACTCCTGATCTGCTGAAGCAGCGGCATCAGTTCCTCTTGAATATAACGGGCATCGACCGGGCCGACGCGCTTGTCGCGCACGATGCCGTTATGGTCGATCACGAAGGTCTCGGGTGCACCGTACACGCCCCAGTCGATACCGGCACGACCGTCCAGGTCCTGGGCTATGACCAGATAGGGATTACCGAAGCGGCGCAACCAGGCCGTTGCATCCTCGGGCTGGTCCTTGTAGTTGAATCCGATGACCCGAATACCGCTGTTGCTCAACTGACTGATGGCTTCGTGTTCCTGACGGCAGGCGTAACACCAGCTTGCGAAGACATTCAGCAGCGTGATCTCACCCTTGAGATCGTGTTGACTCACCTTGCCCGGGGTATTCAGCTTGGCCGACCGGTTCAGCTGATTCGGCGTGTCCAATACCGGCAGTTCGAATTCCGGCGCAGGCTTGCCGATAAAGGGCGACGGCACCAGGCGCGGATTCAGTGTCAATCCGACCCCCAGTAGCGCGACCAGCATGGCGAATATAATCAGTGGCATGAACCGCCGCAGCGGCGAGCGGGTTTTGGTTTCCTGACTCATAGTTTGAGGCCCTAGCCTTGGGTAACGACCTGAACCGGAATCTCGACCTGGCGCTTGACGACGCGGGAACGACGGTAGCGCCGGTCACTGACAGCCAGCACGCCACCGACTGTCATGAAGATACAGCCCAGCCAGATCCAGCGAATCAGCGGTTTGTAGTAAAGACGCATACTCCAGGCACCGCCACCGAGCGGCTCACCCAGTGCGGAGTAGAGATCGCGCATCAGATTGATTTCGATCGAAGCCTCGGTCATCGGGTTGTTCTGGTCATTATAGACACGCTTTTGCGGATTCAACTCCTGGATCAACTCGCCGTTGCGGTAGACTTCGATGCGCCCCTCGTCGGCGGTATAATTCGGGCCCTGTACCTTGCGGGTGCCGAGGAATTTGAATTCATAGCCGGACATCTCATAAGTCGAACCGGGCTCCATGCGCAGATCCTTTTCCACCTCATAGGTCATGACCATGGTGACGCCGGCGACAAAAAATGCCACGCCCAGGTGCGCCAGGGCCATGCCAGTATAGGCCAGCGGCACTTTGGAAGCAGAGCGGGCCCGCTTAATGTAAGCCTGCACGGTGGTAATGCCGACCCACAAGGCCGCGGCGAGACCCAGGCCAGCGCCGATGTTGAGCGCGCCATCGATAACGAACGGCAGAACCAAACCGAGCGCCAGTGAAATCGCGAACATGACCTGCAATGACTTGCGTACGCGCGCGGGATCATCGCTCTTCCAGCGTATCGCGGGTCCGATACCCAACAACAGCAACAGCGGTGCACCGATCAGCACGAACATGCTGTCGAAATAGGGACGTCCGACAGAAATTTTGCCCAATCCAAAAGCATCCAGCACCAGCGGGTACAAGGTGCCAACGAACACAGCGACGGCCGCGGTCACAAAGATGACATTGTTCAGTAGCAGCGCCGTCTCACGCGAAAACCATTTGAAACTGCCGGTTGTGGACACCGTTTCCGAACGCCAGGCGTACAGGGCCAGCGAACCGCCAACGACGATACAAAGGAAGATGAGGATAAAGACGCCGCGCGCGGGATCGGTGGCGAAGGCATGAACCGACACCAGCACACCCGAACGCACGATGAAGGCGCCCAGCAAGCTCAGCGAGAATGCCAGGATTGCGAGTAGCACGGTCCAACTCTTGAACACGCCACGTTTCTCCGTCACCGCCAGCGAGTGCATCAACGCGGTACCGACCAGCCAGGGCATGAACGAGGCATTTTCGACCGGATCCCAGAACCACCAGCCACCCCAGCCCAGTTCGTTATAGGCCCACCAGCTCCCGAGGGCGATGCCAAAGGTCAGAAACGCCCAGGCAATCGTGGTCCACGGGCGTGACCAGCGCGCCCAGGTCGCATCCAGACGCCCGCCGATCAGCGCCGCCACCGCGAAAGCAAAGGCCACCGAGAAGCCGACATAGCCCATATACAGCATCGGTGGGTGTATCGCCAGGCCCGGATCTTGCAACAACGGATTCAGCGAGTTGCCGTCCAACGGGGCCGGGAAGATGCGTTCGAACGGATTTGACGTCATCAGCATGAACAGCAGGAATCCAATACTGATCATACCCATGACCGACAACACCCGCGCCACCATGACATCGGGTAAGTGCTTGCTGTAGAGCGCAACCGCAGCTGTCCAAACCGACAAGGTCAACGCCCACAGCAACAGCGAGCCCTCGTGCGAGCCCCAGACCCCGGAAATCCGGTAAATCAACGGCTGCAACAAGTTGGAATGTTGCGACACGTAGAGCACGGAAAAATCGTGCACGATGAAGGCGTAGGTCAATGCCAGATACGACAGGAATACGAAAAATAGCTGGACGTAGGCGGCAGGGCGTGCGATCGCGATCATCGCGGCATCATTCTTGGCGGCGCCAAACAGCGGAACGACGCTCTGAATGATGGTAATGCCCAGAGCGATGATCAGCGCGAAATGTCCGAGTTCAGGAATCATAATATATGGCCCTAGTTGGTCGCAGGCATGCCGGTTTTACCGGCTTCGTGTGCAGCATTGAGCGCATCCGCTACTTCGGGTGGCATGTAATTTTCATCGTGTTTGGCCAGGACCTCGTCCGCAACGAACAGCCCGTCATTGTTGACTCGGCCCATCGCAACAATACCCTGGCCCTCACGGAACAGATCAGGCAGGATGCCGGTGTAGGTTACCGGAACGATTTCGGCGTTGTCGGTCAGGTCAAATTGCACGGCGAGACTGTTTTCTTCGCGCCGGACGCTGCCATCGACCACCAAACCACCGACGCGGATAGCGCGGTCGGCGGGTGCTTTACCCGCGTGAATCTCGGTAGGGCTGTAAAAATACATCAGATTCTCTTCGAAAGCCGTCAATGCCAGCACCGTGGCGATACCGACGCCGAATACCACCATGGCAACCAGCATTTTCCTGCGACTACGTTTATTCATTGCTGTAATTGCTCCCGCCGAATGGCGCGTTTGACCCGGTTGATCACTTTTTTACGTTGCATCACGGGCATAATGATGTTGAGGACGATCACCGCGAGGGTGAGACCGTATGAGGTCCACACAAAAAAGGCGTATCCGCCCATTTCAAAAAATTCTGACCAGCTGAATTCTGATCCGTTCATAATTTTTCCACTAACTCCCGCACCCAACGACGATTGCGGTCGCGGTACAGCGCTTCATTTCTGGCCCTGACCAGCACCATCGTCGCGTAGAACAGTTTGAATGCAAGCGCCATCAATAATAAAGGTATAAGCATGTCGATGTGGATCGATGGCTTGTCCAGCTTGGTCACCGTCGCCCCCTGGTGTAGCGTGTTCCACCATTCAACCGAGTAATGAATGATCGGGATATTGACCACGCCGACGATGGCTAATAGACCGCTGGCCTTGTCAGCCGTGCGCTGGTCCTCGATCGAGGCTTGCAGCGCCATGTAACCGAAGTACAGAAACAACAGAATCAGCTCAGACGTCAGCCTGGCGTCCCAGACCCAGTAGGTGCCCCACATGGGTTTGCCCCAGAGCGACCCCGTGACCAGGGCTATGAACGTGAACGATGCGCCGATCGGGGCACTGGATGCAGCGATCACGTCCGCCAGGCGGATCTGCCAGATCAGGCCAATACCGGCAGAGATGGCCATGACCACATAGACGAACATCGACATCCACGCCGCCGGCACGTGAATGAAGATAATGCGGTAGCTTTCACCCTGCTGATAATCCGTTGGCGCGACGAAAAACCCCAGGTAGAGGCCGTAGACGCCGATCACCAGCGCGGGGATCGCGAACCACGTTATCAGCTTCGCCGACATATCGTAGAAGTATTTGGGTGAGGAGAATTTTTGTATCCAGGCCCACATGTCAATTCGTTGTCCGAAGACGCAGGCCAGCAAACGAGGTTCCAGGTCCAGGTCTATTCATTAATAATATATTTGTTTTATCTTGAAGCGGTTATTCTCAGTGCGACCGCGGTTGCTAAAGGTGCTAATGATATCGCCAATACCAACACGGCGCCAAGGAAGTATAGCTGACCACGGACGCTCATGCCGTCATTTGCGACATCAATCGCATTTGCACCGAAGATCAACACCGGTATGTACAGTGGCAGCACGATTAGTGACAACAGGACACCGCCACGGTTCACCGCAACAGTCAAAGAAACGCCGATGGCGCCGATCAGGCTCAAAACCGGTGTGCCGAGCAGCAGGCTCCAGATCAGCACATTCAGCGACTCGGACGATAACTGCATGAAGACCCCGAGCAATGGCGCAATGATCACCAGCGGAAGCCCGGTCAACAGCCAGTGCGCGCTGACCTTGGCCAGTACCAACACGACCAACGGGTTCGGGCTCAGCATCAACTGATCCAATGAACCGTCTTCGTAATCCTGCTTGAACAGCCGGTCCAACGACAGCAACACCGATAACAATGCGGCCACCCAGATCACACCGGGCGCCATTTCCTGCAGGCGCTCGGGCGTGGGCATCACCGCCAACGGGAACAGCGTCACCACCAGCACGAAGAAAATCAATGGGTTAGCCAGTTCATGGCGCGAACGCAAGGCCAAACGCATATCGCGCAGCAACAAATAGTAAAACGCCTTCAGCATTGGCCCAGATCCACGGTTTTCATATCGCAGGGCAGGCGCATACCGTGGTGGGTGGTGAAAATCACACTGCCGCCATTGTCGCGGTGCTCCAGTATCATCGACTCCATCAGATCGACACCTTTGACATCCAGCGCGGTCAGCGGCTCGTCCAGAATCCACAGGCGGGCATCGGCCAACAGCAGAAAGGCCAGCAATACGCGGCGTCGCTGGCCGGACGACAGGGCTTTGCCGGCCACATCCTCGAATCCGGCCAGGCCGACGCGGGACAAGGCCAGCTCGACCTGACCCGCCGCGACTGACTGCGAACGCGTATCAAGCAATACGCGAATGTTCTCCAACGTGGTCAAATCGTTCTTGATGCACGGCAAATGGCCGATGTAGACCATGTTGGCGTAATAGTCATCACGCGTGTGCAGAATATTCTGGTGCTGCCATTTGACACTGCCGCTGTCGGCGCGCCGCAGACCGCTGAGAATGCGCAACAGGCTGGTCTTGCCACTGCCATTCGGCCCCTCGATCTGGAGCACTTCTCCAGCATCGAGCTGGAACGACAGCGCGCTGAAAAGCAAACGGTCATCGCGAGTGCATTCAAGCTTGTCGGCGGTTAGCAGGGATGGAGTACTGTCAGGCATGTCGTGATGAGATCAATCGAAGCGGCATTCTATCTTTTTGCTGCTGTATGCGTCCACCCGACCTGGTGATTCAACAGACATCCCGCACGTAGGCGTGGCTTTAGCCGCGAAGCTTTGAATCACCTGGTCATTGCGAGGAACGAGGCAATCTCCGAAAGTTTACGCAACGTTGAAAAAGATCACCGCGCTAACGCTCGCGATGACGTACTTTTGTGCTTTTATGTTAGGTGGTAACGTTCTATGCGGACCGGATCCTGGTGGAAAGCCGGGTTGATGGCCGGAGTCGCTCCCTGATCTCCCAGGCGCCATCAAAATCCGGCCGGTCAATAGGCTGATTGCCAGGAGGCGAACAACTCAGCGTTCGCCTCCTTTGGAGCGGCAGAACTTAGTCAGTCGTCTTCCCTTTCATGCTCGTCTTCGTCATCGTGGTGATAGGTGCGTGGAGCCGCCGGTCCCGTTGAGCCACAGTCAGCAGGCGCATTGATAACGTCGGCCTGACCACACAGCTGCAAGCCAGGCTGTTCAACCTGGATACGACACGGTATCGGGCGCAGTCTTTTTCCCTTGATCCAGAATTTGAACCCGCCGGTTTTTCCTCGCCGAGAGGCCAGGACCTGCGCCGGTTCGTCTGCGTTCGACAGGATGAACCTGCTGCCGGGCTGGCCATGACCGGTGACGATTAGCCTGCCATGCCGGAATCGATCTCTAGCGTGCTTGTCGTCGTCATCGTGATCATCACGTTCGTGCTCATCGTCATGATCGTCATCATAGCCCTTTCCGTGTCGTTTCCAGTATCTATATGCGTGCCTCCTGTTGCTGTGCTTCCACCTGGCTTTGACACTGATACCCTCGCAGGACGACAACTGCTGCGCATTGTTGACAACCACTGTCGTCGATACCGTGCTGGTCAGACCCGCATCATCGGTTACGCCGAGCGATACCGTGTAAGTACCCGCTGCCAGATAGCTATGGGTTGGGCTGGCACCGCTGCCGGTGCTACCGTCACCGAAATCCCAGTCATAGGCGACAATGGCACCATCTGGATCGCCAGAAGCGGAGCCATCGAAGCGGACTGGCTGACCGGTGGTGCCGGTGTAGGGACCCATAGGATCCGATACCGGCGACTTATTGGGTTGCAGTGCCGCGATTGCGGCGGTCGTCGTCGCCGCGTCACTCCAAAAACCCTCATCATCAGTCACGACCAGGGTCACGGTGTAGAGACCTGGGCTGAGATAGCTGTGGGTCGGCGTGGGACCGGTACCTGAAAAACCGTCGCCGAAGTCCCAGTAGTAGCTTAGAATCGGACCGCCGTCCGGGTCGAAAGAGCCGCCGCCATCGAGCGCCAGGGCGACACCCTCGATGGCATCGTACGGCCCACCAGGATCGGCGATCGGGCTCTGCGGGACCGCGACAATATATGCCATGGTCGTCGCTGTCGCCATCGCACCGGCATCGTCCGTCACCGTCAGAGTCACGACGTAGTTGCCTGGTGCAGTGTAAGTGTGGGACGGAATGGGGCCAGCATTGACAGCCGTTGCGCCATCACCGAAATCCCAGTCGTATTGCACCACCGTTCCATCGGGGTCGTTGGAAGCGGAGCCATCGAAGCTGACCGGCTGCCCGGTAATGCCGGTGTAAGGGCCCTTAGG
>JAAUYJ010173366.1_pt1 | contig 11867 bp, 8 predicted proteins | sample 7278031 | NCBI WGS metagenome assembly JAAUYJ01 (sample SAMN14350222, study PRJNA611818) | marine sediment metagenome | isolation source: surface marine sediment (1.8m) | place: French Polynesia: Moorea | collected 2018-08 | reverse complement strand
GAGGATGGAGGAGGTCTTCTTCGACTGGCTCCTCTCCATGGTGGCCTGCTGGGCCTACACGGCGGGCTACAGGGTGGTAGAGTCGGGGGACGACCTGGACGCGGTCGCTAACTCGGGGGCCTCGTTCCTCTTCCTGCCAAATCACCAGGTGAGACAACGTAACAGAAAAACAATTGTATTGCAGAGTTTCGATTTATCCAGGTAATTTTCGTTGTCATGTATCTAGCGAGTGTCACAAATGCTCGAGAGTGAGATTTACTTGTCACTTGTTCAAAATGACTCTCCGCTCTAGCAAGGGAACTGCATGATGGAAATTGAGAAATATTTCTTTCACTTCATAAACAATATTTACATGTTACATGGCCGTTTTCCTTGTACACACAGTCCACCGCCGACGTACCCCTGTGCATGACGCTGTTCGTGGCCCGGCGCCGCTTCGCCGAGCGAGTCATGTGGGTCATGGACAAGATCTTCAAGTTCACCAACTTCGGCTGGGTGGCCTGGATGCACGACGACTTCTTCATCCTGGCCGGCAGGGAGAACAGGGAGAGGAGCCTCAGGGAGCTCAGGACCCACCTCAGGGAGGTATTCGTGCACAAGAACAGGGACTACATCGTGCTGTTCCCGGAGGGGGGCTTCCTCAGGAAGAGGAAGAAGGTGTCGCAAGAGTGAGTTGTAGCTAGATTTGTATTCTGTAAAGTTCTCGGATTACTCTTTACTTGTTTTGTCCAGGTTCGCCAAGAAGCAGGACCTCCGCCACCTCGAGAACGTGACCCTCCCCCGCACCGGAGCCCTGGAGATCATCCTGGAGGAGCTAGCACCTAGCTTCAACGAGAGGAGGGCGCTCGAGTCCGGCGCGGCCCGCCTCACCAACGGCCAGGCGGCGGCGGGCAACGGCAGCGCCGCCGCCGCCGCGGGGGAGGTCAAGCCGCGGGAGGAGGACGCTGTGAATGCGGCCGCCGCCTCCAGCCTGGCCCCGGGCAAGAAGGAGATCAGCAAGGTGATCGACGTGACGATCGCCTACCCTGAGGCCCGCCCGCTCGACCTGCTGGCCATCGCCACCGGGTACCGCAGGCCCTGCACCACGCACGTGCACTACAGGGTGTTCGACGTCAAAGATGTGAGTGGACACATTTAACGTAGCTTTGTCACTTTTGTTTGGACCGTTGTATGTTTCTCCCCCAGATTCCTACAGATCCTGAGAAGATGCGCCACTGGATGTACAACCTGTACTACGAGAAGGACGAGATGCTGGCCAGGTTCTACCAGACCGGCGTCTTCCCGCACGACTTCTACGACAAGGAGGCGCGGAAACCCAAGGAGGTTAGAGGGAAACCCTTACTGGTATGACATAGTTTTAACAAATATTCCTCAGGTGGTGCACGACCCTATCCGCTTCCTGGTGCTTCACCTCTTCTTCATGGGCTCCAGCGTGGCGCTGTGGAAGTTCTCCGCCCTTGCCCAGGCCGCCGTCGCAGCGGCCATCCTCATCTGAACAAGACGTGAAAAAACGTGAAGGTTGTTTCCGCGGCCGGACAATGTCGGGGAGAGAGGGGGGAGCGATAGTATGATTCAATCTTTTCCAAAGAAGAAACGACGGGCATTTTATCCGGGGGTGTGCTTCTGCCTCTGGCGATTGGAATGGCGAAGGTGTCTTCTTCGTTGGACGGGAGAGGCTTGTGTGTCGCCACCGGTCTCGTGTGGCTTAGTCATTTGTGATCATAATCCTCACCCTCCTCCGGTCCCAAATTGAGTGGTGGAGCGAAGAAGAAACCCCCCGAAAATGCCGCGCGGTCCCACCCATCCCTTCCTCCCCCGCGTTTCCCCTTCCTTTCTTTCTTCCAGAAACGAACGATAATTGTGAAGCGCGCACGCTTCAACGAATCCCACATAATGTACTGTACTACTACTACAACCTACACCTTATATACACGCAGTCTTTTGTCTGTTTCGTCTTGTCTCCACAAACCCCACGACACGTCGGAACCACCTTCTTCTAATATGTCTGGCCAAGATGACTTATTAACGCAATGCCTTCCTACTTGCAAGCCGAGGAAAAAACGGAAACGGAAAGCCGATGTTCTGACCGACGTGTCGGCCCCCTTTTCCCATATGTCTCTTGAGTGAAAGTAAGCAGAAATAGGTTCGCACCTGCAAGAAAGAAAATATTTTCCCTTACTCGAATATCTCGCTGTTGTGGAAACACGGATGGAAAATACACTCGTTGCTGGTCATACATTTTGGCCACTGCTCTTAAAATATCAAATTCGTATTTTCATTTTTTGACGCCTACGTAGGCGAGTCCAGAGCCAAGCGAAAAAAAAATTGATACGGTTGCTTCATAGGATTGCTGTTGTGTTCTTTGTAACGTTTTGACGGAAACGTTTGGGTACTTGCGAAGCAGTGCCGATTCTTTGAAACACACCTGACGTGGGGAATGGTCCCGTCTTCAAGGGGGTTTAAGGTTTCTTGCCTTTCGGTAGCCGCGAAAATCAGCCAGTGGGCTGATTCATCGCTCTTCTCTGGCGGAATCCTCGACTGTCTCCTGTTTTCCAAGACGGACCTCGATAAAAGCGAGCCTTGCTTTTTTTGCAAATAGGTGCTTCAAATATCAAACGTCTGGCTGGCAAGATGTTGGCGGAGTGCTGTTCAGGCAAATTCTAAAGCTCCGATTGCGTCAGCTCGAATGTCACCTTTTTGTCTGAGGCTTCTTCTCCGCCCTTGGGGCCCCAAGGTTTCTTCGCAATAGTACGCCATCACAATAGAGAATATTCGCCGCTCAGCACGCGGACCCTGATAATGCAAGGCTGATTGCTTCGTCGGCTGACGGGGCATCTTTCAGATGCATTGAGAAGACAATGCAATGAATGCAACTTCTGTCCATTTAAGAAAAAGCATACTAGCACGGTACCGCACGTACGTTTTGTACTATTGTACTCCAGGTAAAGTCGAACGGATGCGAACCTTTTTCCACACTGTATGTACAGTGGTAAACTACCGGTAAAACTGTACATGAAACTTTTTTAACACCCAATGATGGCGAGAAACTTTTGAGATGTCCTAATAACATTTTGTGTTTGCGCTGGAGGATTCCCTTGCGCTATTTGACGGGTGTCCTCGTGCCCAACCTTGGAAAGGCGATCGATGGAAAACGGGACATGCTTGCAGATGTTTCATTTGTACTATTCCATTTTTCGCGCGATCTCTTTCTCCACTACACGGTACGGAACTGTAGAGTGGACACAGCAGCGAGCCGGATGCTGCAAAAGGAATGCCCCATAATTTTGGGGATGCAGCAGTAAACTCGCCTCACAAATGGGCGGCGGGGGGGGATTCTTCGGGTTGGGGTTGGGGTTGGAGAGTGATTCTTCACAAGGATTCTGCCTTATTTTGTACTATACATAAACCAACGAAACCCAGCTTGTTGGTAACATCCCAATTCCCAAAGAGCCTCCGAAGAAACTGTCACACGCCCACTTGTGGGTACAATCCCCAGTTTCAAAAGAACACCGTGAGGGGAAAGTCCAGTTTTTGTTTTGCAAGAAAAAAAACTTGGCGGTTATTTTTTCCTTAAACCCACTTTCTCGGTAACGGCAAAAATCCAAGTGGTATAATTTCCTAATGGGAAACTCATGCTTCGGCGTACAAAACGCTCCGACAAAAATTCACGTTAACAGAATCCTCCACTTCAAATTAATCCTTTCTCCACAACGACGACGTTTACGAAATTCCTGGAGCTAAGTTATCGGCAAACATTACAGCTCTAGCACGTTCACATGCATGTGCTAAGGTTATCGGCAAACATTACATCTTCTGGAACGTTCACTGCAGTGCTAAGGTTATCGGTAAACATTAGCCTCGGGAATCCCACACGATCGACGTGGCTGAACATTAGCAACCGATTGTTCCAGAATGTTCGCCGCTCATGCAGTGACCGGACTTCCCTTATCTAGGTTACCGCGCACTAACTCCCCCTCTGAGAAATCTAAACACGTGCTAACCCCCGCTAACCAGTACGTTTAGCAATCCAGTTTCTCTTCTCTCTGGGGCGCAAAGTTCGATAATGTTTACCGAAGCGTGGGGCGTTGTTTCCAGCTAACTGCGCAGTAACTTGTTTTTCTTCATTTTTGTTATCGAGGTTAGCGGCGGCGGCGTCGCCCTTCGCCCGCCGCCGGCCGCCGCTCGAAATCGCGGGTATAAAAGATCGCATGTCGGCAGGGAAAAGGCATCACTCTCCGGAGGCAAGCGAAGAAAGCAAGAAATCGGCCGAATTCTCAACCAACCCCCTCTTCCACCCAATACAATCATCATCATGCCTGGTGAGTACAGAGTACAGATTAGAAATATTTGTCACTTTCTGCCAAAAAAACCAATGTGCCCACTAGCAATATTTTTTTGCTGGCTCTCCAAGAAATCTTTTTCGCTTCGGTCGTCTTTTCCGAAAATTGACAGCTCCCGTGCAATTCTCGCCCCAGAAAAAAAATCCTTGCTTGTTTAAGATTTGTCACCCCGACTTGGACGACCATCCTTTACCCCCATCTTTGTATTTTTTTTTTGTCAATTACTTCGCCTACTGGAAAAACATTACCTACTTGACACGAAAATTTCTTTCTGCTGATTTGTCTTTATTTGTTTCCTCAGACTGTACCAAGTGCTCCTGCAAGTGCTGCGGAACCGGCAAGTGCTGCTGCGGTGGCGGCGCCAGCCCCTGCTGCTCCTGTGGAGACTGCAAGTGCATGTCCTGATCCATCGGCGACGGCAAAAGAAGAAGAAGCATGTTTGACATACGCCAAAAATGAATACGATTTGTTGAAATACAACCCGCAGGGATGAACTCGCTGGTTCCGACCAATTTTTCTCGCCGAAACGATCAACTTTCATTGTCTCAAGGTCTCTCGCTTTCGCTCTCTCGGAGATAGTCTCCTTCTTCTTCCTGAGCTGGAAAGTTTCTCCAAGCCTGGGACATACTCCAAAAGCCCAAAAGCATCCATAAAGTTCTTGAAAATATTTTGAGGAGTGTCTCAGTTTGTAATCCAAGCAAATTCTATATTTTCCCGGAAAATATGGCTCTGGAGAAGAGAGCTGGGCTAGAGGGGTGATGCCAACCGTCGGACACACGTGATTTATAGGGGAACATGGCTTCCATAACTGAAAAATATCCGTGGAGAAATACTCGCACTAAAATGTTCCCGGGATTTGTTCGAATTTCTTTGTCGTGGTGGACGGTAGAAAATATTTTTACCGTGTTTTAAGCTCAATATCTTTATCGAAAACGATTGTGGGGAAAGGAAGCCAAAGAAGGTCAAAAAGTGCCGGAGGATATATTTGGCTCAATAAGGAATTGAAAAAAGTTTTTCATACTAAAAGTTCCAGTTTTCTCTTATCCGTCCTCTATTTTTTTGTCCATCGCTTAAAAACACACGGCGAATACTTTGTGCCACACTCTGCTTATAGTTACACGACAAAGATCCCTCAAAAGCAAGTATGGCAAAAACTGGCAGTGCGGAGCCATGAGTTATATTCCTTGCGTGCAAGCAATTCTGTCTTGCGAAGGAGGAGCCACCCAAAGAGTAGGGGTAGGAAGAGGCGCGAGAGAATTTATTCCTTCCTTCCGCTATGTGCCTCGTTCCGCTGTTTCTCTTCCGCAACAGGAAGAGAAGGGTATTTAAGTTTTTTTCCCCTTCTAAGGGCGCCGGAGAAAAACGGGGAATGCGTGTGCGGGATAGGTAGAGAACAGGGCGGGTCTAAGGACAAGAGGTGAAATGCCATTAGCGCTGGAAGGAGAGGAGCCTACGGAGAACTCACGCCCACGAACGGAGGAATCGAGGAGGAGTGAAAACTGAGGAAGCGCTCATCAGCGTCTCTTGCCTCATTGTTTTCCTTCCATATGACCGATAGATTTCATCATGGCGTCAAGGAGAGCCAAAAACACCAAACAGAGAATGGAGAGGGGGTGGGGGGTTAGGGTAAGAAGCCAAAGCTTCGTTTTTTGTGGGAGCCCTCCCCGACCCTGGTAACCTCCCAAAGCGGGGGAAGCATAAGTGGAAAGTGGAAAGAAAATAATAATTTCGACGGCCAAAGGGGAGGAAAGGAAATTGGGCAAAAGTCACGCTTTTTCGTGCGCTGTGTTTTTGAGGAAAGAGGGGGGGGGTTGGATGAGAGGATGCCTCCCCCTTCCTCAAGTTTTGATTACTGGGAACAGTTCCAAGTAAAAAGGAGGAAGAGGGGAGGGCTGAAAAAAAGGAAAGAAAGAAAAGAAACCTTTCGTCTTTCTTCCTCCCTTCCCCATTCTCTTTCTCTCAGTGTATCCCTCTCAGAATGAAATCGAAAAGTCAGATGTCAAAGTTGAAGACGGTAGGGCAGGGAGGGCGGTTTTACTTACGCCGCTACCCCTCGGTGTCGTCGGGACCGGGGGTCGGCGGTGGGGTATCTTTTTTTATTGTATCCTTGGATCGTATATGAGGGCGGAAGGCTCCTCAGGTAGCAAAGGGAAGGAAGGAGATGCCTTTTCGATTCTCCTCTTCCTTTTCATTCGATAGATCAGGAAGAGGAAGAATTTCTCCTCTCTTTTCTTTCACCGCCGTTGGATGTAACGGAAGAGAGGGGAGGAGGATAATACCACTGCACAAACTCTGTCCCTAAGCATGGAATTTAATTCCCCCATCAGTCTCCTTCTCCTCTGTCCCTTTCCTTCGCCGTTGAGAGAACAATTTTCCCACAGAGGGGAGGTAATAAAAAGTCAGCGTCCGCCTGGCTTCTATTGCGTCAGGCAGGAAGGGAAATTATTTTCAAAATGGGAAAGAAAGAAATGATTTTTTGTGAAAATTAAACAAGCAGGAAGGAGGAGACATTGAAAGGCGATTTTTTTGCATCCAGTCCCAGCAGTAGTAGAAACATAGAAACAATAATAAAATAATAAAATAATATTTCGGTGGTGAGCGCAAAACATGTTGCTAGTTTTGGACCGATTTTTAGCATGCAAGGACAATTGTCACTACCACTCTTCATTCAACGTTGTGTACATTTCATACTCCTGCTTGCTTTGCGTCGTGCGTTGTATACAGTAGTTCGTTCACCCCGACACAAATTCTCCTCTCATGGATCCATCACCCGAGAATTGGAAGAAGCAAGAGAGAGAGGTGGTAGTCGTGAAATTCCTTTCCAAGGGGGAGGGAGAGGAGGAGGCATTGTTGCATGATCACTTTCTTTCCTCTCTCTTCTTCTTCGGCCGGGGCAAGGAGGGTAGGAAAGGAATGGGAGACGCTCGCCCCGACTTCCGCCATCAATCATCCGCTCTTTTCTCCTCCTCTTCCTCCTCCTCATGCCCTCCTACGTCGGAGCTTCGTCCCTCTCCTCCTCCGATCGCAGGGTACAGAATTCAACGTGCTCAAAAACAGAGTGAAAATAAGAAGCCAATCCACTCAATGTTTTACGCTCTCCGACTTGAAAATAGCAATCCCTAAACCTTGATTTGATACTCCTCAGTCAGCATTTCGCCTGCCGACTCTCCGTGGTCTCATTGGCGAGTCTCAGGGCGAACTTTTGCCCTCTTGCCCCTGCCGAGTTTTCGAACCCCATATCCACTGAGCATACGAAGAGAGAGAGGAGGAGAAGAGGAGGAGGAGGAGGTAGAATTTCCTGCCTTCTCACCCCCTCGATCATGCCCCTGTTTTGTCAGGACATTATCAGATAGTACCACCACAAGCCAGTGAGTTGAGTTGAGCCCAAGAATCGCGAAATGCCTCCTGTGCGCCCTTGGTCTAACCGAATTCGAAGCAGCTAGGCTTTCGCAGTATTATAGGATAATAATCGTTCGATTAAAAACCTGCCCCCGAGGGGCGGGCGAGGTTGTGCCAAGGCACAGGTGAAGAAGGAAGAGCGAGGAGGACTTTTCTTTTCTCTTTTCTCCCTCCTTGCGCATTATTTCATCACCGCCGCCGCTCTCTCATCGGCGAAGCAGGAGGGAGGGAGGGAGGGAAATCCTTTCCGCTCTTTCCTCCCTCTTCATTATCATTCAAAGCCGCGCTCTTTTCTCCTCCCTCCCCCGCGTTCGCTGTTATTACCGTTCGGCGAACGGCGCAAAAAATCACCGTGTTCACAGATCCCCATTTTTTAGCGCATTGGAGGATAGCAAAATAAAACACAACCAGATATATTATAATATCATTTGTACAGTATCCAGTTGTGAACAAGGAAGTAATTTTCGGAGAGAGTTCGCTCGTTCATGCAAATGAAAGGCGATTGTCGTTCGCGTCTGGCTGCTGCGGGCTTTTGGCCCACATTTCCTATTCATAGCGCCTATATCTCATATTTTCTCTTTCTCTCTCTCTTAGTCTCGTTTTTTTTCCAACCAACCCAGTATTTCTCGCGGTTTCTCCCCTCCTTTCTCCTCATTCCCTCTGCTCTCTTCACAAAAGTGCCTTTTAAGGAATAATCACCGCCTTTCGTCAGCATCTCCTCTTCTCTTCCCCCTTCCTTTCGTCATAGGATTAAATGGTGAGTAGAGGGGATATAGAGAAATTTGTGGAGTGAAAATGTGCCTGGAAACCGACATTTTACCTTTTCCGTGAAAAAGTTTCAGGTGTATTATCCCCCACTCTCCTACCAGCAAGTAGGATGTGCTGTGCTTATTCCTTCCGTTTTTTCTCATTTCTTTTCCCTTTTCCTTCTGTCCCTCCCCCTGCCCGTGCGAAAAAAAAGTTGCACCTACAGGATATAATAAGGGCCTGTTCTCAAAGGAGGAGGGAAGGACCATTACTTGAGTAACGAGAAAAAGTGGCGCCTTGACATAATATTAAGGGAGAAGGAAAAGTAAAAAAAGAAGGGGAAGGGGGATCTTTCAGTACTTTTTGTATTTCTTTTTCCTTCGGCTCCTCCCTTTTACCGTATACCCTGCTGCTGTTGTACCGTGATTCTTCGCCACCCTTGTGTAAAGAGGGGAGAAGAGGAAAAGTGACAATGGGAGAATGAGTCGGGGGAGGACCCTCCTCCCGAGTCCAAGATTCCCAAGATAATAAAACCCAATCGGCCGTTGCATTGAGGCGGCCCAGCGCTCATCCCTCCGAAGAGCAAGTAGGTACTACTTGCGTAGTAATAGGGGAATACGGCAACGGTTTCTTTGCTTGCTTGGTTGCAGTCTGTTGGATAATGACCTTCACATCTTCGACGACGACGGTACTACCAGTGGCATGTGAAGAAAAAAAAGTTGTGCCTCCGCCAAGGCGGCGGCGGAGAGTTGTTGATTGAGGCAATCACATAGCATGGCGAGATCAAATAATGTCGATTCCGCGAAATGTACGTACTACGTATAGTCGATCCCTCACTACAGGAGAACAAACAAGTAAAATTTCGTTTTATAATCCTTGTCTTCAGTTCGGGCCAACCCATGCTGGGCGGTCCTTAGACACAAAGGAATTGGCTATTCTCTCTTTATCCTCTTTTTTTCGGGGAATTTTCCAACCGTGAATTCCGGCGATAAAGAAAGAGCGGGCAGAAATGCTGCTTGGGCCAACCAGAACTTGGGTGGGATCGGGACTGGTGCAGCAGGTGCATTGCATGACAAGAAGACGGAGATTTTTTACCCCCGCCCCGATGTCTTCTCGGCCAATACGAGAAATGTCAGCCCTCCTCGGATTAGCAGAGTGCGAAAACCTGTTTTCTCGTATCCGTACCTCCGACTCACTCTAATCCTTTCATCTTTCCGTGCGAAAGACAAGAGCGAACTTTGGTTCTCGCCCGCCTGGCAAATTTGGAAGAGAGGCGGAGAAGAAGCGTGCACGTGCTGAGCGAGAGAGTTCCCTTTTTTCCCTCCGCGGACTTTATTTCTTACTCTCCAGTCGGAATCTCATTTGCAAAGCAGGAGTTCTCGCCTTACGTAAGCAAAGCATCTTTGGAACACGAGGAATGACTCGCCCTTGTGGTATGCAGTAGAAACTTTCAAATATCAGTAGGACCATTGCTGAGGTTTCTGCAAAGAAAATTCTTCGAAAGGAACACCATCTTGAGTGGAGATCCTTTTTTTTAGAAAAAAATGTGCGGAGCAGGGAAGATGGAACGGAGGAGGCGTTTCTCCCACCTGCTCTCGCTCCTCTCCGTCCCTAGCTACGTCTCAATTTGCAAACCTTGTTATTTGCGCACCCACCAAACTTCGCCATTGCTTCAGCTCGCCAGTCTCCCTTCCCTCCCTCTGTGCTCTTTTCCAACTTTTTTATGGGCCGATCTTTTGCGTTTTGCCACGGGGAGGCCGAGGGGGAAGGTGGAATGTGAGAAGACGCTTTGCGACGCCCACTCCTAAAAGTCAGTCTCGGCGGCGGTGCTTACGTCCCAAACCGCTCTTTTCGCGGGAATTTTTTTGAGTGGTCTGGGAATGTTTTTGTCCCGCGGCGGGCCGCTCTTCCCCCCCGGTCCCTTCTGCAATGCAGTGCACCATCTTTCCCTTCGAACCGTGGACAAAAAAGAATTCGCCGTGACACACGATCAGTTAGGTCATCAAAACAGCGAAGGCAGGCGAGATCGAAGAAACGTACCAAGAAAGAGATGGAGAGACTCTTGTGGAATCTTCTTTCTTACGTGAGACGAGAATTTCGTGTACGTATTCCAGTCCATCCTGTCGCCCGATCCTGAGCGGAGGCCACGCGTCGCCTAGCTCTTTCCTTTCCTCTTATCTGATCTCTCTTCCTCCCCCTCTCGCGTTGGTACCGCCCTGAGCCGATAAATAAAAAAGTCTTTTCTCTGCACAGTACACGCACAGGTTTGTACCTACGCGGCGTCGGCGCTATTGGCATATCACGATGACAGCATTCCTCCTTACTTGGGTCCTTCGCCGCTGCAAACAATGCTTCTTTTTTCCCCTCCTCCTCTCTCGACCTCTGACAGCTCCTCCTTAACAGAAGACACACCCTTGCAGGAGAGGAAGAATGTAGTAGATGGATTCCTGGGAGATTTTTTAGAGGGGGGAATTGTCGTTTTCCGACCAGTGCATGGGCCATGTTCGGTCGGTCGCATCCTCTGGGCGTTGTCTGTTGCCGCCGCAGCCGTGGTTCTCCCTTTTTATTTTATTTTTTTGGATGGCTGCCCCGTTTCGCTTCGGGTCGGGTGTACGAAAGACGGCACAGTGGGTACACTATTTGCGGGGGCGTAAACGGGAGGGGGAGGAGGGGAGGAGGAAGCCCGCTCTAATGCGGGGTTAGGGTTGCGGTGGTTGTTGTTGGTTGCTGTGTTCGACGCAGACAAGGGGAGGAGGGGGGTTACACGGAGCGTGTAATGGTATGTAGGTAGGCATGGCTGCGCACATTACGGCCCATTTCCCTCTCAGGCCGATCTCGATTTTATTTTGCTGGCATGCTCCTCTCTCTCGATCCGTCCGCGATTCATCCTCGTCGGCGGAGATCCTCCCCTCCCCCTTGTTCGTCCATCCAACAAATGGTACGACCGTATCTCTACGAATCTAGACTCTCCGAATCACAGAAACAGTGTCTTTTTACATTTTATCGACTCTAGACTCACCGATTTTTTTTGGAAATTATCTAAACTCACCGAAAAAAGAAAAAAAAACCATAGACCACAAAGTGTGAGATAAAAATTGTCTGATCTACTTCATTACAACCCAACTTAGTGATGCTAACCTAACCTAACCTAACCTACAAGTTTTCCTAACCTTACAATACCATGTTGCAATTGCTGGCAGTGAAAATGGGGCTTAAAAAGGACAACAAAGGCTGAAGGCTGTGGAAAAGGCTTGGGTTTTAAATTTGGCATTGCTCTCGCTCTGCCAAATTTAAAACCCAAGCCTTTTCACACAGCCTTCAGCCTTTGTTGTCCTTTTTTAGCCCCATTTTGACTTGTGCTTGGCTATGTCAATTGCCCTG
>JAAUYJ010141680.1_pt1 | contig 11868 bp, 15 predicted proteins | sample 7278031 | NCBI WGS metagenome assembly JAAUYJ01 (sample SAMN14350222, study PRJNA611818) | marine sediment metagenome | isolation source: surface marine sediment (1.8m) | place: French Polynesia: Moorea | collected 2018-08 | reverse complement strand
GACAAGATGAACAACCTCAACGACGGATTCGGTGAGATGAACTGATCGCACTTTCATTAAAAAATAGGCGATTGTTGCTGTGGCTTCTTTTGTTGCTGTTGCCTTCTCGAAAACAATCCTTTTTTTTTCAGCCAAGATGATCGAGACTTGGGACAAGTACGCGGTGATGACGGCTCAGAAGAAGAGGAGCAACTAAAGCATTGGACGACGAATACTCGAATAGAGGATGTGAGGAGAAAAGTTTTCGTACAGCCATAAGTCTTTCATGTTCACGGAGGAGGAGCCATTTGCTTGCCTATTTCTAAAAAGCCGAGGAATAAAATAAATCTTACTTCTGGGAGTAAATGCTTTTTTCCATTGGACGACAGCAAAGTATGCGCAACTGAGCAAGGTATGCCTCAAATATCGCCAACTCCATTAGTAGTCTGTCGGACTCCCTTTTCCTCCGTACCCAGAAAATCGGAAAATTCCTTTCAATCACTTCCAATCGTCACGCCAAATGTCTCCTCCGCGGCGGCGCTGGTTAATAGGGCGGGAAATTGGTTCTCGTTTGCTCCCGCCCTTTCCTCTTCCTCCCACAAACGGCTTTGAAAAATCCATCGTCCTGTACAGGCAGGGGATTTCTTTCTGTCTCACACAGAAACCGCCCACGGATCGACGCCCCATGGCGGCGGCGAGGATGACGAAGTAACAAAAAAATCTTTTCCTTCTAGAGATTCGGTGAGGCACGCCTGGTTCGAAAAGAGATATGCTTTACGTTTTCTCCGTCTTAGCTTGCCTTTTGTGTCAACTGAACATTATACGTACGCAGAAGTTCTTTCAAATTTGGGTTTGGAAGGTACCTCTGTCGAGGGAGTCATCGTTTTTGGTATTGCCTGTGTGGGACGAAAAGCTATCCATATTTGAAGGGTCAAGAGTTTCTGGTTTACTGGCTCTCGAGCTTCGGCGGATAGAAAGAAACCAACAACCCGTTCTTTCTTCCAAAAGTCGGGCAAAGTTTTCTTTTTGCAAACGCTTCGCACCCATTCTCCTTGACACATTCAATATTGGCGGGTACGCGAAAAATAAGATCGATTTTTTTTCTTCGCCCGACCTGAATAAATCATGCCGCTCCTCGATCGCAGGATACAGGTGCATGGATATTTGCCTCAGAAATCTCAACCCCAAGGATTTTTCTTCTTTGGGCATTTTATGTAAAATCCCTTTTCCCTTCTCCGGAAGAAGAATTATCCCTTTGTCCCCTTCCCTCCGTTTGTGCACATACACTTTCCTTCCCGTCGTCATGTATCTGCATTTCGGCATTTCGGAAAGCGAATCCAGCATAAGCCCCTCTCTTCTATTTCCCCCTTGCGCCCGCAGTAACTCAAAACCCAGGGTCGCTCGCACCGGGCAAAATGCTTCTCCCCCCTTTCGACACTCCTTCGGTGCACGGGTCGGTCGAACCCCCTCCGCCCCCGCCTCAATCCCACTCTTCCTCCTCCTCCTCCTCTACGTGTAAGTGTGTGTAGCAACCGATAAAGCCTGGGGGAAGAGGAGGAGGAGGAGTGGAGGAGAATGGGGAATGGGCCGCCGCCACCGACTGAGTCAGGTAGTGACTCACCTGCTCCTCCGACTCATACCCACCACCACAACCACCACCACCTCCTCCTCCTCCTGTCACGTACGGACGAGGAGGAGGAGGAACACATGGCGCCAATTTTCTTCTCTAAGACCCCTTTTCGGAATCGTATGCGGATTCAGTGTCGACCAATTCGCACAATTGATGGCAAACAAAAACCTCTCTTTATTTTCCTAGTTTCATGCTAAAGAGAAATCCCGCATTTATCTGTCAAAAGCACGCCGGCCGCCATTCCCCCACAGGTCCTCTCCCCCCATGTGTGGCGGAGGAGGGCTTCTCTGCGGCCCCGGCCCTCCCCCCAAATCCCCCTTCTCTTCCCCCTCTCACACCCGGCGGCGCTGAAGCCCCTTCTTCCTCCGGGCAGGAAGGGAAGGGGCCTCCTCGGTCGATCTCCCTCTCACTATTCTCCGCACAGTTGTCCATAGGACGTGGTAGAGGGACGTCGTTACCCACTGCTGCATCCTCAAACACAGCAACAACCTCTACAACCTTCCCTTCCCCAAGGAAAAAACCACCAACATCAACCAACATGGTGAGGGAAAAGTGATTTTGCAAAAGTACTGCACAGGTATTTTGGCAAGAATTATAAAGGTGGGAGCGCCGACGGATGGGATTCCTTGGAGGCATTTTTCCGCTTAGCAAGGTGACATGCGAGATCCATTCCTCCCCTCGGTTCTTCATTCTTGGAGGGTTTTTTTGCACACACCCTTCCCTCCGCCTTTTCGTTCCCGCCTTTTTCTCGTTATCAGATCCGATCTTTTTTCCTCCTCCGCCGCCACGCATTGCTGGCTTTTATTCTCGCAAGGCTCTTTTTCGCGCTATAGAACGGAAAGGAAGGAAGAGAAATATTTCTTAACTTTCGTGCGCCCCCGACCCTCTAACTTATCCCCAGTCCTAGCAAGATTAAACCAGAAGTGAAAAAATTTCCCTGTCGGGTCTCCGGATCTCTTCTTACTTCTTAGAGGCCCAAAAAAGTGGATTTTTCTGTTCCTTGTGCATTTTGCCCACTATAAATAAAGGAGGGAGAGGGAGGGACGGAAGGGGTCGCGGGCGGACAAACGAGTTGCGTCTGCCTTATTCCGTGTCCTCCCCCCTTCCTTGATTTTAAAAGGACCGAAACCCCCTTGTCGCAGGCGGCATAGGAGAGGGGGGAGGTTTGCCTTGGGAGTTGGGAGGCCCGGCCGGCAGGGGAAGCAGAGCTAGGGGGGTAATTCTTCTTCCTACCCCGAAATGGGCATGGGGAGATAGAAAAGAAGGTTGCTGCACAGATAGATATACGTCAGGGGCACAAAAAAGGGAAGAAGTAGACAGGAAGGAGAGGCGGTGGATGGGGGGATCGCGAGGAAAACGAGATTGGGGAGATTTTTCCCCCTTCCCTTTTTCTCATCACGGGCTTTGGGCGCTAGGAAAGATGAGAAAGTTTTCTTCTTTCTCACAAACAGGCAGTGACAAAGCTGGTTCTTCGCTCTTTCCCTACTCTCACTGGCAATTAAGAGAAGCAGGAAGCGAGATGGCAGTCCCGTAGTAAAATGAAGCTTTTAAAAGCTTGCCTAGCATATTTCGATTTTTTGACAGTCCGTTCTTCCGTTGGTTGGTCCTTCCACAATTTTGCAGAGACATTTTGGACGGTGTGGGAACACAGTCGCAATTACGCATAGACAAAAAAGCCCCGGCGGCTCTTTCGTCTTCGTAGCGTACCTGGTACGTGATTCGTTGTTGTTCACGCATTGTGTGCTTCGCAGTAGGAAAAGAGAAACATATCGCCCCTGTCAGTTCAACGCGACAGCCGTGCCAAGAGCGACACGAATCCCTTCCCTCCATGCATTCCAAAACTGAACTGCTTTGTCCGTATCACACAAAACAGAGAGGGATTCCGAATCGAAAATCGCGGATTTTCCACGCCACGCCCCAGCACATTCTAACGATTTGCACACCCCTGTGTACATTGTACAATGTAGGGTGTTTTGTCGAAATGGGGAAAAGAGAGGAAGAGTCCTCGACCCGTACCATATTCGGGCATCGGCCCCTATTTCATGTGGAGGATGCTTCCATTGCCACACCGTGCAAGCAGTAGGTAGCACAGGTGGAGGAATAAGATTTAAATCTTCTTTCACCAGTCGTTACACGGTAGCACGCCCTCGGTGTGGAATCGAAATGGGGGAATTGTGTGGGAGGGAGAAGCAGGAAATGCACTGTTGAATCCGTCGACAATAGGCGATAAAAGTTTTAGAACCCTTCGCTTCCCTTCCCTCGATCTCTCCCTTCCTACTTCAGCTTCTCGACCTGCATAATTAGGCGCAAGATCCGAACACTGCAAGGCGAATTGGTCGCACCTGTTGGGCTAAACTAAAGAAAATTCAGGAGGGAGAAATAGAATGGGTTTTGAATTTCCAGCCGAGATGGTACATGAAAGGATGATGATGAGCTACGAGCATAAATATTTTCAACAAAAGTTTCCATTGTGAAGAGAGGCAGTCCAATAATTTTCATCCCGGTGTGGGTGTTGGAAGAGGGGGTACAGCAGGGCGGTTCCTTCTCCATGATCCAGGGATTGCATGCAGGCAGAATTAAGGGCGGGGCGGGGTTAAAAGTCTGAGGAGGAAAAAAAGAGGATTTTGGAGGGGGGGCGTTGCAGCCAAGTGCCCCTGCTTAGTGATTCCACGCATCCGCCCACACTATACTGTAGTAGAACACATAGCAAAGCAAGCAAAAGATTTTTTAAAAGGAGTCTGCGGTGCGGTGATGATCCCTCGCTTGTGCGTTCGTGCAAGTCTGGCTTACAGATGCCGCGTGGGTGTAAGACTCTTCTAGGGCTTAGTGGAAAGGAGTGAGTCACTGTCCCAAAGTTGAGCTCATCATCTCATGCCACAACGGCGCCATACGTAGCACCAATTTCGGAAAATACGAAACACGAAAGACCTCTCTCCTGCTTGGCCTTTTTTGGGGAGGGAGGGAGAGCCGTCAGGCATATCACGGAGGAGAGATCTTCATTGTTGATGCCGAGGCTGAGGGCGGGTCCGGATCGAGTCCGGCCGGCCGGGCGTAGGGTCATTAGCTATGTCATTGTTGTTGTCGGTGGTTTTTTTTGCACAGTTCAGGATGGATTGGGATGGGGGCCACTTTGCAAAAAAATGGTTTTCCAGTCGGTCGAGGTCCCTTGACGCGGCAGCAACAAAACCTTGCGAATCTTTCTTTCCCTAGGCGGACTTCACATTTCGAAACGGAAGAGGAAATTGGAAAACCTGCTGAACCGTGCATTTTTATTTTGAGAAAAACTTTAGTCCACCCCTGCTTTTCCCAGAAGGGCCACAATTGAATTTTTTGAACAATTTGAATACGGAGAATTTTTTTGTGGAGGTGCTACTAGCAGTTTCTTTGGCGTATGTTCGATGGGATGAATAGTTCAAGTGGGAGGAGACAAGGGGTAGGACATACTGTAGAGGGCGAAGCCTTTGGCGATCGCTCTGGCGTGAAGAGCGGGGAAATTCCTGCGACCCTTTTTGCATAGTGTTGCTTGCAAGATGAGTGCTGTCAGGGCGTTGTTGGTGCAGTCGGGGACCTCGCCTTGAATCGAAAGGACTTCGTTGTCGTATACCGTGTAGTCTGTGTTGGTGACAGCGTCGAGAAGTCCCGATGCAGCGAGAGCAAGAAACGCGCAACTATGGCGCTCCCACCACATTGCCTCAAAAGTTGACAATCAACGTGCGTCTAACAAATTATAGCTTCATTTATACACCCGCTATATATATTTTTCTTTCTTACCAGCGTGAGTGCATCTCCGTCCACATCGGCCAGGCCGGTTGCCAGATCGGCAATGCCTGCTGGGAGCTCTACTGCCTGGAGCATGGTATCCAGCCTGATGGCCAGATGCCCTCCGACAAGCTCATGGGAGGAGATGACAGCTTCACCACCTTCTTTGCTGAGACTGGCACTGGAAAGCACGTCCCCCGTGCTGTTTTCATTGATCTGGAGCCCACTGTCATTGATGAGGTTAGGACTGGCACCTACCGTCAGCTCTTCCACCCCGAGCAGCTCATCACTGGCAAGGAGGATGCCGCCAACAACTACGCCCGTGGCCACTACACCATTGGAAAGGAGATTGTGGACCTTGTCCTTGACCGTGTCCGCAAGCTGGCTGACCAGTGCTCAGGACTGCAGGGATTCCTTCTCTTCCACTCCTTTGGTGGTGGCACTGGATCTGGCTTCACCTCCCTTCTGATGGAGCGCCTCTCCGTGGATTATGGAAAGAAGTCCAAGCTGGAGTTCTCCATCTATCCTGCTCCCCAGGTTGCAACTGCGGTTGTGGAGCCCTACAATGCCATCCTCACCACCCACACCACCCTGGAGCACTCTGACTGTGCCTTCATGGTGGACAATGAGGCCATCTATGACATCTGCCGCCGCAACCTGGATATCGACCGCCCCACCTACACCAACCTCAACAGGTTGATTGGCCAGATTGTCTCCTCCATCACTGCCTCCCTTCGCTTTGATGGTGCTCTGAACGTGGATCTGACTGAGTTCCAGACCAACTTGGTGCCATACCCCAGGATTCACTTCCCTCTGGTCACCTACGCTCCTGTCATCTCTTCTGAGAAGGCCTATCATGAGCAGCTCTCTGTGGCTGAGATCACCAATGCCTGCTTTGAGCCTGCCAACCAGATGGTCAAGTGTGACCCCCGTCATGGCAAGTACATGGCCTGCTGCCTCCTCTACAGGGGTGATGTTGTCCCCAAGGATGTCAATGCTGCTATTGCCACTATCAAGACCAAGCGCTCCATCCAGTTTGTGGACTGGTGTCCCACTGGCTTCAAGGTTGGCATCAACTACCAGCCCCCCACCGTGGTGCCTGGAGGAGATCTTGCTAAGGTGCAGCGTGCCGTCTGCATGCTCAGCAACACCACTGCCATTGCTGAGGCCTGGGCCCGCCTGGACCACAAGTTTGACTTGATGTATGCCAAGAGGGCTTTTGTCCACTGGTGAGTACTTTTTTCCTGATTTACTCTTTGAGCACTTGCGAAAAAATTTTTTTTTGTCCGGCATTTTTTTTCTTTTAGTAAAAGTCTGTACTGTATTATTACAACGCTATGCTTGCATTCCATTCAGTATTGCAAAATATTGTAAGCTACATAATATTTCAATTATTTTTATCCTGCATCTTGGCACGGCTTCTTTACTCGCCCCTTTCTTCCCTTACTATCCCGCCTTCCTTGCTACAGGTACGTCGGCGAGGGCATGGAGGAGGGCGAGTTCTCCGAGGCGCGCGAGGACCTCGCCGCCCTGGAGAAGGACTATGAGGAGGTCGGACTGGACACCGACGCCGGAGACGAGGGAGAGGGAGCCGGAGACGAGTACTAGAGGATCGAGCAAGAGATCGACCGCGGAACCGGAAAAGAGAAAAGGAAAAAAAGACGAAGATTAATTAATAATTATTTTCGGCCACTCTTTTATTTGAGAAACACTAACTCCCCTCCCTCAACGTATTCCGGCAAAGTTTTGACATCACAATGAGCACCCACCTTGGCCTTAAAAATACGAAAAAAAGGTTTTGTAAAATTCCGCAGCACCAAAAAAATCCAGAGCAATAGAAGCAAAGAAAAAAAAACCAGCGCACCGCCCAGAAAATTGCTTTGCATGCCGCTTAGCGTATCCCAACACGTCATGATCCCGAACTTGGAGTCCTATGCGGCGGCAACGTCGAAGGAAGGAAGTCCAGTCCCCTGGAGGCGAGGAGGTTCTCTCTCCACAAATCAACTATCTCCCCTTCCCAGGCTACTGTTTCCTCCTCCAAAGACAGAGTTGCAAGCAAGCAACCCTTTCCCCCCATCCCTCCCCCTCGGATTTTCTTAAGTATCGACTTGGCGTGGAGCGGACATCAGACCAGTGCCGCGGCCGGATCTCAGCGAAGTTCGCCCCTACAACAAGAGGTCAACAACAGCCATCAAGCCACGCAAAATTGCCTCATTCTCTCTCAAAAAATATTTTACAACACCAGAGGATCGAATTCCGCTTGCACCCAGCTGATGCATGCGTCTCGTACGTTTCCCAAAGGTTTTGACGCGAAGAGGAAAACCCTTTAGGTTCGTGGGAGAAGGGATGGACGAGGGAGAGTTCGGTGAGGCCCGTGACGACCTTGGCGCTCTCGAAAAGGATTACGAGGAGGTCGGAATGGACAGCCAGGACTACGACAACGAATATCCGGACGACGGGCCTTACTAATGGGCAAGAAAAAAAAGCTTCGGTGAATAAAAAAAATCATGTAGGCAGACAATGTCAAACGGTGCTATAGTAACGAAATCATAAAGTTTACGCGACTGTAACTCCTTGGAAGACTAATAAAATCGGCAAAAACACGCTTGAAATTTCACTATTTCATCTCGTTTTCTATATTCTTGCTTTGTGCGCCTTGTGCACAATCATCACAGCCTGGAGTAGTTGACTTATTTGAAAGAGTTGCTGCTGGCTTCGTGCGAGAAGCTCAAAGATGCGGCAAACATATCCTGGTGGCGAAGAGCTCGCTAATGACGCAGAGCCAGAGCGCCATGATGAAGAGGATGTAGGCCAGGCCCACCTGGAAAATATGGATAATAATTAAACATTTTTTGAGCAAGCTTGGCTTACTTTCTCTCGCACCTGGTAGCTGTTTGGCAACTGGAAGGCACTTCCGCCTATGACCGGGTGTCCGAAGCCCAGCGGGTAGACGATGGCGGCAAGGCAAAACAAGTTCACTGCAAAAAGGATGGCCGGACTATCATAGTCGGAAAGAAACAACAAAGGGACAGTAGCAACAAGACACCTTAGCAACAGTATTTCATGAAAAAAAGTCGCAACAGCCTTTTAGCAACAAAAAAAACTAAGAGCAACAGAACCAAAAAGTGCTTCAGCGGGTACAGAAGAATCAGCAACAGCAGGAGCAACAACAGGAGCTCCACCAGAAGCAACAATAACATAAAAATTTGAAGCAGTGACAGTAGAAGCAACAACACTTCTAGCACCTACAGCTGGTACAACTGTTACAAGAGTTCCAAAGGCACCAACAAAAAGTTGAAATTCGAGCAAATAAAAACGCAGCCATAACAAAACCAGAGGCAGCTGTAATAGCTACAACAGCAGCAACAACATAAATAATAAAAACAGCAGTAGCAATAATAGCTAAAACAACAACTACAGCAGCTACAGAAGAAGCAAAAGCAGGAAAGCAGCAACATTCGCAAAAATTAGCGAAGTAGCAAGATCGATCTGCAGGAAGAGTAGGCAATAAAGTAGCAGCAGTTACAGCAGCAGCAGCATCACCCACTGCAACTGTTGATACAGAAACAGCAGTTACAGCAGCAGCAACAACAACAGCAGCAGCAACAACAACAACTCTGAATATCAACAAGCTGTACAAAAAGAGGAAATAGCTTCCTTAATCCTCACCAGCAACAAATCCGCTCCACTGCGCATGCCTGAGCAGCGCCCTGTCGTACAGTGCCGCCGCCAGCGTGAGTACCAGAGCCACCAGCACCGCCACGGCCGCCGACAGCGCCAGAACCAGCGCCGCCAACCACTGCACGGGGAAGAAGTCTGGCGCGCCGCACTCCTCCTTGCCTCCCCTGCCGTGGAGGAGGACACAGGACCGGAGGAGACCCAGCTTGGCTGGCCCGCCCGCGGTGGTCACCAGCCAGTCCGGCCGCAGCACCGACGTCAGCACCAGGGCCTCAGAGATGGCCAGCAGCAGGGCCGAGGTTAGGGTCAGCTTGTCCATGGTTCAGGTCTCACCTTCGAGGCATTGTGTCTCTTGGATTGTAAAGTTAACTCACTATTCTCGGGAAAGTCATTGGCTCTCCGAAATGTCATGAAACGAAAGATGAAACATTGCAACTGGCAGTTGCTGACTTGCTGTTGTTGCGCAGAAAGCAGCGTCAGAGGATTTTTTGGGGAGGCAATCCGTTCCCCTCTATGCCCGCAAGGGCTATGCCCGAAAGCAAGGCGCCCTTACCGAACTTTTCACGCAACCTGTTTCGCATCAAGTTTGCTCTGCTATGTACGGCCTGTCTACGGCAAATTACGATCTAGAATTCAGTAGTTTGACATTGCCGCCACATAAAATATCCTCCCAACCGTGCGATTCAAGGAATTGATAGCACTTTACATAGTTACTTGAGTACCCTCACGAACTTTTCATATAAACGTCGATGACTATGTATGCTTCGGAGCAGCATAATAACAGTATCAGTCTACTATCATTCCAACAACGACAGGTGCTAAGAAAAAAATCTTGTCATGTTGGTCTGATACTGTTATTCTGTTACCCAGAAATTCGATCAAACATGGGGAAACCCAAGGACGGAAGGATTCACCGTGCCTAGTACCCACTCTTCTTCTTCCCTCGCAAAACTTGAAAGTTCTTTGTCCGATACTTCCAGGGTGCATTGTCCGCCTCAGCGCGCGCGACCGACAGACAAGGGGATTTGAGAAGAGGAGCGCGGAGCGGGGGGATGCCCCAACCATCCATCCTTACAACCTGCATCACGACATGCACGCCTTGATGCCGAGTCTGTTTGTCGAGAGCGCGTACGCACTCACGTACGCATGGCGCGCGTCACTGCAAGATCCGCCAACCAACACCCCCGCACGGTGTATGATGCTTCCTCCCTCCTCTTATCCACCCACATCCCCGGCAACAACACCAATCCAGATCCCCCCCTTTCTGCTGTGTAGGAGTAGGGGGTTTCCAAGGATTCTCCAGAACTTAATCCCTCCACGCCTCCCCCTTCCCTTCCGCCTCGATGGTATGTTTAGGGTTACTTTCCACCGAACCTGAAGTTGTTCCCCTCCTCCTCTTTCCAGCTAAGTGAACCACGACGACGAGGAGGAAGGGATGGGGGGAGGAGGGGGAGGTGTTGTCCCAAGCATCATGTATCCTGGCTATTGTATAAGAAGGTGTGTCGCAACGCGACGCGGTCCCAAACTTCCCGGAACCGCCGCCAGGCCAAGATGGAACTTTCCAACTGCAACAACGGTTTCTTTCCCATTGTCTTGACAATTGTCGCACTAGCCGTGATTTCCGTTTCCGGGGAAAACCCGCCACAGTTATGGAGTGACAACGGAGGAGGCGTCGACGACGATGACGATCTTTCGTTCCTTCGCGAGGGGGGCCTCAGTGACAGGGACGGGGAGGGTCGGGTGCTCTGGACTGGTAGGGGAAAGTCCTCCAGTTGCCGCGGTTCCGTCACCAAGCTGAGGAGGGACGAGGCGACGGTGGTCCGCAGCCACCGCGGGTACGGGCAGGAGCCATACCCGGACGACTATCACTGCAGGTGGCTATTCATCCCTGAGGGATGTGACCTGGGGGTGGACTGTGATATGGGCACCAGGAGAAATCTAAGGAGGAGCAGGAACTCGTTCGGAAGGTAGGACCAAAAACATCTCGAGTATACCAGCAAACAGACCATATGATGCTGGTGATTGCATTGATGAAATGACTAACTGCAAAAAATTATCTTGTCAGGTGTATCAGTGCCGACTACCTCCGCCTAGTTGGGTACCGCGGAACCCTGGACTCTTTCTACTGCGGCGAGACCAACTTCAACGTGACTTTCTCCGGCGGGGACGCGGTGGCGCTACTCTTCAGAGCCAAGGAAAGGCCCAGGTCCGAGAGGGGCGGGAGGGGCATAGGGGATTTTGTTGGGAGTCTGCTCAAGGGATTCGGCTGCAAGGTGGTGTGCAGGAAACCAGGGGCCGTCGCTCCCACCGCTGTCAAGAGAGAGGACGTGGGGAAAGAAGACAGCGACATAACTACTTCTACGACTACAACATCAACGGCAGCGCCGCCGTCAAAGAGAGAGGAAGATAACAAGACACACAAGAGGCCTTCCTCTTCATCAGGAGGCTCGTACAGGCCATTCCCTACACTCGAGAACAAGTGGAGCTGCAAGTAAGATCGGATTTGGCGGGAAATGAAAAGGAAGGGTGGAAAGGAAATTCCTTTCCCTTTTTATCTGCGGCGATAGCCGTAATTACCTGCGGCGATAGCCGTCAGGTCAAGTAATGGTCCCAGTTGTTGTTGTTGTTGGGGAATGTACTTTCTTTTTGAGCACCTAAATGACATCGTAGCTCAAAGTCATAGTAATAACTTAGGTAGATCTTCAAAAGTTAGGACAACTTTTCCTAAATGACCCCTTTGTGTGTGGCGCTGTCTTTTTGGTACACAATTTCTGTTTTGAGTGGGGGTTCGTTTTGGTGCATGGGCAGGGGGTTCGTTTTGG
>JAAUYJ010100500.1_pt1 | contig 11872 bp, 9 predicted proteins | sample 7278031 | NCBI WGS metagenome assembly JAAUYJ01 (sample SAMN14350222, study PRJNA611818) | marine sediment metagenome | isolation source: surface marine sediment (1.8m) | place: French Polynesia: Moorea | collected 2018-08 | reverse complement strand
CATTCCGTCTCTTTCCAAAAAGTAATTAGAGGCTGTACAAAAAGGGCCTCTAGGAAAATCAGGTAAAGTCTTCTCAGGAAAGCAGAACCTTCGCCGAAATTTTGCACATGAGGGGAAACTTTCGAGTGCTCTTCATCTCAACCTTGGCTAGGCTCCGCGCAGCGAAACGACTCCACCTTCTCTCTCACGTACAGTACCTTCTTCGCGCTCCATTCATCCCCCCGTGAGATGAGCACTTTGGGGCATTTCCGCCTCGAAACCGTCCTTTTTTCCACAGAGGAACGCACGAGGGGAAATCTCCCCAAAAGTGCACCGTCCCGTGCACACAGACTTTTCCCTCTGTAGTGCATCCGCCCCGCCCCTCAGTGCAAGACAAAAAGACAGGGGAGGAGGAAGGTCATTAAGTCTTCCTCTAATGCTCTCTGATGGAGGGAGAAAGAGGAGGAGGATCCCCCATTTTATGGGGCAGGTTTATCCTCAATGGCTTAACCCTCCTTCGGCCTTGACTGCAGGAAAGTTTTGCACCGGAGCCCCTCCTCCCACGATAGCATCCCGCCCTTCCTGAAATGGGGCGGCGAAATGCGACCCCGCATTTTTTTATCTCCCCTCCCGAGGGTAGTCTCGTAAATTTTTCTTGGTCCCTTCCCCTCCAGCCTCCTATGTACCTTTACTTTAGTTGTTTCGCAGGATTTGGGATTGGGAAGAGATCAGCACCAATAAGCAATAAAAATACTTGAGCGTTGCCTGGAGAGAAAGGCACTTCATTGGTGGGCGGCGCTTGGGAAAGTCTAGGAGTCTAGGCCATATCCCATTTTCATCCTCCAGGGAAAAGGGGAAGAATCGCGGGACAATGGAAAAAAACGCGGAGAAAGGCCGTTGTTGCTACATCTTCTCCAGTCATGGTGTTAGCCAAACCCTTTTTTCTCTTATCTACTACTCCCTTCTATTGTGCGTCTGTCTGGAGCGGAAAGGCGAGAAGAAAGGGAGGGATGTGCCGACGGCGTTATGGTCCCAAGTCCAACCCATTACCAAAAGCACCTCACACCGTATCAGCACTTTTTTTCTACCTTCAAGGCTTTTTCCTCTGCTCACAAAGGCCCTGGATGAAATCGAGACAGATGAAATTCTGTGAGGAAGCGGGATTCTTCCACATACATCCCTTCAACAAAAGTTTTCACGAGACAGTTCTTCCTAGGGAAAAAATCGGCTTTCGTCTTGGAATCTTCTTCATCTCCTTCCCCCTCTCCTTTCTCATCCTTCCGTATCCCTCCAGGATAACTTTTTTTTGCCGTTCACCCCTACCAGCCCGCGCCCACCCTCAGACATGCTTGAGAAACTCCGCCTCCTCCTCCCTCCTCCGACGGACGTCGGACGTCCCTTGCTCTGGGGTGGTGCACGGATGAGGATGAGGATGAGGATGATCCCGCTGGAGGAGAACTGAAGGGAAGCCCCGATCCCCCACCCGCCACCACGATGAAAAATGAGCGAAGGATCGTTGGCCACAATTGTGCCCCTCCACGGACAGCCGGCAGAAAAGAAGGGCCCCTTTAAAAAAGAGAGGCCCGATCCGCTCTACGTACGCACGTACGGAGTATGGGATGGCTGCCGGTTTCGGAAATCGAAGTGGACGGGTGGGCGATCGTTCTCGGGCCACTGGCGACCTCGGGAGAGGACAAATGTAGTGGAAGTGTAGTTGCGCCCCAATGTAATAGAGAGATGGCCGAGCTCATTTGGCCAAGCTAAGCGGCAACGGGGAAAGGGAGCTGCGGGTCCCCTGAACCCAAAATCCCTCCATCTCTTTGCCGGTGATTTCTCGCTTGGGTGATCAAAAGGGGGAGGGAGGAAGACGAGGAAGACGTCTGCGCTCGGGGGGCTTGCGTCATTTCCTTACCCGTGCCTTTGGCCTTGGGCACAGGAGGGCATTTCTCCTGCATTGGGAAAGAAAGTCCACAAAATTTTTCCCCCCACACTCAGTCCAATTGCCATTGAAAGAAGGGAAAAAGGAAAGAATTGATGGAGATGACATGCAGAAAAAGAATTCACCTCTATATAACCTACAACAGTTTTGACGACGGGGCAGTAGGCTGAAAAGGGTCTCTGCAACGGAAAAATTAACGGACATACCTTTCCAACTTTCAAGGAGGAAGGAAAGCACAGGGAAATAAATACATTATGTTTTGCAGATCTTCCAACTCTGTCAAATTCTCCTCCGCCTCCGTCGCGGCCTTCCTCTTTCCCGCCTTCGGCCTTCTACTCCTGCTCTTTTCACCCTTCGCCTCCGCCTCTGGGGAGACCTCCGTCTCGTTCGACCTGGCGGCCGGGAAGGCCGGGAGGGGAGCAGAGACGCTCACGTGCATTAGCTGCCTGCAGTGCAAGGTCTACGAGGCCTCCAGTCAGACCGCGGCTTGCAACGAGGAGCAGAACATGTGCCTGGTGAGAAGCTCAAAGTACTCATACGGTCAGCATCTAAAATATGTTCCTATCGCAGAGGGCAGATATGGCGTCGGGGGAGGTAGAGCGAAGATGCGCAACAGAGAGGGATTGTTTGAGTGGTTAGTACCACCAATTGTTTTTGAAGCAAAAAGTGCTGGACCTATTTATATACTATTCTTATTATTGCAGCTAAAGATGGAAGCACTTACGAGAGGGTGTCGTGCTGCAACTGGAGTAACTGCAACGGAGCTTCGTCATCAATGGTGGCGCACGGGATGGGATATTTGTTCCCTTTTGCTTACAAACTTATTTCTGCACACTTTTTCTCGTACTTTCTCGAGCCGTAATTGTGGGTAAACGTCTACTACACAATGAAGTATTTGTAAACAAATGTCACAATTCTTTGTCAATAAAGTATGCAAAATTAAGTCTTCTTACTGATTGCTGCACTATTTGTGCACTTCAGCACTTGTGTCTATTTACCAAACAGGTCAAAGCAATAAACGGAAAAAATATTTGAATTTTTTTTAAACATATTTTGTTTGTACGAAACGACTTGACCTCCCTCAAAAACAAATCATTTTCCCGCACAAACTTTATTAAAGTGTAATATTTGAATTTGAATTTTGAATTTTTACTTTTAAAAGTATTAAAATTTTGCGCAATCGTCAGTTTTTGTCATCTCGAAAAAAGAAAAGACGTGTTCAAAATGTCTGGTCGTCAGAAATCCGGAAATCCGTCAGCATTTGGCGATTGCATAGTCAGAGGAAGTTCTCCACCTCATCCAAGCAAAGGCGAGAAAAGGTCCCAGCAACTGGAGCCACCCAGGGCAAAAAGTGTGGACCACCGCCAAGTTGGCCATCAAGGAAGAGAAATTGCACTGGCATCGAACCACTTCGGGATGAAAATCAATCTGCCGAACAGTGGAAGAGTACATCACTACGATGCAACTTTCACCTCTAGCAACAAGAAAGAGTTCAAAAAGGGGGACAGACCTATCTTGGTGCAAGCGATGGAAGCAGTAAAGAAGAAGTACGCCACTGTTTTCCCAAAGCCTTTTGAAGTAGTCTTTGACGGTCAGAAGAATGTCTATACTCTGAACGAGCTACCTCTGGGTGATGCTGGAAACTTTGTTGGCAAAGTGAAACTCAAGGAATCAGAAGAACTGGCGAGCGACACCACTCTTATCGTCACACTGAACAAGGTTGGAATGGTGGAGATCAGGGGCCTTGTCGAAGACTACCTCAAGCGGGGATCAACTCCAAACAAACCCAACAATGCAGTGCAGGTACTGAACGTCATTATGGGCATGACTGCACAGCTTCACTACGAAACTGTTGGCAGATGCTACTTCAATGATAGGAGCGGACAAGTAATTCAGATCGGCAACGGAAAGTCTCTCTGGGTAGGCACCTTTCAATCAGTTAGGCTTGGATGGAAGCCGATGCTAAATTTGGACATAGCAAACAAACCAGCCTACTTTTCCGTTCCGGTGGTGCAATTCGTAAGTGATGTGCTGAAACGTCACGTGAATGACATTGCACGTGGCCTGGAAAAGAGGGATTGCGAAAGAATTCAAAGGGAGCTCTCTGGATTGAAAGTTCGATTCGTTCGCCCGAACGGGCAGAAAAGAGATTACAGAGTCAACAAGTTGATGGCACCAGCCAACAGGCTCATGATGGCTATGGACAAAGAAAACAAAAGAAGAAAGATAACCATTGAGCAGTACTTCAACCAAGAGTACGGATACCATCTGAAGTACCCAGATCTACCCTGCATACACGTGGGAAGCCCAAGCGGGACTGTCTACCTGCCAATGGAATTAACTCACCTGAAGAAGCAAGTGCTTCCGAGAAACAAGAAGCTGTCCGACGAAGAAGTTGCTAGCATGATCAGACAGACAGCAGTACCTCCAATGGAAAGGCAACAGCGCATAAAGGATAATCTTAAAAAGATGAACAAATCCTTCAAAGCAGACCCATATGCGAAAGCCTTCGGAATCAAGATAAAAGAAGAGTGCGTCGCTGTAACTGGACGTGTTCTGGAGCCACCTGTTCTGGGTTACAGCAAGAATGGAACAATGGAAGAACAGCCCGTCATCAATGGCAGATGGGACAGGAGTAAGACAAAGTTGAGTTTCGTCATGGGTATGCACCTGAAATCGTGGGGACTGTTTGATCTAGCCAACGTAAGGTTTGATGATAGGAAAGCCTTCATCGAGACACTCTACGAGGTGGGAAAAGAGAGGAATCTCTCCATGGACTATCCTGCTTTTCAGTCTTCACAGCAGAAAAACTACGATCACATGGTCAAAGACTTCAGGATGTTCGTGCAGACAATGGAAAGGGAGCAAGGATACAAACCCCAGCTGGTGATGGTAATTTCTCAATGCAAAGGCCCTATATACAGTCTCATCAAACACATGGGCGATGTCCTGTTGGGCATTCCGACTCAGTTCGTTCTGGTGAAAAACGTCACCAATCCCAAAGTGCAAGTTCTTCATAACATATGCATGAAGCTCAATGCTAAACTGGGAGGAATCAACCAGGTGATTCACGAAGTATCGAGGCCAAGCCTCCTGACAAGACCTGTAATGTTCATGGGAGCGGATGTTACGCACCCAACTCCTGATCAGGCTAAATTCAAGCCATCAATTGCAGCTGTAGTTGCCTCAACAGATCCGAATGCTTCGAACTACAACTGTGAAATCAGGCTACAATCAGGTGATGGAGCAGTGGAGATAATTCAGAAAATGGAAGATATGACAAAGAAGTTGCTGTGGAAGTTTTACGAGCAGTCTGGGTTCAAGTACAGACCAGAGAAAATATTCTACTTCCGAGATGGAGTAAGCGAGGGACAGTTTATGCAGGTTCTCAAGAGCGAACTGCTGGCAATTCGAAGGGCATGCCATCAGCTCAACAAGAACTACGAACCTCAGATTACTTTCTTGGTTGCCCAGAAGAGACACAATACAAGATTCTTCACGAAGAATGCGTCGGATGGAATCGGGAAGATGGGGAATATCCCACCAGGAACTGTCGTTGACACCATAGTTACCCATCCAACAGAGCAAAGCTTCTTCCTGGCATCCCATGAAGGCATTCAAGGGACAACAAAACCGACCAACTATCACGTGCTCTGGGACGATAGTGGACTAATGCCTGATGAGATCCAGAGCCTCACCTACTATCTCTGCCATCTGTATCCCAGATGCGAAAGAACCGTTAGCTACCCAGCTCCTACATACTTTGCCCATCTAGCAGCATTCCGTGGAAGGGAACACCACAATGCAATCTGCAACAAGGGACAAGGAGGAGACATGAAAGAAACAAGGAAGCTGGAGAATATTTCCTTCCAAAACTACTTCCTATAGATGTCATCTAACAGTTCTAGAATTATTTGTAACCTCATTGAAATTGTAAGTGCTGAAATAAAAAGAAAATTACAAGGAAAAGTCTACAGAACGCCGGAGATAGTGTAGTCATTCATAAGAACATCGTTATTCGGTGTGAAAAAATATATGTATTCTGTTTTCTGACGGTTGTCTTTTCCATCAAAGTAAATCGGTTCAACATGAGTAGAATTCCGCTCAAATGAGGAGGAATAAGACGACATGGAGTATTACTTTTTATGCCACCTGGTTTCTATCAAAGCTGTAAAGTCTTCTTCCGATTGTGTCGTACTAAGTCCCAGTGTAAAACCTGTAGAGATTAAAAGTCTTCTGGAACAGAAAAGCAAGGCCTTTGTTAGCATTTCCGGGAACGATGGTAGCTTGTATGGTTATCCCTTGGCCTACTGCAGCTCACCGCCTGATGATTCCTCCTTCCGTCAAGTCTTCGTTTACCTTGAGAAGCATGAGCTCCATGCATGTGACAGCGTCTTCCCTGCTGTCGTGCCCGTATTCAGATGTCTGGATGTTTTTACCCAACCGCACCTTGGCCAAATGCTTCAGTGAGTGCCTCATGTTGTAGCCTCCTTCTTCCATGAATACGACGGAAGTGTCGATGACGGTCATGTGCACTAACCGGAGCACCCGCAGATCGTTTTCGAGTCCGTGGCCTATGAGAATGGATTTGGCAGTGAGAAATCCCATTATGTCGTTTTGCACCTCTTTCAAGGTCTTGTTGGCGAGGCGGCCAAGTTCTCGAGCAGAAAGTCCAGAGTACCGAGTATTGTAATCGACGATCTCGTGCTCCGGCTTGACGTAGGCCTCGTACACGAGTCTCCCGTCCACGCCCACCACCGTCAGGCGTACCAGCTCGAGGCCGAAGGCGGTGAAGGCCATTTCAGCGTCCATGGCGTACACCCCGGGAAAGTTTGGTAAGAAAGCACCAGTGCCATTGCTCGAAGAGTAGACCCGTTTCGGCATCTTGGTGACAACAAAGTTCTCGAAGTACTGAATACCGTCGGTTCCGTCCAGGCCTTTCCAGACGTGAACCGTCGCTTGCTCACAGCCTCTCTCTCTCTTATTTTTTCCGCAGCATTGGTATACCTGTAGTTTTGTACCGGCCACCCACTTAAGCTTGCCCCAGTGGTACAAGCACTTCTCGGGCCGAAGGTAGACGCCATCCTGCACGTAGAAGAGTCTGCAGCACCGCATGCACTTCTTGGGCACAGGCTTGGACACAGCACCATCCTTGTCGACAGCGAAAGAATCGCTCGCAACTCTTCTAATGATCACTTCGTCTTCGGAGGTCTTGCGTTGTTGGCTCCCGTTGGCCGCCACCGATTTTGAGGACCCGGAAAGCGAAAAGCCCGCATCACCCATCTGTTGTTTGAGATCTTGAGGAACTTGAGAGTATTTCTTGCTTTTCGGAACGAATTCTTCCGCCGTTGGGCTAAGGGCATGGCTGGATGCAGATGTACGCAAAGGACCTTCTTCGTTGCCTTCCACACTCCTCTTTCCGTTGCTCCTCTTGCTTAGATTGGGAGACTGGGGCTGGCTCCGGGGATGAAACTCACGTGCGTTCGGATTTAGGAGTTTTTCTGGTCCTTGTTCGTCTAGCTCGCAGACATAGTCCTCTTGCAGCTTGCTGTTCGCTCCGTAGCCCGACAGATTTGACATGATGAACGCCCAGCCTGGGTTAAGCTCCGACTCCATGGGAAACCCCAAACTCCGCAGGGCCTCTGGCATAAGAAGATACCTCTCCAAGGCCTCGTAGATCTTTTCGTCCGACGTGCTCAATGCTGTGTATAGGGAGAGGGCGTTGCTTCTCTTCTTTGCCTTGCTGTTGCCGTTTCCAGCATGACCGTTGTTGTTGACGCTGCCGGCCGTCGTCCCAGTGGCCTCTGCCTGGGCCTTGCCATCGACGCCCTGCTTCCTGTTCTTTCGCTGTCTCCTGGACAAATGCATGGACCCTCCCATGCCAATCTGGCTCTGCGCTGATCCGCTGAGGAGACCCTTTTTGGCATCTTTGCGGACGGAAGGTGTGCTGGCGGGGGTCACGTCCGTAGCTGTCATCTCGTCTTCATCATCAGCAACTTGAGAATCAGAATCTAGGACAAAAAGAAGTATACGAAAACACTTCGTAAAACAGTTTGCTACGAATTACTCTTGATAACCGAAAATCATACCTCTCACATTGCTGACAAGATTTCTCTTCCAGATGCCGGCAGCCAGGTACTCGTCCGTGTCTGTCGTCTCCGCGTCCGACGGAGAAGACTTGGACTTTCTCCTGATCCTGCGCTTCTCCGCCGACCCCGGGGAGGCCGCCGCGGCGGAGGATGTCGACGTTTCGTAGCCGAAGAGAGCCCTGACGCGACGCACTAGCGTTCCCTTGGCGCCGAAGAGGAGCACGAGGATGACGCCAGCCGCCACGCTGACGGCCACGGACGCAGGGGTGCCGGACATGAGGAAGTCGAAGAATCGGGCGGCCCACTCGAGGGGGCCTCCGCCAGGGAGGGACGGCGACGGCAGGGAGGCTGAGGCCGCCGCGGAGGCGAACAGCACCGCGTAGGAGGCTACTGCGGCGGCGGCGGAGACGGCCCCGCTCGGCTCGGGGGGCATCGCTCGCGGCACACACCAGGGACACCATATGGGAAGAGCGAGCTGTTGGGGAGGGCCTCGGCTGGGATGGCGCAGTTCAAGGCATCGCTTCCAGAGGTTTCTTGCGGCGATCGGCGAGCGCCATTGGCGCCACAATGAGGGCCACCAGGGAGGTCAGTGCCCCCTACTCCATGCCTGTCCACCTGTGGGCGTGGACGCTGGCCGGCGCCGGGCCCAAACCGTCCAAGGACACCGCGATCCAAGTGTCGCCACCCTCGCCTTAATGACCTCCTAGAACGGTTTCTGAGTGAGCCGTTCGTAGGCGGTGTTGCCCCACTCCCCGGCGTAGCTCTCGTGGTGGCGGTCGTCCACGTTGGCGCACTTTTCGGCGTTGTTTCCGGCGTCGGCGCACCCCTCCGCGCGCCACACACCGCACAGGCACACACTTTTCAACGACAGAGTTCCCAAATGGTCACATAAAATAAATATTGAATGACATTGGCTTTTTTCGGCAGGTCATGTTTCTAACATTTTTAGACTACGAATAAAAGCAGTTTTGACAGCACTTTTGTACATCCTAGCATATCTCAAGCTATTGTACCGTAGTCTGTAGTATTGCACGTGTATTCATGCATGTGCTCCATATTTAGCTTAGTTTGGTTTGGAGCCATTGTCAGGAATCACACTTCATACACAAAATGCTGGATATGAATGACTTGTTCAGTGTCCATTCTTCTGATTTCCTGCAATGCGGAGAACTACCGTCCCGGCTTGATGCATTGTTGCGACTTGGAGCACCCCTCAGCTGGGAGATGAAAGACGTTCAGAACTGCAGATACATGAGCCAACTTGACTGTAACACTTTTCCTGGTTAATATTTGCCGCAAGAGGTCCTGAGTCACCAACAAATGAATTTGGAAGCAAGCTCGACATTGGTTTAATTTTTGAATACTTTCCTCCTTGCCAAATTTTATTTCCCAACAGCCATGTGCTCCATGTATTTTTACTCTTTTAGAGATAATGATGGAATTTTTTGCAAAGAAAAAACATAATATAAGCTTGAATATTTTTCTGTAAAAACCAAACTAAACCCTTTATTTACACCTAGAAATAAGTGTGTGACAAAAAAGTTACTCGTAGAGTAAGTTTTTTTTATTTGTAAGGTGGATGCTATTAGAACAAAAAGTGCGGGCTTTTTTGGGTGAAGGACCAATGTGTCATACAAGAAAGTTTCACTAATTCAGCATAGAACTTGATTTATAAACAGTACTAGGAATCTAGGATACTGACTGTTCGTATGTGCTCCTATCTCTACTAAACCTTGGTATGTGCTAGAGAAAACGCAGGAGTAGAGAAAGAAACTTTGACATTAATTCCGACTTGGCAGCTCTGTTTTTGTTCGTGGAACAGCTGACGAAGGCGGAAGAGGAGGGAGAAGGGGAAGGAAGAAAAGAGGCCTGGCATTGAAAAGGGGCCCTTGCCCTTAGTTAGCTCGCCGCTCCACTCCGCCAAACGGCCGATCCACGCTGCTCAAACTCCTTTTGCCCCTTTCAGACCAAGACACACGTAATGCGCGGATCGCCCTTCCCATATTCCCGTGAGTGACCCTCACGACGCCTCTCGGTGCAGCCGTACCACCCAAAACCACCAACTGTTTCCGCACGCCCCTCGCACTGTACTTCGTTTTCGGCCAAAAAAAATTCTAGCTAAGTTAACATTAGTATGAAAAAATCTTCAAGCACAAGAAAAAACAAACTAATCTGACTGTAATGCATGTTTCATCGTCCGTCATAAACGCAATGCTGTTATTTTGTCTGTGATAGCTTTACTAAATTGCGCAAATATTGCCTCTAGCCCGAATAGATGGTAAATGATAAATGATAAATCATCGTCGTAAAAAATAAATCGGCAAATTTGTAAAATGTTCGTTGGTTCCTTTCCCCGGTTGCTAGGCAGCCCGCTTCATCCTGTACAGGTCTCCAGGTGCTGGTAGACGTCGACCTCCGCGGTGAACGTGGCCCTGCACCTCCAGCAGAGGACGGTCCTGCAGACGGTGCACTGCATGCGGTCGCAACCGTCGATCTTCTCGATCCCGCTGCTGCACTTCGGACACAGCTTCCTCATGGCCGGGTTGGACATGAACCATCTCTGTCAGCGGAAACGAAAAGGAGCGTTTCTTAAATGTAAATTATAAAAGGTCATTAAATTTACCTTCAGAGCAGTGTTTTCACCGTTGATGATTTTGTAAGCTTCGCAGGACAGCCCTTCGTGGTAAACCACGCAACACCTGAAATTACGCACAAATTAATTCGGTCTCTTAAGTACAACTATGAAAAAAAAAAGGGACCATGGACTCACTTAGTGCAGATATCCGTCTTGCACCCCCGGCAGAAGAAGGGGTCGGGATCGGGCCCTCGTTTGGATGCTCGCTTGAAGACGCTGCCGCAATCGGGGGTGGGGCAGTAGCCGAAGGTCCCGCCGCAGTTGCTAATGAAGTGCTGCAGGCTGATGAGAAGGAACTTTTGCCTCATGGGTTCGGCACCGCCTTGCTCGCCGCCGCCTTCATCCAGCAGAACTTGCTTAAGGTCTTGGACACATATTTCTTTTTCGCAATTCTGTGGAGACAGTTCGTTTTATCAAATTAAAATTCAGCAAACAATCAATACACGGTTTATAAAAGTACCTCTTTGGGGCACATCAGGGGCAGCTCCGCCGCCATCACTTGCATCTTGAAGCAGCTCTTGCACGACAGGTGGCCGCAGAGTTCGAAGCGGTATTCGTCCGCCTCCTCCGGCTCGGTGAAGCAGGTCGAACAGCATTCCTCTTCCGTCGCCTCGTTGCCGTCCAGATAATCCTTCAGCGAGCGGATCTTGTCCTTGACCTGTTGATGAGCCACAAATACTTTGCCATGTCCTGAGGATATTGGTTTCAATAAGTACTAATTTTCTCACGGAAGCGAGACCTTCAGCCGAGCCTCTCAAATGCAGTTCCCTCCTCCTTCCTCGTAGGTAGAACTTCCCTTCGAGAATGCCTTTCATATCAATGAGTTTCCTAAGGTCTGCCCCGAATTCGCGGACCACTTCCTTGAGGAGACCACGGCAGCCTTCGCCGACCAACGGAATCACGCTCGACTCGGAGTTTGAGGTCAGGATGTCCGTCAAGATCCTAGAGGGGGGAGGAGAAAGGGCCGTAGCAAACTCGACAAACTCGAAATATCGCCAAATCCCAATTTTTTTTGCCAATTTTTGCCAAACCGTAAAAACAGATTTTATGTCTTTTTATTAACAAATATTTTTGGGAAATCCCAAACTATAGTTTCAATTTTTTAACAAAAATCCGGATTTAAAATAGTTTCTTACTAGATTTTTTCTTTCAGTACATAGAAATTCGAAAAATGCTAGCTTTCTCTACATTTTGCCAAAAATGGGAATTTCGCCAAGGCTCTCAAAATTT
>JAAUYJ010020173.1_pt1 | contig 11874 bp, 8 predicted proteins | sample 7278031 | NCBI WGS metagenome assembly JAAUYJ01 (sample SAMN14350222, study PRJNA611818) | marine sediment metagenome | isolation source: surface marine sediment (1.8m) | place: French Polynesia: Moorea | collected 2018-08 | reverse complement strand
CGATTCGCCATGCATCGTTTTCCCCTGTCAATCTCGAGGGCCCCTTTTTCTGACTATTTTCAAATAGAGACAATGTTTTTTGTATGGGCTGCATCTTCCGTTGCACATTAAATGTGGACGCAGAGGACGAAGGGGCTGTTATTAAAACGGCGGGGGCTTAATGATGCTCCTCTTCTATGTCCCAGGCATCATCAGATGAGAAGCTTCCCCCTTCCCTCTTAATTTTCCTCCCAAAAATGGGAAACTTCATCCTCGTCTGCAGCGTCCGGGAGGATGAAGAGGAAGTGAAACAGGTTTAGGAGAGGGAAGCCGGGCGTTTCGGTAGCAGCCTCCTCCTCCTCCTCCGTCGCCGTAACTGTCTCTTTCACCCCTCAGTCATCCCCCCCGTCCCCAACATTCCACCCCCACCGCACGTTACAGTTGCAGCGGCCGTTGGAAAACTTTGGAGTGTCAGTTTTCAGTAGAAAACCCCCCCTTTCCCTCTCTCCAGCTGGTCGTAAAGCAGTCTGGTTAAAAATACAGAACGCGAAGAGGACCTCTGAGTGCACAGGAGACAAAAAAGTGTTTGATCTTGGTAAAGGGGGAAGAAGGGTCCGCCGGATTTGAAATTCGGACCTCCTTCCTCTTTCTTTTTTGACGTACCGCGCGCGCTTCAACCCTTTTCCCTGGCAAAAAAGTGGTGGGCACACTTCCTCTATACTTCCAAATTCACCGCTCTCAGTCAAATCGCTCCCAATGCCTCTCACTCACACGCTTTTGTCTTTTTCCATTCCAGGCAGGCCGGGAGAGGAGAGGCGTCGACTTTCAAACACTCGTAAAAGGGAGACGACGAAATCCGCCACGGCTCAAACAAGCCATCATTGTGGGTACATGCAGCTAAGAGGACGATAAAGTCTGACCGTGAATCGTTTTACTGCCCCATCCTCCTTTCTTCCCCTCCTCTCGACTACACAATGGTTCGCCCAAGAGGAGGAGAAAGAGGAGGAGGGGACGGAAAAGAAAGAAGAGAGGAGACATAATTGTTCTTTTGTGCCCGCCCCCCTCGTGCTGCTTCCCCTTTTTGAGGCGGGGGTGACCTTTTTCCCGACCTCTTAAATCTGGAAGAAGAAAGGAATGGAGTGAAAAGTCTCCCTTTTTGGACCTGTGAAGAGGGGGAAAGAAGAACGGGGGTAAAAGTTGAAAAGTGAATTATGGCACAGAGGCGCACGTTCAAAAGTGGCAAGATGGCGCTGCCCAACATTGTCCTCTTCGTTGTCTTCTTCTTCGGGATTGCCCACTGCCAGGTAAAGATAATTTTATATTTATGATACAAACACGATTTTTTATTCAATTGTTTTGTTTCAAATTACAGGATGAAGCTGGGACGGAAGACGCCCCGCCGCCGGCCCGCAAGACGCTCTCCTTCGTCAAGGAGCTGCGCAACGTGACCCGCGAGAGCGGAGACTTTCTGCGCCTGCGCTGCGAGGTGACGGGGTCGCCGCCCGCCACCGACTTTCGCTGGCTCAAGCACGGGGTCCCCATAATGGAGGAGAGGAACAGGGTCAAGCTAAAGACCAGGCTCAAGGACGACCCGCAGTGGTCTCAGCTCAGGCAAGGAAAAAAGCACAAATAAATCCCCAAATATACCACAAACAAAATAAGTGTTCCCTTCTTTGCACAGGATTCGCTCCGTGGAGACGCTTGACACGGCGTTCTACCAGTGCGTGGTGTCCAACGGCGTCGACACCATCGAGTCCACCGCGGTCGTCAAGGTCAACCTCGGCTCGGGCGGAGGCGGAAACCGGCCGGGCAAGGGGTGGTCGAACTACGACGACTACGACGACGAGGGGCTCCTCCCGGAGACGTACTCGCAGCCAGGTACGGGATTCGACGTGGTCAAATTAGAATTTGTATATCTATAGGAAGACTGTGAAGTGTCATATAGGGGAAAGACAAACGATTTCATAATTGGCGAATCTTAATTCCAGATTTCTCCGGCGCAATTGAGTTCGAGGGAGGCGAGCGGCCGCCGTCATCAAACTCTGGTGGGGAAAGAGGAAACGGCAACATGCCCTCCTCCTCGCAGGGCGTCGGAGGCAACAAGTTGAGCAAGGGCCTCATCCCAGACCTGAAGCCAGACTCCCGAAGGGGCACCTGCCAGCCATACCTGGGATCTGTCTGCGCAGAGTACATCAACAAGGAGTACATCTTCCTGTCAGAGGGCCTCTCACAAGAGTACGTGGAGCAGAAGCTCCGCTCCGCCTTTGACGTCATCTCTAAGTCCCCCGACCTCTCCCCCGCCTGCTCTCCCTACGCCATCCCCGCCATCTGCCTCTCCACCTTCCCCCCCTGCGACCGGCAGACTGAGCGGCCGCGCAAGCTGTGCAGGGAGGAGTGCGAGGTGCTGGAGTCCCGCATCTGCCGCAAGGAGCTGGCCATCGCCCGCCAGTACGCGGCGCTGGAGAAGCAGCTGGTGCTGCCCGAGTGCCAGGAGGCGGCGCCGGTGGGGTCGCCCGAGAGCGCCAACTGCGTGCGGGTGGGCATCCCGGAGGTGCGGCAGCTCATCCGCCCGCACAGCTGCTACAAGGGGGAGGGGGAGGACTACCGCGGCACCACCAGCACCACAGAGTCCGGCCTCATGTGCCAGCCGTGGAACCGGCACCCGCTGCTGAGGGGATCCATCGCCAACCACCTGGAGCTGATAGGCGGACACAACTTCTGCCGCTCCCCGCGCGGCCTGGACGGCGGCGGGAGGGACGACGACGGCGGCGGGCCATGGTGCTACGTCGTCTCCAACGACCAGACCTTCAAGGAGTCCTGCGGGGTGCCGCGATGCAGCAACATCAGGGAGCTGTACCTGTACGTGGCGGTGCCGGCGGCGCTGGTGGCGGTGGCGCTGCTGGGGCTCTGCATCGGCGTATGCTGCATGAGGAGGGGGAGCTCGGGAGGGAAAGACGTAAAACAGGTAACCGATAAAAATGACTATTATAATTATGGCAACTTTTTTATTTCAATATTTTTCCTTCTTCTTTTCAGCCCGCAACTGCAACAAATGCCACCCCCGTCGTGCAGCAAACGGGAGCAGGAGCCAATGCCTCTGCCATTGACACCCTCGGCAGCGCCGCCGCCGCGCAGCACAACATGGAGATGAGCAGCCTGCTCCCCCAGCAGCAGCAGCAACCCCAGCGGCAGGTCAATCTCAGAGAGTTCCCCATCAGCTCCGTCAGGTTCATGGAGGAGCTTGGAGAAGGTTCGAGATTGTTTTCCGATATAATAATTCAACTTCATTTACGACGGTTTTTGTCTTTTCGCAGGGGCTTTCGGAAAGGTGTTCAAGGGTGAGCTCCTGGAGGTGGTGAACGCCTCGACAGGTCCCTCGCTGGTGGCGATCAAGACGCTCAAGCCTGGCGCCACCCAGAAGGTCATCTCCGACTTCCGCCGGGAAGCAGAGCTCATGTCGGAGCTGAGGCACCCCAACATCGTCTGCCTGCTGGGGGTCAGCTTCGCAGAGGACCCTCAGTGCATGATATTTGAGGTAATTTGAAAAAAATATATATATTTGTTCCTTTTACAGTGATCATTTATTTTCATTTTCTTCATTTACTTTTCAGCACATGGCTCATGGGGATTTGCACGAGTTCCTCATCAACCACAGTCCAAACCTCGACTCAGACATATCAGAGCCTGGAGAGGACCAGAATGTCCTGAATCCCATGGACATGTCTTTCATAGCAATCCAGATTGCGGCAGGGATGGAGTACCTGGCTAGTCATCACTATGTTCACCGCGACCTGGCTGCAAGAAACTGCCTGGTTGGGGACAATCTCACAGTCAAAATATCAGACTTTGGGCTGAGCAGAGACATTTATGCAGCAGACTACTATAGAGTGCAGACAAAGTCACTGCTGCCAGTGAGGTGGATGCCACCAGAGAGCATTCTATATGGCAAGTTCACCACAGAGTCTGATGTTTGGTCATTTGGTGTTGTGTTGTGGGAGATTTACAGCTATGGTCTGCAACCATACTATGGCTACAGCAACCAAGAAGTCATTGAAATGATCAGGTCAAGACAGCTTCTTCCCTGCCCTGAGGACTGCCCTTCCAGGATGTACGCCTTCATGGTGGAGTGCTGGCACGAGATCCCCACCAGGAGGCCTCCCTTCTCAGAGATCCACAGCCGCCTGCGCCACTGGGAGGGCTTCTCCGGGGGCGGCTACCAGGCCAGCACCACTAGTCAGAGCATGGGCGCCCAGTCCCAGCACAGCGGCTCCCACCACTCCAGCACCGGTCCCAGCAACAACACTGGCTCCACCAACGTCAGCCACCCGCACTTCCTGTACAACCGCGGCGCTGGAGGCCCTCCTTACATGAGCCACGTCCAGATGGGGCCCAACGGCGGACAGCAGACCATGCTGCTTGGGGCCTACGGCGGACAGGGGATGTACCAGCAGCCGCAGCAGCAACAACAACAACAACAGCAACAGCAGCAGTCCTACATGCAGCAGCATCATGCGCAGCCCCCGGCGCCGTCTTCGTCGTCGCAGGCCTCGCACCAGTCCAATTGTCAGACCCCGGCATCGCTGCAGATGGTGTGAAGAGGGGGAGATCAATCCAGGGCAAATACGCCAAAAATAAAATCCGAGATCTGGCAGAACAGATCTTCAGAAGAATGAAAGCAAAGTAAGACGACGAACGTGCAAGTAGTATTAGCGCAGGTAGTAGTTCATGGACTCAAGGAAAAGGAAATTCCGCGTTCGGCCGAGTTAAACACCATGTCTGCCAATACATCCCTCCCCCAAAGACTGCATATGACGATTCCAAGCACAACATAAAAAGTAACGACTCTTGCTCACTTTTCCAAACAGCTTTTTACACCCCCTTTCCTTAATTGCGAACAGCCTCGAAAATTAACTTTTTGGCAGCTTTTTACGAAAATCCTTTTGCACTCGCAAACCAACTTGAAATGGAATCTCTTTCAAGATCGTGCACAATAAGGTAAATTTTTAAAGAACACATATATCAGCAGTACCTTTTTGACTCTCCCTAAGAGTGAAATAGTAATCAAATGGGAATCAGCCGTTCGTCAGTTACCATTTCAAACTAATGTGTATCGACAGAAAATTCCACTTTTGTTCTGCGAAATCGTTTTGAGCCTTGTGAACGACAAATTCATTACAAGTGTCTTGACCAACCCTAATTTATACGAAGCATAATAAACATGCTTTCCAAGTTTACTTTTGGCAAAACGATCCCGCGAAATAATTATTCCAACTTCTCTATTTCTGAAAGGGGATATATATGCGTTTATTTCATGGACTTTTTGTACAGGGCCAGTACTTCAGTCAGAATAAAATTTAACAAATAGTGGGATAAACATGAGAAAAGGGGGGATGGCGCGGATGCATCCAGCACATATGACGTCAATGATTTTTTTTACACAACTTTTCGAGCGCGAGGGGTCTTTTTGTACACTGTACATCGTAATTTGTTCACTTCGAAGATAATTGATTTCTAGCTTTGCACATGTAGTATTTTTTTGGGTCTCTATAAGCAATGTATATTTAAAATCTTCACTTTGGGCGGCTGGGTCGATTGTGAGAGGAAAAAAAGGTGTATGTTCCTTCTCCGTCTCTTTACTTTTGTTCGAAATAGTTTTCTACTATGAAGCATTGGTGCTTTCGGTGTACCTATACAGTAAATGCTTTAGCACCGAGGTGTGCGCGTAGAGGGACAGCGCCTCCTCCTTCTTCTTGCTGCTACTGTTGTTGTTCTTCTCGTCCTCCTCCTTGTCGGTCGAAGGGTCCTTCTCCTCGGTGCTGCTGCGGCGGTCATTGGCGTCTTCTTTCTGCTTCTTGCGAGTATCACCAGGGTTTTCTTTGTCGGCTGCGGCCTTCCTGCCCTCCTCCTCCTCCTTATCCTCCTCCACGGTATCACAGTGTCTTGGGGAAGCGTTGGGCGCTGGCATCGTCGCCGCCGTCCTCTCTTCGCACGCCTTTGGCATGATGGGCTGGGGGGAAGAAGCGAGGGGAGGAGAAACGCTGGCGGCGGCGGCGGTTGGAGGGGCCGCGGTCGCCGCAGGAGATCTTTGTGGCGAGGGCCTCGTCACCGGGTCGGGCTGCAGGAGTGCCGCTGCAGAGAACGAGGAAGAAAAACCGCTCGGCTTCTCGCTCGGGAGGCGGAGGAGGGCGGCGGGGGCGGCGGGCTCTGAGGCGGCTGCGGCGGTCCCATAGAACGATGGCCTGGTGGGCGGCGGCACCAGGTTGTGATGGCGGCCGGGGACCCCGAAGCCAGGGATGGGTGTTGGAGGGAACTGCTGCTGCTGCTGCTGAGGCTGCTGAGGAGGTGGAGATGGGTCTTTGAGCCCAAGGAGTCGCCTGCGGAGTATGTCGTTGGCGCTGGCAGTCGCTGTCGGGGGACGGGAGAGTGGAGGGAAGGGAAGGGGCGTGTTGTTGTTGTTGTTGTTGCTAGACTTGTGACTGAGGTTGACGGTTCCGTTGGTGATGCCAGGATAGTTGCTGCACATAACCTTTGCACCGGGCGGATGGAGGGTGGTGGCCGCCGAGGGGGGAGGGGGCTGCTTCGTCTGTGGCGGCGGCGGCGGCTCCTCGGACGGCCTCTTGCGGCTGAAGCGGTCCAGCAGGATGGACTTGAGGAAGGAAGGCTCCTCCTGTTTCTGCTCCTGTTTCTTCTCCTTGTCCTGGTCTTCTTTAGAAGACTTTTTCTCCTCCTCTTTGTCCGACGAGGAGGAGGAGGAGGACTCTCTACGGGTCGGCTCTCCGGGGGAGGAGAGGTCGCTAGGGATGTCGTTCTCCAGCGGCAGGGTGAGCTTCTTCCTCCTCTCCTCCTCCTCTGCCTCGGAGGCTGCCTTGTCGAAGGCCTTCTTGAAGTCTGGGTACTTTGGCTTGGGCATGATGATGGCCGGTGGCTCGGAGTCGGAGGGCGGGCGGGTGATGGTGGCGGACGGGGCGGCCTTGGGCCTTGAAGCTGACAGGGGGGCAGTGGGCGGCGGGGCGGGGTGGACCTGCAGGGCGGACATCATAAGCGGCGGAGGCGGAGCCATCTTGCCAAGGTGTTGTTGTTGTTGTTGCTGCTGTTGTTGTTGTTGTTGTTGCTGTGCGAGATGCGGCATCGGAGGAGGAGGAGGGAGGCAGTGCGGGTTGAAGTGGTGGAAAACGTTCTGGCGCTGCTGCTGCTGAGCCTGAGGTTGCGGCAACTGCGGCAGCTTCATCCCAACCCCTGGCCTCCTCTCGTGCTCCTGCTCCCTCTCCAGCGGCGATCTTACCGGGTTCCTCTTTGCCCTGGCAATCTGCTCCTCCCACAGCTCGTCGTGGTTCCGGTCCATCTCCTCCTGCAGCAGCGAACGCTGGCGGTATTGACCAAGCTGCGCCAGCCACATCTGAGTCCTCTTGACCGACGACTCCTCGGTGATGTCGGGCAGGACGGGGGACCTGGAGGGGGAAGAGGATCGCTGCTGTTGCTGGTGCACCTGCTGTCCTGAGATCGGTATGACAGTGGGAGGCGAGGGAGGGGTCTCTTCTGAGGTTGGCGGCGTAGTGGCGGAATCGTCGGTGCTCTCCTTGGCCACAACCGCCGCTACTGCAATCTCCTTGCTCTTCTGCCTCTCCTCCTCCTCCTCCCTCAGGCGCTTCTCCTTCTGCAGGTGGATCTGCGCCAGGAAGTCGAGGTAGCTCTGCTGCTTCTTTCCCTCCTTCTCCGCCGCCTCCCTCATCGCCGCCGCCTCCTTCTCCGCCGCAAGTTTATCCTCCGCCGATGGGGCCTCGGGCGCTTTGGCTTCCTCCTGTCGCTGACCTTCCTTGCTAGGGGGCTGAGGGCTGCTTGTGCGCGAGTTCATGTTCATCAGGGACTGGAGCGCCAGCAGCTTGATCTGTTGTTGTTGTTGTTGCTGCTGCTGCTGCTGCTGGGCAGGCGGGGTCGGGGACGGGTTCAATTGCTGCTTGGCAGCGTTCACCCTCTGGATCTGATCCAGCCACCTCTCCTCGTGTGTCCTCTCGTCGGCGGAGGCGGAGGCGGCAGTGGCGGGGGTGGGGGGAGCCATGGTGGGAGGGGGGACGGGAGTCGCGCGGGCGCTGGAGTTGACGCTAGGTGTGCTGCTTCCATGCTGGTGTTGGTGGTGATGGATCAGCTGGAGCTGTTGGTGCTGCTGGTGTGTCTGGTCTACGGATCCCCTCCTGTCGACCTCATCGCCGTGCTTTCCGAGCTGCTTCCTCCAGAGGTCCTCGTTGGCCCCCGAGTCCAGCCCTGAGCGGCGGTGCTTGGCCAGCTCGTACTTCCAGAACTCGTCCGTGTGCACCTTGTTGCGGTGGTACATGGAGACGTGCTGCAAAGTTGGAAATAAATCAAATTCCATAAAATGCGAAAATACGGTAAGCAAAAAATATTTTTACCTGTTTCAGCGTCTGCTTCCAGCTGTAGCTCTTTTCGCAGAATGGGCACTGGAACTGCTTCGGGTGCGGCCCGTGCGACCCCTGCCCCTGACTGCGGTTGATGTTCTTGACGCACATCTGCTTCTTGAGGTGCTGCTTTAGGCTGGTCTTGTAGGCGAACTCCCTGAAGCAGTTGGGGCACTTGAGTGGGCCATCGTCGCCGCCTCCGCTGTGCGCAGTCTGCATGTGGTCGTTCAGGAATCGCTTCTCCGTGAAGTCCTTTCCGCAGTCTACGCAGACGAAGGGCCGCTCGCCAGTGTGCACCCTGTAGTGCACGTTGAGGTGGGACTTTCGTGCGTAGGCCTTCGAGCAGACCTCGCAGACGAAGGGCTTCTCGCCCGTGTGCATTCGGATGTGCTCCTCCAGCGAGTTGTTGTCGTTGCACGCCTTCTTGCAGAGCGGGCACATGAAGTTGGACGACTTGGTGTGCGTGGTCATGTGCGCGCGCAGGGTGGACTTGCGCCCGAAGGTCTTCCCGCAGTGGCGGCAGGCGAAGTTGCGCTCGCCAGTGTGCGTGACCAGGTGCGAGGCCAGGTGGTACTTGTTGACGAAGGTCTTGTCGCAGTAGTCGCAGGGGAAGACGGAGGAGGCGTGACCGCCTGCTCCCGCCACTCCGCCGCCGGCGCTGTTGGCCCTGGAGGCGCGGCGGGCGGCCGGGTGCGGGAGGGCGCCGCGGTGGACTGAGCCGCTGACGGCGGAGCGGGCGTCCACCAGGGAGGAGGTCCAGGTGTCGACGGAGGAGACGGACGCAACGTCGGACAGGTGGTCGGGGTTCTGGTGGGGGTGCGGCATGTGGTGCGGAGAGGGGTACTGCTGATGCACTTGCTGCTGATGGTGGTGGTGGTGGTGTGGGAGAAGACCATGGCCGTGGCTGCCGGCGGAGTGTCTCTTCCTGACGATGGGGGCGGGGACGAAGAGGTGGTTTTGCGACGGAGGATGGGGCGGCGGCTCCTGATGCTGGGACAGCCGCGCGAAATCTCTAATCTTCAGGTTGTGCTGCTGTTGCTGTTGTTGCTCGGAGATCGTAGCTGCAGCCTCCTCTTTGGACACCTTGGCGATGGTGACGTTGGGTTCGATCACAACTCTGGGGATCGTCGGCGCCTCTGCCGGGACGTCCCCGCTGGCCGCTTTGAGGACGACTGCGGCCTCGGACGGGGGAGAGGAGACCGCGGTGGCGCGGGCGGGGGAAGAATCCCCTCCGGAGGAATTGTAGTCCTCATGTCCGCTGTCCGCAGAGCGAGAGGTGTCCAGCCTCACCCGGTCGTCTTTCACTTTGGGGACGACTAGGGCAAGAGGTGCGTCTTCCTCGGAATCTTTGGTGATTTCCTCCTGGTCGGGGTTCTGCTGCTGCTGTTGCTGCAGGTGGTCCTGACGGGAGGGGCTATGTTCAGGGGAACTCTGCTGCTCGGAGAAGCCGGAACTCCTGCCGGGACTCTGGTGCGCCTGCTGGGGGACCTGATTATCCGAAGCAGCACCTGTTGCGTGCTCCTGCTGCTCGACATGCTGCTGCACATGAGCAGGAGGCGGCTGCTCCTGCTGCTGTTGCTGCTGCTGCTGCTGCTGCTCCCTCTCGTCCGTGGAGACTCGCTTGTTCTGGCTGGGGCTGTGCGGCGGCGGCGGGGAGTCCCTCGACGTCCTGCTATGGTGCGGGCTGTGCCTGCTGTGGTGGTGGTGGTGGTGGCCGCCCCTCTTGCCTATGACCAGGGCGAGCGGGTGCTCGGGCGGCGACCGCGGCGCCACCAGGGCCACAGGGTTCGCCTGCGGGGGCTGCTGGCGGAAGTGGTCCGGCATCGCGGCGAAGTAGTAGGATCCCTCGTCTCAGAAAACCGCGACCCTGAAAACGGAGGAGGAAGGAGAGAGACATGAAGAGAATATCTCCGTTTGCCATCATTCACGTGAAGACGATGTACGTAGAGTATACAGTATAATGCTACGTCGTTAGATGTAATCGGCATCATGAAGCACTCTCTGCCTAGGTGCTGGGAAAAGGGTTTTTTAGACGGCGGTGGTAGGGTTGAAAAGAGGAGAGGAGGAAAGAGAGAGAGAGTTCTAGGTCACCGGCGAATACTTTCGAGGGTTCATTGTCTCCTCTCTTTCGTCATCGGGCGAGAGACGAGGGGGGAGCGGACGCGAAAAACCTTCACTTGAAAGACTCCAGCTGGATAGGGAGGGTGCGCCTCTATCGTCTCTTTCCCTTTCCTTCCTCCGCCGTGGGGAAAGCTTTCGCAATACCCTTCCTCCTCCTCCACCCCCCCTCTCTCTCTCTGCTTGCTGGATTCCCCCCTCCCTCTGTCCAACCTTCAAAGTTTAAAGGTAAATGCACTCTGGTGCCCTCGCCCGTATAGCGCCCGCCGGATAGACGGCGGACGGCGGGCGCTCTTTCCCCATGGAGGAGAGAAAGAAAGAAAGGGAAAGGGAAACGGAGGAGGGGGAGCAGGGCCATAAAAAGGGGCATCTCTCATTGTGCGCTCTCTCTCTCCTCCCCCCACATCCCCAGCCAGGGCTCAACGAACGACCGCCCCTGACTGGCTGCCAGCTTGCTTGCTTGGCCTGTGGCTGCTCCAGAGAGAAAGAGAGAGAGAGCGGATGCATCGCGATAAAAAGTGAGGGGTAGAAAAAGGCGCCTTCCTTCGCCGTGGAGAAGAGAGGGAGAGTGTGCGTCAGTTTTTTTACACCACCCCCTCCTCCTCCGTCCGCGCCGCCGCCGGGTGTCCTTAGCTCCGTTCACTCACCCCTGTTCGCTTATGGCTTTGCGGAAGGTCTCCCTTTTCCTTTCTCCTCCCCCCCATCCCAATCCTCGACCCCCTTTGTGTGAACGTGGGTGGGTGTAAGGGTGCGCACGGTCGCTCTATACGTATAGAGAGGGGGGTTTGCGAAATTAGCTTGCAAAATTACACCTCCCCCGCCAAGCACCATAACTCATCGGCCAGGGGTAGACAGGGGGGGAAGAGTGAGGGGAGGCCTTCTTTCGGAGATTGCGTGCAGTTGATCAATGACTTTTTTATCCTACCCTTTCAGGCTGCAAAATCAAAGCCGCGGTGCAAGGAGAGAATACGCGAGAAGATCATAGAGGGTGGAAAGAGAGGGGGGAGGAAAGGAGAGAAAGATACTTCTGGAGTTCGGGGGGAAAGGAGAGGGCGATACCCGAGCGAGGTCGCCTTCTCTCTCTCTCCCTCTCTCCCTCTCGGCGGGAGGGAGGCGGCGAGGACAGAGGGGAACGAACTGAGCAGACAGTCCTCTTTCTCTCGTTCGCACTTTGTCCTCACGCTTCTCTCTCCTCCCTCTGCATGTGTGTGTATCGCCATTCGCCAGCCAATCCCTCCGCCTCTAGTTCTTTCCCTTGTTTTCCCAGTGCGGCTGTCAGAAAAACTCGATTTTTTGTTCCCCCCCCTACCCCCCCCCCCCCATGCCGCAATGGCCCGGGCCCGACTTTGGGGGGGGGGGGCGGGGG
>JAAUYJ010065128.1_pt1 | contig 11876 bp, 15 predicted proteins | sample 7278031 | NCBI WGS metagenome assembly JAAUYJ01 (sample SAMN14350222, study PRJNA611818) | marine sediment metagenome | isolation source: surface marine sediment (1.8m) | place: French Polynesia: Moorea | collected 2018-08 | reverse complement strand
TTTTCCAACCAGATTTATCAGGGTAAGTCCAACCTTTATATCTTCTCGAAGACTTTAGTTTAGGATAACCTGGGGAGGCGCACCCATAGAAAAGTTAAAAGAATACATTAACAATCAAGATGCTCCCAAAAGTTAATTTGACAATTTTTCGGACATTGAGTCCTCAAATTGTCGTGCTTTCCTTCCCCACTCTCAGCTTGCGGAGTGGGGAAGGAAAGCACTGTCGTTCAGAATCAGAAAGACAAATAGAATACAACAGATTTTAATCAGATAAAAGGGAGTCTCTCACCCTTCCGTATTTTTTTGGTAGAATCAACGCAAGTCAAGGAATGGGCACCAAGATAGGGTAGAGCATACATAAATCACCCAATAATACTAGGTGAAGGCTTCTGGAGAGATAAGCCTCTTCTGTATTGATGACAATCATTACAGTAAGTTTGCTGGTTGAAAGAAGAATCCCTCAACTCCGTCGATGGGAGTGTCAAGATAATTGATAACTAGTAACTGTTTATTGTACTAAATTATGATTAAAAATTATCAAAAAATTGTTATTTTCTTACTATCCTTAAGCTTAACGGGGCTATTAGAAAAATCCTCTTCAAATGACTCTTATAGTAGTCAATCGTTTTCAGGATGGGTTCTCAATTTATTACAAGGAACTGACCAAAAAGTGAAAAATCAACAGCTTGAAAGCTCAATAATTAACAATTTTTTGAGCCCCACGACTAAAGATAATCTAGAATCCTGTGAACCCAAAACTTCGGAACCTAATTTTTTAGTCATTGGCGGTGGTGCAACTCCTCAATCTAATGAAATAGCTCTAGAAAAAAACATTCTTTATTTTCAAAGAACATTAAATAATATGGGTTTCCAATCTCCCTCTACCAGCATCTTTTTTGCTAATGGAAATAATGGAGAAGCGAGCATACGTTATATTGATCCTCAAAGAGAAGAAAAGTTTAAAGTTCCTAATATACCTAATCTCAATGGTTCAGCAAATTTAACTAATATTCGTGGCTGGATCAATAATATTAACCAAAATAAAACCTCAGATAAACCGATTTTTTTATACTTTACTGGCCATGGAATACTCAACAAGAAAAATAGTGATAATAATGCCCTAATGCTCTGGAATAACACCCCTGTTACCGTAGCAAATCTCTCTAATTTGTTAAATGACTTACCCCAAGAGAGTCATGTTGTGACAATGATGGCTCAATGTTTTTCTGGGTCTTTTGCTAACTATATTTATCAAAATGGTGACCCCGAAAAACCGCTTGTTCAACAAACGCGATGCGGTTTTTTTGCAACCATTAAAACTTTGCCTTCTGTGGGCTGTACACCTGAAGTAAATGAGGCAGATTATAGAGATTATAGTTCTAGTTTTTTTGCTGGTTTAAGTGGAGTTAATCGTGTGGGTAAAACCGTTGCCTCTGCTGATTATAATGGGGATGGAAGGGTTAGTTATTCAGAAGCTCATGCCTTTGCTAAAGTGGATAAAAAAACCACTGACTTACCCGTTTCTACTTCAGAGGTTTGGTTACAACAAAAAGCAACTAAAGAAGATTTAGAAGTTGTTTTGAAAACCCCTATCATAGATTTGGAAAAAAAAGCCCGCCCTCAACAAAAATATGTAATTAACGCTTTAGTGAATCTATTTCAAATCGATACGAAAAATTCCTACATCGAGAATATAGAGGCATTAAAATCTCATCAGTTAGCAACGGATGCACAACGGGCTTATAAAATTAGATTACTGATGGAATTGTTAAATGTAAAAATGGAAGAAAAAATACGTCAAAATAATGATCAAAACGAAATTGCGATTTTAGACCGTTTACTTGATTGTGAATCAAGTTCCTGGAAATAGCATCAAGCAATTTGTCTTCAGCAAAATACTACGAGTTAATTGGGAAACTCTTGCAGAATTGAGATGGTTAAAGAGCATAAAATAAACGTTTCTGACCATTCCACAACGGCACCATAAGTATCTCCTGTATGACCACCAAAACGCTGATTAAACCAAAACCCTACCCCTAAAGCGATCGCCATTGCCATCATCCCCTCCATTCCCCTAAACAGCCATTTTTCAGGCTCAAGCAGAATCAAGAGCCCAGTTATTGTCCATAAACCGAACAAACTCCCCAAGACATCTTCAGGAACCTGTAGATACTGTTTATGAAACGCCCCTTTTCCAGTGGGTTTGAGATAAGGATAAAAAGCGATCGCACAAACTTGTCCCCATCTTCCCCAGCCAGATGCTAACATCAACCCCCACCAACGATCTTGGGAAATGGAACTTAAGGCGATGATCTTAAGAATAATGACCATCACTCCAGCCATGACTCCAAACGCTCCTGTTACACTATCCTGCATCACTGTTAAACGTTTTTCCTCCTCAGTGACAGCCAAACCATCCCCACTATCCATCACTCCATCTAAATGTAAACCACCGGTGAGATATAGTCCTAAAGCAGCAATTAAAGCACTTCTAATACTAATGGGAAACCCTATCCAGGTTAACCCTTGATCCATAATTCCTAAAATGGCTCCAATGGTTAATCCTATCAGAGGGGCCCAACGGGCAACAGCTTGAAAATTTTTCACCCAATGATGAGGAATCGGAATAATAGTATAAAAAATAATTGCTCCAAGTATTGAATTTAAGCTATTATCGAGGGTTTTAGTCAGTTCTTTGAACATAAATTTTTAACTACATTTATGTAGAAAGTTTACGATACACAAATTAACTCGTATCTGTAGAAAGTTTCAGAAATGCCTAGGGAATATTGCGGTAACATGATCTTATATGGCAACAGGCAATAGGCAGAGGTTATGGATAAAAAGTTTGATCACTTCTGGCCATACCTTGTCTAAGTGGACTTGTTGAACCTACTATCCTGCGGACATAAGCTCGTAGGGTAATAGAAGGTCATGCTAAGAGACAAGACACCAATATAGTCCCATAGCACCAGTTGAAAGTCGTCAGCAAAATTGTTTCTCTACTCCCATTAGAAAGAAAAGCTAAACTAGCTTTTCCTTCTACTCCTACAGTTTTTTAACTGATACCAATCGTCGCGCTTTCAGGCAATTTTTTATGAGTCACCATCACCCTGCACACCGGTTCCCTGCTCCCTGTATCATTGATCATGGGATTATTATTAATGCTGAGGACATGAAACGTATTCTTAACGATCTCGGAAGAGTTCGTTATATTCACACCCTCGATGGACACCTAGAAAGCGAAGGGGAGGGATGGATTGTTGAAGTGTTTAATGATCCCAATCAAGCAACTATTGTGGTTAATCGCTCTTTGTATCTCAATGTTCAAAGTTTCGATTATTTACAACTTCAGCGATCGCAACAGCAAGAAGCTTATTTTGATTTGATTCAGGATCGTCGTTGTTTACGTTTGATTCCCATCACCTATTCTCCTCCAATTCCTGAGAGTGAGACTAATCTCGATTCTGCTACTTTAGAAGCTATGGTTACTCAAGTTTTAGCAGCTAAATGGGATATGCAGTTAGATGATGAGGATGATACTCCGTTTTAGGTTTTTTGGTCAAAATTTACTCTTTTGTTGAGGGCTTCTACTAAGATATACGTAGAAGCCTTATTCTTCTATAAAAATATTATTAAACTAAAGGTAAGATTCTCCCCATCTGTCTCTAAAGACAAAATCACTGAAGGGTTTACGAGTGCGAGGTGATAGTTGTCTTTCGGCTAAGTCAGGAGCAAGTTGACTGGCATTGCCTGGATAACCAACGGCGAGTGCTGTAACGGGTTCGTAGTTTTGGGGTATGTTATAAAGACTTCTAGCTTTATCCCCATCAAATCCAGCCATTTGATGCACAAATAAACCGAAAGATTGGGCTTGTAGGGTTAAGTTTCCTAGTGCTAAACCCACATCATGCCAGGCGTGACGATTGGGTTTGCCATTGTGTTCAAAAGTTAATTTAGCAACCGAAAGTATTAAAAGAGGAGCATCTTTTGCCCATTTTTGATTGGCTTCTACTAAACAACTCAAAAGTTTGTTGTATTCCTGGGAATTGTCTTGAGTAGCAACAATAAAGGACCAAGGTTGTTCATTAAAACAGGAGGCTGCCCATCTTGCTGCTTCTAATAAACTGGCAACTTTTGTGGCTTCAATGGGACGATTATTAAAGGCAACAGGGCTCCAACGCTGTTTTATGAGTTCATGAATGGGATATTGATTAATGGCGGGTTTTTCCATGAGAATGATGAATTTTTATTCTACATTCTAAATTCTACATTCTAAATTCCACATTCTAAATTCTAAATTCTCAATTCTCAATTCTCAATATCAAACAAAAATATTATACTTTACCAGCTACCCATAAAACTAAAGGCAATGTCAAAAAACTGAGTAATGTGGTGACAACAATAGTACGAGCAACTTTTATAGATTCTCCACCAAATTCAGTAGCTAAAACAATTGTATTAACTGCGGTTGGCATAGCACTTTGTAAGACAAAAACTTCTAAATCTAATGGGTTAAGTTGAATCACTTTACCTACTAATAAAGCAATTAAAGGAGCTAAAATTAATCTAAGTTTTAAAGAAATCATTTCAAACTTAGTAATCTTAAATTGTGTATTAGCCAATTCCATTCCTAAAATAATCAAGGCAATAGGAATGGCTGCCCTGCCCAACAAATGTAGGGCTTGTGCTAAATTAAAAGGAAGTTCTATTTTAAAAAATCTCAGACTTAATCCGGCTAAAATTGCCCACATTAAAGGTAATTTAAAAGTAACTTGTAAACTTTTTTTAAAACCGCTTCCTGTGAGAATAGCGGGGGCAACACCAAATAATAAAATACTTGAACCAATCATATAAATAACTGCTCTTTCTAATCCTGCTGTTCCTAATGCAAAATCTACTAAAGGTAATCCCATGTTGCCATTATTAGGATGGAGGGTTGTTGCGATTAGACTTTTATGGGTAATCAGGGGCAACTTGAAACAATAACTAATAATTGAAACGACAATATACATAATCAAAGCAATAATAAAAACCCCGCCTAATAATTGGCTTGCATTCTGCAATGATAAAGTGGTTGTATATAAACTATCAGCTACTAAAGCCGGGGCTAAAATATAAACAATTAATTGAGACAATGTTTGTTTCTGAAGGGTCAATTTTTTGCCAGCAATAACCCCAATCATGATAATCAAAGCAACGGGAATGATAGCTGGTAATAAAACAGTCATTGGTCAAAAATATTTTAAAAGACATAAGAGTTGTTAACAAGCAATATGCTTGTGTTATCTAGCATTTCCCATACTTGTGAGTTACAAAATTTTTTAGTTTTGGGAGTTCGGAATTCGGAGTTTGGGAAGAAGACATGAGTGTACTTTATAGTCTGGAATCATGTAACGCATATTGAACTAACTGACTCAATTTATGGCGTAAAGTTTCTAATCCTAACCGTTGACTAGCAGAAATAAAAACAGCTAAAGGATACTCTTCCTGTGCAATTCGTAAGGTTTCTCCATCTACGGTATCAATCTTATTAAAGACTAATAAAATTGGACCAGGAACTAAAGGCATTTCTTGTAAAATCGTCATTACAGACTGTATATGATGTTGCCAAGCTGGGTGAGATAAATCCACTAAATGCAGCAGGGCATCTGCTTCGGTTACTTCCTCTAAAGTCGCGCGGAATGCGTCAACTAAAGACGGGGGTAACTCATGAATAAATCCTACCGTATCTGTTAATAAAAAAGTGTAAGGTTCTCCTGTATTGTTATCAATCCCAGATAAACGGCGAGTGGTGGGGTCGAGGGTAGCAAACAATTGATCCGCCGTGTACACCTCTGCATTGGTCAAAGCATTGATTAATGTTGACTTACCCGCATTGGTATAACCGACGATCGCAATACTGGGAACCTCCTGTTTCTGACGTTGTTGACGGAGACGGGAACGGTGAGACTGTAACTTATTAACCTCTTGTTGTAGGCGGGAAATGCGTCTTTGAATCGATCGCCGTTCTGTTTCTAACTTGGTTTCTCCTGGTCCTCTGGTGCCGATCCCACCCCCTAACCGAGACATGGCTTGGCCTCGCCCGATTAATCGAGGCAACATATATTCTAGTTGAGCTAACTCCACTTGTAATTTTCCGGCCCGTGACTGAGCCCGTTGAGCAAAAATATCTAAAATAACTTCAGTTCGATCAATTACTCTCACCCCTAACTGGGTTTCTAAATTACGGACTTGTGCGGGGGATAAGTCGATACTAAAGACAACTAAATTGGCTCCCAAGGTTTGCAATCTTAAAGCAATTTCTTCTACTTTACCTTTTCCGACAACGGTTTGAGGATGGGGGTTGGGGCGTTTTTGTTGGATGGTTTCCACCGTTTCCCCTCCTGCGGTTTCTACCAGTCTTTGCACTTCGGCCAATTCCTCAGCAAAAGCTCGATCGCTCATTTTGGCTGTTTGTAACCCGACGAGCATCACTCGTTCGTGATCCCCTTCTACCTGTTGGGCTACATATTCTCGACGAAACTCTGCTTCTAACCCTTCTACTAACCCCAAAAAATCTTGTTCTGAAAGGGTTTCTAGGGACATGGCAGGAGAAACAGTCCAATAATAAGTATGATTGGGGTTTAATTCGGAAGGGGGCAATAAATGGGCAATATAGGCTTCTTTGATATAGCCGGTGGCTCCTCCACCTCGTCGCATTTTCCCTTCTGAGGTGACGGATAATACCACCAAAGTATCGAGTCTTTGTCTAACCATCGCTGTTAAACTAGACTCTTTAGGAGGTTCGCTTTTCAGTTGGCTGGCAATACAGCGAATACCACAAAGCCGTTCCGCACCGTAACGAGGGAGTTCCAATGGGGGTATTTGGGTTTGTCTAGGGGTTCCTACTCCCACTCGGATCACCTGGCCCCGACGGTTAATATAAGCGCATATCGCTTGACCGAGATCAGAGCTAATGGCGGCTAGTCTTTGGGCAAACTCTGGGGAGGTGAAGCGATCGCCCCGTAGTTTTTGATGATAAAGTCGTTTTAACTGCTTAATTTGACTGGGTTTGAGTCCTTGCAGGTTTCCGTAGATGGTATCGATGGGCCAACCTCCTTACTGGGCTTAATTATTTTGGCTTATTTCTTCATTATAATGTTCCATCTCTGGACTTGTTTGCCCATATACTCCTTCTATTTGCTGACGACAACACTCTATGGCAAATTCGTTAAATTCTTTGGGATCAATATCATACATTTGTTGAAAAATATCGGCTTTGACTCGACAAAAACGGGGACGTTGTTCATAAATTAAACATTTTCGGCTTTCATGGTCAAAATTAATGCACCAACCGTCTTCTCCCACTAAAGTTAAATAATGCTCTAATTCTTCTGGCGTTAAATAGTCTTCTAAGTCGGGGCGATCGCCCGGATCTAAGTTACAACAGGCCCCACACCCTTCTACACATTTCCATGTTTCTCTTTTGGTCTTCATGAAGTTTCAATCTTTGAGTTTCTTTTTTTCATTTTACTCTTTTTGATGGCTTGATATAATTAAAGGTGTTTAGATTATTAACTAGAGAATAGAATAGCATTTGGTATGGAACAATTTAATTATACAGAAATCAAAGAAAACTTACCAAAAGTTATGAAACAAGTTTGTCAAGATCATACGCCGATTATTATTGCCGAAAATGAGCAAGAACCTGTTTTTTAAATGTCTCTGTCCGATTATAATTCTTATCAAGAAACCTTCTATTTATTATGGAATTAGAGTTATCAGAAATAATTAAGCGAAAAGCTGATTGAAGAACTTCAGCAGAATTAAGTCGTTATTTTCGTCATCAAGTGGAAAAAGAAGCGGTAATCATATATCTTAGATAATAATGTTTAAAATATTTACAAAGAACAATGATATAATAGTTTGGAAAGACTACAACATGAAAAAATTACACAAAAATTTAGAAATGAAACAACAGTTTAATGTAATCATTGAAAAAGATTCAGATGGCTATTTAGTTGCTTCTGTTCCTGCTTTAAAAGGATGTCATACTCAAGCAAAAAGCTATGATGAATTAATAGAAAGAATAAAAGAAGCGATCGAATTATGCTTAGAAATGGAAAACCAAGACTTTGAAACTTTAGAGTTTGTTGCAGTAGAAAGAATCACAATTAATTCATGAGTAATATTACAGCAATGACAGGAAAAAGAATGATATCAGCTTTGAAAAAAGCTGGATTTACTGTTGCTAGAATCAAAGTAAGTCATCATTTCCTCAGTCATTCTGATGGAAGAAGAACTGTTATTCCTGTTCATGGTAAAGAAACCATTGGAAAAGGATTATTTGCTAAGATTTTGAAAGATTGTGAATTAAATGTTGATTATTTTTTAGACTTGTTATGAAATAATAAGACAAAAAGTAAGGACATAATGGTATTATATCCCTACAAATTAATTAATCAAATTGTTATCTTAAAACCTAACCAATATTACGCTTTAAACGAGAAGTAAACCCTAAACCTGCTAAGGTTAATAACCCTAAAATTGTACCAGGTTCAGGTACGTGGGCTGTTTCGATGTCAAAAGAGAAGCTACGAGTTGCTGGAGGATTGATAAGATTGATAAAGTCAACAGTAATTGAGTCATCTGTAAAGGAGATATCAGAAACCTCAGCCGCATTACCTGCTGTTAAGCTCACATCCGTAACAATTCCCGGAGTATCTACCCAATCAAGATCAGATAAAACAAATCTTGTAGGAGCACCTAGAGCACCAAAACCTGTCAAATTGACAGTGATATCAAAAGAATCGCTTGTAACATCAACAGGGAGAGGATTGGCAAGGGGAATAACAAACTCTATCCCCGGATCAATCACAACGGCCGTTTCATCAAAAACAGGTGGAGCCCCAATTGCTCCAAATTGTAATCTAACTTCATCACCTAGTAAAGCAGCTTGAGCCGGGGTATAACATTCAATACGCATTCAATTATATGCTAACTCTTCGCAAGGAATTTTGGCTTAGGGATAATTTACAATCTTTATGAGTCCAAGAAACCCTATAGTATTACATTTTTACCTACGCTTTTAGATAGTAGCTTAAAAATTTTTCTGAAGGCTTTAACTCTGCTAAAATAGAGATTATATGACTTCATCATCAACGATTAACGTTTAACTATGTCATCCGTCAATATTACTGAATCTTTTAACTGGTTACATCGAGGCACTAATGAAATATTTCCTAATCAAGCTAACTCTAATAACCCTGAAGAAAATTTAGTCAAACTGATAGAAAATTCAGAGCATCCTTTACGAGTTAAACTAGGAATTGATCCAACAGGAATCGATATCCATTTAGGTCATAGTATTCCTTTTCGTAAGTTAAGAGCATTTCAAGATGCAGGACATACTGCTGTGGTTATTATTGGTGATTTTACTGCACAAATTGGCGATCCCACAGGTAAGTCAGAAGTTCGGAAACAGTTAACTTCCCAACAGGTTAAGGATAACGCAAAAAGCTATTTAGATCAACTGCGTCCTATCTTAGATTTTGATACCCCAGGAAGGTTAGAAATTCGTTATAATTCTGAGTGGTTGAGTGATTTAAATTTGGCAAAAATTCAAGAATTATTAGCCACAATGACTGTGGGACAAATGTTAGCCAAAGAAGGATTTTCTGAACGTTATAAACAAGAAAATCCTATCTTTCTCCACGAATTTCTTTACCCGTTAATGCAGGGTTATGATTCCGTTATGATCGATGCTGATGTGGAGTTAGGCGGAACGGATCAAAAGTTTAATATTGCTGTAGGAAGAGACTTACAAAGACACTTTGGTAAAAAGCCTCAGTTTGGTTTATTATTGCCCATTTTAATTGGCACAGATGGCAGTCAAAAAATGTCTAAATCCCTCAATAATTACGTGGGATTGAAAGAAGATGAGTTGTCTATGTATTCTAAATTAGAGAAAACTCCAGATGCTTTAATTAAGGATTATTTTGAGTTATTAACTAATTTGCCTTTAGATAATTTACCTGACAATCCGAGAGAATGTCAAAAGTTATTAGCTATAGAAATAGTCTCGCAATTTCATGGTCAAGAAAAAGCGTTAATTGCACAAAAAACTGCCGAGGATTTAGTTAAAAATAAAGGGAATAGTGCTACGGATGCTGTTCCTGAATATAATTTATCCAATGTCGAATTCCCGGCCAAATTATTCTATATTTTAAATGCTAGTGGATTATGTGGCAGCAGTGGAGAAGGAAGACGACAAATACAAGGGGGTGCAGTACGTTTAGATGGGGAAAAAGTAACGGATGTTAATAGCACTTTTGATGACGTAAAACAACTCTCTGGTAAAGTTTTGCAGGTGGGGAAAAAGAAGTTTATTAAGTTAGTTTGATTTAAGTTTCTACTTCTTCTAATATTCCCTAAATGTCTTGAATATTATGAACTTGGTAGATCATCAAAAGTTATGGAAAAGTTTAACAGTTTACCCAATGTTTTTCCTTTAGGTTTTTATCATCCTAAGTCTAATTATGATGGAGATTATTATGAAGACAATGAATATTTTAATGAATATAGTCAGAAAATATTAAATCTCAAAAATAGCGATTATGAGGCTATTATATTCTTCTTCTAACATTATTCTTTAATTAACCTATTAATAAGTAAGGTGGGCATTGCCCACCCTACGGTTTTAAATAATTGCTTCTTTATTCAGGGCTTTGCTACCAGCCACCAGTTGGGCTGCAGCGTAGGAACCGAGAAAAGCAAGGGTTATAAGGGCAGAAATAAGTGAAATAAGACGATATCCTTTGATATTTTGCGCTAGAAATGCTGAAACGGTGTCTGAGTTAGTTGCTTCAGAAAGCCGTCTTAACGGTTGAAATACCAGCCACCAAGCGAGATAATCGCCCATTGCCCACCCTAGGGTTAGCCAGATGGTGGAAATGCCAATTTTATAGGCAAAACCAACTTGTCCGATGAATAATAAGCCACTTTGCCCCGTTGCCATCGCTGAGAGGGCGGTTAACCAAGGATTAACGTTACGACTAGCTAATAAATAGTCGGTGGTGGTGGCTTTTTTCTGGGTGGCTGAATAGGTTCCTACCCCGGTAAATAACAGCAGGAAAACAATGAATGTAATGATAATTCCAAGTTGATCAACCATTATTTTTTTAGTCAGAAAGTAGAAACAGTAAAGAGAGAATTTTCTGAATTGAATGATTAATTCTAAATCCTACATTCTAAATTCTACATTCACCTAGTCTCCACCTGTTTCTACTAATTTACCAATATTAAAGTCAATTTTTACCCAATTTTTAAACTTGAATAAATTTTGCAGCAATAATAGGCTAATTTGCCAATGAGGATTCATGAAAAAAGGCAGGGGATCATTGAGTTTAAAAATAGCATCAGTTCCGGTGGTAATTTTCTTGCTCCAAGCTTGAAAATCTGAGAGAGAACGAATTCCAGTTAACCGCCAAACTTCGTGATATAGCCAATAAGTGGGCTTACTATTCGTTAATGGAGTGATGGGTTGTTGGTTATTTTTACCATCATTGAGATAGGCATCAGCTACCCCTGGATGATTATAAAACATGGTGATGGCTGAATGGGTACGGGGGTTACATTCTATAGGGTAAACGGTGCCATCTTCCGATTGAATAAAATCAAAAGAAATTTGTCCACTGAGGTTTAATTCTTTGGCAAATATTTCAACCCATCTATAAATTTCAGGTTTATCAATATGCTGATAATTGACCTGAAATGGTGAAGAGTTGACGGGGTGACAAGAGTTGGAAAAAACGGATCAAATAACGGTTTCAGAATCTGAGTTGACTAAAAAATCAACCCTCTTAATAAGTAGTGATGATAATTAAGCGGTTTAT
>JAAUYJ010003160.1_pt1 | contig 11878 bp, 12 predicted proteins | sample 7278031 | NCBI WGS metagenome assembly JAAUYJ01 (sample SAMN14350222, study PRJNA611818) | marine sediment metagenome | isolation source: surface marine sediment (1.8m) | place: French Polynesia: Moorea | collected 2018-08 | reverse complement strand
TGGAGAGCAAATGATGTACATGTGTACTTGTGCGTTTAAACATTCGTTCTTCCATGAGCCCGCATTAAACTAAACTAAACTAACTTGTGGTTCTTTTTTGAAAAACAATTATTGGGGAAGAAAAAATGCAACTTTTTGCGGTTAAAATAGCCGGTTTACAAAGAAAACTCGAAAAAACTCGAAGTTCGGTTCGATTATCCTTAGTTTGGTTCGGTTCGAAATTCGAGTTCGAAAAAATCAGGCTCGGATTCATGTCGAATGTTCCAACAGTTGCTGCATAGGTTTCCCAAACTAAGTATTGAAAGTCGAGATTAAGGATGCTTTTTTTCATTTTTTTTTTGTTTTGGCCATATTTTTTTATGGGATATAATCGGTAACCTTAGTTTCAAAATTCTAAAAGTACGTGTTAACACCGTTCGTCATGGGCAATTGTTGCGGAGGCGACGACAAGCCCAAAACTGACCGATCGCCCCTGTCCCTGGCTGCATCTCAGGCTGCTTCCCAGAAGAAGTCCGCCGCGGGCACATCCCAGAAAAAAGCTCCCGCGAAGGGCAGCAAGAAGCCAGCTACCAAGACGCGGCCTCCACCACCAAGCCACAACACGAAGCCGAAGGTGACGGAAACGATTCAAGGTCTCCAAGGAGTAATTGTTCACAAGGACGGCCAGAGAATGAGGAAGCCAGCTATGCAGATAAAAATGGATATTCCAGAGGGGCCTGGCATGTTGGCCAATCCGCAGCAAATACAGCAGGCAGCAGATCAGCCAGTCAAAATTGAGCATGTCCTGGAGCTGCCACCCAAAGCTGTGAGAGGGCCACCTCCCCTAACCCCGTTCCCTGAGCCTCCAAAGACCAACGTTGTTACACAGATGGCTGATCCTCCCATGGGATGGAGTCACTACGACACCAGTTCCACGACCAGCACGTCAACCAACGACATCATTGCAAAGATTCCCCTCATTGGCTACGGCATGGAGAAGGCACCCTCCTCTAGCAGCAGCAGCGACAAGGGGGCAAAGGCCCAGGTAATGGCTGCGCAGCACCCTGGACAGCAGCAACAGGCTCCCGCCAAACAGGGCCCGCCAAAGTAAAACTCAAGTAGGTTTCCAAGCCATAGTCCTTTTAAGGATGACAAGTGTGTTTTTATGTTGAGAAAAAAAGTTTTTTTTCTTACCGGTAGAACGAAGGCATTCTTGATATCACTGTTCACAACCGTGATTGTCCAGTCCTTTCCGTGCACTTGCTGCAGATCGCGGTTTGCCCTTAGAATCCTGTTGGCCACTCTGGCCACTCGAGCGTAGGCAGGGTGTTTGTCCGGTAGAAGATCTTCGCCGAACTCCTCCAAAAGCTGCAAACAGATAAAGGTCGCACAAAACATTATGCATGGGATGCAGTACATACCTCCTGAAATTCTTTGAATGCAATTTTCTCGATTTGATCCTCCCTCAACGCGACGAATTTCTTCCGACCAGTGAGAGGGCACGTTTCCAGATGAGAGACATACAGGAAGAACGTCAGGGCAAGGCCGCCGAGTCCGAGTCCTGAAATGGTTGCAAAGGTCAGCTCAAAGGGAAATACAGTAAAAATCAATTTTACTTACCTACGAAGACGTGTTGATTCTTCCGAACTTTGTTCCAGAACTTTTGCTGTTCCTCCTCAGACAAGTTCCGGTACCAGATCCTGAACTTTCTACCAAACACGAGGGCGGCGATCTTGCTCATCGGCTTGAGCAAGGTAAGCAGCAAAGCGGGCACTGGAGTCGGTGAGGATAGATGAAAGTTCCTCACAGGGGGACCGAGCAAGGACTTTCCCCTGTCTTCGCTCCTAGCAGCATCGGTAATAGAAATAACCCTTCCGTCACATGCGAGTTTGCTTGGTTTCTGTAGCAGATGGCGCGTCAGGAGCTGACCGCTCCTCGCGAGTGGCCGACCAGGACGTAGCAACAGCCTTGAGATGAGCATGGCTTCGTCTCAGTTCTCTTCCTCGGTGGTCAACAGCACGAGCTCGGCCAGCGTCACCGCGGCAAAGGTGGCTGGCACGAAGCGAGGCCCGCACACCTCCCCAACAAGGTGCGGGACGAACACCAGGCAGAGTCGGACCAGCGGCACGGCAAAGCGGCTTGAGCCGAAGAAGGCCAGGATCAGGGACAGCCAGGTAGGGCGGGGGAAGGAGGGTCGGGCGCCGGAGGAGAAGAAGTCTGTCTTGACGGGCTTGTTCAGGACGTTGGTCAGGCTCTGGTAGGCTTCCAGCTGCTGGCGGCGGGCCAGGCGTTGCTGCTCCCACCACTTGGGCCAGACGTCTCCCATTACCGTCGCCACTCAGCCCAAACCCCCGGTTAGAAGAACTTGCACTCTGCAAGCAGAAAAGGGAAATTGAAAAGTTCCGAATAATGGTGGGAAGTAGGCGCTCAATGTACGAAATGGTGAAATCGACGTATTTATTGTTACAAACTTGACGACGAAAACAAACTTCTTTCACAATGACATAGCGCGGCGCGGCTCTTCATGTTTTTGTAATGCCATCATCATTTTCATTTCCATACTTCGGGAGGGCGAGAGGTCCCTTTCCCTAGTAAGACGCGGCGGCTTGGGAATTTGCCATGGGTTGGAGTTTGCCCCCCTTTTACGGCCGGTAGGGATCAAATTGGAAACAATAAGCACAGGAGGAATGCAATACTTTTTTCCGCAGTGACAATTAGTGGTCGACCCCCGACTCAAAAAAGTCTGAATGAATATTTACTCAAAGCCTCCCGCGTTCTTCGTGTGTTTTTCTACGTGATATCCAATTTGTGCATGGCTGTATGACGTGGTAAGGGCGAGGAAAATTGCGTATGATTTAGTACGTGTAAGCAAATCTGTTGACAGAAAAGGGGAAGAAGTAGGACGTGAAACTAACTCGCCTGCCCCGTTGGAATATCATAATGACAGACCTGAGAGCCTTGGGAGACCTTTGGTCGAGGATCCGGAGGGCTACTTTCTATAACTGGAGACTGTAGCTGCATCGGGATCACAGCAGAAGTTTCCTTCATTATCATTATTTCGTTTTTCGCTGTTGCTGTACTGGCTTTTGAAGTGCATTCTTAGCAAAAGAAGATTTGGCTTTTCCACTTTTCGGGAAGTACAGTAGTTGGTAGGAGGGAGGCGGAGGGCCCTTATACCATTCCGTGCGGAGGCTATAGTACGGTACTTTTAAAAAACGTCTCCCACTTTTCTGTTTGAGAGTCACTGTCCTCAGTTCTGACCGCCGCCGTTACTGTTGTTGCCGTTGGCGGAGAGCGCCCAGCGCATAAAGTCCGTGATCTTGTTTACGGGAGTGTCCGTCAGGTGGGCCTTCAGCCTGAGGTTGCGGTCCTCGGTTAGCAGCACCACCTCCTTGTACACGAAGCGCATCTTGTCAGAGGCGCGCTGCTGCTGCTGTTGTTGGTGTTGCTGCGACAGGTTGACGCAGGTGTCGAGGATGAGGTCGTCGTTGTTCTTCCCCTCTCCGCCGTCCTCCTCCGTGGTGACCGCGAAGGAGGCCACCAGGTTCCCCCTTGAGGTGAGGCACTTAGTGTTAGGCGGCCGCTCGCGCAGGAATACGAGCGCGCGGCGGGCGTTCTCCTGCACCATGGCCGCGTGCTCCTGGGAGGAATACTTGGTGGCCGAAGCGGCCGGGCCGCGGGAGAGGCCGTCCAGTTCGTTTAGGACGACGAGGGGCACCCGCACCTGGAAGGACCCGGAGGAGCACAGTCGCGCCACCTCGCCAAGGTGGTCTACGAAGCAATTGGTGTCCGGCACGATGAAGCGGGGTCGCACCTCCAGGGTGACGCTGACGTGCTCGGAGAGGATCTGCCTCTGCGCACGCCGGGACTCCCTCTCCTCCTCGGCCCGGCGGCGCTCAAGCTCGTCCTTGCGGGTCTTGAGGCGGTAGAGCTCGCTGTCCTCGGTGTGACCGGCCGGGACCGAGGAAGAGGAGGTCGAGGGCTGGTAGACCTCGTCATCGCTGTAAGACTCGTCGAGAACGTCCTCCTCCTTGGACAGCATGCTGGATAGCCTCGCATTGGCTCTGTCCTGCGGGGAGAAGGCGGCCTCAGCCAGCGAGATGTGAGCATTGTCTGCCTGAGACCACTTGAGGATAGGGTGCTCGAGGCCCTCCAAGAAGTCCACGCAGAAGTTGATGGCGTCCAGCCTACGCGTTCCCTGCGCCAGTTCGGAGGGGAGCGACCTGGGACCGTAGCGCCTGTACACCGACCAATCTAAGCCCCTGAACCAGGGGCCGAACCCGCAGAGGAGTGCGTCCTCTCCCAGCTTGACGAGCTCGTAGCTGGTGTCACGGTCCGGCCGACGGCTGACCTCGTCCACCGACAGGAGTTGGGAGAGTATGGGGGCCAGTCGCGGCTTCAGCCTCTCCAAGTGAGTCGCCAGCCTCGCCAGCTGAATGAAGGGTTCCTCGCTGACCACGGGATACCTGTGCAGGGGAAAGGAGAGCAAGTATGAATGTTAGTGGCCATTTAACGAGATGCTCCAAGCCTGGAACGAACTATGAAGACGGGAATATATTTTATGTTTCTTGATAAGCTACTCTAGGTTTTGTTTTGGTTATTAGGAGTCCCAATCATGCAAATGTTATTGTACACGTACAAATAACAAATATGCGTTGGGCGAGGACTGAACACAGCATCGTGAAAGGCTGAAAGCTACTCTGGGTTTACGTGAGAATTCAAAAGACAAAGACAAACGTCGCACGACATCATGGTTACAGTAGTCTGAATTTGTTCTTGATTTTATTTTTTTCAAAAAAAACTTCATTTGGGGTGGGAAAATATAGTACGGAAGAAAAATTTGAGTGGACAACATGACTGATCAAGCTACTCCCAAAGTTGAACCTAAGAAAGAAGTCCCCGAAGTCCCTGTGGTTGAAGACACTGGTTTTGGGGCCTTACACCAATTTACGAAAGAGGGTCACCAACTCGTGCCGATTAGGAAGTTCCATGCCAACCCGAAAGCTGACTTGAAGATGTACAAGACAAAGTTGCAAGGAGTCATGAAGAAGGAGAAACACCAGCTCGACCCCAAGATAGTCTTGGCCCAATACAAGAGGAATCTGCGGAGGTACTTCATGGACAAGGCTGAACAGATCCGAGGGAGAGTGTGCGGAAACAGGGAGTTCCCAAGGGCTCGGACAACTATGCAAAGGCTCAAGCTGACCAAGGAACAGATTGAGCTGCACAACAGGATCCTTCAGAGGAAGCAACAGGGTGTTCGTGGTCAGGCCAAAAAGGCAAATGCATGAAATGTGCTCAATCAATTTGCCCTACATGTTTCCCAAATGAAATATAGTTTTTTTGTCGGTAGTTTGGCATTAGGATTTCGTACTGTATAGTAATAACTACTAAAGGCAGTACAGTTAAAGTAACTCACCACGTGTCGTAGTTTCCCAGCAGCCAATCGCACCAGACCTTAACGGAAGACAGGAGAGTAGGGAGATCCTCCTCGGGGAAGATGCACTGGCTCGTGTGGTCAAAGGCGGGCCTGAAGCCGTCCAGAAGGAGGTTGCACCTCTCCACCAGAATGCTGAAGATCTCGAAGGAGAGCTGGAGAGCGGAGTCTTGCATGGCAGATCGGTAGCAGCTGGCGTCGGAGCCAGGTCCCCCAGCCTTCATCTTGGTGTGCTCGATGACGAACATGTTGAGGGCCATGATCTGGACAAGCCGCTTTGAGTCGATGGGCAGCGGTGAGCGAGAGACCAGCACTCGGAACTCTCGCTGAAGGACCTCCAGGGCCATAGGGAAAGTCTCCATATCGATGTGAGTGAAGAGCTTGCCTATGATGTACAGGAAGGTGTTGTTGAAGCGCCTGTTAAGGTCCGTGGTGGACATGTCCCTGAGCTCTGCCTCCTCGCCCTCCCCGCCGGCCGAGTCCTGGGCCGAGGTCGTCCTGTGCAGCCTGCGCCCGCCCCCGTCAGGTCTCATCCAGATCTCTCGCCTCAGGTGCGTCCCCCTGGTGAAGGTGTTCCCCTCCGTCTCCCTCTCTGCCGCCCTGCGCCGGTGTTCCTTCTCCTCTAGCCGCCTCTTCTCGTTGGCCTCCCACTTCTTCTTGACCTCCTCGAAGATGACGGTGAGGCCCTCGTGACTAGACGGGAATGGGTTCCTCGACTGCAGGCAGCGCATGTTGTAGTAGACCGCCTCGAACTTCCTCTTGGTGGTGACGGCCAGGATGGCCAGCTGGTTGAACGGGCGCCCGTTGCGGGGCTCGACGTTGCTCGCCCTCTGGTAATACTGGCGGGCCTTACCGTAGTTGCTGGTGTCCTGGATGTTCTCCTTGTACCGGGCGAGGTCACCCTGTAAATAAGGAAAACGATGGTTCAAAAGATACTGTGTCAAACTGGGCGGTCTTCTAAAGAACTCACCAAGCAAAGTAGGCACTTCTGTGCAGACATGAGAGCGCATCGGACGTGCTTGTCGGCCGGCCTGGGCTCCAGGACGTCGTAGTAAGTGTCGAGGTCCAGTCGGTAGGCGGTGTCGAGGGTGTCAAGCATCTGCTCGTAGAAGTCAATGCCCTCGTCCAGCAGCTCAACAATGTACGTCTGAACAGTCCTCCGGACATCGGCAGAGTCGTCTCTCAGGCCCGGTTTAAGAACTTCGACCTGCAAAAAAGCGAAGGGTGAAGATTTCGTAGTGCGTAGTAACTTAAATATCTAAATGTTTATATACCAAGTTGTAGAATGCAATCTTCCACACGTGAAACTCGACGTCGTGCTCGGCGCAAAAGACCAGGTCAGTCTTAAGCAGGTGCTCGAAAGCTTGCTGGATGTTCCTCCTGCGCTCGGCGACTTCCTTGTTCCAGAGCTGGCACAGAAGCTTGCCGCCGCCCTCCATTACGATCTTGCGCAAGTCGAGGTCGTTGGCAACTATAAAGGACACGACGTTTGCGTCGTGCTTCTTGTCGGGGTTGTAGATTGCCGCATTGTTGACGTCGTACCTGCGCGATTGAAACGAGTGAAAGAAAATAAAAGGATATATTATTGAAAGGACAATAGCTCACCAATCAGGCATGCTAGGCCTTGCAGGAAGTGCAGCCCTGGGAGGAATCCCGCCCATAGGAGGTCCGGGGTACCGCTGAGGGACGGCTCCAGCTCCGGCCCCGGGGAAGGGAGGACGGTAGCCCATGGCCGGGGGACCGGCGGCGGGGTTGGAAGGCATAGGCATCCGAGGGGAGAACCTGGGATCGACAGGGAATCGCGCCGGCATCATCCCAGGCTCTCCGTTGTTCCCCGGATGTGGCTGCCGGGCGCCTCCGCCGTGACTCTGGTTGGGGGCCGGGATAGGCTTATTGGGATTCTTCGGGTCGAAGAGGAACCTCTGAGGCCTGGGTCCGCCGCCACCGCCGCCAGAGAAGCCCCCTCCCCTCCCTCTGGCAAAGGGCCCGCCGGACTGCTTGTGCTGGTGCCAAGCGGGGTTGTTGTCGAGCGGTCCGCCACCGCCACCGCCACCGCCACCGACGCCGGTGGAGGCGGAGGGAGGCAGTCTGATGATCCCTCCTCCGGTGGCCGTGGACTGCGTCGGCGGCTGCGGCTGCTTTGCAGCGCGTCCGCCGGCCGATCCCTCCCGGTCGACGGAGGAGCGACGGAGCTCCATCCTTTCCTCCTCCTCGACCTCCAGGCTCCAGTCGCTCACGGTGTCCGCGGTCCCCAGGGGGTCGGACTGCTGGCGGCGAGCCGGTGGAGGAGGGGGCGGAGAGAAGTCACGCTGTTGTTGTTGTTGTTGCTGCTGCTGCTGCTGTTGTTCCTCCCTCTCCCTCGCCTGCTGTTGCTGATGGCGAGGCTGTTGCGGCTCGCGCCTGCTCGAGAATTCTTCCCTCTCCTGGTAGTTGTGGGTCCTTCCGTCTCTGTCTCGGGCGTCCCTCCACGGCCTGGGGTCGGACAAGTGCCTGCGGAGGTCCTCCCGGTGGTGCTGTTGCTGCTGTTGGCTGGGAGGGTGCGGTTCGTAGTGACGGTACGATGAGGATGAAGATTGGGAATCGTGGTGGTACTGATGCTGTTGCTGTTCTTTGGCTCTGAGGAAGCGCGGAGGCAGCGCCTGCTTTGGTGCTTGGCCCTTGTCCATCCGTCCGCCGGCTACGCCGCCTCTGTTGTCAAGAGGGGGCCCTCCTGCTCCTCCAGGTCCACCACCCATCATCCCACCTCCGCGGTTCATGCGCCCTCCGCGCGAGGCTCTGTCGTCCCAGCCAAAATCTCTCGGTGCCTCGGGGGGACTGTTCTCTCGGAAGTACCGGCTGCCCCAGTCTCCTCCTGCCCTCCCACCTCCCCCGCCGCCTCTGCCGCCGCGGTTGGCGCTGCCGCCGCGATACCCCGGGCTCTGGCTCCTCCTTGCGTCTTGGGACGGGCGATTGTGGTGCGGGCTCGGGGAGCGGAGGCCAATGCCGCCAATCTGTTGTCTCTGCGGGTGATGACGTTGTTGGTCTTGAAACCTGTGTTCGGCAGCCGCCTGCTGGTTGACGGAACGATTTTGATCATGGTGGGATTGGCTGTGGTGCTGCTGTTGCTGCTTCTGCTGCTGGTTGTGGTGCCTTCCGTGGTCCGCCGCTCCAGATGTGCTCGATGGAGGAGAACTGGCTCGGGAAGAAGGAGTTCCCTGCCTATTTCCCATAGAAGAGGGAGAGTTCCTCCTCGAGCCAGACCTCTGCTGGTGCTGGTGCCTCTGGTGCTGTTGCTGATGGTGGTGGGGAGAATTTCCCCTCGAATGACGTCCGCCACCTCCGCCTCCGCCACCTCGACCGCCTCCGCCTCCGCCTCCTCGGCGATACTCTCTCCTACCTCCTCGGTAAGACGAGTCGGCATGTTGGTTCTGAGAGTGCTGTTGCTGCTGCTGCTGCTCCTTGCCACGAAGTCGGGGGGGAAGGTGGTCTTCTCCTCGATTTCTCTGCTGCCTTTGGTGCTGTTGGTCCTTGTTTTGTTGCTGCCGCTGTTGCTGCTGCTGACCCTGATGACCCTTGCTCTTCGCTTGATCGCTGGACTCTGCTGGGCTGGCGAAGCCATTCTGCTGACTGGGATCTTGGTGACTGTCTCCCTTTTCTTTCCTATTGTCCTGGTGTTGATGTTGACCTCCTCCGCCCTTGCCACCACCCTCTTTCTTTCCGTGTTGCTGTTTGTGCTGCTGGCCCTTGCCCTGGCCTTGTTGCTGCTGCTGTGACTTCTCCTTGGGGCCTTCATCGTGATGCTGGCCCTCTCTGGGGCCGCCTCCTTCCTTGTTGCCTCCGCCCTTCTTATTCTTCTTCTTATTCCTTCCTCCCCCTCCCTCCTTCTTGGCGGCAGGATCGTTGTCTTTCTTGGCTCCCTCGGACAAGGCCTGATCGCTGCCGCCTCCACCCCCTCCGCCAGAGCTTCCTCCGCCCTTGTCCTTCTCCGGTGCACCCTCCTCGCCACCCTTCTTGGGGACGTAGTGAGCCTGCTCCGGCTTCTTTTTCTTGCGACCTCCTCCGCCTCCGCCTCCTCCACCGCCACCGCCTTTCTGGCCTTCGGCCAGCTGGAGGTTCTCCACCTTATGGGCAGCCTGATCGACGTCGCTTCCCTGATTCTGCTGGTGTTGTCCTCCGCCTCCGCCTCCACCGCCCTTCTTACCTCCTCCACCACCTTTGCCTCCTCTTCCGCCCTCTTTCCTGCCAGACTGGTGGCCTCCACCACCTCCGCCGCCGCCTCCTTCTCCGCCCTCCTCCTTGCCTCCTCCGGGCGCGCCGTCGTCCTGCCTCTTAAATGCACCCGGCTTGTAGTGTTGTGCGTCCGGGCGCTTCCTCTTCTCGCCTCCGCCGTCCTGGTGGTGCTCGCCATCCCCCTCTTTGCCATGGCCGCCTCCGCCTCCGCCTCCTCCACCTCCTCCACCGCCCTTTCTCTGCCTCCCTGAGTGCCTCCCGCCTCCTCCACCTCCTCCGGACTTCTTCTCCGGGCCTGGGCCTCCACCCCCTCCGGAGTGGTCGCCTCCTTTAGCGAGCTGGGCCGCTGGGACCTTGTCCTTCCCGGCGTTCCCCCCTACGGCCCCTACGCCCGAGTCCTTCCTGGTCTCCGGGCCTCCGGGTTGCGCGCCCGGGGCGGCGCCAGAGGACGCGGGAGCGGAGGTCGCAGACGACATGGTCGCCGAGGACCAAGAGCTGGAACAAGGAAGGGAGGCATTGGTCAACCATTGTATCATGATACTCTCCGGGATGGGGTCACTCACCTCGAAGAGATCCCAGTTCGGCGCCCTCTGCCCTCCTGGGGGCGGCGGCCGGGACGGGGCGGGACGGGGGCACCGGGCACCGGGCGGGCCAAGGGCGGGGACGAGACCCGGCCGGGGCCACAATCATGCACTCGACCCGGCGACGCCCGGGCTGTCCGGATTCACGCCGAGAGAACCTCTCTCGTGGCGGGATTCTAAATTGAGACGCCAAGATGGCCGAGCGCGTGTCAGTGCGCCTCTTGTTGCTGTTGTTGCCGATGTACAAGTCGTGGTTCAGGTTCAAGTTGAACAAGTTGAAGTCGTCGTCGTCGAGGGGAGGAGGAGCCTTCTTCTTCCTCTTCTTCTCTGGCCCGCCATTAAGGGGAGAAGAGAAGAGAAGAGAAGAGCAGCTTCCTTTCCTTTTTTGTGTCGCCTTTCTTCGCCTTCGCCTTCGCCAGCGCAGAATCCCAACAAAGAGAAAAGACCAAGGGAGGCCAAAACGCACAAGAGACGCCAACAAGGCTATTCCTTGTAAGAACGACACCAGACCAAACTGAATATTAACTGAAACAAAGAAAGAGACTTTCTCATCCACACCGTCGTCGAGTTGCAAAAAAACTCTTCCGTTCGAAGACGACCAAATATTGTTAATCAAGTAACCTAGAGTCTGCGGGCGTGTTTTCTTGTGTTTTCCTGCCGGATCTGCCTCTTCCCGACTGCCCCATCCATCCCACTCCAGGCTGCCCTAGGCCGGCTTTCTAATAGAGATACCATTTAGCAAGTATGGTTTATAACTTCTTTAAAATGAATGCCACTCTAAACTAACAATTTCTGGTCATGGACTGAGGCAATAGAAAAAAGTTATTTTTTGCACGAAATATGTAAAAAGTGAAAATGGAAAAAAGTTTTATGGCATATCTGCAATACCACCGTGGCAATACAGGGCATTGAGGGTTATGAAAATGTTTGGCATCTCTAAAAAAAGCAGCTCCGAGAGCTGCGGAAAGCAGACGACTTTTTTAACATCAACTAAGTCTAAGTGCAAAAGTGCCACTACTTTGTGTTATACTTGAGTTGCACACCACGTCTTCCTCGTCTGAGAGGCTGTGGAGGGTGTTGTCCGTGTCGCCGTCCTCCACCCATGAGTCCATGACCTGGGCGTGACCCCTAAACCGGCAAGATGAGCCCCGACAAGTCCTCCTCCTGCGATCCCTTCCGCCTCTCCTCGTCCGAGTTCGAGATGCTGTCGGAGCTGACCTCCAGGCAGTTCGGCCACCTGCGGATGGACGAGGGCGAGGGGGGCGCCGGCGGGGGCGCCAACGCCAGGCGCAGGAGGACGGCGCTCAAGACGGTGGCGCTGCTGGAGGGGGAGCTGGCGGCCAGGGCGTGCACGGACGCCAGGAGGGGCGCCAGGAAGAGGCCCAGGACGGACGAGGAGGGAGAGGCGGCGGGGGAGAAGTGCAAGGTGTCACCGACCAAGTCCGCCGTCCAGGAGGCCAAGAAGCAGGAAGTCTCTTCCTCCTCCGTGGACCCCAAGCTGTACCGCAAGCTTGGCCACCTGCACCTGCTGCTGGAGAACTTTGCCCGCGCCCTCTCTGCCTATGAGAAGTACAGCGAGTGCGGTGGGGCGGCCGCAAAGACCGATCTCGACTACCTGTACGGCAGCGGACTCGTCTACTTCCACTTCGGCGCCTACCACCGCGCCTGCAGG
>JAAUYJ010055676.1_pt1 | contig 11882 bp, 10 predicted proteins | sample 7278031 | NCBI WGS metagenome assembly JAAUYJ01 (sample SAMN14350222, study PRJNA611818) | marine sediment metagenome | isolation source: surface marine sediment (1.8m) | place: French Polynesia: Moorea | collected 2018-08 | reverse complement strand
CCCGGCGACCAGGCCGAAGCCCTGAAGCCGGGCAGCTCGACCACCTGGGCATCGCCGCCCCTGGCCGGCAGGGCGGCCAGCGCGGCGCGGTAGCGCTCGACCAGCGTCCTGAAGTCCGCGGGCAAGACGCCGCGCTCGATCAGGTAGGCGACCTGCTCGATATCGTGCTGCAGCTTGGAGGCGGTGGTGCGGCCGTCGTCGCTCTCCGGATCGGCCGGCGCCTCCGGATGACGCCGCAGCACGACGGCCTGGCGGTAGGCCTGGGCGGCCTGCTCGATCTCGCCGTGCTCGAGCAAGAGGTTGCCCATGTTGTGCCAGGCGCGGACGAAGTCGGGCTTGAGGCGGGTCGACTCGCCGTAGTGCGCCAGCGCGCGCTCATCCTCCCCCTGTTCGTGCAGCAGCTTGGCCAGGTCGAAGTGGACGATCGGCAACCCGGCGTTCACCTGCAGCGCGCGCTCGAGCAGCGTGACGGCCTCGTCCGCCTGGCCCTGCTGCGACAGGAGACCGGCCAGGTTGTTGAGCACGACCTGGTCCTGCGGGGCGCGGCTCAGGGCCTCGCGCAGCAGGGCGATGGCCGCCGTGGCGTCGCCGGCGGCGCCGCGCAGGCGGGCGAGCTCGACATAGGCTTCGACCCCCTGCGGGTAATGCGAGATCGCCAACTCGAACTGCCGGCCGGCTTCGTCCGCCCGGCCCTGGAGCGCGAAGGCTCGGCCGAGGGCGTAGCGGGCGCCCGCATGTTCGGGCTGCCCGGCCAGGAGGCGCTGGAGCTCCGCGATCCCCGCGTCGAGCTGCTGCGCCTCGAGCAGCGTGACAGCCAGCAGGTAGCGCGCTTGGCCATGGCCCGGGTGCCGTGCCAGGACCTGGCCGCAAATCTCGATGGCTTGTCGGCGGTCGCCTTGCCGGCTCAGTTGAAGGGCGGCCTGAAGCTGCCGGTCGATGTCGGAGGCCGCTGTTTGCACGGGGACACCTCGCGTGGATCGCGTTCGCACTATGCCGAGCGGTCCGGGCGCCAGCAATCCCCGGGGGGCTCAGGCGGACCTCGCGTTCAGCTCTCCGCCCGAAGTCGCCGGTAGCTGTGCACACCGTTTCGCTTGTGCAGATGGGCGAAGAGACCGGACCGACCGATCGACCCCGGCACCCAGCCGTCGATCGGAAACTGCCAGACCGCCAAGATCCCTTCCGGTTTCAGGACGCGGTGCATTTCCGGCAGCAGGCGGTTCAAGGGCAATGACGGGAAGGGCAGAACGCCGAACAACAGCGCCCGGTCGATGCTCGAAGCGTCCAGCCCGGTATCCAGGGCATCGCGTTTCACCACGCGGACATTTCGCAGACCGGCGGCCTCCACCTTCTCGCTCAATCGCTCGACGTATCCCGCCAAGGGTTCCATCGCGATCAAGCGGCCCCGCTCGCCGATCAGCCGCGCGGCCGGTAGGGTGAAGAACCCCGTGCCGCTACCCACCTCGAGGACGGTTTGGCCGGGCTTTACCTCGGCGCCGCGCAGGATCTTGAACGGATCGTGAAGCATCCGCCGAAGCCTGCTCTCCATCGCCAATCCGGCCGGCTTGACGAGCAGATTGAGAAGTCTCGAATTGCCCATTTCTTCGGCGTTCATCTTCGCGCCCTGATGCGGACCGAGTCACAGCCGCTGCATGAGCGCTTCGCGCACGCGTCCGATCGGCTCGGCCCAGTCGCCGCGCGTCTGCTGCCGGAAAAGCTTGAGCGTCGGGTACCAGGGCGTCGTGTCGCCCTCCAGGTGCCAGCGGAAGTCGGGCACGGCGCCCAGGATCAGCCAGCACTCACGGCCGAGCGCGCCGCAGAGGTGGGGCAGGGCGGTGCAGGAGCTGATCACCAGATCCAATTCACCGATCGCGGCGGCGGTCGCGGCGAAGTCGGTAAGCCGCGGCCCGAGGTCGATGATGCGCCGGTCCTCGGCGAAAGCCTCGAGCTCGGCGGCCGGCCCGCCAACTTGAAGGCTGTAGAGCTGCGCGCCCGGCACCTCGAGCAGCGGCGCGTAGTCGGCGAAACGAAAGGAGCGGCGCGAGTCCGCCGGCTGGTTGATCGGGTTGCCGGCCCAGACCAGGCCGACCTTGAAGGCGTCGGGGTCGCCGGGCAGCGCGAAGCTTTCGCCCGGCGGCACGGCGAGATAGGGCGTCTCGCCGGGGATCGTGCCGGCCGTCGTTGCGAAGACCGCCGGCGCGCTCATGACCGAAACTTGCAGGTCGAAGTCGGGCAGGGGTTCGCCCCGGGCGATCACCGCGTCGGCCGACGGCAGCCCGGCGAAGAGCCGCTTCAGCGAGGGCTGGCATTCGACGACGACCCGCCCGCCGCGCGCCTTGATCGGCTCGAGGTAGCGGATGAATTGAATCGTGTCGCCCTGACCCTGCTCGGCGTAGAGCAGCAGGGTGCGGCCTTCGAAGGGCTCGCCCTGCCAGGCGGGCTTGGCGAAGACCTCGGGCCGGCGCTCGAAGCCGCGGCGGAACAGCCGCTTGTCGTAGTGCGGCCAGGCCTCGGCGAAGCGGCCCTGCAGCCACAGCAGCTGCGCCAGCGACCAGGCGGCCTCGGCGAAGTCGGGCTGCAGCTGGAGGGCGCGCCGGTAGGCGGCCTCGGCGCCCGGCCAGTCGGAGACCTCCTCCAATGCCTTGGCCAGGTTGTAGCAGGTGACGGCGGAGCCAGGCTTGAGCGCCAGCGCGCGTCGGAACGACTCGATCGCCTCGGCAAAGCGGCCCGCCCGGGTCAGCGCGTTGCCCAGGTTGCCGTGAGCCTCGGCAATGTTCGGGTCCCGCGCGAGCAGGCCCCGGTAGAGCGAGATCGCCTGCTCCAGGCGGCCCGCCGTGCGCAGCGCCCCGGCCAGCTTGAAGGCCAGGGCCGGGGCGTGGGGCGCGCGTGCGACGCCGGCTTCGAGCGCGGCGATCGCCTCGTCCGCGCGGCCGAGCGCGAACAGGCAGTCGGCCAGCGCGGCCACGGCCTGCGGCTCGCCCGGGGCCGCCGCCACCGCCCGCTCGAATGCGGCGATGGCCTGCTCTGCCTGGCCCTGGCGGAACAGGCGCAGCCCCGTCTGCAAGAGCTGGCCCGGGTTCTCCATCGCGAGGATCGATCGGCGCCGCCGCTCAGCGCGGCTCGTGCTCGCGCTTGCCGAACAGCATGGTGACGTTGATCCGGCGGTTCTCGTAACCCGGCTTGAAGTCGAGCGGCCCGGTCTCGTGGAACAGGTCGGAGTTGAAGATCACCACCCGGTTCTGGCGATGCGGCACGTTGACCGACTTCGCGCCGTTGTCGGCCAGGAAGTTGCGCATCTTCGACTCGTTCACGTTGTAGGATTCGAAATCCCAGTCGAGCGGCGCCTCCTTGTCCCAGACGATCAGGCCGCCGGTCTCTGGGTTCAGGTTCGCCTCGTCGGGCGTCAGCCAGAAGTTCACGTTGACCGCGGCGAAGTCGCCGTGGACCGGAATGCCGGCGAGGCGGCTGTCGTATTTGAAGGCCCAGAGCTTGCGCAGGGTGTGATCCTTGAAGATCGCCGGCAGGGCGCTGCGCATCTCCTCGGCGATCTGCAGCAGGAGCGGACAGCAGAAGCCGTCGTCCATCAGCGCGCCGAGATAACCGTTGGCGTAGTGGTAGGTGTACCAGATGGTCGAGTTGAGACAGAAACGGCGCAGGCCTTCCAGCGCCGGCTGCGACAGAAAGCCGTCCGCGTAGGTGATGCCGGGCGCGTTCTTGGCGTAGTCCGCCTCGATCGCCCGGGCATCGAGCGCCGAGTTGACCGCCGGGCCGTCGACCGCGGCGCCCATGTCCCAGTGGACCAGTCGGTTGTAGGTCGGGGCCATGGCGGCGGCCTGCGCGGCCGGCAGGTCGACCACATGGCTGTCCGCGCCTTGCACCGGCAGGCTGGCGAGGGCGTTCCGGTAGAGCTCGACGGTCTGCCGCGCGCGCTCGGGAATGATGCCGCGCTCGATCAGGTAGCTGAACTGCTCGATGTCGTGCTGCAGCTTGGTCGCGCTGGTCCGGCCGAAGTCGCTGTCCGGGCCGGGCGCCGCCCCCGGGCGCCGCCGTGCCGCCGTCGCCTGCCGGAAGGCGTGGGCGGCGCGATCGACCTGCCCCAGGTCGAGCAAAAGATTGCCGAAGTTGTGCCAGGCGGCGATGAAATCCGGCCGCAGGCCCACGGCCTTCTCGTAGTGCGCCACCGCCCCATCGATGTCGTTTTGGTTGCGCAGCAGCTTGGCCAGGTTGAAGTGGGTGAGCGGCTGCCTGTCCCCGGTCTCCAGGGCGCGCTCGTAGAGCGCCTTGGCTTCGTCGGCTCGGCCCTGCTCGGCAAGGTGCGTGGCCAGGTTGTTCAAGACGGCATCGTGCTCTGGCGCACGCTTCAGGGCCTCACGCAGCAGGCCCTCCGCGGCATCCGCCTGGCCGTCGGCGGCACGCAGGCGGGCCAGCTCGACGTAGGCCTCGGCCCCCTCGGGATACTGGGCGATGGCGAGCTCGAGATGTTGGGCCGCTTCCTCGGCCTCGCCCTTCAAGGCGTGGGCCTTGCCGAGGCTATAGCGCGCGCCCGCATGCTGCGGTTGCTCGGCCAGAATCCGGCGCAGCTCGGCCATGCCGGCGTCCAGCTGCTTTGCCTGGAGCAAGATGAGGGCCAGAAGATAGCGCGCCTTGTCGTGGTTCGGCTGCTGCGCCAGGATCTGCTGGCAGAGCTCGGCGGCCCCGCGGCCGTTGCCTCTTTGGCTCTCCTGGATGGCGCTCTGTAACCACTGTTCGACGGCTGATGCCGGTGCTTGCATGGGCCTCCCCTATCGGCTGCGCGCGGGCAATATGCCCACGGCCCCGGTGGCGTGCAATCGCCGCGGCGGCGCCGCGAAGGTCAGTCGCCCGCGTCCTTCTCCGCCGGCGGATGCAGCTCGTAGGTGATGGGGTTGGCCAGCTCGTTGAAGTGGAACAGCCGGAAGGCGCGCTCGCCGTTGTAGTCGAGGATGCGCAGATCGTCGGACTCGCCGAGGTCGCGCTCGACCACGTTGTAATGCGCACCGTAGCGCTCCTTGGCCATATCGATCGGGATTTCGTAGGCCAGGAACTTGTCGATGCCCTTGGCCTTGAACCGCTCCAGCAACTCCGGGTCGGTCGCGGAGCCGTAGGAGGTGAGGATCACCAGCGGCCCGCTGCCGGTGAACAACATGAAGCATGGCATGGGAAAGCCTCCTTTCGCAGGGACGCACGCGAAGCACCGCTTTTCGCGTGTATCAGAAGCCGCCGCGCCGCCGGCTTCCTTGATTCAAATCATCTTTCTGCCAGACCTTGAGACGCTTCGGGGGCGCTGCCAAGATTGCCGCCCATGCCCGAGTTGCCGGACATCACGGTCTACATCGAGGCGCTGGAACGGCGGATCCTAGGCCATAAGCTGGAGCGCCTGCGCATTGCCAGCCCTTTCCTGGTCCGCTCGGTCGATCCGCCGGTCAAGGCGGCCGAGGGCCAGACCGTGCAGGAGCTGCGGCGCCTGGGCAAGCGGATCGTCCTGGGCCTGGACGGCGATCTCTTCCTCGTGCTGCACCTGATGATCGCCGGCCGGCTGCATTGGCACGAGCCCGGGGTCGCGATCCCGGGCAAGCGGGGCCTGGCGGCCTTCGATTTCGAGGCGGGATCGCTGCTCTTGACCGAGGCCGGCTCCAAGAAGCGCGCCTCGCTCCATTGCGTGCGGGGCGCGGCGGCGCTGGCGGCGCACGACCCGGGCGGGCTCGAGCCGCTGGAATCCGATCTGGAGAGCTTCGCCGGCGTCCTCACGGGCGCGAGCCACACGCTCAAGCGGGCGCTCACCGATCCGCGATTGTTCAGCGGCATCGGCAACGCCTATTCCGACGAGATCCTGCATCGCGCCCGGCTTTCGCCGGTGCAATCGACGCAGGCGATGTCGCCCGAGGAAGTCGCGCGGCTCTTCGAGGCGACACGCGCGACGCTGACGGACTGGGTCGCACGCTTGCGCGCCGAGACCGGCGACGGCTTTCCCAAGAAGGTCACGGCCTTTCGTGAAGGCATGGCCGTGCACGGCCGCTACAAGGAGCCATGTCCCGACTGCGGCGCGCCGGTGCAGCGCATCCGCTACGCCGACAACGAGACCAACTACTGCGCGCGCTGCCAGACCGGCGGCAAGCTGCTGGCCGACCGCTCGCTGTCGCGCCTGCTGAAAAAGGATTGGCCGCGCACCCTGGACGAATTGGAGCGCCTGCGGCCGGGCTCGACCTAACGCCTGTGCGATCGCTGCGCACCGCCTTTTGACTCCGGTTCGGTGGCCATGGATCATGACCCCATGAGACGGCTGCGCTTCACCTGGCTGTTTTGCTTGCTGCTGCCGTCGCCGGCCGCCGCCGGGCCGAGCGACTACCTGGTCGTCACGCGCGCGCACTATCTCATGATCCAGCGGCTCGACTACCTGGCCAACGCCAGCTTCGGTCCCGCGGTCGTGCACGAGCAGCCCGGCGGGCGCTACTGGGCCGTGGTCGGCGAGGTGGTGAGCGGCGCGCTCACCGGCAACATGCCTCGCCAGGTTTACGTCGCTGCCGTGCGGCAGGTCTGCGACGATGCGCAGGATTTGGCTTGCTGGCGCCTGGAGAAGCTCGCCGTGGACGGCGAGATCGTCTTCGATCGCGGCGAGCCGTCGTGATCTCGTGCGTTAGCCATCGTCCAAAGCGCGCGACGGCACGGCCGCGCTGATCGTCTCGAAGCGCGGCCGGTCGTCGTCGATCTTCAGCCAAGGCAGCTGCTCGCGGGTCCAGACGTGATCGTCGGGGCGCACGACCTCCGGTCGGTCGAGGCTGCCCAGGGTGACCTGGACCCGGTCTTCCAGGACCGTCTCGTGCATGGTGAGCGTGCTGCCGCAGGTCGGACAGAAGCCGCGTTCGGCCTCGGCCGAGCTGCGGTGGCGCGTCGGCTCGGCCTTGGTCCAGACGAAGGCGTCTTTCGGAAAGTGCACGAAGGTCAGGCAGGCCGCGCCCGAGGCGCGCCGGCACATGCCGCAGTGGCAGGTCACCGCCCGCAACGGCTCGGCCTTGGCCTCGTAGCGGATGGCGCCGCACATGCAGCCGCCGGTCCAGGTCATCGCTGTCTCCAACGCTGGTTTCAGAGATCGATCGAGACGCCCTGGATGGCGCGCTCCCACTTGGTCTCGTAGTCCCGGTCGAAGACCACGGCCTCGTCGATTTCGATGTCGCCCCAGTCGCCGCGCGCGATCTCCGATTCGAGCTGTCCCGGGCCCCAGCCGGCGTAGCCCATGACCAGGATGGCGTGGCGCGGCCCGTCGCCGTGACCGATCTTGTTCAAGAAATCCGGTTGCGTGGTGACGGCTACCTGGCCGTTCACCACCATGGTCTCCTCGATCGTCACGTCGGGCGTGTGCAGGACAAAGAAGCTGGTCGGCTGCACCGGACCGCCGACGTGGAGACGCATGCTGCCCTCGGCGCCGTCGCCCTCGAGACCCAGGCCGGGCATGAGCTTCGACAGGGGCGCCTCGCCGACCGGCCGGTTGATCACCAGGCCGAGCGCGCCCTCGTCGTGGTGCTCGATCATGAAGACCACGGTGCGGGCGAAGTTGGGGTCTTTCATGCCGCGGGCCGCGACCAGCAGGCGGCCGGCCAGGAATTGCGGGCCCTCGTCCTGGGTCCGCGCGGAACCGGCGGGCGCGCTCCATGCCGCCAGCGCCAGGCCGCAGAGCGCCGCCGCAAGGACCCCCCAAGTCCTTGGCATAGAACGACGACTCGAGGAATTCATCGAGCTCCCTTCCCCCCAGGATCGCCTATGCACGAAAGCATAGCAGAGGGCCTTGCTCTTGTATCGCCATGTGACTATCCCGCGCGACGCGGCGCCTGCGCCGGTTCCACGGGAGCCTCGGCTTCGGCGGGCTCTAGAATCGAGGTTGCCAGCTTGAAGCCGGTCGCGACCAGCTCCGGGATCACGAGGTGGGCGCCGGCCCGCTCGAGCTCGGCGGCGTGGCTTTCGGTGCGCGCGCGGGCGTAGATCTTCAGCTCTGGGAAGATGTAGTGCAGCGTGCTCACGGTGGTCAGCGCGGCGCGCGGATCGTCGACCGCCACCACCACGGCGCGGGCCCGCTCGACGTGGAGTGCGGCTAGGATCTCGGCGCGCGAGGCGTCGCCGAAGTAGACCGGCAGGTCGCGCTGCCGCGCCTGAGCGATGCGACGCGGATCCAGGTCGACGGCGATGTAGGCGACGTCGGCGGCCTCGAAGCGCGAGGCCACGGCGCTGCCGACACGGCCGAAGCCGGCGATGATCACGTGATCCTGGAGCTGCTCGGTGGTCTCGGGGATCGCCTCGATGTCGACGACGCTGGTCCGCTCGACGCGCCGCGAGACGCCCTGGCCGAGGCCCGCCAGGAACGGCGTCGCCATCATGGTGAAGGCGACGACCAGCACCAGCAGTTGCCCGTCGGCGCCGGCGATCAGCCCGACGGCCATGGCGGCGCCGAGCAGCACGAAGGCGAACTCGCCGCCTTGCGCCAGCAGCACGCCGAGGTGCGAGGCGAGCGACCAGGGCAGGCCGAACAGCCGGCCGAGCCCGATCAGCAGTACGGCCTTGCCCGCGATCAGCGCGACCACCAGGAACACGATGATCTCGACCTGCCGGATGGTCAGTTCCAAGTCGATCGACATGCCGACCGACATGAAGAACAGGCCCAGCAAAAGACCCCGAAACGGCTGGATCTCGGCGGCGACCTGCAGGCGGTAGCGGGTCTCGGCCAGCAGCATGCCGGCGAGGAAAGCGCCGAAGGCCATCGACAGCCCCGCCAACTTGGTGAGCAGGCCGGTCGCGAGCACGACGAATAGCGTCAGCGCGGCGAAGATCTCCGGGTCCTCGAGCCGCGTCACCGGCCAGACCGCATGGCGCAGGACGATCCGCCCCACGCCGAGGATCGCCATGATCGCCAGGGCCATCTTGAGCAGCGCGAAGCCGAGCGCTGCGGGGACCGAGAGCTCGCTCTGCCCGAGGGCCAGCACCAACACGAGGAAAGGCGCGACGGCTAAGTCCTGCACGAGGAGCACCGCGAAGGCCGAGCGGCCGAACCGCGAGGTCAGGTCGCCGCGCTCGGACAAGAGCCGCAGCACGATCGCCGTCGACGAGAGGGCTAGTGCGCCGCCGACCACCGCGGCGGCCACGACGCCGAGGCCCAGAAGCCATGCCACGGCGGCGATGACGAGCGCCGAGACCACGACCTGCGCGACACCGAGCGCGAACATGCGCGCGCCGATCACCTTGAGACGCTCGAGCGGCAGCTCCAGGCCGACGGTGAACAGCAGGAAGACGACGCCCAGCTCCGCGATCGCGTTGATGGTCTCGATCTCGGTTGCCAGACCGAAGCCGAAGGGCCCGATCACCATGCCCGCGACCAGGTATCCCAGCACCGAACCGAGACGAAACCGGCGGAACAGCGGCACAGCGAGGATCGCCGCCAAAAGGATGACGATCACCTGTAACAGGAAACCGTGTTCGGCCATGGCGTCTCCGACTCAGGCGAACGCGCCTGGATGAAGGGCCGGCCGGCGATACTTGCCACCGTCGAAGTCGACTCGATCATAGCTCAGCCGGCGGCATCACCGCCACTCGTGCCGGCGGGATCGGCTGCTCACGAAGGCAATTCGGGCGTTTGGGGTCCCGCGGCGCCGGATGCCAAATACAGCTATCCTCACGCTTCGACAGGCTCAGCATGAGGGAGATCGTTGGGCAAAGTGGTCGCTGCCTAAGCCTCCTCGTCCTGAGCTTGTCGAAGGATGAGGATCGCTCGGCCTTGCCGCCTCTTACAAAGGACACGTCGGCTGGCGAGTGAACACGGGACGGCCTATCCTGACGCGATGCTTTGGCCACGCCTCCTGTGTCTGTTCCTGCTCGCGTCGCTCGCCGTCCCGGACGGGCTCTGCGCCGACGAGGCCGAGAGCCGCATCGCCGAGCGGCGCGCGCGCATGGTCGAGGTGATCGAGCGGCATGCCCGGCGCGCGCCGAACGCCTTCAGCGGCGATGTCATCGAGGCGCGGGTGCTCGAGGTCATGGGCCGGGTGCCGCGCCACGCCTTCGTGCCTGAGCGCCAGCGGCCGCACGCCTACGACGACCGGCCGCTCGGGATCGGCCACGGCCAGACCATCTCGCAGCCCTTCATCGTCGCCCTGATGACCGATCTGCTGGACGTCGAGCCCGGACACACGGTGCTCGAGATCGGCACCGGCTCCGGCTACCAGGCCGCCGTGCTCGGTCATCTGGCGCGAAAAGTCTGCACGATCGAAATCATTCCCGCCCTGGGGCGCATGGCGGCCACGCGCCTGGAGCTGCAGGGCTACGAGAACGTCTCGACCAAGATCGGTGACGGCTACCTCGGCTGGCCCGACTGCGGTCCCTTCGACGGCATCCTGGTCACGGCGGCGGCGAGCCACATCCCGCCGCCGCTGATCGAGCAGCTGAAGCCCGGCGGCCGCATGGTGATCCCGGTCGGCGGGCCCTTCGCGACCCAGCAGCTGGTGCTCGCGCAGAAGACTGAGACGGGTCAGGTCAAGACCCACCGCCTGCTGGCGGTGCGCTTCGTGCCTTTCACGCGCAAGCCCTGACCATGCTCGCCGGGGCGATCGCCGCCGTCTCCGCCGCCATCCTGGCCTACGAGGTCCTGCTGACGCGGCTGCTCGCCATCGTGCAGTGGCATCACTTCGCCACCATGGTGATTTCCATCGCGCTGCTCGGCTTCGGCGTCAGCGGCAGCTTTCTGACTCTGGCGCGGCGCTGGATCGTGCCGCGATTCGCCGCCGCCTTTGCCGTGAACGCCGCGCTCTTCGCGCTCACCACGCCGCTCAGCTTCGCTCTGGCGCAGCGGCTGCCCTTCAACGCGCTGGAGGTGATCTGGGATCCGCGGCAGCTTCTCTACCTGCTCGCCTTCTATCTGTTGTTCACGGTGCCCTTCGTGTTCGGCGCGAACTGCATCGGCCTGGCTTTCATGCGCCACGGCGCGGGCATCGGCCGGATCTACCGCAGCAACCTGCTCGGCTCGGGCGCCGGGGCGCTCGGCGTCCTTCTCTCGCTCTACGTCCTGACGCCGTCCGATTGCCTGCGGGCGATCGCTGGCCTGGCATTCATTGGCGCGGCGCTGGTCTGTCTCGAGGACCGGAAAACGCGCCGGCCGCGGGCCGCCGCGGCGCTCCTGCTCGCCGCCGCGGCCTTGCCGGTCGCGCTGCCGTCGTCCTGGATCACGTTGCGCATCTCCGAGTTCAAGGCGCTGAGCGCGGCCTTGGACCTGCCGGGCGCCGAGGTGCTGTTCGAAGGCTCGAGTCCGCTCGGCCTGGTCACCGTGGTGCGCAGCCCAGAGGTGCCGTTCCGCCACGCGCCCGGCCTGAGCCTGAACGCATCCGCGATCCCGCCCGAGCAGCTCGGCATCTTCGTCGACGGCGAGGGTCCGGGCGCGGTCACCGCCTTCGACGGCAGCCTAGAGAGCCTGCGCTATCTGGATTTCATGACGTCGGCCCTCCCGTACCACCTATTGGAGCGGCCCCGGGTCTTGGTGTTCGGCGCGGGCGGTGGGGCGGCCGTGCTGCAAGCGCTGGCACAGGGCGCCCGCGGGGTCGATGCGGTCGAGCTCGATCCCGTGATCTTGGGGTTGGTGCGGGGGCGTTTTGCGGACTTCGCTGGCGAACTCTTCAGCAGGCGCGAGGTGGAGTCCCATGCCGCCGAGGCGCGCGGCTTCGTCGCCGGCAGCGACCGGCGCTGGGACCTGATTCAGATTCCGCTGCTCGGCGGATCGGGCGGCGGCGCGGCCGGCGCGCAGGGCCTCGCCGCGACACACCTCTACACCGAAGAGGCCCTGCGCGCTTATCTGACACACCTGGAGCCGGGCGGCCTCTTGGCCGTCACGGGCTGGTTGC